>ENA-OQDW01000103-OQDW01000103.1-human-gut-metagenome-genome-assembly--contig:-NODE-103-length-32570-cov-2.805135_pt1 | contig 32570 bp, 49 predicted proteins | sample MGYA00242784_ERZ504613 | MGnify/ENA primary metagenome ERZ504613 (study PRJEB26092, sample SAMD00036330) | human gut metagenome | host: Homo sapiens | study: EMG produced TPA metagenomics assembly of...
CAGACGAAAGGGATGCCCGTTTTCATGCGCATCCTCCAGCATGGCCCCGTATCACCTTCCAAAAGATCCCCGCGGCCAGGCCGGGAACACATAGGAGGGCTTAGGCCCAATGCTTTTTTGAAACAAAAAAATCCTCAAAGCGCAGGATTTTACTGCTGTAAACCGGATTCCAGATATAAAGATTGCCAAAGGTATATTCACAGCCTTGGAATTGGGCGTAAGAAAACAGCTCTCTCACCCAATTTTTATCCTCCAAACGGGGCGACTGGAATGTCAGCATGATAGCATCTCCTTTTCTACCCAAGAAAAAATTTGCTCTGCCACTTCCGCCTCCGCCAAAGGCTCGCCCGCGCTAGCACAGTCAACCCTGCAAAAATGCAGCTTTTCGCACGCATACAGCGCCGCTTCCCGGCAGGCCTGTAAATAGCGAATATTTCCCTCATGCATATCTTTCTTCTGCTCATCGCCCGCATAACGATTCGATAAAAGCCGCTGCGACACTTCCACAGGCATGTCCAGATAAATGACCAAATCAGGGGCAGGGATTTCGAGCTTTCCATATTCAAAATCCCGCAGCCAGGCGAGATAATCATCCCACTGCTCCCGTGGCAGCTTGACCATTTGATAAAGCGCATTAGAGGTAGTATAGCGATCCGCAAGAATCAGCTTGCCTGCCTCATACTCCGCTTTCCAATGGCGCTGGAAGCTTGCAAAGCGATCCACCGCATAGAATGCGGACGCCGCATAGGCATTCACATCCCCCGGATCGCTCCCAAACGACTTGTTGAGATACATTTTCACCAAAGTGCTCGAAGGGTCGCCATAATCGGGCAGCTTAATCTGCCGCAGGGGAACCCCTGCCCGTTCCAGCGCGGCTCGCAGCAGCGCTACCTGCGTTGTTTTGCCGCAGCCATCCAGCCCCTCTACCACCAATAGTTTACCTGACATGCCATCATCCTTCAAAATTTTTCACATCATACATCCTTAAAGGAAACCAAAAATGAGATAGCCTGAATCCTCCTGCACCAGAAGAAGAGTGAACAAGCATGAAAATAATTATACCAAATTTCGCCTCAGAATTCAATTCCCAGTCTCATAATGCTGTTAATAGGTTAAAATCACCGCATGCAAAACAAGCGTTTCATCCGCTGTCCGGTTGGCAATCGAGTGCTTTTGACCGCCCAGGCAAATGCAAGCGTCGCCCGGATGTAACACTGTTTCTGTGCCGTTGTCATCATAGGTCGCAGTGCCTTGGATGATATAGAAAACCTCTTCTTCCTTTTCATGCACATGCTCACCAATCGAGCAGCCCGGCTCCAATGTAATCGTTGCAATCATACGGGATTTGCCCTGATATTCGCCCGCGTCCAGAAGGTTGGTCACAACTGCCTGCCCGTCTCCTCCACGCATCTGCGGCTTAACGGTGCGGGGCATTTCAGAAGCACGTTTAATCATGATGGGATTCTCCTCTCTCAGTATGCTTTTATTTTCAATCTATTATACCGGCTAACCTCTGCGAAAAATGGCATTGCCGCTCTGCGGAAGGCATTGTTCCAATGCTTCAATGCTCTCGGAAGCTCTTGACAGCTTTGATACTTTGGAGATCCGTGAGGTTATTATGCCATGCAGCCGATCTTCGAGCTTTAAAGCTTTCCAATCCGTTCGATGCTATTATACCATTTGTATCCGGTTTGACAATATCCGCGAAGCATTTCTTCAATTGCGCGTATCATCAAAGTATGATAAAATAGCTTCAAACGGGTCGCAAAGTTTCCAGCTTTGAAACTTGGAAGCATTGGAAAAATGCATGCCGCAGAGCGGCAACGCCATTTTTCGCAGGGAGAGGCTTTGCCTGTATGATAAAATAAATGAGATTCACACTTCACAGGAGGATGTCTTTTTATGGAGAACAAGCAGCCGCAAGCCGTAATCCTCAGCATGACGAGGGATGGAGAAAAGCTATGCGCAGCCGGCGGGCGCATCTCTACCCAGCCGGTGATGCAATCGAAATATGGAACCACTCACAGGATGCGGAAAAGAACAGCCGCCTGATTCAAAAAGTGACCCGTTCCGGCCACAATTCTGTGGTAGAGCACGCCTGTTTCCACCTGGCATTCCAAAACGTATCCGTTATGGTAGAGCAATTCATGATTGAATTCAGGCTCGCCTCCTTCACGGTGAAATCACGGCGTTATGTCGATTTCAGCTCGGCCGGATATTATATGCCGGAGGGACTGGATGAAGCGCTTACCCAAACATATGCAACGCACATGGAAGCTCTGTTTGCCGATTATCAATATCTGATTGAGCATGACGTTCCAAAAGAAGATGCACGGTTTGTGCTCCCCTATTGCTTTTGCAGCAATTTTTATTGCACACTCAATGGCCGCGAACTGTTGCACGTATTGCATGCCATGCTTTTGGGGCGCGGGAGCCGCTTCCCGGAGCTTGTGCTGCTCGGACGCCAGCTGCTGGAGCAGGCCCGTGCCATGGCGCCCGGGATATTTGCGGCATTCGAGCAGAGCAAGCGCCGGCGGCCGATACGCTGGATCTCTCGGATCTTCCCGGCCTGCCGGAAGGAGCCCGGGTTTTGCCGCATGGCTACCAATTTGCCGAGCTGCTTGCCTCCACGCCGGACGCTGCAGAATGTGTTGCCCGCACAGCGCTGATTGAGAGCACACAGCTCCCCAGCGATGAGGTGAACAAGGTGCTTTCCGATGCAAAAATCCGTGCGGAGATCCTCCGCAGGGTAATCGCCGGCTCACGCCCGCGCGCGCTTGAAAACATCAGCTTCACGTTTCGGCTCAACGGCGTATCCCTGCCCTGTATTACGCATATCGTGCGCCATCGTATGCAGTCCGTGATGATACCGCCACTAGCGCAGGCGGATCGCACCCATAAGATCATTCCTCCCTCCATCCGCAAGCAAACAGAATGTCTTGCGCGCTATGAGGCCGCCTTCCATCGGAACGCAGCCTGTATCAAAGGCTGCGCGGAGAAGGCGTTGCGGAAGAAACGCTCGTTTATTTCCTGCTTAGCGGCAACACACTCGACGTGGTGACCACCATGAACGCACGCGAGTTGCTCCTCTTTTTACGCCTTCGCACCTGTAGCCGCGCCCAGTGGGAAATTCACATTTATGCGGACGAGATGCTCCGCCTGCTGCGGGAAAAGGAGCCGGAGCTCTTTCGCTTTTTCGGCCCAAGCTGCTTTGTGACCGGGAAGTGCCCGGAAGGACGCTTGAGCTGCGGAAATATGCAGGAAGTGTGCGCGCGCTATCAACTGGAAGGAGAGAAAAAAAGGCCGGTTGAAAACGCCTGATCCGGCGCATACAACCAGCTTTTTCGGAAACAGAACGGTCATCTAGTCAAAAAGGCCGTCAAAATAGCCTTTTTTTCTCCTGCGGGGTTCCGGCGCAGGGCGCTCGAAGCAGACAAGGATCGTCTCCTCTCCGATCACCTGAATATCCTTCCATGGGATACAGATATCATTATCCCGCCCGCCAATGCCGCACCAGCGCGCGCGGCCAAATACAATAATTGCACACAACTGCCCTGTGCAAGTATCAATCTCCACATCGCAGACGTTGCCCAAGCGGCTGCCGTCCTTAACACAGATCACCTCTTTTGCCCGTAAATCCGTAATTCTACAATTCATACGGCGCATCACCTCCCCATAGGGAGTATATTCAGCCCTTCGGCTGAGAAGAAGCAAAAAAGCAACAAATAGCGCGGGCAATCCGCCTTACAAACAAATCAGGAGGCGTTTTTTTGAATATTGTTGTATTAGATGGCTATACGACCAATCCTGGGGATTTGGATTGGAGCTTTTTAAATCAATTTGGAGAATATACCGTTTATGACCGTACGCCTCGCACCTTGACAGTAGAGCGGGCAAAAGATGCGGAGATTGTCGTGACCAATAAGGTTGTGCTTGACCGGGAGATTTTAGAGCAGCTTCCAAATTGCCGGTTTATTGAGTTGCTCTCCACCGGCTACAATGTGATCGACTGCGGCTATGCCAAGGAGCGCGGCATCCCGGTATCCAATATTCCGGCCTACAGCACTGATGCGGTAGCGCAGCTCGTATTCGCGTTTATCCTGGCGTTCAGCAACCGCGTAGCGCCCATAATCGGGCCGTCCATGCAGGGGAATGGACAAATTGCCCGGACTTTTGCTTTTGGAGGACCAATTTGACAGAGCTTGCGGGGAAAACGCTCGGCATCGTCGGCTTCGGCAGAATCGGCCAAAGGGTGGCGGAACTTGCCGCGGCCTTTGGCATGCGCGTGCTCGCCTGCACACCGCATCCCAAAAATACACAGATAAAGGGGTGTTTTGCTTGGGCCACGATGGATCAGTTGCTCGCAGAATCGGACTTTGTCACGCTCCACTGCCCGTTGACCCCGCAGACAGACCACATCGTGAACCAGGAATTCCTGCAAAAAATGAAACCTTCCGCCTATCTGATCAACACCTCGCGCGGCCCTGTGATCGACGAAGCAGCTCTGGCGCAGGCGCTCGAGAAAGGCGCGCTGGCGGGCGCTGGCGTGGACGTACTTTCTACGGAACCCCCTACGGCGGATAATCCACTGCTCACTGCAAAAAACTGCCTGATTACTCCGCACATTGCCTGGGCCGGGTACGAAACGCGCGGCCGCCTGCTGCGCATCTGTGAGGATAATCTCAGGGCCTTTTGCGCTGGTGCGCCGATTCATGTGGTGAACCCTTGAGGAATCGCTTTGTGCGGTTTAGAACGGGCATTTTTGTGCGGTTTCCATGTATTTTTTATTTCTCACCACAAATAATTGTATGATAGTGGGATTATTTGACATTTGAATGAAATCTGCTATAATAAAAGCTGTTCAGCCTTGTGTTGAATGGCTTTTTCCATATTGGAAAGGAAAAGATAGCCGCCTTAAATTGATGAAAAGGAGTGTTTTACATGGCAGGTAAAACGACAAAAAAGAGTCCGTTCGACTGTGCCGCCTTTTATACAATCACCTCCAAGCTCAGCGGCAAAGCTGTTACGGCATGCGGAGAGTCAGAGGTGCGTATGTTTGCGCCAACAGAGGAGGATCGCCAACAGTGGAAACTGGTTGCGGCAGATACCGGCGCATACCGCTTGATCTCTAAAACGACCGGCAAAGCGCTGGATATCATGCTGGCAGGCGAAAACGACGGCGCTCAACTGCATCAATGGAAAGAGGATATCTCCGCCCCTACGCAGAGCTGGGTGCTGGAGCAGACACAGGATGGCAGCTACAAAATCAAATCCGCTGTATCCGGCAAATGCATGGATATTGTTGATATCTCCATGCAGGATGACGCCCGCCTTCAAATTTGGGAGGATCTCGACGGAGAGAACCAAAAATGGATGCTGAACGCTCTCGCCGCGCCGAAACCTGCGAGAAAACCACGCGCGCCCAAAAAAGAAGCGACAGCCAAAACAAAGACAGTAACGGAAAAAGCGGCAACTGTGGCAACAGAAAAAGCGGCGTCCCCCGCGAAGCCGAAGGCTGCCAAGCCCGCGGCCGCAGCCAAAACAACAACCAAAGCGTTGCCTAAAACAGCGGCCGACAAAAAAGCAAAAAAGTAATTTTTATAAAATGTAAAAATACAAATATCGCCGCTCTCCCGCCTATGGAGAACGGGCGATGTTGTTTGCCGCGTGTTTAAAGGGATGGCGCAAAATGCTTTGCGCCATCCCCTTCTTTTTTATTCCGCTCAATAAATGGGAAACGCCTTTCGACTCAATCCCTGCGCAAGGCTTCAATCGGCGGCATCTTCGCCGCTTTCCGCGCGGGATAAATGCCGAAGAAAATACCGATTGCGCTGGAAAACCCAACTGAAATCAAAATTGTGCTAAATTTTACGCTCATCGGGATGTCCATGATATAGGAAACAACCCCAGCCCCTGATATGCCAAGAATCATTCCAATGATTCCGCCTATCAGGCAAAGAATCACTGATTCAGTCAGAAACTGGAATAGGATCGTCCGTGTTCGTGCACCAAGCGCCTTGCGGATGCCGATCTCCCGCGTTCGTTCGCTAACGGAAACATACATGATATTCATCACGCCGATGCCGCCGACGACCAGCGAAATCGCACTCACCGCTGCGATAAATGTCGTAAATACATTAATCACCTTATCCAGCAGTTCAATATAGGTAGCCATATTCGTGACCGTATAGGCCTCCCGGTCAAAGTTGTTATGCCGCGCCTGAAGGATATTTTTGGCCGCATTCCCCGCGGCGTCAAGCTGATTTTCATCCTTCGCGGAAAGATAAACCATATTGTAGCGGCCGCTGGAGCCCATGAGGTTTGCAACCACCGGAGCGGGCGCAATCACATAGCACATATTGCCCATGGTGTTGGTCATCTGAGACATCTGCTCCATCATTGCCTCGTTATCCATGCCGCCCATCATGGCGGAAACGTCCATCACACCGATGATGCGAAGCCTTGCGGTTTTATCGCCGACGGTAACTTCAATATATTCGCCAACGACATTCTCATAGCCGAACAGGCCCTTTGCATTCATACCATCGATGATACATACGTTGCGCGCCGCCTCGTACTCCTCTTCAGTGAACATGCGCCCATAGCTTGCGGAAAGCTTTGAAATCTGCTCCATATCTGGCGCGCACCTACCGGGAAGCACATGCCGCTCTCGCTGTTCGCCTTAAACGTGCCCATCCCAAGCAGGAAAGGGGAAACATAGTCGATACTATCCTGCCCCTTCATAGCTTTAAGGTCATCATCCGTGATATAATCGCTGGACGACGTGTTTTTTTGATTGACTTGAATCGTGATTGCGCTCTGGCCCATATCCTGAATCATGCCCACAATATAATCTCGCCCACCATTGCCGACCGTGATGATTGCGATCACGGACGCAACACCAATGATAATGCCGAGCATCGTGAGCAAGGAGCGCAGCAGGTTGGTGCGGATGCTGAAAATAGCTATACGGATATTTTCCCGAATATTCAAAACCTACCGCCTCCGCATCAATTTTTCTGGGAGGAGGAGACGTTCTCACCCTCTTCTTGAATCGTCACGCGTGCACCATCTGCCAAGGTTTTGGAGGGGTTCTTGACAATTTGCTCCCCAGCGGAAACACCGGACGTAATCTGATACATCGTATCGGAGACAAGGCCGGTTTCGACCTCTTTTTTCGTTACCGTTTCCTCCGCTTCATGATAGACGAACACATATTTTTTGCCTTCCTCCACCAGCAGAGATTCCAGCGGAATCAGCGTTGCCCCCTTTGCTTCATCCGTCTGGATGGAAACATCCACATCCACGCCGATGATGACGCTGGCATCCGGGTTATTGATCTTCACTTTTGCCGGGATGCTGCTGGAGGTGCCTGCACCGGTTAAAGAACCTGCAAGAGAACTGAGATCCAACCCTCCGCCGGAGGATGCAACCGCTAATGAAAGAAACCACGCCCTCAAGCTCGCCGCTTGCTGTAGTAATCACGGCGGGCATACCGGTTTTCACCTTGAGCACATCATATTTATCAAGGGAGAAGGATACATAAAACTGCCCATAATTCTCCACTGTCATGCCGACATTACCGCCGGAACCAAGAGAGGTGAGCGTGTTCATCAGGCTATTGAGATCCGTGCCGCCGGATACTGCCTGTAGGATGGAAGAGATGTCAAAGGAATTGGAGGAGGAGGACGCACCCCCGCCCTGATAGGTTTCACCCGCTTTGATGTTGACCGCTGTGACCACACCGTCATCCTGTGCGATCCAACCGCTCCTCAGCGAAGCGACCATATCCTCCATTTCATCGAGCGATTTTTTGCTTGCATCGACCACTAGCTTATAGGTGCTGGAAAGGGTGTTGTTCTGCTGAGCTTCCAGCGTGGTTTTCTGAATTTTAAGCTGGGCAAGATCCATCTGCGCCTGAATGAGCTCCGCCGAGGAGGAGCCGGCCATGGCGGAAAGGTCAAACCCGCCGCTCGCCATCTGATTCAGCTGTTCCATCAGCTTCTGAATCTGGGAGGTCGTTCCGTTGGCCCCGAGCAGCTTGTCAACAATGGCCTGAATCTGGCCTTGCAGCGTGTTCGGTGTGGTTGTGGCCTCGGTCGTTTCCTTTTGCGTAGAGGTGGGCGACTGCGCCTTCTGCGATTCGGCCTCCTTTGTGAGCTTCTCGACCTTCGCCTCAAGCTCCTTAATCTCCTTGTTGACCTGTGGAAGCTTCGCCTTCGCTTCGCTCGCCGCCGTTAGGGAATGATTGTAGGTTTTGAGCGCTTCATTATAAGCCGTGCGCCGCTCGCTAAGCTTGCCGGATAGAGAAGACGCATCGAAGGTGGCGAGCACGTCGCCCTTCTTCACATGATCTCCGACTTTTACATTTACTGTGAGAACCTTTGTCCCCTCCAGCAGGGAAAAATCCGTTTGGTTGTCGGATTCGATCGTCCCTGTGGCAATCAGCTCCTGCTGGATATCGCCCTTCTGAACGCTGACAAGCGTTACGGGCGTGCCCGGCTCGGGCCGAACTAGGAAATAGACGATCAACGCAACCACCAGCACAATCGCAATTGCGCCGACGATCACGGCCGTCTTCTTCCCCTTAGAAAGTGCCTTAAATTTTTCCAACTCTCTCACCGCTTTCAAATACTGGAGGCAGCCGCGGAAGCTTTCGTTTCGTTTTCATACACGATGTCGTATATCTCCGCAGAATACTACTTCTCAGCTTACCGAAAAAACAATAAAAATGCTGTTGCATTCTGTAAACAATTTATGAATTATTTGTGTCCGATATCCGAGCGGAAATGCGCGCCCTCAAAACAGATGCGATGCACACCATCATAGGCCTTTTGGAGCGCTTCCTGAAGCGTAGCGCCACAGGCTGTCACTCCGAGCACACGGCCGCCCGCCGTGACGAATTGGCCGTCCTTCAGGGCTGTCCCCGCATGATAGACGGTCGCGCCGGGGATCTGGCCGCTCTCATCCAGGCCCTTGATCGCGATCCCCTTCGGGTAGGCTTTTGGATATCCGCCAGAGGCCATAACAACGCAGGCACAGGCGTTTTCTTCCCATGTGATCTCCTGCTGTGCGAGCCTGCCGTCCACCACGCTTCCACGATATCAATCAGCGGCGTTTTCAGCCGTGGCAGGACGACCTGCGTTTCCGGGTCCCCAAAGCGGGCGTTGTATTCGATGACCTTCGGCCCAGCTGGCGTAAGCATCAGGCCGAAATACAAGCAGCCCTTGAAAGGCCTCCCCTCCTGCCGCATTGCCCGAATGGTCGGCAGAAAAATCTCCTCCATGCAGCGCGCGGCGATTTCCGGCGTGTAATAGGGGTTCGGGCTAATGGTGCCCATCCCGCCTGTATTGGGGCCTTTATCGCATCGTAAGCGCGTTTGTGATCCATGGAGGATACCATAGGCTTCACCGTTTCACCATCTGTAAAGGCCAGCACAGACACCTCCGGGCCGGTCAGAAATTCCTCAACGACAACGCGGCTGCCGGAATCGCCAAAAATTTTATCCTCCATCATTGCATGCAGCGCATCCTTTGCCTCTGCCTCATCCTGTGCGATCACAACGCCCTTGCCCAGCGCAAGGCCATCCGCCTTGATGACAGCGGGCCAGGTATTCCGCTCCAAAAGATAGGCAAGCGCCTTTTCCGGCGCATCAAACACTTCATAACGCGCGGTAGGGATGCCATATTTTTTCATCAGGTTTTTAGAGAAAACCTTGCTGCTTTCAATCTCTGCCGCCAGCCTGGAGGGGCCGAATGCGCGGACGCCTGCCGCCTCCAACGCATCCACCATCCTGCCGCCAACGGGTCGTCCGGCGCGACAAAGACGAGATCTATTTGATGCTCTTTGCTGAAGGCAACGACGCCTTCGATATCCATTGCGGAAATTGTGACGCACTGCGCATCGCGCGAAATACCGCCGTTGCCGGGCGCGCAGTAATCTGCTCCACACGCGGGCTTTCCATCAGCTTGCGGATCAGCGCATGCTCGCGCCCACCACTGCCGATCATAAGAATTTTCATCCTGTTTCCTCCATCCCTATAGGATTTCAATCTGCTCTGTTTCGTCCGCCAAAACTCCATGACCATCGTCAAGCCGGATCACACAGCGACCGGATGCCTGCTCATAGGCCGCCGTCCGCTCCTCAAAGCGCTCAAAACGCGGCAGATATTTATGATAGTGTGGCAATATCTCCACTCGGGTGATCCCCATGCCTGTGAAATCCCCTCCGCCAGCCTGCGGCCGGAGCTCCGGGCTAAAGTGATCCACCAATTCCAGAGATTCCTGAATGGCAAGGCTGCCCGCGCCCACACCGATGAGCAACCCGCTTGATTTTAACCCCTGCAAATATGGTTCGCAGTGCGCTTCCCGCAGCCGGCGCACCAGATAAAAAGGATTTCCGCCGATGCATTCAACCACCTGATAGGCAAAAAGCCGGCTGGCCGGCTGCTGGTCAAAATCAAAAAAATCAACGGAAAGGCCCAGCCTTTCCAGTTCACTGCGAAGCCATGGCACGTGATAATCCTTCTCTTTAAAGCCGACTGACGCGATGGTGACCAACGCCGCCGCTTCGCACCGGCGGGAAGCGCCTTCTTTGCCGCTTTGCGCAGCCGCCGTGAAGTTAAGCCATTGGAAGTCATAAGCAGCATGCTGCTCCTCCTCTTATCAGCCCACAAAGCTCCAGCTGCCAGGCATACCGCCCGACAGCTGGAGCACGCTTTTAATGGTGGAACAGGCGGATGCCCGTGAATGCCATCGCCATTTGAAAGCGGTTGCAGGTGTCGATCACGTGATCATCTCGAATAGAGCCGCCCGGCTGGGCGATATACTGCACACCGCTGCGGTGCGCGCGCTCAATATTGTCGCCAAACGGGAAGAACGCATCCGAGCCAAGAGAAACGCCATCGAGCGTTTTCAGCCACGCCTGCCGCTCCTCGCGGGTGAGAGGCTCCGGTTTCACAGTGAAGAACTGCTCCCATACGCCATCCGCTAAAACGTCCATATAATCGTCGGAAATATAAACGTCAATCGTGTTATCGCGGTCCGGGCGGCGGATGTTTTCCACAAAGGGAAGCGCGAGCACCTTCGGGTGCTGGCGTAGATACCAGTTATCTGCCTTATTGCCGGCAAGCCTCGTGCAATGCACGCGGGACTGCTGGCCCGCTCCCACGCCGATGGCCTGGCCATCCTTTGCGTAGCAGACGGAATTCGACTGCGTATATTTCAGCGTAATCAGGGAGATCAGCAAATCGCGCTTCGCTTCCGCGGGAAGCGTTTGATTCTCCGTGACGACATTTTCCAGAAGCGACTCGTCAATTTTCAGCTCGTTGCGCCCTTGCTCGAAGGTGACGCCAAACACATCCTTGTGTTCCACAGGCGCAGGGCGATAGGCCGGGTCGATCTGCACGATGTTGTAGTTCCCCTTGCGCTTCCCCTTGAGCACCTGGAGCGCTTCCGGCTCATAGCCGGGGGCAATCACGCCATCGGATACCTCGCGGGCAATGAGCTTTGCCGTGGGCACATCGCAGGGCTCGGAGAGAGCAATCCAGTCGCCGTAGGAGGACATACGATCCGCGCCGCGCGCACGCGCATAGGCATTAGCGAGCGGTGAAAGCTCCAGATCATCTACAAAGTAGATTTTTTTCAGCGTATCGCTCAGCGGCAGGCCGACCGCCGCGCCGCCGGGCTGACATGCTTGAAGGAGGCCGCACTGGGCAGGCCTGTCGCCGCTTTCAGCTCACAAACCAGCTGCCAGCTATTGAACGCATCAAGGAAATTGATGAAGCCGGGCTTGCCATTCAAAACGGTAATCGGCAATTCGCCGCCCTCCTTCATAAAAATGCGGGACGGCTTCTGATTGGGGTTGCAGCCGTATTTGAGCATCAGCTCATTTGCCATGATGATAACCACCCTTTCACACTTCGAAGATTTTCAATTGCAATCGGCGCCCACCGTCAGTTGTTCTTATTGACAACGCGGGTTTCCTCCGAGCCGTCGGCAAGGTCGATAAAACGCACGAAGAGAGAAACCTTGTTCGCTTCATTGAGATTTTCCCACATGAGGCTGGTAAAGGAATCGATATCGCCTTCGATCCGCACCAGCTCCGGCTCGCCTTCAAAGGAGGGCACCGGGTTTCCATCGCCAAGATAGGTGTGGATGAAGTGGCCCTCGCCCGCCACCGGCTGGGGGTATTCATAGAAAAAGCGCTGGGTGGATTCCGCATTGCCATTTGCGCTTTTGAGAATGGAAAGACGGTAGCTGCCATCCTTGTGCACCAGGCCGGAAATACGCGGGGTCAGAATGGGCGGATCCGGCTCGAAGGTGCGCATCCGCAGCGCCTCCTCAAAGGTCTTCTCCGCTGCAAGGAATTCATAAATCGTATCGGTCTGATCGCCGTTGGTAACGATTGTGGCCGCACCAAACTTGCGCACAGGCCAATAGATCACAAGGCTCGGATCTTTGAGCTTTGCCGGGTCAAACGCCTGGGTGCGCAGCCCGCCATCCTCTTCCACAAAAATCCGGTTACGGCTGTTTTCACTGCGGCCCATGATAAAATAGGCGATCACCGCTTTTTGCCCATCTGCGCTTTTCCCGAGCACAATACCGCGGCCCGGGTAGGTATTATCGCGCAAAACCGCTCTCAAATCTTGAATCTGCATTGTTATGACTATCCTTTCTTTGCGAGGCGGAAGTTTTATGCGCGTTCGTCATGGCCTTTCTTCAAAAGGGCCGGGCCAAAGTCCGGTTTGCCTTTTTGACCGGAAAGCACAAAACTTTTCCCTCTTTCTCTCTATTCTAGATCGTCTAAAGTCTGAAATCTGGATTCTGAAATCTATCTTCCACAGGGCGCACTGCTCCTCCACCGCGCGCGGCAAAAGGAGCCATTCCGCCTGCTCCATCACACGGCGTTGCAGAGTTTCAGGCGTGTCTCCCGCCTCGACCAGAACCGCTTTCTGGCTTAGGATCGGCCCGCCGTCCGGAATTTCATTGACGAGATGCACAGTCGCGCCCGTCACCTTTACACCGCGTGCCAGCGCTGCCTCGTGCACACGCAGGCCATAATAGCCCTTGCCGCAAAAGGACGGGATCAACGCGGGGTGGATATTGATGATGCGGTCGCGGTACGCTTCGATCACCGTAGGGCAAGAATCGATAAAAAGCCCGCCAGCACAACGATCTGCGCCCCACAAGCCCGCAGCGCGTTTAAAATGGCCGCGTCGTATTCCTCCAGCGTAGCAAAGCTTTTGCGGGAGATCACCTCGCCGCCGATACCCGCGTTCGCCGCACGGGTGAGCGCGTAGGCATCCGGCCGGCTGGCGATCACGCGCACAAATTCGCCGTGTGGGATCTCCCCGCGCGCTTTTGCATCGAGCAGCGCCTGTAAATTTGTGCCGCCGCCGGAGACGAGCACCGCGATCTTCAGCATAGGTCAATCCCCTTCTCGCCCTCGCGTACTTCACCTAAGATGCAGGCTTCCTCGCCGTTCTCCTTGAGGATGCGGACGGTTCATCGGCCTGATCCGCCGCGACTGCGACACATAAGCCGACCCCCATGTTAAAGGTGTTATACATATCGTGTTCCGAGATCCCCTCGCTCTGAATCACTTTGAAGATGGGGCGCACCGGCACCTTGGCTTTTTCAATCGCCGCGCGCAGATAATCCGGCAACATCCGCGGAATATTTTCGTAGAAGCCGCCTCCCGTAATGTGGGAAACGCCATGGACCTCCACCTGCTCCATCAGGGCAAGCAGACTCTTTACATAGATGCGCGTGGGAGTCAGCAGCTCCTCGCCCAGCGTTTTGCCGAATTCATACATATAGAGATTCAGCCGCTCCGGTGTGATATTGAACACCTTGCGCACAAGCGAAAAGCCGTTGGAATGCACGCCGGAAGAAGAAACGCCAATGAGCGCATCGCCGGCCTTCATCTGTGCGCCGTCAATGAGCTTTGCTTTATCCGCCATACCGACGCAGAAGCCGGCCAGATCATATTCCTCCTTGGGATAAAAGCCCGGCATCTCCGCTGTTTCGCCCCCGATCAATGCGCAACCCGCCTGCACACAGCCCTCGGCCACGCCCGCAACGATCTGCGCCACGCGCTCAGGCACATTTTTGCCCACGGCCACATAATCCAGGAAAAACAGCGGCTTCGCACCCGCACAGGCCACATCGTTTGCGCACATGGCCACACAGTCGATGCCCACGGTGTCGTGCTTGTCCATCATAAAGGCGAGCTTTAGCTTGGTGCCAACGCCATCCGTCCCGGAAACGAGCACCGGCTCTTTCATGCCGGTCAGGTCAGGCTGAAACAGGCCGCCAAAACCGCCGATACCGGAAACGACGCCCGGTGTCTGCGTGCGAGCCACATGTTTTTTCATCAATTCCACCGCTTTGTAACCAGCGGTTACATCTACACCCGCCTCGCGGTAGCTGTCGGAATAACTATTATCCATTGAATAAACCCATCCTTTCTTTCTGAACAAACCCCGCTGCGCCGAAAGCGCCCGTTTACTTCGGCTGTTTTACAAGAGTATCGAGCTTTTTGCTGAATCTATCCTCCGGCTGTTCCTGCGGCACATCGATCGGATAATTACCGGTAAAACAGGCGTCGCAAAAGCTGGATGTGGAGCTGCTGGCGATCTTATGCAGGCTCTCAAGGCTCAAATAGCCCAGGGAATCCGCGCCGATCTGTTTGCAGATTTCATCAATGCTCATCCGGCAGGCGATCAGGTATTCGCGCGAGCTGATATCCGTGCCGAAATAGCAGGGGTGCATAAAGGGAGGAGAAGAAATCCGCATGTGAACCTCCTTTGCACCAGCCTTACGCAGCAGCTCGATGATATGCGCGCTGGTTGTGCCGCGGACGATCGAATCATCACGAGCACCACACGCTTGCCCTCCACTGCCGAACGCAAAGGGTTTAGCTTGATGCGAACGCTGCGCTCGCGCTGTTCCTGGGAATCTTGAATGAAAGTGCGCCCGACATAGCGGTTTTTGATAAAACACATGCCATAAGGGATGCCGGATTCATTGGCATAGCCGATCGCGGCATCCAATCCGGAATCCGGCACGCCCGCCACGAGATCCGCTTCCACCGGATACTCACGAGCGAGATACTTGCCCGCACGCTGGCGCGCAAGATGCACGCTTGCATTGTCGATTACAGAATCCGGGCGGGCGAAATAAACGTGCTCAAAAATGCAGAGCGAGCTCTTATGACCACAGTGATCGCGGATACTGCGAATGCCGTTTTCATCCGCCACAACAATCTCGCCCGGCTCAATATCACGGACGAACTCCGCGCCGAGGCTATCAAGCGCGCAGGTTTCAGAAGCAAAAATATAGCTATCCTCCATTTTGCCGATGCAAAGGGGGCGAAAACCCTGCGGATCGCGCACAGCGATCATTTTGCGGGGGGACATCAGCACAAACGAATAGGCCCCTTCAATTTGATTCATCGCCCGGTTAATTGCCTGCTCGACGCTGCCTGCCTCCAGGCGTGCGCGCGCGATCAGCAAAGCGATCAGTTCAGCGTCGCTATCCGTCTGGAAAATTGCGCCTGCTTCTCCAGCGGTTCGCGCAGGGCATGCGTGTTGACAAGGCTGCCGTTGTTAGCAATGGCGATCGTGCCCTTGGCATAGCGCATCACAAGGGGCTGAGAATTTTCGCGCTCTGACATGCCGCCGGGCGAATAGCGCACATGGCCGATGCAGATATCTCCGCCTCCGTCCTGGGAGAGCTTCTGGAGCGCATCCGCATCGAACACATCGGGTACAATGCCAAGATCGCGGTGATAATCGACCACACCGCCCCGATTGATCGCGATTCCGCAGCTGATCTGCCCCCTGTGTTGCAGGGCATACAGTGCAAGATAGGTCAAATGAACAGCATTGAACTGATTTTTATTATAAATTCCGAATACGCCGCATTCCTCATGGGGCTTGTCAAACATCGCAATTCCTCCTGAATGGGTTAAAAATTCTTCTTTCCGTTTAAAGCGCAGCAGCCTTCAACTGCAACGCAGCATCTTTTTCCAGCACCTTTTGGGCCATATCCTCCTTCATCTGGGAAAGCTTCTGGGCCAGCCCTTCATCGGAGAGCGCCAGCATCTGCACGGCGAGGATCGCTGCATTCTCCGCCCCGTCGATTGCAACGGTGGCCACCGGAATGCCGGAGGCATCTGCACGGTGGCAAGCAAGGCATCCAGACCGTCAAGCGTGGAGGATTTCACCGGGATGCCGATGACAGGCAGCGTCGTATGCGCTGCCAGCACGCCGCCGAGATGGGCCGCCTTCCCAGCCGCCGCGATAATCACGCCAAAACCGTTCTCCTTCGCCCTAGAGGCAAAATCAGCCGCCGCGGCGGGAGTGCGGTGCGCGCTCATCACATGCGTTTCCACCTCTACGCCGAAATAACGCAGCTTTTTGATTGCCCCGCTGACAATGGCAGATCACTGTCGCTCCCCATAATAACCGCTACCTTTTTCATCACTTTTTCAGCACTCCTTCTTCAATCCCAAAAAATAAAATAGCTGCCGCGCAAAGCGCCACAGCTTTCGATCTTGATTATTTACTCTTGCCGGACGGCATGCGGGCGCACCTTGCCCCGGTGCAGATGACTGAAACACATCCAATCAGCGGCAGGCCTGTCCCGTTCATACCGACCTCTCCATTTCGAGTGATTTGTATATTTATTCTATGGCAACCGCAAAAAAAATGCAAGGCAATCCGACTGTAAAAAAGTTTTTCTACATATATATTGAGGAAACCAGATAGCGCATTTGCTGATTTTGTATATAATGACAACCTAAATCGACAGAAAGGAGCACCTTGTTTTTATGAAACGATTTTTTAAAATGACGCCCTGCCTTTTGATCCTGATGAGCCTCCTGCTCTGTGCCTGCACGGACGCGGAATTTTTGACGGAGGAAACGTTTTTAAACCGTTTCAACGCGCTCGACGAAACACAGCAGCTCAACGCCAGGGACGCGCTGGCAAAAGAGGAGGATACCTTTATCGGACACTCCTATTTTCTATCGCCCAAAGGGGATGAAACCTACATGCTCTGTTTGCAGATCGATAAAGAAAGCGCTGAGCTGAAAGCCTGCTCCCTGCTCTATGCCCGCATGGGCGATGAAGAGAGCGACACATTCTTCGCCGCGCTCGCCTCCCGCACGGCGCAGGCTTTTACCGGGCAAAGCGCACAGGCCTGTGACGGTGCCTTGAAAAAGGCGGGCGTTCTCGGCGCCGCGCGAGATGAAGCAAACGCAGCGGGGGAATCGCTGGAATGGAACGGCTTCCGGATCAGCAAGGAAAAAATCTCCCTGGGCTACCGTATGACCATTGAAACGATCAAGAAGGATCAATCCCGCGCAGCGGACACCGCCGCACAGGAGGAGGCCGGGGACGCCGATCCCGAAAAGGCGGAAACGCCCTCTTCTGAAGCGCCCGCGGAAACCGGCGCCTCCTCTTCCACCGCCTAAGGGAAAATCAATCAGCATACGCTATGCCGCATTCTGCCTGCGGGGCGTATGGCTGAATATTTTTTATTTGCCGGAGCACGCCGGAGATATTGCTTAAAAAATGCAACGCCCTCTTTTAAAGCTTTCACTGGAACGCGTTCATTGGTGGAATGCGTGCACAGCAGAAGGGAAGTATCCACCACAAAGGGGGCAAAGCGATAAATATTTTCGCAAATCGGCTCGTAATGATAGGAATCCGTACCGCCCATCACCAGATAGGGCGCTACGATATAATCCGGGTTGGTTCGCATGCAGAGCTCTTCCAAAATGGCAAAACAGCGGGAATCCGTGGGCGAAATTTTGGAGGGCTCTTTGCCCTTGAGCAGCTTTACCTCAATATTTTTGTTGCGCACCACCTTGCGGATATGGCGTTCGACGCCGGCGATGGAATCGCCAGGCATCATACGAAAATTGACCGTTACGCTCGCCCGCTGCGGAAGCACGTTCGCAGCAGGGCTGCCTGCGCCATCGTCGCGCCGGTTGTGGTGCGGATCAGCGAAGCGGCGGGCGGGATTTTTTCATCACGGCGAGCACAAGGGGCTTCAATAGCCAAAGGTTGCATGTGACAATCCGCGCGGGATAAGAAACGTTGCGCCCGATTTTCTGAAACAGGCTATAGACCATGCCCGTCATTTTGGATTTGCACTGGTGGTTTTCAAGGTCTTGGATCACATCCGCCAGCTCGCCCAGCGCCGTGTGCTGCGGCGGCTGGGAGGAATGCCCGCCCTTGGAGAAAACGGAAATTTCAAAATCCGCGTAGCCTTTTTCCGCCACGCCGATTCCGGCTAGATATTGATCTAAGATGCCATTCACCTTAGCGGGCAGAATGGCGCCGCCCTCATCGAGCACACAGTCGAGATGGACGCCGCGCTCCTTGAGAAGCTGCATCAGCGCCCTTGCACCGGAAGTTTGGGACGCGACGACCTCCTCATCATCCCAAAGAGCAAGTAAACATCCCGCTCAGGCTCAAAGCCCTCCTCCAGCAGCGTTTCCACCGCCTCCATCACGGAGATCAGGTGGTTTTTCATATCCAGCGCGCCACGGCCCCAGATGAACTCCCCATCGTTATATCCCTCATAGCGGATGCGTCCAGTCGTTTTCCGTCCCATCCTCCACGGGGACAACATCCTGATGGGCCAGCATAGCAATCGGGTCAAGCGATGCGTCCTTCCCCTTCCAGCAGTAGAGCAGGTTGGCGGGCGGCACCACTTCGCAGGTGAGCTTTTGATGGATCAACGGGTAAGCTTCCCGCAAAAACAGATGGAACCGCTCAAACTGCGCCCAATCCACATCCTTCTGATCCGGATAGGATACCGTAGGAATCCGGATGGCCTCTGATAAATGCTGCGTCAGGCGGCTTTGATCGACCGGCTCTTCCGGCAGCGGATCATAGGCCTGTTTTTTCGGGGTAAAAAAAGCGGCCCGAATCAAGGTAATCGCAAGAAAGGCGGCCAATAGCCCTAGAATCGTGTATAAAACAATTTGCCAGGTTGCCATGAACAATCCCACTCCTCTGTAAAAAGTCAAGCGAAAAGCGCCGGTGTATCGCGCTTTTCGCTCTGTGTTAATTTTTCAGGCTCTGCAACGGCGCAGGAATCCGCCCGCCGCGCGCAATAAATTTTGCAGGCGAGGTGGTTTTCAGCGCCATAACCGGGCCGCCGCCCAACAGGCCGCCGAAGGAAAGCTCCTCCCCCACCTGTTTGCCGATCGCAGGAATCACGCGCACCGCCGTTGTTTTGGAATTGACCATGCCGATAGCGGCTCATCCGCAATGATGGCGGAAATAACCTCCGCCGGCGTATCGCCGGGAATCGCAATCATATCGAGGCCAACGGAACAGACGGCCGTCATCGCCTCAAGCTTTTCGATGCTCAGCGCGCCGCAGCGGGCCGCGTCGATCATGCCCGCGTCCTCTGTGACCGGGATAAACGCGCCGGATAGACCGCCCACATGGGAAGAGGCCATCGTTCCACCCTTTTTCACCGCGTCGTTTAAAAGCGCAAGAGCGGCAGTCGTGCCGTGGCCTCCGCATTTTTCCAGCCCCATCTCCTCAAGGATATGGGCAACAGAATCACCCACCGCCGGGGTTGGCGCCAGAGAGAGATCCACAATGCCAAAGGGCACATGGAGCCGCTTAGAGGCCTCGTGGGCAACCAACTGGCCCATACGGGTGATTTTAAATGCCGTACGCTTAATCAGATCCGCCACGCCGGTTAAATCGCATTCCGGCGCTTTGGCGAGGGCCGCGCGCACCACGCCGGGGCCGGAAACGCCCACGTTGATGACGCAATCCGGCTCGCCTGCGCCGTGGAATGCACCCGCCATGAAAGGATTATCATCCGGCGCGTTGCAGAAAACGACGAGCTTTGCACAGCCGATGCAATCGCGATCCGCCGTGATTTCGGCAGCCTTGCGCACGATATCTCCCATCAAACCTACCGCATCCATATTGATGCCTGCCTTGGTAGAGCCGATGTTAACAGAGGAGCAAACATGCTCCGTGCGGGAGAGCGCCTCCGGGATGCTGCGGATGAGCGCTTCATCTCCCGCCGCAAAGCCCTTTTGCACCAGCGCCGAATAGCCGCCGATAAAATTGACGCCAACCGTCTGCGCAGCGCGTTCAAGCGTGAGAGCGTATTCAACCGGATCTCCCCCGCTCGCTCCGCAGATCATCGCAATCGGGGTGACAGAAATACGCTTGTTGATGATCGGGATGCCGAACTCCCGCTCGATCTCCTCACCCGTGCGCACAAGGCGCTCCGCCCGGCGCGTGATTTTCTCATAAATGCGGCCGCAGGCCTTTTGAATATCAGAATCGCAGCAATCGAGCAGCGAGATGCCCATGGTGATGGTGCGGATATCGAGATTCTCCTCCTGGATCATCGTGATGGTCTCCAGGATATCCCTTGTGTTAATCATATGTAAAAGCCATTCCTTCCTGCATTCAAATGCGGTGCATGGAGTTAAAAATATCCTCATGCATAACGTGGATTGAAAGATTCATCTCGTTGCCCATCGTCTCCAGTTTTTCTGCAAACGCGGTAAAGGGCACGGCGCAATGGCTCACATCCACCAGCATCATCATGCAGAACATCTCTTGCAGGATCGATTGGGAAACCTCTATGATGTTGACCTGATTTTTAGCGCATTGATCGGATACGCTCGAAAGGATGCCGACCATATCTTTGCCGACAACGGTAATCACTGCTCGCATGAATAAACCTCCGTAAAGCTTCAGAATTTGCATGAGGATACGGCCCGCATGAAGCAGGCGACTCCCGCATATTGATTGTTATTCTACCATAGATGCGGATCATTGAACAGGGGCAGAGCCATCCCCTGGAAAAAATTTTTAGCCAACTACTGTTACATGGCGTCGAAATGTGGTATATTGAATGAAAATACTGCATTGATTTCTGCAAACTTTGTAAGTCGTTCCATCTCCGGCTGCTAGCTACGGCATAAGAAGATGCGGAAAAGCCCAAACTCTGGGCAAAGGGGGCTTTTATCTTGACAGAATATAAAAAACGCATGGATATGCATACGCACACGGATAACTCGCCGGACGCAACCACTCCACGATGTACCTTTGCGAATGCGCGGAGCAAACCGGCCTGCGGGCCATCGCCTTTACAGACCACTGCGAAGTGGACGCCTATTATAAAGACCACTACGACCGCGCCGCCTTTCAGGCATACTTTGAGGTGGTGAAAGCGCGCTCCGTTTTCCGAGGCCGACTGATCGTCGCTGCCGGAATTGAGCTCGGCCAGCCGGCTTATGATCCGGCCCTGGCGGAGCATATCCTCTCAAAATTCGATTACGATGTTGTTATCGGCTCCGTGCACAACCTGCGGGGCCGCAAGGATTTTTACTTCATGGAATATGACGGCTTCACAGACAGCGACCTGGACGCGATGGTGGAAGAATACCTAAAGGAACTACTCACTATGGTGCAATGGGGTGGTTTTGATATTTTGGCGCACCTGACCTACCCCCTGCGCTACATGGTCGGTGAAAACCACCGCAATATTGACCTCAACCGCCACAGCGACCTGATCGACGAGATCCTGCGCCAGGCGGCCCGGTCCGGCAAGGCGCTTGAAATTAACACCTCCGGCCTGCGCCAGCCATTGGGGGAAACGCTGCCCACGCTGCCATACGTCCGCCGCTTCCGTGAATTTGGGGGCGAATATGTAACCGTAGGGTCAGACGCACACTATGCGGAAGATCTCGGCAAAGGGGTAAACGAAGGCATGAAGGTCGCACAGGAGGCAGGGTTTTCACACGTTACCCTCTTCCAGGGCCGCACGCCGCTGCCGATTCCTATTGAATAAGCCGCGTGCGCGCCTTTGCATCCTTGAGGATCGCCCTCTGTCCCCTGTTGAGTCTTAGCATTGATATAAATAAGGGAGGAAAACGAATATGAACTATCAAAACCTGCTCAATTCCAAAATTAAGGAGATTAAGCCCTCTGGCATCCGCCGCTTTTTCGATATTGTGGCAGAGATGGATGATGTGATCTCCCTCGGCGTTGGCGAGCCGGATTTCCCCACGCCGGCCCATATCCGCGACGTAGGCATCCAATCCCTGATGGATGGGCACACGAAATACACCTCCAATGCAGGCTTGATGGAGCTGCGCAAGGCGGTGGCTGCCTATTATGAGCGCCGTTTCCATGTAGCTTATGACGGATCAAAACAGGCGATCATCACCGTAGGCGGATCTGAGGCGCTTGATTTATGCTTCCGCGTGTTGATCGAGCCCGGCGACGAGGTGCTGGTGCCGGAGCCATCCTTTGTTTGCTACGCGCCGCTGACGACGATCAGCGACGGCGTGCCAGTGCCGATTGTCACCAAGCAGAGGATCAATTTCGCCTGACGCCGGAGGCGCTGAAGGCCGCCATCACCCCAAAGACGAAGCTGCTCGTTTTGCCCTATCCCAATAACCCTACCGGCGCGATCATGCGGCGTGAGGATTTGGAGGGGATTGCGGCAGTGCTGCGCGGGACGGATATCATCGTCATCTCCGATGAAATCTATGGCGAACTTACATACGGCGGCGAGCAGCACGTTTCCATTGCGGAAATCGACGGCATGCAGGAGCGCACCATCATCGTCAGCGGTTTTTCCAAGGCCTTCTCCATGACCGGCTGGCGGCTCGGCTATGCGCTCGGCCCGGCTGATATCATCGCGGCAATTACAAAAATGCATCAATACGGCATTATGAGCGCGCCAACTACCGCGCAGTATGCGGCAATTGAGGCGATGGAAAACGGCGACAGGGATGTGGCGGAAATGCGCGCGGTTTACGATATGCGCCGCCGCCTCGTTGTAGACGGCTTCAACAAGCTGGGGCTTACCTGCTTTGAGCCGGAGGGGGCATTCTACTGCTTCCCCTGCATCCGTACAAGCGGCCTGACCTCCGACGATTTCGCCCAGAAGCTGCTCGACAGTCAAAAGGTTGCCGTTGTGCCAGGCAATGCATTCGGTGATTGCGGCGAAGGATTCATCCGCGTATCCTACTGCTACTCGACCGAGCACCTGGAAGAAGCGCTGCGCAGAATCGGCGCATTTCTGGAAGAACTGAAAAAATAGTTGAGTTGATCGAACAAGCCAATGGAAAAGGGGCTGTTGCAAAATGCAAGGCATTTTGCAACAGCCCCTTTTAAAAACGTTTTTGCCTCCACGCAGGCAAATTTCGGGCTTTACGCGCCCGAAGCCATGATTTGTCTCATGGCGAGTTTCCTCAATGAGCGTTTTCTGAGATCAGGGGATGCGAAGCACATCGCCCACATAAATCAGATCGGGATTTTTCAGTCGGTTAAGCCTCACAAGCGCAGGCACCGTTGTGCCAAATCGCTGGGCAATCTCCCAGAGCGTATCGCCCCGGCGGACGGTATAGGTTTTATCCGCAACAGGCTTTATCACGCGTACACGTAGTTTCTCCCCCACATAAATCAGGTTTGGATTTTTAGATCATTGATTGCGACAATGCTCGTGACCGTCGTGCCGAATTGCCGGGCAATGGAAGTCAGCGTGTCGCCGCGCCGCACCGTGTAGGTGGTTATAGTTACCCCCGGCTCCTCCCGGAGCGGCACACGTACACGGATTATTTCACCGGCATAGATCAGGTTCGGGTTTTGCAGCCGGTTAAGCCTCAAAAGGTCGGCAACAGTCGTGTGGTAGCGCCGTGCGAGCCCCCAGAGGGTGTCTCCGGGGCGAACGGTAACTAGAGCAATTTTGGTATGCTTTTCCGGCGCAGGCTGCGGCGGCTTGGGTGCGGCAGAAGCTCCCGCAAAAAAATATCTGTGGTAAACCGATTTAAATCCACATTTCCTCGAATCCCAGCGACTCGGCCGGTCGAAGAATATTGAAAGCCAACCCAACTGCTCCACTTTCCGTTGTCCTCAGGTGTTTCAACACCGTATTGCGCCACCCAGAGCGGATATGCTTCCGCCAGACGCCGGTCAAAAACAGCACGCGCGTTATAAGCGTCGCTATAAAGCACAAGCTCCTTTCCAGTTATGCGGCTAAGCTCTTGCAGGAAAGCCAAGGAGATCTCATTGATCTGTGCAATTGAAAGGCCATCCAAATATTCAAAATCCATTGCCAGCCTGCAATCCGGTTGTGTGCCCGCAATTGTGGAGGCAAAAAAATGCGCCTCCTGCTTTGCTTGCGCTACGGTGCGGGCCGTTACATAATGATAAAAGCCAACTTTCAGGCCTTGCGCCTTTGCGCCCTCATAATCCTGCGGAAATAAGGGTCTGTATAATCGCTGCCAAGACTAGAGCGAATATAGACACCTGTATGCCGCTTTGCCTCACGCGGGAAAAATCAATTGCCCCCTGCCATTCGCTCACATCAATTCCCCGATAAAGCTCCGAGCCGGATGGCGGAAGCGCAAAAGCCATCATGCTCAAAAAGGAAAACAGCAAAACAGCGCTCATCAGAGCACAGAACGCTCTGTAACATTTTTTCCCCATACCATTCCTCCGTTTGGGGCCAAATTTCAATTGGAGAGATCACAGACAGCCCCTCGCGGTATCCTATGCGGCACATCTTATTTCTGTTCAAAAAACAGCCGCAAAATGATTTGCATTTTGCGGCTGTTTTTTAAAAATTCTTTTTACATCTCAGGATAAACTTTATCACGTTTTTTCCGTTTCAACACGATTCTGCAAAAATCTCCATACAGAATCATTTACTCATTGACCGGCTTTCCGCTTTTTCCGTTTCATGCTGCTCGTGTCGCTCATTGAGCTCCTGCTGGATTTTTTCCTTCCGCTTGCCCGTATAGTCGTTAAAAAACATCGGAATCATCGTGAGCGCAAAGCCGATGGCTGGTAAAACCGTTACCATAAAGAGTAGCCATTTGAGCGTATCGGGCGACTGCGTTGCCAAAATCTGTTTGCCCATTGCATCGAGCTGAGTTGGATCCGGCTCAATATATCCGCCCCGATCCAATACGATGCCAGTCGCTACACCCGCGATACCCGCCGTCACCTTGCTCAGGAAGGTTTGAAACGCGAAGCAGACGCCTTCAGAGCGTTTGCCGGTTTTCCATTCGATATAATCCACGCTATCTGCAATCAGCGCATAGGTAATCACATTATAAATGCCGAGCGGGAAACCCATGAAGAACAGACATACCCACAAAAGATAAAGATTCACATGCTCCACGTTGCCTACGAAGATCAAGTAGCAGGCCATATGCGCTACCACGCCGAAAAGCGAGGAGCCGATATAAATCTGCTTGAGGGAAAACTTTTTACGCAGCAATGGAAACACCGCCATGGCCGGCACCATACCCACGCCGATTGCGACGGTTAGCGTGGTCAGCACCGTCCCCTTTGGAATAAAGCCATTGTTGCCGTTTTGCAGGATCAGATAGTTGCTGATATAATCGGCGGAGATGTTGGCGATGACCATCGTGGAGCCAAGAACAGCGGCCATGATGACGATTAGCAACAGTTTATTTTTTGCCACCATCTGAATGGATTCTTTCAGAGACGGCGTTTTTTCGCTCTGCTCCACACGCTCCTTGGTGTTAAAAAACGCAAGGCTGGAAAGCGCCGCGCCCAGAAGAGCGAAGATCACAGCGCCTACTAGATAGCCGTTTTTCAGGCCCAGCGTGCTGTTGCGCAGCACCGGGATCAGCAGCGAGGCAGAATACCGCCAAACGTGCTGCCCAGCGCGCCGTGGAGAGAAACGAGGTGCGCTCCTGCTCATTTGGGGTGATCACAGCGCTCAGGCCCCAGAAGGGAACATCCTGAATGGTGAACATAACGCCCCAAAGGATGTATGTAACCGCCGCATAAGCGATCTTTGCCCCGCTGGAGGCAAATCCCGGCGCCCAAAACAGCAAGATTGTTGTGATCGCAATCGGAATTGGCGAAAAAAGCAGGTAGGGGCGCATCTTGCCCCATTTGGTGCGCGTCCGGTCAACGATCATACCCATAATCGGATCGTTTGCAGCGTCAAAAATACGGCCTGCCAAAATGATGGTGCTCGCGGTCACACCTGCATTTTTCATGCCCTGGAAAACAACGTCCACAAGAAACACCATATAAAACATCGTCATAATGGTGTAAATTCCGCTGCGGCCGAACGCCGCCACAGTAAAGGACAGCTTTTCCTTCCGCGAGAGATATTTTGTTTCCACTTTCAACCAACCCTTTCTTCTCTCCAATGGTATATTCTACTTATTCCTGCTCCGGTAAGCGGGGAGAATCACGGGTTTTTTCTCCCCCGCACGCTCCATTTCACGCAAAAGCAGCTTCTTCATCTTTTGCCGTACAAAAGCATAGGAGCGATCCTTGATAAGATTATTTTTTTCGATCGGATCCTTGGTCAAATCATAGAGGTAATCCTCAAAATACACCGGGGAACGATGGATCGTATAGCCTGTGGGGGCGAGTGCACGAACAGAATATTTATATTGCTTTGTGCGAATTGCCCGGCCGCACTGGCTTTCGCTGATTTGGATAAACACGCAGTCGCGCTCCGGCTCCTCCCCTGCCAGCTCACGGACTAGGGAATGGCCCATATAGCTCTTCGGAATTGGAATCCCGGCAAGATCCAACATGGTAGGAGGCAAATCGATCAGGCTGACGAGCCGCTCCTCCTTCTTGCCTCCTTGGAATGGACCGCCGCGGATAATCAGCGGCGTGTGGGTGGCAGAATCATGGCAGCTACGTTTATACTCCAAATTTCTCGTTTTAAAGTGGGAGCCATGGTCGCTGGTGTAGATGAGGATGGTGTTTTCATACAGGCCTTTCTCCTTGAGCTTTGCCACCAGCCTGCCCACGTTTTCATCCAACCGGTTGATTGCCGCCATATAATCCGGGTACATTTTCTCATAATCGCCCTCTAAAAAGGACAGATCCGGCGGGATCGGGTAATCCCGAAATTTCTCTACCGTTTCCTTCGGCCCCTCATAGCAGTGGCGGTCGTTCTGATGATGCGGCTCCAACTGGGAGATGAAGAGGAAAAACGGATCGTCCGAGGTTTTTTGATCGAGATACTCCAGCGCGAAGTCATTGATGCAGTCCGCACGGTAACCCTTAAAATCAATCTGATTGCCCTCTGCATCAAACACATATCCATCATAACCTGGACGTAATCAGATCACGTCCGCCGCGCGCCACCAGTTTTTATAGCCGCCCTGGCGCTCTTTCGGGATCGCTGTTTTTTCGCAGTGGAAACCGACGTTTGGCAGCCGGTCGGAGGCAAGATGCCATTTGCCAACATACGCCGTTTCATACCCTGCTTCATTGAAATATTCCGCCATCGGACGGATTGTTTGGGGCAGGGGCACGCCATTCCAATAGCAGCCGCACTGCGTCGCATACATGCCCGTTTGCAGACAAGCACGCGCCGGGCCGCAGACAGGCTGGCAGGTATAGGAGTTTTCAAACTGAATTCCCTCCCGCGCAAGCTGCATCAAATTAGGAGTGGCCTCCTCATTGACGGTATCCCAACGCTGTTGGTCGCTGAAATAAAAGATAATGTTCGGCCTCATGTGAATGATTCATCCTTTCGCACTTACTTTAGAATAGCTCACGTATCTTTCAATCGATTCAAACGGGTCGCAAAATCAAACCAATGTGACCAAAGCGGTGATCGCATTATAAAGCGCCAAGCAGGCGACTGCCGAAACGGCGACCACAAAAACGCTCTGAATAGAGGACTCCTTACATCTCCGATTGAGCACCGAGCCGATGAATCCGCCCGCAACAGCGCACGGAATTACAATCAGCAAAATTTTCAAATCGTAGCCCTGGAAGCCTGTTGTCACTCCGGTGGTTATCAAATTGGAACACTGTGAAAAAAAGATCACCGCAACAGAATAGACCGCCGCGTCCTTCATGGAGAAGGAAAAAAAGAGCGTTAAAAACGCTACATTGATCGGCCCGCCGCCAATGCCCAAAAAAGAGGCGGCCGTGCCCAATAGGAAACCCGCAAACAAAATTGCAAGTGGATTCGTCACATGGAAGGTGCGGTGCTTTATCACCACAGAGAGGATCACACAAGCCAAAAAAAACGCCAAAATGGCAGACTGGACTCCCTTGACCAACTCCGGCCTTCCAGAGACCTGCATCGCCTGAGCAAACAGCGTATTGCCGCAAATTCCCCCAGCCACGGAGCCCGCCGCCACTAACAGGACGATGAATGGTTGATCGGCGTTTTATTCCGAATATGCTTTGCCATCGACGTGATAGACATAGCAAACACCGCACAGGAGGAAATAAAACTGATCTGCTCCAATGGATGGGCGCCGATGACATCCAGAACCGGCTTAATCACCACACCGCCGCCAAGGCCGACAAATGCTCCCAAGAAGGTGGCGATACACACCACAATACCATAAAGCAATGCCACCACAGAAATCACCCCATATTAATTTATTTTAACAGATTTCACAAAAAGCGCAAGGCGTAATTCGAAAATTGCTGCAAATATGAAAAAGCGCGGCCACACAAAATGACCACGCTTTTTTGTTTGAAATGAAACGCTTTATTCCTCTGCAATCTGCACGCCGCCGACAGGGCGAACGGACAGCACATAGCAGGTGTTCACGCCGAAAATACGCTCCATTTCCGCCTGGTATTCCGCTAGGCAATCATTGGGAACAAAGGTTGAATCGTCCCAGCGAAACCGCCGCCATGCACGCGCCATGCCCCTTTCCCACGCAGCATCTGCTCTGTGAGTTGCAAAGCGAGCGCAATCGGCTGCTCCTTCGGAAGCCTGGGCGTATACACATTCTGGTTATACATGAAGGAGGACTGCCCGCTCTCAATCACCTTTTCCTTAAACGTTTCAAAATCGCCGGAGCGCAGAGCCTCTACTTCCTCAATCACCCGCTTATTCTCACAATAGAAGTGCAGCGCGCGCAGAATGGCGCGGTCGCCCACGCGGTTACGAAGCGTGGGGATCCCCTGCCGAAAGGTTTCTTCCTCGACCTCGCGCAAAACCGGCTTTTGAAACTCTGCCGCTACAGCCTCCATCTCCCCGCGAACAGCCGCGTATTCCTCGGTTAAATCAGAATGGTTTCCGCCGGTATCGACAATGCACAGCGAGTGCCCGCAGGAGGCAAAGTCAAAATCGACCTTCTCGATCACCGGCGCGGATGGGTCCTTAAAATCAATCATCACAAAGCCGCTGACAGAGCTTGCCATCTGATCGAGCAGCCCGCAGGCTTGCCAAAATAGACGTTTTCCGCATACTGTGCAATCTGCGCAATTTCCACAGGGTCAATCTTCCCATCGTTGAATAAGTAATTGAGGATCGTACCCAGCAGCACCTCAAACGCCGCCGAAGAAGATAGGCCGGAGCCGCTGAGCACGCGAGAGGCCGTTGTTGCATCAAAGCCGCCGATGCGGTAACCGAGCTGTTGGAAGCGCGCGCACACGCCGCGCACCAAGGCGGCGGAATGCCCTGTTTCTTTCTCCTGGACGCTCAGATCAGATAAATCTACTACATCCATGCGGTAGCCTGCCGACTTCACCCGCACGGTATGATCCGTATTTTTAGAGGCAACCGCAATTGCATCCAGGTCAATGCCTGCCGCCAACACACGGCCATGGTTATGATCGGTGTGATTGCCGCCAATCTCCGTGCGGCCGGGGGCGCTGTATAAACCGCCGATCCGATCCGCCCCAAAGAGATTGATGAAGCTGTCGATTACATCTGCATAGCGCTTACGCTGCTGAGCGAGGCAGTCATCGTATAAATATACCTCCTTCAGAACGCTATCGTACCCGCCGCTGAGCAGGGTTTCTTTTAACGTTTTCATATCGGCCATCTGCGAATCTACTCCCTTTTGTAAAAATGATGATGAAAAGGCTATATCTTTGTGCCACCCTTCCCACCGCGCTTGCGCCTTTGCTCAATCAGCTCCAGCGACCAATTCAGCAGCAGAATGGAAAGACCGGACAACACCAACAGGACCACGATCGGCAGGATAAAGCTCCACGAAAGCGGATCATACACATTGCGCCCGATGAAAGAATAGGAAAGCAGCTTCGGTGCAAATCCCGCGAGGGAAATCAAAATATATTTCCAGTACGTATATTCCATAGAGCCATAAAGCTGGCTAATCGTATTAATTGGAAAGCTCGGCACAAGCCGAAAAACAAACAGGAGCACCGGGCTGAGCGCTCCTTTGGCCTCCAAAATCTCACGCACGGAAGGGTAACGCCGGAGCACCTTTTGAATATTGGAAGGGCCGATGTGCATCCCTGCCAGATACCTTGCGGACATCAAAATGACAACTCCACCAAGATTGAGCACGAATGCGACGGGAACGGAAAACACCATGCCGGAGATCACGCCGATCGCCGACACAGGGATTACCGGAATCCATGCCTTAACCAGAAAGAGCAGCTCAATGACAAAAGGGATTAGCCATCGGTAAGGGATTGAGGCGACCGCCCGCTCGAACTCCACCAGAGTGAATTGAAACTGTTCATACCATTTCTGGATTGAGGGAATTTGCATCAGCAGCGTAAGGATCACCAGCACAGCCGCCGCGATCAGGAGCAGATATGCGCTCAGATTCAGCAGTTTACGCCGGGTAAACTCTTTGGTTTTCAAGCAATCGCTCCTCCTTAGCCGCAATTCATTTGCAAGGAATGGTATTCGGATAGACAAAAACGACCGTGGGCAGGCACGTGGCAGGGCCGATCCGTTCTGTGAAGTCTATTTTATAGCATATTACCGCTAAGGTCAACCTGCTTGCATCCGCTTTTTTAGGCGCCCAATCCGTTCTTAAACTCTTCTCCAAAGCCGAAAAGTACCATATCCCTTGCAAGAATATGCGCTCCATCCGCCGAAAATAGCGGATTGTCCTCCTCCCTGCCCGAAAAAAACTTCTTACAGCTGTAAAAATGTGATACAATAGCATCAAACGGGTCGCAAAGTTTCAAGCTTTGAAACTTGGATGCATTAGAAATGCCTGTCGGCGCAAAACGCCTCCTGCCGCAAAGCGGCAACGCCATTTTTTGCAGAGGCTGGCTTTGTGCGTACAGTTTGCGGGCTAAAGATATATCACCAGCCTGCTTTCTATAGACAACAAATGGAGGTGTTCAGCTTGACATCAGTAAAACGGGCGGTTGTTTTCAGCGGCGGCGGCGCAAAAGGCGGATACCAAATCGGTGCGTGGAAGGCACTGCGTGAAATCGGCTTTGAGCCTGATCTTGTAACCGGCACCTCCGTAGGTGCGCTCAACGGCGCGCTCATGGCGCTCGGCAAATATGAGGACGCACGTTCCATTTGGGAGAACATGAGCATGAACCGGGTCTTCTCACAGTTTGTGGAGGATACACAGGCGCAGAATTTACCGCCAGAAACGCTCTTCAAACGCCTGGCCAGAGAGGTACTGCGCAACGGCGGAGCGATATTTCGCCATTGCAAGAGCTTGTGAAATCTCTTATGGATGAGGATGCACTGCGGCACTCCCCCATCCGCTTTGGCCTTGTAACCACACGCTTTTCTCCGATCAAAGCGGTTGAACTTTTCATTGAGGAAATCCCGGAGGGGGAAGCGGCGGATTATGTGCTGGCGAGCGCGGCCTGCTTCCCATTTATGAAATCCTATCAAATTGGCAACGTCAAATTTGTAGACGGTGGTTATTCCGATAATATGCCCGTCCAGATGGCGGTCAACGCAGGGGCTACGGAGGTTGCCGTGGTAGATATCAGCGGCGGGCTATCCCACCAGCCAACGCTGCGGGATGACCGCGCACTGATCCATTATATCCATAACAAACGCCCCTTCAACAATGGTCAGCCCGGCGCGATGCTTCTGTTTGACCAGGAGATCTCCCGGCAGAATATGCGGCAGGGCTATCTGGATACCTGCAAATGCTTTGGCCTGCTAGATGGCTCCTACTACTCCTTTCAAAAAAATGAAAAATATCAGACCAGAGCGCAGGAGATCCTTTGCCATCGCAAATTCTCCCAGCTATTTTCCGCCCTGCCCTCTGCCGCCCGTTTTGAGCGCTCAGGGCGGCAAAACGTGATCTCACATCTGGAAAAACAGAGGAAGGCCCCTTCCTATACCGAGCCGACGTGCTCTCCTGTGCGGAATGCGCGGCGGAGATTTTTGGGCTTGATCCGCGTGAAATTTACACCTTTGCCGGGATGACAAAACAGGTGATTGATCTCGTCCACGCCAGCCTGATGGAGGAGCATGCGGACGAAATCCGCAATTTTGGCCGGGTGCTTGACCGCGGCCTCAGCTTGGAGCTGCTCAAAACGGCTATCACAGGATGGGATAAACGGCTTTTGACCGTTTATGCCATGCAGATTTTGCTGGAGGGCCGAATCAGCGAGCAACAGCGGCTGCGTATCTGGCTGATCGCGACACTGATGCCGGATGTGTTCTGCGCCGCGCTGTTCTGCTGGGTTTCTATCACCTTCGAACAGGAAAAAGGAAAGAATTGGTACCGCATTTCTATAAACCAAGCACAAGGTGCTACGATCGATTACCCCATCAAACTCACTGATCGACCGGATCCGAAACAATTCATATCCTGTCCGAAAACTCAAA
>ENA-OQDW01000104-OQDW01000104.1-human-gut-metagenome-genome-assembly--contig:-NODE-104-length-32390-cov-2.456033_pt1 | contig 32390 bp, 43 predicted proteins | sample MGYA00242784_ERZ504613 | MGnify/ENA primary metagenome ERZ504613 (study PRJEB26092, sample SAMD00036330) | human gut metagenome | host: Homo sapiens | study: EMG produced TPA metagenomics assembly of...
TGATATCTGTAACACCTACTGCACCCTGCCAAATAATAATTTCATCACCATTTGCAGGAAGAAAAGAAAAAATAGCACTGGCGGTGGTGCCACGGCGCGCAAAGCTAAACTTGCCCGTTAATCGATAACTTTTACCAGCGGGCAAACTAACAGAACCCATAGCAACCCCTTTATTACTAGGATTACTACCCGCTAAATCAAATGCAGTGCCACCCGATATGAGCGAAATATTATCACTACCCAAATTCCAACTGCTAAGCTAGGCCAGTAATTTGTAGCGGCCTCAGCCGGGAACGCAAAAAAGGTGCAAAGCATCACAACCAGCAGAAATACCGATAAGATTCGCTTTGCACCTTTCATCACTCAATCACTCCAAAGTTCATTTTTTATCAGCTACAGGACGGATATCAACCAAAGTTGCACGGCCACCGCCAGCAATATCATAACAAAACTCATATTCTTGCCCGACCGCAACTTTCTGGCGAAGCGGAGAACCAGCTTTAATCCAAATCTGATCAACATTTGGCCCTGCCCCTCTTCATTCATGGAAAATTCGCGGACAACTTGAAGCTTATCACCCGCGATAGGTTTACTTTCACCCTTTGGCGTAAAGTCAATATGTTTGATACCGATTACCATTGCTCTCATGTTTGTTACCTCACTTCAATTTTATTTATGTGAACGGCGCGTAGCCGTTTGCACACCGATCAGGCGACAGAGAAAATACAGGCAGAGAACAGCGAGAAGAAACAGGGAAAATAGAAGAAATTCAAGCATCACTAAACATCTCCGATACTTTATATCTGTTTGGATATATTACAGGTTTATTTTATATCCGTTTGAATATAAAGTCAATATATCCAAACGGATTTATGTTAGAATCGGCGATATAAACAACATAGGAGGCCTAAACCTGTGAAATACTACCAAAGATTAAAAGATTTAAGGGAAGATCGAGACTTGGAGCAAACAGAAATTGCCAAAATATTGAATACTACCCAACCCCAATACAGTCGATACGAACGCGGCGAACGAGAAATACCCATTCACCAACTTATAAGGCTATGTAAGATATATAATGTTACAGCCGATTACTTGATCGGACTGACAGACACTCCTTCCCCCATGCCACGGGACGGAATCTATTGGAAACAATAAAAAAGCCCCGGCCATTGGCCGAGGCTAATTAGAATGGAATTATTCACTACCCTTAAAAAGAGGTATTTTCACCTGTATCTGTGCTTCTTCCGCCCATTCAAGCAATGTATTTGTTGCTTCCCGTGTCTCTGCCGCATGCTCCTTAATATCGGCAACATCATCCTTTAATTGGGTTATGTCAGTCTGCATAACAGATACCTCTTGCTTCAACTGGCCTACATCACTTTTTAAAGTGCTCACATCACTTTTTAAAGTGCTTACATCACTTTTTAAAGTACTTATGTCCACCTGCATAGAATCAAGACGATTGTTAATCGGTTGCAGACTATCATCCAGCATTGTTTTAAACGCCTGCAAAAGTTCTTGATTTTCCATTCATATCACCTACCTTTTAAGATTATTATAAGTCCCCTATTTCTACTTTGCAATAGCACGAACGAATAAAAAGCCCTGGCCGCACGCCGGGTATACTTTGGGAAAAGAATATTTATTTTGTATAATTGTTTCACTCTCTTTCAGGGCCTATCCCGCTCAAATCTTCCCCCTTTCCTAGGAAGGTTCTTTTTGGTTTATTGTATCACAACAGAACGACTGTTTCCACCGTTCATCTTCAAAGAAAACGCTATAAAACCTCGGCTGATACTTTTGGCAGTATCAGCGAGGTTTAGAAGGGATTTTTCATTTACTTTTATTCGTTGCGTTCATTTTTGCTGCATTCATAAGCCGGTTCACTTCTTCGGATGTCAGTTCGCGCCATTTACCCTGTGGTAACATGCCAAGCTTTACAGCTCCTACAGCTGTCCGCTTCAGCCTTGCGACCTCTAGACCGAGTTGTTCACACATTTTTCGAATCTGCCGGTTTCGCCCCTCGTAGAGGACAATTTCGAGCACCACGCGGCCTCTTCCTTTGTAATAATATGCACATCAGCCGGCGCGGTCATGCGACCATCCAGCATGAGCCCCGTGGTCATCTGAGTGATCTGCTCCTCGGTAACGCCAGGCCGTATGGTTACACGATATGTTTTTGGAACATGGCGCTTAGGATGCATCATGGCGTTTGCGAAGCGCCGTCATTCGTCATGAGCAGCAGGCCTTCCGATTCCCGATCCAACCTCCCTACAGGATACACTCGCATTCCGCAATCCTGTACAAGTTCCGCAACGCATTTACGATTCATCTCATCGCTCATGGTTGTGATAAAACCGCGCGGCTTGTGCAGCATGATATAACAGAGCGCCTGCTCTTTCGCAACCTTTCGCCCATTGACGGAAACCGTGTCTCGTTTAGGATCGATTTTATCCCCAATCTGAGCTCGGGCACCATTGACCTTTACACACCCTTGCGCAATCAGCACTTCGCTCTTACGACGTGAGGCTATCCCACATTCTGATAAATATTTTTGCAGCCTGATTTTCTCATCAGTCATCTTTTTTTTCTCTCCTTAAATGAGTCGAAAACCATTCCTTAATTTGGTTCCAAAATCCTTTTTTCTCTTTCTCCGGCTCCTCCGTTTGCTTGGGGGGATCAATATTTTTCACCGCCTGCGCCGTTTCCAGAGGGACACAAGCTAACAGCTGATCGCCACGATAGTATCGTGCCTCCCCTACGATTCTCCCCCGTTCAACAGGCGCATAAACAAAGGGCTCTAGCCGAATTTCCCGATGAATATCGGAAGGCATATCGGAAGCGGCAACGCTGGGCGTAATCGCGCATTCAACCGGCACAGATTTGCTCACTCCACCAACAACCTTGAGTTGGATCCCAGAAAGGCTATCATCTAGTTTCAGATTTTCCACAACAGAAAATCCGTAGTCGAACAATTTTTTGTGGTCATCCCAATCATTTGGGGCATTGAGCGTAACGGCAACCAAAGTCACACCATCCCGTCGCGCTGCGGAAACCAGGCATCGGCCGCTCTTTTTTGTGAAGCCTGTTTTAACGCCAATGCACCCCGGATAGGCGGATAATAAGCGGTTATGGTTACGGAGCGTGCGCAGATATTCTGGATTGCCATATGCGACACGGATACTCTTGGTTGAGCAAACCGCGGCAAATTCCGGGTTTTGGATTGCTTCCGCGCCCAGAAGCGCCATATCATGCGCACAGGAATAATGCTCCTCGTGATCCAATCCAGACGGTGTCACAAAGTGTGTGTTGGTCATGCCAATCTCTTTTGCGCGCGCATTCATCCGCTCGGCAAATTGGTCCGCAGAGCCCGCCAGTGCAATTGCAGTTGCATTGGCGGCATCATTGCCGGATTCTAGAAGCATGCCATAAATCAGGTTGCGAAGCGTTATCTTATCCCCTGCCTGCAAACCAATGGACGTGCCCTCCACGCGAACCATGGCTTCCGTCGCCGTAATGACACGATTGGGATCGCTCTCCTCAACCGCCAATAAGGAGGTCATAATTTTGGTTGTGCTTGCCATTCCCCGCTGTTGTTGAGCGTTTTTTTCAAATAAAAATTCTCCTGTATCAGCGACGAGCAATGCCGCCGATTGCGCTGATATAGAAGGCAGTTCCTGCGCCTGCGCCCGAACCCCGCAGAAAAATAAAAAGACACCGCACAGCAAAAGCGGAATCAGGTATTTATGGAATCCACCAATTTCCTTTTTTCGTTTGTTCAACAAAGCCACCACCTGCCATTGTTTATACGTATGCAGGCGGTGGCAAAAAAATCAATTCAATTGCTAAAAAAGACGTTCATAGGGGGATTATTTTACCTCTTCTATGGTTACCTCTGCTGCGTTGGCGGCTTGCTCCGCCTCTGCCTGCTGTGTTTCCTTCTTTTTGATGGTCTTATTGACGACACTCGTAACCTTATCAAACATCTCAGGCACCAAATTGACTACACGTTCAGCCGCGTTGTCATAAGCCGTAATATGTTTCAGAGTCACTTCGCCATCACTGACGATCAGAAATGCGACCGGCGTGATCGTCACGCCAGCGCCGCCGCCGCCAAAAGCTGCGCGTTTGTTTTGGAGGGGAAATCGGAGCCGCCCGAAGCAAAACCATAGGTTACCTTTGATACTGGAATGATCGTCATCCCGCCCTCCAGATACATCGGATCGCCAATGATTGTGCTGACATCCACCAGGTCGCGGATTTTTTCAATTGTTGTGCCTAGGATCCCGGATGCAGACTGTTCTTTCATGAAGAAGCACCACCTTGTTTAGTTTCTTTAATTTTCATTCTATTTTCATTGCTTTTATCTGGTTTGGAAAAAAGCACTTTGAAAACAACCTTAAACAAAAGCCGAACAGCCATCACAACCGCCGCATTCGTAACGAAAATCGGGCGCAGGGTGATGATTGCATGCAGCTCTGTTTCATTTTGATTTGCTAAAAAATCAGGGGAAAGATCCACATCATATTTCCGCACCTTCATCACAGAGCAAATCGCTCCGAGCGCAGGAAACACCTCAGCGCAAACTTTTCCATAATCGTTTGCGGTTTGCGCTGCATCTCCGGAACCAATATACATTTGAAGAAACAGCTTGTCAATAATCACATGCTTAAAAATACTCCGAAACATGCCGGATACGATCCTGGCCGTCTCTTTGAGCAGCGCAATCACGCCGTCTACGCCTTCGTTTTGCCAAAAAGCTTTGAGTGGATTAGGCTTTGCGGGCTTATCATTCGGTTTCTTTTCTTCCGGTGGTTTCTGTTCCACCGGCTTCTCCTCCTTAGGCGCCTTCTCCTTCTTTTCCCACGGCAGGAGCTTAAATCGAAAGAATAAGTATCGAACTTCCAACTCGACCATCTCATGATAATCAAGCTGCAACGTCAACCGAAAACTGAAAGCCAACACGATCAGCGCAATGATTGCCAGCAATATGTAGAGAACAATCAAATGCTCATCTCCCCTCCCTGCGCCGGTAAAAGCGCATATTCCTCTGAATCCGCCGCACCGCTCTCCTCTATGGGGGTTTTTTCTGAAGATGGATCTCCAGGCAACGGCGGCAAATCCTCCAGTGAGGAAAAACTAAAGCAACGTAAAAACTCCGTCGTTGTACCATAGAGAAGCGGCCTTCCCGGAAGCTCCAGCCGCCCTTTTTCTTCTAAAAGGCCCTTTTGGCATAGCGTATTGACTACGCCTGAGCAATCTACGCCACGCACCTGTTCCACAAAAGATTTGGTGACAGGCTGGTTATAGGCAACTACCGCCAACACTTCAAACGCGGCCTGGGATAAGGGAGCGTTGCGCTTGATTTCCAATGCCTGGCGGACACTCTGAGCGAATTCCGTGCGGGTGCAAAGCTGATACCGGTTGCCCAAACGGAGCAAACACAAGCCGCTCCCACGCTCATCCAGCTGAGCCTCCAGGTTTTTTAAAATTTGCTCCATCAGGCCCTCGTTGACCTCCAGCGCCTGTGCCAAACGGGATAATTCCAACGGTTCGCCCGCCGCAAAAAGAACGGCTTCCACAGCAGCCTGAATTTGTTTGGCATTCAAAGATGATCCGCCTCCCCTTGGGTGAAAGAATGGGACGATTTGTCCGAACGGCGCAACAAGAGCACCTGCGCAGCTTCACCGTCTCCATCCACACGGATTCGCCTCGCTTTCATCAGCTCCAGCATGGCCAGAAAGGTAGCCACCATATCAGAACGGGAAGGCGCAATTTCAAAAAAAGACCCTAGCCGCTGTTTCTGCCCGCGGATTAACCGGCGCAGGATGAAGGCGACTTTGGAACCCACAGATACAATTTTATGGGAAACAATTCCGGTAAACGACTCCACCGGAGGAGGCAGCCTTCGCTTCCCCTTTCCGACAGCAGAAAGATAAGCGCACAACAGCTCATCCGGTTCATGTAGGCGCGTGTAGGTGGGATCCACTTCAAAAACCTGCGGTTCACGCGTATAGTGGTCAAATCCATCTGTATGCTCCGCCAGCTTCTGTGCCATGAGCTGGCAGTCCCGATACTCCAGCAACTCTCCTGTCAGCTCTTTTTTCAACTGATCCGCCTCTTCGTGAACCGGCAGCAAGGAGACCGTTTTCAGATAAACCAAGCGTGCCGCCATTTCCAAAAACTCACTGGTAACCTCTAAATTTTCATCCTCCTGCATCTGGCGAACGGCAGCCACATACTGCTCGACCAATTCCAAGATCGGAATATCGTAGATATTCAGCTTATGCTTGTTGATTAAATGGAGCAATAAATCCATTGGGCCTTCAAAAACGGGGAGTTATATGATATTTTATCCATTCATCCGCTCCCCCTCAATGGAACGGTAAAAAGGGTAAACCGGCTACGAATGCAAGCCCCTTCATAACAAGATTGCTCAAAAAGCTCAGCGGCCAACTCAATACGCCGAAAAAGAGCAGCGCCAGCACGACAAGCATGATAATCCGCTCATACTGCATGACTTTATAATAGAGTTGATCCGGCAAAATAAGCCCTAAAATGCGGGAGCCATCCAGTGGCGGAATCGGCAGCAGATTAAACACGGCAAGGTTCACATTAATCATCGCAGCCATTTTGAAAAATAAAAGAGCAACAGAAATAATGGTGCTTCTCGTTGACAAAAAAAAGGCCAAAAATATTATAGATAACCATGAAGAACAAAGCCATCAACAAATTAGAAACCGGGCCCGCCAAGGCTGTGAGGCCATATCGCGCTTTGGATTTTTAAAATTCCGCATATTGACCGGCACCGGTTTTGCATATCCGAAGCCGATCAGTAGGATCATTACAGCGCCAATAGGGTCGATGTGCGCAAGTGGATTGAGCGTTAGCCTTCCGCTCAGCCGCGCCGTGTCATCTCCCAACCTGGTAGACATCCAAGCGTGCGCATATTCATGAATCGGAAGCGTGCAAAACACGACAAAAATGGAAACGCATACTCCGATCATCGCGCTCGTCCAGTCGCCGCTTCGGAAAAAATTCAATATCATGTATTCAAACTCCTCAGAATGAAATGATTCTTACTTAGAGTATCCTAAAACAGCATGCGCGTCAACAGATAAAATGTAAATTTTCATCCAATTGCACCGGTGGGCCTTCCTCCCGTTACAATTCGATCAATTTCTCCATAATCCAAATAGGAACAGGTGTGCAGACCCTCCTTTTGGAAAATGGCACTGATCTCATCCGCCTGCCCTTCGCCGCATTCCACGGCGATCATGCCGCCCTCGCTTAAGGAGGGAACCCAGCGTTCTGCCAGCACCCGGTAAAACAGCAAACCATCCTCTCCGCCATCAAGGGCCATACGCGGTTCGTGCCGCACTTCCCGCTGTAAGCCGCTTATTTCTGCGGATCGAATATAGGGCGGGTTTGAAACGATCACCTGCGGCGCAGGAAAGTCAAAACTCTGAAAGCCATCCATCAAATCGCCCAATTGCAGATGGGTGTTAGCTGGCGCAATACGATCTGCATTGCGCCGTAAATAGGCAAATGCGGCCTCTGATTTTTCCAGCAAAAACACCTCGGCGTCGGGCCGCCTCTTTGCAATACTCAACCCCAAGCAGCCGCTTCCGGCACAAAGGTCAAACACTACCGGATGCTCCCATGATTCTAGCCGCTGAAGGGTGGTTAGGGCAAGAAGTTCTGTTTCCGGCCTAGGAATCAATACGCCTGGGCCGATCTGAAACGATTCATCCAAAAACCCCATATCCCAATGAGATATTGAAGCGGTTCCCCCTCTGCTCTTTGACGGAATAACCGCCTGAAATAGCGCTCTTTATTTTCCTCTGGCACATGATCCCGGTGTAGAGAGAGCGCTATACGATCAAAACCAAAGGCTTTTTCCATCAAGCAGCGCGCGTCAAAGGCGGCGTCCGGATTGCCGGATTCCCGGAGGGTTTCAATTGCCTCTTGATAAAGCGACTGATAGGTTATCAAATTGCGTCATCCTCCGGGTTATCGGTAATCACAGCTTTAAAGGCGGCAATTCCAACCTCGATCATGCTGTCATCCGGTTCCTTCGTCGTCAAACGCTGCATCCATAAACCGGGCGCGGAAAGGGTTTTTGTCAGCCAATTTTCGTGCTACCCGCATAGCGGATAAATTCATATCCAAATCCCATCGTTACGGGCAGCGTGAGAATTTTAATGCACATCCATAGAATCCGGTTTTCCGGATTGCCAAGCTCAGGGAAAATCAAAATCAGCAGGGAGGCCACAAGGATACTGATAATTAAAATTACAAAAATGAAGCTTGTGCCACAGCGCGGATGAAAGCGAATTTGTTTGCGCACATTTTCAACCGTTAATTCTTCCCCGTGCTCATAGCAAAAAATCGTTTTATGTTCTGCGCCATGGTAGCTGAAAACACGTTTAATATCTTTCATCTGCGAAACCAGCGCAATATAGGCGATGAAGATCAAAATACGCATGGTGCCCTCTATAAGGCCCTTAAAGGATAATAGCCCTCCTTTTGCAAGCGTATTAATTCCGTCAAAAATGAGAGAAGGAAGATAAAAAAACAATGCAAACGCCAATAAAAGCCCCAGCACCATTGCCACTGCCGAAATAACAGCCATCATTTTCGGGCCAAAATGGTCAGAAATCCAGCGGTCTAGTTTGGACATTTCCTCTTCCTTGACATCCTCCGTATCCAATCCGGATTTTCGGCCGACTCCATCAAGCATTTATAGCCAAAAACCATTGATTCAATAAAACTGACAACTCCGCGGATAATTGGCCATCCTAAAAATTTCACTTTATCCTTGATTTGTTTATAATCCTTATACTCTGTATCAATCGTACCGTCCGGCAGACGGACAGACATCGCCGCGCCCCGCGGCCCGCGCATCATAATGCCCTCGATCAGAGCCTGTCCCCCAACAGAGGTTTTATGCTGCACTCCTTTGTTTTTACCATCACTCATTCTGTGAACTCCTTTCATCAGGGAGAACCACCGGATCTATCGTAAATAATACGGAGACCGTCGTTCCCTCTCCTACTACGCTGTTAATTTTTAAAGTGCCATGGTGCAGCTTCACAATTTCATCGACCACGGCAAGCCCGATCCCGGAGCCGCGGGCCGAAACGTTGGAGCGATAAAACTTTTCCGTTACGTGTGGCAAATCTCCTTCCGGAATACCACAGCCAGTGTCGCCTACCATGATTTCAAGCGTTGTGTTCGTAATATTAGCGACAACGATCACTTTGCCGCCCTGTTCTGTATATTTAAAAGCGTTGTCCAAGATATTGACAAACACTTGTTTGATCCGATTCGCATCCCCATTCATCGGAGCGGGCAGATGTGGCACATTGTAGATCAGCTCAATCCCTTCACGCAGTGCGCGCTCCCGAAACACAAAAACAGCGTCATCCAACTCCGCCAATACGTCGATTTTCTCCATACGCATGCTGAGCTTACCGTTTTGCATGCGGGAAAAATCAAGAAGCTCTTCTACAATCCCGGTCAGGCGGCCGGATTCATCAATAATCACCTGCATTCCTTTGGATAACAGCGTTGGATCGGTATCCCCCACTTGCAATAATGTTTCACCCCACCCTTTGATCGCTGTTAGCGGAGTGCGCAATTCATGAGAAATGGTTGATATAAAATCATTCTTCACCCGGTCGGCCTCGCTAAGCTCCGAAGCCATATAGTTGATAGTTTCTCCCAATTCACTGATTTCATCGTTATAATGATGGCTGTCAATCCGGCTGCTAAAGTCACCATGCGCAAATTTTTGCGCTGCCGCATTGATCTGCATGACCGGCTTGACAATGGATTGAATGAAGAAAGAACCAGACATTGCCACCAACGCAATCGCCAGAAGGCAAATAAAAAAAATAATCAAAATAAATGTGGAGACTTGATTATCAATTCCCTCCAGTGAGATCAGATAACGGACAGCTCCACCGTTTTCACCCAGCAGCTGTGTTAAGGTCATCACTTTTTCGCCGGATGGAAGACGACCTATCCACCGGGCCGTACCGCTGGCAGTTTTGGAAGCCAGCGCCTCCTGATAATCCGGCATTTCGGGTGAGCCGTCTATCGGGAATCCACTGGAGGAAATAATCACCTTTCCGTTTTTATCGATCACCCAGACCTCCATGCTATCCTTTGCCTTGAAATTTTCTACAAACTCACGCGCCCGATTTTCAAACTGCTCGTCTGTATTGTAATACAGGTTAAAAAAGGTGGAAACCGTGTCATTCACATGGGAGTTAAGCGCTATTTTGACATATTCATAATAATAAAAATGAATTGCAATCGAGGCAATAATCGAGACCAAAAGAAGCAGGGAAGAAATAACGCCTAGCGTATTGATTACCCAGCGCCTTGTGATGCCGCTGAAATGCATTCATCCCATCTCCTTTGTCCATGATATCAAATTTCAAATTTGACCGGCAATTAAACAACCCACTTATATCCAAGGCCCCAGATGGTTACCAAATGCTTGGGATTCGACGGCTCATCCTCAATCTTCATGCGCAGGCGGCGGATATTGACATCTACGATTTTTTCCTCTCCAAAATACGAGCTGCCCCAAACACGGTTCAGGATATCCGTCCGGTCCAGCGCTGCGCCTGGATTCTGAAAAAAGCATTCCATGATTTGAAATTCTACCTGTGTTAAATCGATAAAGCGGCCGCTTTTGGTCAGCGTTCGGTTGCGCGGATTGAGCACGAATTCCCCAAGAATCACTGTATCATCCTGTTCCTTAGCGCCGGATGACTCCTTGCTCATCTCAACGCGGCGATAAATCGCGTCAACTCGCGCCATTAGTTCAGATGGTGAAAAAGGCTTTGTTACATAATCGTCCGCCCCCACCAAGAGGCCGGTTACCTTATCCATTTCCTGCGTGCGCGCCGTCAGCATGATGATCCCCAAACGCGGACTGCGGGCACGCAGCTGTTTACAAAGCTCCAGCCCATCCATCTGCGGCATCATAATATCCAACAGTGCCACATCAACTTCGCCATTGCGTTCGTCATAGATATGCAAGGCCTCCAGCCCATCGCCTGCCTCCAACACTTCATATCCGCTACGCTGTAAATTGATGACGATAAAATCACGAATAGACGCTTCATCCTCCGCTACAAGAACTGTTTTCATCCTGCTTATGTCCATTCCTTTCTTGCGCCTCACCGCAAATTTGCGCGGTTTTGGCATAGCCAAATTTCAATGTATAATCTTGTTCGCACACCGAGTTTCGTGCTGAAAAAGCACAAATCATGTTCTCTTGAAACACTTTACTCAATAATCGAAATGCTTGTTTTTAACTGATCAAAATCAATATCATATTGCGAGGCAGCACTCGACAAACGTGCCACATAAACAACGCTGCCATTTTCCTTTAACAGTGTGTAATCTGCGTTCGGGCTTTTTTCCCATTGTTCAGATGGGAGCGTCCAAATATTGAAAAGTTCCTCCCCTATTTTACCATTTTCCCTCGCAAAAAAAGTCCAACGCCGCTCCTGCAAATTGCTGATAATTGTAATTTTAGGGTTTTCCTCATCTTTTACCCATTGATCGGGATAAAAGAACATATAGCCATCTGAATAATTAATGGAGCTATAAGCGACTACCTTGCCCGTCTGCGGCTCAAACTCTTGAAACTGCACCCATTTTGTCAGATAAAGCTTTTGTTCTGCCGCCAGATCTGTCTGCACAGTGCCCACCGCATCGCTAGCAAGAAGGTCTGAGCTTGCATATCCACTATCTGGCAATATAATCTGAACTGGCACTTCAAAGATCGCATCATTGTTAATGTCCCGCGAAGCATGGCTCATAACGCCGGGTAACCGGATTTATCCCTTTCTTTTCATTGTAAAGAGGAGCAACAAGCTTTTGGCTCTGACTATCCCAATAAACAATTTCGGTGATCATTCCAGAGGTACCCACATTCGCATCAATATAAATTTTAAGAGGAACCTGAATGCCCAAATCCTCTTGCTTAATGGACACATAATTCAATGTTTTAGGATCCAGCGTCACCTTACTCACCATAGCAAGAGTGCCATTCTCCATTTTTAACAATTTTCCCACAGCGACGTGAGCATTGCCATTTGTTTCCGGCGTCAACAAAAAAATCTCTACACTGCCGTCGTGGTCAATATCAACCGGCAGCATGGCGGAAAAGGCCTCCCAGGCCAACGTATTGATCACCGGCCCATGATCCGTGTTGCTATATTGATAAACAGAAAGCATTTTGCTTTCTTTGCTTTCAAACAAATTCCATCCTACAATCAGCTCAGATATTCCATCTTCATCTAAATCTGCAAATGATACAGAATATACATCGCTACCTATGCCAGGGAAATCGTTATGGATGTTCCATTTTCCATTCTGGCTGTCCATAAAATGCACACGGACAGTAGACTGATCCTTATTGGGCGTATAAAACACAAACGCTTCTTCTTCCCCATCGTTATCCATATCATACATGATAAAGGAAGAACGATAATCTCCGGTAATTGGAGTTTTCAATAAAAAGTTTTTCCCCGTGGCTGTGGCAACATATGACTCAAAGGATTCCTGAAGGCCACTATATTCCCCTATGGGCTTCGGGGGACGCAGCAGGTTTGGCAGAGCAGTGAAACGAAGCGAGCAGCCGCTGAATAAAAACACTAAGCTAAGAGCCAAAGCAAGGCAGGCCAAGATATGCTTTTTCAAGATTGCTGCTCCACTCCTTTCAAAATGTCGGATCGAGAAATCCATCACTCAGTTTTTGCTTTTATCTGAATCGGCACCTTATAAGTGCTGTATGCCCAGCAGTCATTAAAGCTTCTGACGTATACTCTGGCAGTTACTTCCTGACGGCCCTCTGAGAGTTCAATCGTGCTCAAATCAACCTCTGCATAGATCCCATCTGCATTTAAAGCGTCAATGGATGATTTGGGGCCGACAATCGTAACATTTTTGATATCCTCCAGGGCGGTTACCTGAAATTCATCTGGCTCATTAAGCATGGTGATATTGTTTTTAGAAACCGTATAGGGCTTCGAAGTTTTATCCCGCGCATCGATTACCACAGAGAAATTTTTAATGCTTTTATCAACTATAGTTACTTCCTTGATCGCAGAAGCGGGGAAGGTAAAGGTATGGCGGATCATACCGAGCTCGCTAAAGTCGATCGTTCCAACAGAAAACGACTCCATTGCGTCAATATCAGCTTCCTCAGCCGCCACTGTAACGCGGGAAGGGGTAATGGTCGTGGGCAAGGGGTTGGCAACATAGGCCAACGGTTCATTCGTGTAAGATACCGTCACCGGAAGCTCCTTTAGCTTTAATACCCGGATCGTCACAGTCACGTTTGATTGGCCGTGATTAATATCTAGATACTGCGGCACACCGCCATATTCACCAATCGGCGTGATCTTTGCCTCCAGCGTAGTCGTACTGGTAAGCGGCTTGGAAAGAGAAACGCGCGCCACCACCTTGCTAACCTTGTTCACCTCTGTTGTCGGGCCGGAAACCGTCACATTGCTAACAGAAGAATAGGTTGACTCCTGAATATATCCCTCATCTGGTATCACTTTGTCCGCAATGATATCCGGCTCTAGAGGATAAGAGACTTCCTTATATGTGTCAAAATAAACCTGCACCTTTGTTTGAGAAAGAGAGTTAATCGTAAACTCAGCGCTATTATCTGCGGGTTTAGCCACCAGCGACACATCATTTTTACCGGAAGAGCTGACATTGGACAAAACCGGCGTTACCTTAATGTCTTCTGGCCTCAGGTTGGAAACGATGTAGCGTTTTCCATATACCTCTACATCTACTTTAAAATCAGTGTTTCCAAACGCCTGCAGGCCCAGCTGCTCCGGCATACTCCCCTTGAGGCTGAAATCCACTGGCACATCCTTAATGAGGAAAGTTTCTTCTGGGCTCGCCGTCATGGAAATCGCAGTCCAGATGACAAAGGCAAGCACAATCGAAAAGAGCAGCACAAAACGGTTGTTGCTAAAAAGCTCTCTAAAATCCACTTTTTTTCTATTTTTCATCATTTTGTTTTTTTCCATGCTTGATCCTCCCAGCAATGCGCTTAAAGGTGCGGCTGATTTCGCCAGGCTGCTCCGGCTCCACAATCAAATATTTTTGCAGCTTTTCACGCAGGTCGCCATCGGAAATATCCTGCATCAGGATCCCATCGTGAGCAATGGAAATTGACCCTCGCTCCTCCGAAACAACAACAACAATCGCATCGCTCTGTTCACTCATACCAAGCGCTGCACGGTGTCGAGTGCCAAGCTCACTGCTTACTGCATTATTTTGCGTAAGCGGAAGGATGCAGCCCGCCGCGCAAACGCGCCCATCACGAATCAATGCCGCTCCGTCATGCAGCGGGGCCTTGGGGTAAAAAATATTGCCAATCAGCTCCGGTGAAACAAGCGCATCCACTGTTGTGCCTGTTTTAGCAATTTCGCCAAGCATGGTAACACGTTCGAAAATAATCAGCGCGCCTATTTTTTATCGCTCATATCGGAGCAGGCACGGCAAACACCGTCAATCCCACTCTGGATTTGCTCACGGCGCCGAAGCTCTTGCCCGCCCTTGCCGGAAAACGGATTGAAAATGCTGAATTTACTGCGCCCCATACTTTCCAGCGCATGGCGCAATTCCGGCTGAAACAGCACCAAGAGGCCGATCACTGCAAATTCAAACACCTTGCGCAGGACAAACATCATCGCTTCCATTTTGAATAGATTGACAACAACATATAGCAACCCTAAAAGCAAAATTCCTTTGAGTAATTGGATGGCCCGTGTTTCACGAATCAGTTTAATAGCATGGTAGACAATGAATGCCACCAACACAATATCCAGCACATTGGAACACAGCTTTAAGAACCCAGAGTTCCAAAAGGTGGAGATAACGTTCCATAATTGTATAAAAAAGGTCTTAAGTTGTTCTAACTCCATGGCATAAACCGCGCCCTTCCCGTGCCTCATGCACCTAAATCAACGTCTGAAGCATCCGCTCCGATGATCGGAGCGCGCCTTTTGGCAGAAATAAAATACAGCGGCGGCATGGAACCCCCCCCCCGCCGCTGCCGATTCATCCTAGCCACATGAATCTATTCTTTTTTATCATATCACGTTTTCTGGCCTTTTGCAATTTTTCGGACAGATTTTATCAGCTCATATGCCTCTTTTTTGTTGGTAAAATAAGACGGGGCAAGACGAACCACTCCGGTTTCCGAGGTTCCATAGGCATTGTGGGCGCAAGGGGCGCAATGCAGCCCCGAGCGCACGGCGATTCCGGCCTCATTCAGTAAGGCTGCCGTCTCTTCACTATGCAGCCCTGCGATATTGAAGGGGAGCAGCGGAACATGAGTGCCCGCTGCCGGACGTTTTGTATAAAGGCGCACATTTGCCGTCATCGCCAACGCATCGTACAACTCTCGAATCAGAGAAAGCTCATGCTGTGCAATTTCGTCAATACCAATCGTTTGAACAAAACCAATGCCGGCGGAAAGAGCGAAAATCCCTGGCGTATTGCCCGTGCCGCTTTCTAATTTATCCGGTAGGATGGGCGGCTGATACAGATGAGCAGAAAGGCTGCCCGTGCCGCCTTCTAATAGGGGGCGAATTTTTTCGCCATCTGCACAGAGCAAAAGTCCAGTTCCCATTGGGCCATACAGGCCCTTGTGGCCGGGCATGCAGAGATAATCGATCCCCGTTTTCGCCATATCAAGCGGCAAAACGCCGGCGCTCTGCGCCGCATCTACCACAAACAGCAATCCACGTTCATGGCACAGCCCGGCAATCTCCGCAATTGGCAAAACGGTGCCAAACACATTGGAAGCATGCATACAAACGATCATACGGGTGTTGGGTTTGATCGCTTTTTTAAAATTTTCTACCGTTGTTTCAACATTGCCTTCACAAACATGCGCAGTGGTATAAGAGATCACACCATCCGCTGCGAGCTTGAATAAAGGGCGCATGACCGCGTTGTGCTCCAAATCGGAGGTCACCACATGATCGCCCCGATTGAGCACGCCGTGCAGCACCATATTGATTGCATGTGTGCAGTTGAGCGTGAATACGACATTTTCCGGCTCCCGCAGGCCAAACATCGCCGCGGCCCGCTCCCGGCATCGGTAAATCCGATCGGCAGTGCGCATAGACATGGCATGCCCGGATCGGCCGGGATTGGCTCCAAATTCCACAAGCGCTCTCGCCATAGCCTCCCTTACCACCCGGGGCTTCGGATAGGTGGTTGCGGCGTTGTCAAAATAAATCATGATTGCGAGCCGCCTCCCAGCTCTCCAGTCAGCCGGACGTGGCCCTTCTGGAGGATTGAAAGGGCCTCGGAAGCATCCCCATTGGCCAAATAGATTGTATAGCAGCACCCATCCTCAGCGTTTGGATCAGGTGATCTTTTATAATGAGCACGGAACCCATTTTCATTTAATAAGCGGATTCCCTTTTCCGCGTGTGTGATTGAACAGACCTGAAAATTTGGCTGTCCCATAAAGCGTCACCTCGTTTCGTATCATTCTATGCGAAACGAGAGGTTCGTGTCCTTTGAAAATCCAGATGCGCAGTCTGTTCAGCGCGCTTCGATCAGGCAAACAGCATGTGCTGCTATGCCTTCCCGCTGCCTGTAAAACCAAGCCCCTCTTCCGTTGTGGCCTTAACGCTCACATCATCGGGTGTGACGCCGCATGCCTTGGCAATATTTTGCCGCATATCCGGGATATAGGCTTTAGTTTCGGCGCCTGGGCAAGCACCGTAGCGTCTATATTCATAATTCTGTAGCCCGCATCTTGAAGCTCCTGTGCGACAAGCGACAAAAGCTGTAAACTGTCGGCCCCTGCATATTGCGGATCCGTATCGGGAAAAAGCGCCCCGATATCACCTAAGGCGGCTGCCCCCAGCAATGCATCTGAAACGGCATGCAGCAGCACATCCGCATCCGAATGCCCTAAAAGCCCAGTTTCATACGGAATATGAACTCCGCCGAGGAGAAGCGCTCGGCCTGTTACCAAACGGTGCACATCATATCCATGTCCAATTCTCATTGCTCTAAAACTCCTTTTCAAGATATCTTAGGGAGCGCTTACCCATAAAAATCCTCTGTAGCTCTTAAGATGCCCTCTGCCGCAAACACATCCTCCGGTGTTGTGATTTTCAGGTTGGCATAAGCTCCACGTACCAGGTAGACGGGGGCTCCCGTTCGTTCGATCAGCTGGCAGTCGTCCGTCAACTGCGCCGCAGCCTCCCCCGCCTGCTCCGCCGCCCGCAGATAAAGCGCACGAGAAAAAACCTGAGGCGTCTGCACGGCCCATAGCGTGCTGCGCTCCGGGTATCTACGATTTTCCATCCGCATCAACCTGCTTGACCGTATCCTTCACCGGGACACCCAGTGCGGCCGCCCCGTGCTCCACCGCGGCAGAAACCGCAAGATCGATCTCCTGCGGGCGGATTAGCGGCCTTGCCCCATCGTGGATGGCAAGGAAATCCGCATTTTCATCCACCTGCGCGATCGCGCGGAAAACGCTCTCCTGGCGCGTTTCTCCACCAGTGATGATCTGCTTCACCTTTGTAATCTCATAATCCTGAATGAGTGCATACATTTGCGGGATATCCTCCTGCCGCGCGGCTATCACCACTTCGCGGATGCGCTCCGCTATTTCAAACGCTTTTAAGGTGCGCACAATGACGGGCACGCCATCGATCAGAATAAACTGCTTGCTCGTGTCTCCGCCCATACGCCTCGATTGCCCGGCAGCCACAATAATCGCACTAACGAAAGCTTCCGGGCGTTCTTCCTGCTCCTTTGCCCTTCTGCGTGAAAAAAAACGCAACCTTTTTGCCTCCCCTCAAATTTAATTGGTTTATCTCAATATACCATGTTTCAAAGACTGCTTCAAGCATCCCCAAGCTGTACACATACTGTTTCCTTTTCAAGAGAGAGGTTTTTGTTGTGAAATTCAACAGAATAAAATGTGAACCAATTTTTTTATTGACTTATTCTAAAAAATGTTGTATCTTTAATTTCCACATTTCACCGCCTTTCCGTTTCTCAACCCGGATTCCGGAAAGCTACGCAACGTGTATCCCAAGCGGATACGCGCTTTTTGTGTTGCATTTTAAAATGGAAGGGAGTATTCGGCCAAGATGATTGAACTAACAAATATCTGCAAAACCTTTCGCGTTGCCCGGCGGGGCAGCGGCATGAAATCGGCCTCCAAAGCACTATTTCATCGAGAATATGAAAAAATCGAAGCGCTGCGCAACGTAAGCTTCACGATTCAAGATGGGGAGATGGTCGGATACATTGGACCCAACGGGGCGGGGAAAAGCAGCAGCATTAAAATCATGAGCGGCATTCTGACGCCAGACAGCGGCACCTGCCGCATCAATGGGAAAACGCCCTGGAAGCAGCGAAAGGAGCATGTGCGCAACATCGGTGTGGTGTTCGGGCAGCGCTCTCAGCTCTGGTGGGACGTGCCTGTGATCGATTCCTTTGAGCTGATCCGGGATATCTATTCCGTAGAGCCGACGCGCTACCGTAAAAATCTCGATACGCTGACCACCATGCTCTCGCTCGAAACGATCCTGAAAACGCCAACACGCCAGCTCTCTTTGGGCCAGCGGATGCGCTGCGAGATTGCCGCGTCGCTTCTGCACGATCCGCAGGTTCTATTTTTGGATGAGCCGACCATTGGGCTCGATGCTGTCTCCAAAATTGCAGTGCGGGAGTTTATTAAAACGCTCAACCAGGAAAAAGGCACCACGGTCATCCTCACGACGCACGATATGCAGGATATTGAGGCGCTCACCGAGCGGATTCTGCTCATTGGAAAAGGAGAAATTTTGATGGACGGCTCCCTCAGCGAGCTGCGAAGCAGGCATTGCGGGGCCCGCGCCATCACCGTCAGCTTCGGCGGAGATCAATCTATCACGGATTCGGAATCTCGCCTGCCCCAGGGGCTCACGCTTCGAGAATCGCTCAACGGGCGGGCTGTCTTAGAGGCGGATATCAAACTCTGCCCTGTTTCAAATGCGATTGCATGGCTCTCCTCCCATTTGGACGTTACCGATTTTTCTGTTTCCCAACCGAGCGCGGAAGATTGGTGGTCGGCCTTTATCGGGAATTCGGCGTTTAAGGAGGTGCCTTTCTTGCAGACGATTCGAAAATACCGCTCTATTCTTCGCATCCGCTTTGCAAACGGGATGCAATACCGCGCCGCGGCACTGGCGGGCATTGTCACGCAGTTTGCCTGGGGTGGGATGTATCTCATCCTCTACCACACGTTCTATCAATCGGGAACCGGCGCATTCCCCATGGATATGCAGGCGCTCTCTGCTTATATCTGGCTGCAACAGGCTTTTTTGGCCCTTTTTATGGTCTGGGATATGGATAACGATATTTTTGAACTGATATCCTCCGGCAATATCGCCTATGAGCTCTGCCGACCCTGTGATTTATACAGCATGATCTTTTTTCGAACGCTGGGAAGCCGGCTCGCCAGGGCGGTACTGCGCTGTTTTCCAATCCTGCTCGTTGCGGCGCTTTTACCCAGCCCTTATGGAATACGATTGCCACCCTCTTGGGGGGCGGCGGGATTATTCCTTGTATCTTTTCTATTGGGCGCGCTTGTTGTTGGGGCCTTTTGCATGCTGATTTATATCTCCGCCTTTTTTACCATTTCGCCAATGGGCGTCCGTTTGGTTGCCGTTGCTGTTGTCGATTTCTTTTCCGGAGCCATTATTCCCCTGCCCTTTTTCCCGGAAATTGCAGGTCATTTTTTCGCTGCTCCCATTCGGTTCCATGCAAAACGTGCCCTATCGAATCTATGGCGGCGACTTGGCAGGATTGCCTGCGCTCGTCAGCATCCTGATCCAGGCTTTTTGGCTTCTGGCGCTGCTGTTGTTGGGGCGGCTGATGATGAGAAAGGCGCTTCAGCGCGTTGTCATCCAGGGCGGTTAACGTTTCAAAAAGCAATTTTGTAAATACGTCGGGTAAGAGAGGAGAATTCATTTGAATCTTTATGGGAAATATCTCTCCATCCATCTCAAAAGCTTGATGCAATATAAAGTATCCTTCTTTTTGACCGCATTCGGGCAATTTCTGATTTCCTTCTCCGCAATTTTAGGCGTTTATTTTTTGCTTGACCGCTTTCATGCGATCAAGGGATATACCTTTACAGACATCCTGCTATGCTCCTCTGTGATAATCATGGCCTTTTCGCTGGCAGAATGCTTCGCGCGTGGTTTTGACCAGTTCCCCAAAGCGATCTCCAATGGTGAATTCGATCGTATGCTCGTGCGCCCGCGAAGCGCCATCTTTCAAATTCTTGCTTCAAAGCTGGAGCTATCGCGCATTGGCCGCATGCTGCAAGCCATTTTAATGATGCTTGTTGCCTTTGCGAAAAGCGATATTCATTGGAGCCCTTCCAAGGTGCTGACGATATTGCTCATGATTGTAGGAGGCACGGTTGTTTTTTCCTGCCTGTTTCTTTTATATGCCGCCTTCAGCTTTTTTACGCTGGAGGGGCTGGAATTTATGAACGTCCTGACGGATGGCGGCAAGGAATTCGGGCAGTATCCGCTGGCTGTCTATGGGAAAGCCGTTTTAACCTTTTGCACCGTCGCTGTCCCCTACGCTTGGTTTCAGCAGATTCCGCTGGATTATCTGACCGGGAATTCGGAGAATATCCTGCGGATGTTTGCGCCTCTGGTGTGCTTTGTCTTCCTCCTCCCCTGTTATGCAATCTGGAGATTTGGTCTGCGGCACTACCGGTCAACCGGCTCCTAAAAGGCCTATACAAACATAAAAGCAAAATGCCGAGCGAGAATCTCGCCCGGCATTTTGCTTTAGTGTTGACAGATTTTATCGGATAAAGTATTATAAGTTATATAAGTTATACTTTTATTACTAAGGAGATGTCATGATGGGAAGCAAACTCAAAGGAAACGATAAATTCATGAGCTCTGTCAAGGTCGGCCCCAAGGGGCAAATCGTGATCCCGAAGGAAGTGCGGGATATGTTCCAGATTAACCCCGGCGATACCCTTCTCCTGCTGGCGGACGCCCAAAAAGGCATCGCAATTGAACGCTATGGCGTGTTTGCAAAAATCGCGGACGCTATTTTTGCCGGCAAAGCAAAAGAAATTTATCCGGAGCATACGGAAGAGGATTCTATCACCTTTGCCCGTGCAATCCGAGAAACTCAAGAGGGCGGTGAGGACGATGAAAGCGATTGAAACAACAGCGCTTACGAAACGCTACAAGGATAAAATAGCTGTTGACGCGCTGAATCTGACGATTGATCAAGGGGAACTGTTTGCCCTCCTCGGCGTGAACGGCGCGGGTAAGACAACCACGATTAAAATGCTTTCGTGCTTGCTGCGCCCAACTAGCGGGGACGCGCTCCTGATGGGAAAAAGTATTGTTTCACAACCCTATGAGGTCAAAAAAAACATCAATGTTTCTCCACAAGAAACAGCAATTGCGCCAAATCTGAGCGTGCGTGAAAATCTGGAGCTGATCTGCGGCGTTTATGGGGAATCAAGAAGCCAAAGCAAGCAAAAAGCGCAGGAAACCATTACGGCCTTCGGCATGGAGGAAATCGCAAAAAGCAGGGCCAAAACCCTCTCCGGCGGCTGGCAGAGGCGGCTTTCTATCGCAATGGCTCTGATTTCCGAGCCGCAGATTTTATTCCTTGATGAGCCGACACTAGGGCTCGATGTGTTGGCGCGGAGAGAGCTGTGGAAGCTCATAGAGGGGCTGAAAGGCAACATAACCATTTTATTGACAACACATTATCTGGAGGAAGCACAAGCGCTGTCAGACCGCGTTGGCATCATGGCCCATGGCAAGCTAAAAGCGCTTGGAACCGCGCAAGAACTGACGGCCCAGGCAAATGCAGCTTCTTTTGAGGACGCATTTGTCACGCTGTGCGGCGAGGGAGGTGGAATGGCATGAAAACGCTGGCTTTTGCCATACGAAACGCCAAGGAAATGCTGCGGGATAAATTGAACTTGGTGTTCGGGATTGGGTTTCCAGTTATCGTTCTTTTGCTTTTGTCGCTGATTCAATCGAATATTCCGGTGGATTTATTTGAAATCGAGCAGTTGGCGCCTGGAATCGCGGTATTTGGTTTATCTTTTATTTCCCTCTTTTCTGGAATGTTGATTGCAAAGGATCGCACCGGCGCCTTCATGCTACGATTGTTTACCTCACCGATGACCGCTCCCCATTTTATTCTTGGCTATACGGCTCCGCTTGTGCCACTGGCCGCTGCACAGATGGCGGTATGCTACGCAGCGGCCCTCTTACTGGGGTTAACATGCAATGTGCGGATTTTGCTTGCAATGGCTGTATCGATTCCTGCCGTGCTGCTTTTTATTGGGATTGGTCTGCTTTGTGGGAGCGTATTCAATGATAAGCAGGTTGGCGGCGTGTGCGGTGCGCTTCTGACCAATTTGAGCGCATGGCTATCTGGAACATGGTTCGATTTGAAATTGGTTGGCGGAGCATTTGAAACCATTGCAAACCTTCTCCTTCGCCATGCCGTTAATGCTGGGCGGTACGCTCTCACGGGCAACTACAGCAGTATCCTACCAGAGCTCGTATGGGTAGCGGGCTATGCCATGCTCGTCTTTACCGCGGCGGTCCTCGTTTTTATGCGAAAAATGCACAGCGATCAAATGTAAAGGGTTCATCAACAGGCGGCGGGAATCATAGTGATTCCCGCCGCCCGCTTGCCTGTTTTCATTTAACTGTTCTGCCCGTTGATAACCCGATATGCCATGCCCGGATCGTCGGACATAATGCAGTCTGCGCCAATAGAATTTAAATATTTCACATCCTCAGGGTCGTTGATCGTCCAATACTGAACCGCCAGATCCATTGAGTGCGCATAATTGATAATGCGAGCTGTGCCCAGATTAAAACCTGCAAGCCTATAGGGAATCTGGAGCGCCACATAGTTCACATCCAGTTTGATACCGAGGAAGCTTGCAAAATAAAATTGAAGCACCTCTGCAATTCCGGCGGACCGCATCAGATCCGGATACTTTTCATCCACATATTTGCTGACTTCCCCATGAAACGTGCCGAAGATTACATCGTCGAGCAAATCCCGTTCCTTCAGGATGTTATAGAGGATATCAACCCCCTGCTTGCCAAGATCGCCGCCGTTTTTGATCTCAATGATGTACTGAAAATCCCCATGCGCCTGTAAATAATCCAGCACCTCCTCTACCCGCTGGATGCGCACGTCATCTGGCACATCGTCCCCTTTGAGCCTTTGTAAGGTGTGCTGCCATCCTGCGCGGTAAATTTTGCGCCCATATTGAGCGTTCGCAGCTCTTCATAGGTCTTGTCCTCCGGGCGGACATCTTCCTCACCGAATACCTCCGCGGAATCGCTGGTTCGATCCAGCGTATCGTCGTGAAGGAGAATTAAAACGCCGTCCTTTGTGATGTGGAGATCAAACTCAAAAATATCCGTCTGAAAATCCTTGCTCTCCACACAGTTTTTGAAAGCGGCCATAGACTCTTCCGGATTCAAATCTCCCCCGCTGCGGTGCGCGGAAACCATTGCCTTGCCGTCGGTCGTGATATATCGGAACGACCCGATATACGGCTTGACGGAAGCGGGCTCTGAGCGGTGGAAATAGATCGCCGTTTGCGTGCCTGCGATGCAGACGACCAGCGCCAAAACCACGCACAGAGCGATCTTCCACCCCCTATGCTTGCGTTTCATTTGATAAACCTTCTTTCCAAATAAAATTTCATAAAAACGAAGAGCAGTCCGCCCCATCTGCGGACTGCTTTTCGCTTATTCTAGCACAATCTTATGAAATACCTTTTTCCCTTTTTTAACAAGCACATGGCCCTTTGCAAAATCAGCTTGGAGACAGCCGCGCCAAGATTCGTTACACGCCCATCATCCACCGTAATACCGCCCTGCTCGATGAGCCGGCGTGCTTCCCCTTTTGATTTGGCAAGAGATGCGGCCACCAGGATATCAATTACCGTAATAGCGTCATCCGTGAACTGCTCCGGCTTCAGCACAGTAGTCGGCATATGCTCTGCATCCGCGCTGCTGCTGAAAAGGGCCTTCGCGGCAGACTGTGCCTTCTGGGCCTCTTCTGCGCCGTGGATAAGCTTTGTCACCTCAAAGGCCAGCTTCTCCTTGGCCTGATTAAGCGCGCTGCCCTCCAGCTTCTCATATTCTGCAATTTCATCAAGCGGGATAAAGGTTAACATCTTCATGCAGTTAATGACATCTGCATCGTCAACATTGCGCCAGTATTGATAAAACTCATAGGGGCTGGTCTTTTCCGGATCAAGCCACACGGCGCCTTTTTCCGTCTTGCCCATTTTGCGGCCGTCGCTCGTTTGCAAAAGATTGAAGGTCATGCCGCAAACCTCGCGGCCATCCATGCGGCGGTTTAATTCCACACCGCCGATGATATTGCTCCACTGATCGTCCCCGCCAAATTCGAGCTGGCAGTCATATTCCCGGCTGAGCACAAGAAAATCATAGCTCTGCATAATCATATAATTCAGCTCAAAGAAGGAGAGCCCGCGCTCCAGCCGCTGTTTATAGCACTCCGCCGCCAGCATACGGTTGACGGAAAAATGAACGCCAACCTCGCGCAGAAATTCAATATAATTCAGATTTAGCAGCCAATCGGCATTGTTGACCATTAAAGCCTTGCCATCCGAAAAATCCACCAGCTTTGACATCTGCTTTTGGAAGCAGTCGATATTGTGCTGAATGGTCTCCTTTGTCAGCATTTTGCGCATATCGGTTTTGCCGGACGGGTCACCAATCATGCCGGTACCGCCGCCGAACAGCGCAATCGGCACATGCCCTGCGCGCTGCATATGCGCCATCACCATAATCTGCACGAAATGGCCCACATGCAGCTATCTGCCGTGGGATCGAAGCCGATATAGAACTTGATTTTTTGATTCTCCATCAAATCCCGGATCTTTTCCTCATTGGTCATCTGCGCGATCATGCCGCGCGCCTTGAGTTCGTCAAATACGCTCATTCCAAATACCTCCCAAAAATTTTCCGTGCAGAAGGTTATAAAAAACGCCCTCTGCAATCCAAAATTACAGAGGGCGGAAAATCCGCGGTACCACCTCTATTTACCGCTTTCTCACAAAAGCGGCCTCACCGGGTACACTCGCCTTAAACGATTCATACCCTCACGCTGTAACGGGCGCTGCCGGCGCGGCCTACTGAGATTCCTGTTCAGCCTTGCAGCTCAAAGATGTATTTCATGGAATGCCCGCATTCCCTTTCACCAACCGGGAACTCTCTGCGCCGAACATGGGCCACTACTTCTTCTTTTCATTGCCATTGAGGGGATTATAACCAATGTGATCTAAAAAGTCAAGTGCTTCGCTCAGTCTCTACACAGGCCCCCTTTTTTACGAGCTACACAGGATGATATATCTCCAAGTTCGCATAAAACAAAAGGACAGAACAAATTCCTGCTCTATACAGAGGGAAAACCGATTGATACAAAGAAAAATCGAGTGCCCATAACTTAAATCCATTATAGGTAGTAAAAAGTATTATTTTCTTTTATTGAAGTAATCATTACTAAAATTTATGTTTAATTTTATAATAATTATGGAAACAAATGTTTTTATATCCCAAATATTTACTTTTAAAAACATTTATAGAAAATCTAAATGATTATCTAGAAAAGCCCTTTAATTACAAGCAAAACGAAATAATAAGATACTCAAATTACTACGAATTTACTACAAAAGGGAACAGCCTTGATATGCAATAAAATGCTACAAAAAAGACGGGAGCCAGTTTTTTATTACTGGTTCCCGCTTTTTGTTTTCATTATCTATATATCATTCACATCACAAAGGCCGTGGAATTGGTCTACAATCAGCCGCAAATTACCGTGACCAAGACATCATCCGGCAGGTTCCCCTGCTGCAACTGCTCAAAGATGCGCTGGAGCCATACCGGGGATTACCGCCGGAAACGTACATCATCGGCTTAGGGACGCAACCGGTGACCGCCCCTTGGTATCATCGCCATTGGGCGGAATTTTGGCGCAAACATGAGCAGGCGCATCCAATCACGCGCACCTACACCCGCGTGCGAAATGGTAAGCAGTACACCTACCATCAAACCGACTGGGCGACTGGGTAGCCGACGTATGCGCCATCAGTCCACCACGAATATGAGCGGGCGCGCCTGATGAGATTGCCATGCAGCTGGTGGGCCATGCAAATCAAAAAATGATCCACGAAGTGTACCTGCGCTTGAAAGCAAGTATGATCGACAATGCCGCAAAGCTGATCAATGAGCATTTAAAACTATAAATATAAAAAAACAGGGGGGTAAACTTGAAACGTTCAGCCCTCTATTTTAGTCCGTAATTTTGTGTCTATTTTCATCCCTTTTTCGGCACAACCGGCGCAATGCGGAAAAGCAAAAAGCCCTGAAACAACGTATCTACGTCATTTCAGGGCTTTTTGCTGGTCCGAGTGGCGAGACTTGAACTCACGGCCTCTTGACCCCCAGTCAAGCGCGCTACCAGCTGCGCCACACCCGGATAGGTTTGCTCAATCATCGCAACGGTAGCTATTCTATCATATCCATCTGTTTTTGACAAGAGGCTTTTTAGAAAAATTTTCCTTATCACTTTGCCTGCTCAATCAGACCTAAAGCCATCGGAAAGGACATCGCCCTTTCTATTTACATCTGTCATTCCCGATTGTTACAGAGATTGCGCCACATTCTGAAATTTCGTCTTTGTCTGATCAATCATCTGCTGCTGTGCTTCCGGCGGCGCATACCATCCGCGCTTCTGCATTTCTGTAAATACATCTACTTGGATATTATGCTCCTCGCGTAAGATATTCAAAAAATCATTGCGCAGCGCCTGGTGCGTGCATTCATTGCTGAACGTGTTGTAAACGCCGGTAATATGCTTCTGAGAGCTGAGAATATCATTCATGATTTCCTCATCACTCAGGCAGCTTTGCTGGTTGTTTTGCTGGCCCATCGTATCCATATTTACTTCCTCCTTATCAGTTTAAATGGCCCATCAGAATATTAAAATGGTTCTGATGCTGGGCGGCAATCTGCTCACAGGTAGATTTTATTTTGGGATCTTTGGTCATCGTCGCATAATTTTTAAACTTTTTGATCAGCACCTGCTCATACGTCAACTCATGCTGATTGCGTCGAGCTCTTTTGAAGTAAGGTTCGGCATTTATTATCACTCCTTGAAATATTTGCATCCCTATCATACCCACGTTGGAAATTTTTATACCTTCTTTATTGCAATTGATGATTTGGCTTTTTCATAGTATAATTCATTTCATTATCTTGAAAGGAGGCGCACGAGTGGAGGCATCGATTCATGAACAGCTTCTTGCATTATCAGAGCCGGAGTTTCAAAAATTCTCCAGTAGCCTTCTCCCCGGTACGAGCAACATTTTAGGAGTCCGGCTGCCCATCTTACGCAAGCTTGCCAAAAAAATAATCAGGGGAGATTGGCGCGCCTATCTTGCCAGTGCGCAGGATCAATCCTTTGAAGAAATCATGCTCCAGGGATGGTGATCGGTTACGTTAGAGCGGATTTGCCGGAGCTTTTGCATAGGATCGCGGCCTTTGTGCCAAAAATTGATAATTGGTCTGTTTGCGACAGCTTTTGCAGCGGCTTGAAAATTGCCCGAGAAGAGCCTGAAGCGATTTGGAATTTCATACAACCTTACCTTCACACAGAGCGGGAATTTGAAGCGCGCTTTGGGGTGGTGATGCTGCTGTTCTATTTTATAGAGGAACGGCATATCCGCCGTGTGCTCGCTCTGCTTAATCAAATTCCGGCAAAGGGGTACTACGCCCGCATGGCAGTGGCTTGGGCAATCTCGATCTGCTTCGTTCAATTTCCTGAGCTGACGATGAAATATTTAAAAGAGGAAAACTCACTGGACGATTTTACTTATCAGAAAGCGCTGCAAAAGATCACGGAATCGAATTGCGTCAATAGCGAAAGAAAAGCGGTGATTCGCAAGATGAAAAATCAAAATAGGAAATAATGAGAAACGCCCGGCTTTCCCTTCCCGCCGGAATGTGGTATAATAGCTTCAAACAAAGTTTGAAGCATTGGAAAAATGTCTGTCGGCGTGAAACGCTCCCGCCGCAAGGTGGCAACGCCATTTTTTGTATTTAAATGCTTTGCATTTGTGGTATGATAGCTTCAAACAAAGTTTACAGCTATTTGAAAGCGATTTATGCCGCTTTATTGCAACGATCAGAAAGGACGGATAACTCCATGCATACCATTCACACCAACAGCGTACAGGAAACAGAAGCCGTAGGCAGAGCTTTTGCAACAAGGCTGCACGGTGCTGTGTTGTCGCTCTTTTTGGTGGAATGGGCATGGGGAAAACCGCGTTTGTGCGCGGCCTTGCGCAGGGGTTGGGCATTGATGCGGAGGTGACCAGCCCAACCTTCGCGCTGGTGCATGAATATGGCGGCAGCCCTCCGCTCTGCCACTTTGATATGTATCGTGTCAACTCCTGGGACGGCCTATATTCTACCGGATTTTTTGATTATTTGGATGCGGGTGGAATTTTAGCCGTCGAATGGAGCGAAAACATTGAAGGCGCGCTGCCGGAAGACGCAATCCGCGTGTCCTTTCAGCGCGGAGCATTTGAAAGCGAACGGATTATTACAATTGAAAAAGGCGGTGAATCTGCATGAAAATTCTTGCACTGGAATCTTCCGCCTGTGCGGCCAGCGTCGCAATTGCTGAGGACGGAAAGCTGTTGGGCGAGGCTTTTTTAAATACCGGCCTGACGCATAGCCAAACGCTACTCCCGCTGGTGCATGGCCTTTTAAAAAATGCAAACCTTGCGCTTGATGAGATTGACGCTTTTGCTGTTACCAACGGCCCGGGTTCCTTTACCGGCGTGCGAATCGGCGTAGCGGCGATAAAAGGTTTGGCTTTTCCGCATGATAAGCCCTGTATCCCCCTCTCTACGCTGGAAGTGATCGCCTTTGGGCAAACTGGCGGGGATTGCACTGTGTGCGCTGCAATGGACGCACGCTGTGAGCAGGTATATACAGCGCTTTTTTCCTGCCGTGCCGGAGCGCTTTCGCGTTTAACGGAAGATGCGGCTATGAAAATTACAGAGCTCCCCCCCTGTTGACAGGCAAAAATTTGCCGGTTGTTTTTGCGGGAGATGGCGCGAAGCTCTGCATGGATGCAATTGGAGAGCAAATTCCTGGCAGCCGAATTGCGCCGGCCTATCATTATTATCAACAGGCGGCCTGCGCCGCGCTATTGGCGGAGGAAAAGCTTCTCCACGGCGAGGGGATTCCCTCGGACGCGCTCGCCCCTTTCTACTTGCGTCTACCTCAGGCAGAGCGTGAATTAAGAAAAAAACAAAATAATGAATGATTGGGAGGATTTTTACATGATCGCACTTGGAGCCGACCACGGCGGATATCAGCTCAAAGAAACCATCAAAAAGCATTTGGAGGAGCGGGGCATTCCCTACCAAGATTTCGGCACAAATTCCACAGAATCGGTCGATTACGCCCCAATCGCCGCAGAGGCTGCGCGCGCTGTGACCAGCGGCGCCTGTGAGAAAGGCATCCTCTGCTGCGGCACGGGCATCGGCATCTCCATCGCGGCGAATAAAGTGAAGGGAATCCGTGCGGCGTGCTGCTCCAATTATTTTGGCGCGAAATATACGCGGCTGCACAATGATGCGAATATGCTCTGCCTCGGCGAGCGTGTCATCGGCCCCGGCCTTGCGCTGGAGCTCGTTGACGTATTCCTTGATACCCCGTTTGAAGGTGGTCGCCACCAGCGCCGAATTGATCAGATTACAGCGATCGAACAGGAAGAGCTCTGACACGCCTCACCTTTGATCCCATTCACAAAAAAGGGAGGATCAAAATGAAATTTGCGTATCTCATCTTGGGCGAATTTGTATATCCCCAGGATTCGGCAGCCATTCATGGCGAAACGGCGCAGATCATCGGCGTATCCAATCTCGAAGAAGCCTGCGCAGCGGCGAAAAAACTCGCCGCCAACGGCGTGGGCTGCATCGAGCTTTGCGGTGCGTTTGGAGAAAACGGAGCCAAAAAAATCATAGAGGCCACAGAACACAAAATCCCCATAGGATATGTTATCCATTTACCAGAGCAAAAAAAACATTTGAAATGGCATTCGGCTGAATCAGATTTTAACAATTGGTCAAACCAAACCCTGGAGGTGAAGCAGTGCAAAAATTTCGAAGCTGGTTTAAGCTCTATTTTAGGGAAACGGATAAGCTCCTGTTTTTTCTGTGTCTGTGCGCATCCGCCTTTGGGATGCTGCTCGTATACAGCGCAACAAAAAATGGCGCGACCAAGCTGATCCCCTCAGAGCTGCGAACCATGATTATCGCAGTGGCGGCAGGTTTGATCCTTTGCCTGCTGATTTCGTTTCTCGATTATGAAGTGATTATCCGGCTATGGCCGCTGGTTGCTATTTTCTGTGTGCTCATCATGTGCGCCCTTTTCATCTGGGGTTCTGCTCCGCCAGCAAGGCCTGACGCACGCTCCTGGTTCGATCTCAAGATATTTTATTTCCAACCCTCGGAGCTAGTGAAAATAGGGTTCATCATCACCTTTGCCGTGCATCTCGACGCAGTGAAGGATCATGTAAGCAAATTCACGACCGTCCTGCTGCTCGGTATCCATGCCTGATCCCAATTGGGCTTGTCATGGCCACGGGCGACGACGGCTCGGCGCTCATTTTTATGCTGATGTTCCTTGGCATGATGTTTGCCGCTGGGGTGCATTGGGGCTATTTTGCCGCTGGGTTTGCCGCGGTTGCAGTGGCCTTCCCCGCCATCTGGGCGCTGGGGGATAAATTCATTTTGAATCAGGATCAAAAAAATCGTTTTCTTGCCATTCTCTATCCGGATCTCTACGCAAAAAATGAAGCTTTTCAGCAGAACCGTGGAATTGGTGCGATCGGCTCCGGCCAGTTTTTCGGGCAAGGCCTTTTCAATGGGAATTATACGCAAAGCGGCGCTGTGCCGGAGAACCAGAACGATTTTGTTTTTTCCGTTGCGGGTGAAGAGCTGGGCTTTATCGGTGCGATTGCTGTGCTCGTGTTGCTCGCGGCGATCATTCTGCGCATTGTGATCAACGGCAAGCGCGCTAACGACAACGCAAGCTACCTGATGTGCATGGGCATGGCTCCATGCTCGCCGCGCAAGTCATTATCAATATCGGTATGGTGCTTCAGTGGCTGCCGGTTATCGGCATCACGCTGCCGTTTTTCAGCGCGGGCGGTTCTTCTAACCTCTGCGTCTATATCGGGATTGGGTTAATGATGAGTATTTATCGCTTCAATCAGAAAACGCCTGTGGCAAATTTCCGATTGCAACGCGTCGTCACTCGATTTTCCACTTGATCGAATCTCTGCGGCGTCCGCCGAAGCCGGCCGGGCGCTATTTTTTCAGTCAATATATTTTTCTATATAGGAAGGAAGATAACAGGATGCCAATTCAGCTCATTGCAATGGATTTGGACGGAACACTTCTCCGCTCAGATCATATGACCGTTTCCGAGCGGAACCGTAACGCGCTGCAACACGCCTCTGAAAAGGGCGTTCATCTCGTCCTTGCCAGTGGTAGAACGTGGGTGCAGCTGGAAAGCGTAGCGCAGCAAGTTCCCTCCGCGCAATATGCCTTGCTCTCTAACGGCGCTGCGGCGCGGGATCTGCATCAGGGCAAACGGCTTTTCACCTTTGATTTTCCTTGGGGGGACTTTCAAACGCTCCTCTCCCTTCTGCACCGTTACGAGGCTGTTTTTGAAACCTACTGCGCTGGGCATTCTTACCTTGAGCGCCGCCTGATCGGCCGCTTTCATAACGAAAGCCTGCCCGCTGCCTTTATCGAGCGTCTGGCCGCCCGTCTAACCATTGTGGACGATCTGGAAGCATCCTTGGCTGGCCAGACGATTGAAAAAGTGAACGTTTTCTCCATGCCAAAACAGTATTACACCCCCCTGCTCACCGCCCTGAATCAAACAGGGCTTTTTGAGGTTTCTTCCGCAATTATTGGAAACATAGAGATAAATACACGGGGCGTTGATAAGAGGGCGGGCCTGAAAAGGCTGTGTGCAGAGCTATGCATTGAGCCGGAAAACGTGATGGCCTTCGGCGATGCGACCAACGATCTCGGCATGCTGCGGTGGGCAAAATGGTCGTTTGCCATGGAAAACGCGCATGAGCGGCACGAAACGCGGCACGGTACAAAACTGCAATCCAATGAAGACAGGACGGGCGTGGCGCAGGCGATCGAG
>ENA-OQDW01000105-OQDW01000105.1-human-gut-metagenome-genome-assembly--contig:-NODE-105-length-32257-cov-2.758606_pt1 | contig 32257 bp, 38 predicted proteins | sample MGYA00242784_ERZ504613 | MGnify/ENA primary metagenome ERZ504613 (study PRJEB26092, sample SAMD00036330) | human gut metagenome | host: Homo sapiens | study: EMG produced TPA metagenomics assembly of...
TCACAGAGCATGCACCGAAAATGCCCGGAACCTGTCATAAGTTTTATTTCCAGAATATAAAGGTAGTACCCCGTGAAATGTACGGGATCCAGCTGCTTCTGGGTTCGGAGGTAAATATCCTGGATGCGGCGGGAACGGTAGATCTTGAGCAGAAAACCCTGGAGAAGCTGGACGTGGTCATTGCAAGTCTTCATGTTCCATGCATCAGACCAGGCAGCAGACAGGAGAATACGGAGGCCTATCTTAATGCTATGAAGAATCCGTGTGTCAATATCATCGGACATCCGGATGACGGAAGATACAATATCGATTATGAGGCGCTTGTACAGGGAGCCAGAGAATACGGTAAAGTCCTGGAGCTGAACAATCACTCCATGGACCCTGACTGTAACCGTGAGAATGCAGTAGAGAATGATACCATCATGCTGGAATACTGCAAAAAATATCGGGTACCTGTGGTTATGGACAGTGATGCCCATTTTGATCTTCTGATCGGGGAATTTGATCTTGCCAGAGACCTTCTGACTAAACTGGATTTTCCGGAAGAGCTGGTACTGAACCGTTCTGTGGATGCTGTGAAAAAGTATGTAAACCGGAAATTCTGAAAGATAGACGACTGTTCTGTATTAATTGACGGTAATACGAAAAACTTTCTGAAAAAAAAGTTGTCAAAATTGAATAAAATACTTGAAATTTGCATGGAAATTTAGTAAAATGTGAACATATTAAGTAAGACGAACAGGGAGGTATTACATATGGACGTTTTCAGAACAGACCGAATCAGAAATGTAGTCCTATTAGGTCATGGTGGCGCAGGCAAAACAACACTGGCTGAGGCAATGGCTTATCTGGCAGGTATGACCAGCAGACTCGGACGTGTTGAGGATGGCAATACTGTCAGCGATTATGACAAGGAAGAAATAAAGAGACATTTTTCCATCACAACTTCTTTGATTCCGGTACCATGGGATAAGATGAAAGTAAATGTGCTGGATACACCTGGATATTTCGATTTTGTGGGAGAAGTAGAGGAAGCAGTCAGTGCCGCAGATGCAGCGATCATCGTTGTTTCCGGTAAGGCCGGTGTTCAGGTAGGAACACAGAAGGCATGGAATCTCTGCGAGAAATATAAACTTCCGCGTATGATCTTTGTTACCGATATGGATGTGGATGATGTCAGCTATCGTGAGGTTGTGGAAGAGCTGACAGAGCTGTATGGCAAGAGAATCGCTCCCCTTCATTTTCCGATTCGTGAGGATGGTAAGTTTGTAGGTTATGTCAATGTTGTGAAGCAGGCAGGAAGAAGATATATTGATAAGGCCGGCAAGGAAGAATGCCCGGTTCCGGATTATCTGACAGAATATCTTGAGAAATATCATGAAACTCTGATGGAGTCTGTTGCAGAGACAAGCGAAGAATTTATGGACCGTTATTTCGAGGGAGATACCTTTTCCGTAGCAGAGGTTTCCGCCGCTATTGCAACCAATGTACAGGATGGAAGTATTGTTCCGGTATGCATGGGATCACCGGTGAACCTTCGCGGTGTATCTAACCTTCTGGATGATATCTGCGGTTACTTCCCAAGCCCAAGCGGACGTTCCTGCAATGGTATCGCACAGAAGACTAACGAGATCTTTGAGGCCAATTATGACTTTGCCAAGGCAAAATCCGCCTATGTATTTAAGACTATCGCGGATCCGTTCCTTGGTAAATATTCTCTGATCAAGGTATGCTCCGGTGTGCTGAAATCCGATGATACACTTCTTAATGTAGAGAAAGGAACAGAGGAGCGTGTAAACAAGCTTTATGTCATGGAAGGTTCCAAACCGATCGAAGTTCCGGAGCTTTTTGCAGGGGATATCGGTGCCATTGCCAAGCTTGGCAGTGTACAGACCGGAGACAGCCTTGCAACCAAGGCGAATCCGATCCTTTATCCAAAGGCTATACTTTCCACACCATATACATATAAGAGATTTAAGGCAGTAAAAAAGGGCGACGAGGATAAGATCGCACAGTCCCTTGCCAAGATGATGACAGAGGACAGAACACTGAAGGTTGTCAATGACAGTGCAAACCGTCAGAGCCTGATCTACGGTATGGGTGATCAGCATCTTGATATCGTTGTCAGCAAGCTGAAGGAGCGCTATAAAGTGGATGTGGAGCTTTCCAAACCGAAGGTTCCGTTCCGTGAGACACTTCGCAAGAAGTCAGATGTAGAAGGCAAACATAAGAAACAGTCTGGCGGACACGGACAGTATGGTCATGTTAAGATGCGCTTTGAGCCATCCGGCGATCTGGAAACACCTTATGTATTTGAGCAGGTAGTTGTAGGTGGTGCAGTTCCGAAGAATTACTTCCCTGCAGTTGAAAAAGGTCTTCAGGAATGCGTTCTGAAAGGCCCTCTGGCTGCATATCCGGTAGTTGGGGTGAAAGCAACCCTTTATGATGGATCTTATCATCCGGTAGATTCTTCTGAGATGGCATTTAAGATGGCAACGATCCTTGCCTTCAAGAAGGGCTTTATGGAAGCGTCTCCTGTACTTCTTGAGCCGATCATCTCCATGAAGATTACAGTTCCGGATAAATATACCGGTGATGTTATGGGAGATCTGAACAAGAGACGTGGTCGTGTTCTCGGAATGAATCCGGACCACGAAGGAAATACCATCATTGAGGCAGATGTTCCGCTTCTTGAAATCTATGGTTATTCCACTGTCCTTCGTTCCATGACCGGTGGAAGCGGAGATTTCTCCTATGAATTTGCACGCTATGAGCAGGCTCCTAATGATATCCAGGAGAAAGAGATCGCGGCACGCGCAAGCAAGGTTGACAGTGCTGACGAATAAACAGAGATATTTTTTGAGGGCAGAATAAAGAGTTGACAGGCTGCAGCATTTGCTGTAGCCTGTTTTCAGATGCATTCGTGAATAAGCAGTCAGAGAAACGAATTGCGCTCATACAGGTTATTGAAGTATGAGCAAAAAAGAAAAGAGAGAGGACAAAAAATGTTAGTATGTGATTATATCGTGGAACAGATTGACGGAGATTATGCACATCTGAAGCGTGTGGATCAGCCGGAGGAGGAACTGAAAGTAGTTGCCAGAGCATTACTTCCGGCAGAAATCTATGAGGGCTGTGAGCTTCATTATGAGCTGATGCAGTATTCAATGAAATGATAAGGCTGCAGGATATCGCGGATATGGCAGGTGTCAGTCGTACAACCGTATCCAATGTGATCAATGGAAATACAAAACGGGTTTCACAGAGCACCATTGACCGGATCACGGCGATCCTGAAGGAGCAGAATTATGTTCCCCACATGGGATCTGTGATGCTATCCGGACACGGCTCAAGGATCATTGGAGTGGTTCTTGGTTTTTCCTTCATTCATGGTATGCAGTCTCTGCAGGATTCTTTTGTGGGAGAGATCACCGGAACGCTACAGGTCGAAGCAGAAAACAGAGGCTATTATATTATGCTCATTGGCGGTGAACGGATCGATAATGTGGTAGATATGGCATCCCGTTGGAATGTGGAGGGTCTTATCATTATAGGGTATAATGAAGAACAGTATCATCAGCTTTCCAGAAAGCTGAATAAAAAAATGGTATTGATCGATGCCTATCCGAAGGGTGGATATAGCTTTCAGAATGTAGGAGTGGATGATTATTCCGGCGGATATCAGATCGGGGAATATCTGCATTCCTGTGGATACCACCGGGCACTTTTTGTTGCGGAAACAGAGCAGGACAGTGATTATGCCAGATGGCTTGGATTCAAACAGGCTATGGAAAAAAATGGCGGCTTCTGCAGCCGCTCCCGCTATGTGGTGGTTCCCCAGGAACCCCGGCGTAGACTGAAAAATATGAAGAGCTGCTGCCTCATTTTCTGGAGACAAAGGCACTGGCATTTTCTTCGGATTACACAGCTGTGGAGGCCATCAATTTTTTTACAGACAAGGGAATCCGGATTCCGGATCAGATTTCCATTACCGGCTTTGATGATAATTTTTATGCGCAGATCGTCAGGCCAAAGCTGACCACCATTCATCAGGATGTTCATCAGAAAGCAGTTCTGGCCTTGCGGAAGCTGCTTCTTATGGCAGAGGGAAAGGAACCTGACCGAAAAAATGATAAAAAGCCCTGTCTGGCTTGTAAAGAGAGATTCTGTAAAAGAGTAGCAGGATCTCTTTTTTTATGTTGTGATGACTTTTCCTAGTGCCTCTCCGGAATGTGGTAGGAATTCTTTCGCCGGACAGTAGTGCTTTATTGTTAAAACTGCATAAAAAAAACAAAAAAGTTTGGCAGTAATTTAAGTTTCACGAGAAACCTGTTGATTTTAAAGGGTGGATAGGATATGCTAATTTCAGAATCAACAGAAAAAGGAGGCCATTTACTATGAAAAAAAACTGGTGGAAAGAAAGCGTGGTATATCAGATTTACCCGAGAAGTTTTAAGGACAGCAACGGAGACGGAATTGGTGATATTCCCGGGATCATAGAAAAACTGGACTATCTGAAAGAACTGGGAGTAAATGTTCTCTGGATCTCACCCATGCTGGAATCTCCGCAGGATGACAATGGCTATGATATTTCCGATTACCGCAGGATCTATAAAGAATATGGAACCATGGAGGATTATGAAAAGCTTCTTGAAGAAGCGCATAAACGGGGCATTAAGATCCTCATGGATCTGGTCGTAAACCATACTTCCGATGAACACAACTGGTTTATTGAAAGCAGGAAATCCAAAGATAATCCTTACAGGGATTACTATATCTGGAGAGAGCCGGTGAATGGAAAAGAACCGAATAACTGGGGAAGTGCGTTCGGAGGACCTGCATGGGAGTATGATCCTCAGACAGAGATGTATTATCTTCACCTGTTTTCAAGAAAACAGCCGGATCTGAACTGGGAAAATGAAAAGGTTCGTCAGGAAGTTTACGATATGATGAATTTCTGGTGTGAAAAAGGAATCGACGGTTTCCGAATGGACGTGATCAGCATGATCTCCAAGGATCAGTCATATCCGGATGGAGAAATGAATGGAGGATTATACGGTGATTTCGGTCCTTACTGCGTCCATGGCCCGAGGATCCATGAGTTTCTCCAGGAAATGAACAGAGAAGTTTTATCCAGATATGATGTGATGACAGTTGGAGAAACCTCTGGTGTGACTATCGAAGAGGCACAGAAATATGCAGGTGAGGACAGAAATGAGCTGAACATGGTGTTCCAGTTTGAGCATGTAGATGGCCAGGGATCAGAACATGGTAAATGGACTACCGAGAAATACGATTTCCGGGAATTTAAAAAGGTTATGATCAAATGGCAGGAAGAGCTTGCTGGAAAAGCATGGAACAGTCTGTTTCTTGGAAATCATGACCAGCAAGAAGTGTTTCCAGATTTGGAAATGATAATCCTGCATACAGGGAAACTTCAGCCAAGATGCTGGCAACCTGCTTCATATGATGCAGGGAACTCCTTATGTTTATCAGGGAGAAGAGCTTGGAATGACCAACGCTTATTTTACAGAGCTTAAGGATTACCGGGATATCGAGAGCATTCAGTATTTCCATGAATATACAGAAGCCGGTATTTATACACCGGAATACATGATGAAGTGCCTGATGCTGAGAGGACGTGACAATGCCAGAACACCGATGCAGTGGAGGATTCCCATCAGGCCGGCTTTACGGAGGGAACGCCATGGATCAGGGTAAACTCCAATTATAAGGAGATCAATGCGAAGCAGCAGCTTTTGGATCCGGATTCCATTTTCCACTATTATCAGAAGCTGATCCGTTTAAGAAAAGAAAAACCGGTGATCGTTTACGGCGCTTTTGAGGCACTTTACAGAGATCATGAACAGATTTTTGCGTATACCAGAACACTTGAAGGAGAGAAACTTCTTACAGTCTGCAATTTCAGCGAACATGTGGCAGAAATGGAAATTCCGGAAGAATTTCAGAAAAATGCCAAATGCCTGATCACCAATCTCGGAAGAGAGGATTTTGGGGAGAAAGTGCCCCTGAAACCTTATGAGGCATTTGTTCTTTACAGAAATCAGGAGGATGAAAAATGATTAAAAAATATGTATATGGAGAGCCTTTTGAGACTGAGGCACTGACAGAAAAGATTGAAACAGCAGAAGGAAGACCAGGGTATGGAGAAATCTGTACAGATAATGGATTTTCATTTACATATATCATGGATGAAGAGGATATCGTCTACGGACTGGGGGAATCCAACCGTGGCATCAACAAGAGGGGATTCATTTACACCAGTAACTGTACCGATGACCCGGAGCATACAGAGGATAAACATTCCCTGTACGGTGCACATAATCTTATCATTGTGTCAGGAAAAGAAACCTTTGGAATGTTCTTCGACTATCCGGCAGCAATTACCTTTGACATTGGCTATACCAGAATGGATACCATGAAGGTAACCTGCGAAAATGCAGACCTGAAGCTTTATGTGATCGAGGGAGAAAGTCCCTATGATATTGTAAAGCAGTTACGTCATGTGATCGGAAGAAGCTATATCCGCCGAAATTTGCCTTTGGATTTGGACAGAGCAGATGGGGCTATACTACAAAAGAAGATTTCAGGAAGGTTGCAGCCGGGTATCGTGAAAATCATATTCCTATTGATATGATCTATATGGATATCGATTATATGCAGTCTTATAAGGACTTTACATTAAACGAAGAGAATTTTCCGGATTTTCCGGAGTTTGTGAAGGAACTGAAGGATCAGGATATCCGTCTGATTCCTATCATTGATGCCGGTGTCAAGGTAGAGCCGGGATACGATGTTTATGAGGAGGGTGTTAAAAACCGCTACTTCTGCCAGAGAGAGGACGGCAGTGATTTTGTAGCTGCTGTATGGCCGGGGGATACTCATTTTCCGGATGTATTGAACAAAGATGCCAGAAAATGGTTCGGTGACAAATACCGTTTCCTGATCGAGAAGGGAATCGACGGTTTCTGGAACGATATGAATGAGCCAGCGATCTTCTATTCCACAGAGGGAATGAAAGAGGTCAAAGAGCTTGCAGGAGAATTTGCAAAAGATACGGAAGGAAAGATCCATATCTGGAAGATGCAGAGTGCACTTCGCAATGTTGCAAACAATCCGGAAGATTATCGGAGATTTTACCATAATGTGGATGGCAGAAAGATCCGCCATGACAAAGTCCATAACCTGTTTGGCTACAATATGACCAGAGCAGCAGGGGAGGCTTTTGAACGGATCGATCCGGAAAAACGTTTTCTGATGTTCTCCAGATCATCCTATATTGGTATGCATCGTTATGGTGGAATCTGGACCGGCGATAATAAATCCTGGTGGGCTCATATCCTTTTGAACCTGAAGATGATGCCTCCCTGAATATGTGTGGTTTCCTGTATGCAGGAGCAGATCTGGGTGGATTTGGCGCTGATACAACAAGAGAACTGCTGCTTCGTTTCTTGGCACTTGGAGTATTCACACCGCTGATGCGTGATCATACAGCGATCGGTACCAGAGAGCAGGAATGCTACCAGTTTGAAAATGTGGAAGATTTCCGTCATGTGATCGGTGTAAGATATCGTCTTATTCCATATCTTTACAGTGAATATATGAAGGCGGCTCTGAACGATGATATGTATTTCCGGCCGTTGGGCTTTGTTTATCCGGAGGATAAGATTGCTGTACATGTGGAAGACCAGCTGCTTCTTGGAAATGAGATCATGATCGCTCCGGTTTATGAACAGAACGCAAGAGGCCGTTATGTATATCTTCCGGAGGAGATGAAGTTTGTGAAATTCCTTCCGGATGGAACCATTGCAGAGGAGATCCTTGAAAAGGGTGTTCATTATGTAGAGGTGGCACTGAATGAGATTCCGTTGTTTATCCGGAAGGGAAAATGTATTCCGGTTGCAGAAGCAGCGGAATGTGTGGCAGCTCTGGATACAAAAAATATGCAGCTTCTCGGATATGAAGGTGCGGAGTATACCTTATATGAGGACGATGGGTCCATAAGGATTACGACAGAGAAGAAAATTACCGTGTTCTGAAAAAATAAAGTCAGCAAAATGAAATATAAATTTCTGTGTTACATCATTTACGTTAAACAGTATAAAGAATACAGGATGTGAACAGTTGATAAACAGAAAAGCCGTAAGTATATGTGAAAGTTTCTTAAACATATATCTTACGGCTTTTGCTATTGCTGCTTTACATAAAATATTTTATGTAAAGTAATTCGCATTCTGTTTAAATAACACTTCAGAAAGATTTGTTTATGCTTCTTCCTCAATCTGGATAACATTTTTCAGTACAGAGCAGCATGCCATGTCACCGATAACATTGACACAGGTGGCGCCCATATCACAGAGGGTATTGATGCTGATATAAACACCAAGAACTCCGGCAGGAAGTCCGGCCATAGTTGCCAGTGCTGCGAAAGATGCGATAGCACCACCGGGAACACCTGGAGTACCAACGGAAAGCAGTACGTTTGCAAGAAGGATAATGATCATAAGAGGAATACTTACATGGATCCCGCAGGCGTTTGCAAAGAACATGATCATAAAGGACATCAGGATAGATACAGCATCCATATTAACGGTAGCACCAAGAGGAATGGCGATGCTGGTGATCTGGTTGGATACGCCCATTTCTTCTTCCATACACTGCTTGCTTAATGGAATGGTTGCGGAGCTTGAGCAGGTTCCGAAGGCGTTCAGTGCTGCTGGCAGGATCGCTTTCAGGAATTTCAGCGGACTCTGTTTGCCGATCAGCTTTACAGAGAGACCGTACACTACAATAGCGAAGCCAAAGAATGCCACATACAGAATGACAAGCTGTGTTGCAAGGGAAATGATCGTTTCAGTTCCGTTGGCTTCCACAACCGGTACGATGGTACAGAAAACACCGATGGGTGTAAAGTACATGATGGTTGTGATGATCTTCAGGCATACTTCATTGATGGAATCAATCAGATTCAGGAATGGAGTTCCTTTTTCACCGACTGCGATCAGTGTGAAACCGATGATCAGGCAAACACCAGAACCTGGAGCATGTTTCCGTCAGCAAATGCGGCGATTGGGTTGGAAGGGATCAGGTTTTTCAGGGTGTCAAGGATACTGCTCATTTCTGTAGCCTGGATATCGGCTGTTGCCATCTCAAATTTGACTCCCTTTCCGAGATGGATCAGTCTCGGGATGATCAGTCCGCACAGGCTGGCAAGTGCCGTTGTGCAGAGAAAATAGATCATGGATGCTGCAGTGATCTTGCCGGTAGTACGTGCGTTTCCGATGGAACAGATTCCAATGACAATGGAACAGAAGACCATGGGAAAGATCATCATGTTCAGGGCGTTCATGTAGATACTTCCGATCAGACTGGTCACAGTGAGGACAGGTTCAAACCGTCCGGCCAGGAAAAGTCCTGTGAGGATACCCAGGATCAGTCCTGTAAAGATCGCACCGGTAATATGCTTCCGGTACCAGGAATAAAAAGATTTCATTTATGTGTTCCCTCCTAAGATAAATATGTATGGTATGTATAATATAGGAAAATACATGCAGGAAATTATATCATGTGAAAAAAGAAGCGTCAACTAAACCAGGCCAGGATTGCAGGTTCATGTATATTTTGATGGAAAAGGGCTGTTTTTGGATTTTTGTTTGACAAATACATCATAAGTAGTTAAAATTAATAGCAGTGTGTGAAAGCATTAAAGTATTAATACTGAGTAATTTGTCAGGAGGAATAAAAAAATGGCTGCACCTTATAACCATAGAGCCATCGAAGCGAAATGGCGCACAAACTGGGAGAAAAAGCCGGTAAATGTCAATGATGGCAAGAAACCGAAATACTACTGTCTGGATATGTTCCCGTATCCGTCCGGAAACGGTCTTCATGTAGGACACTGGAGAGGCTATGTGATCTCTGATGTATGGAGCCGCTATAAAATGCTCCAGGGTTATTACCTGATCCATCCGATGGGATGGGACGCTTTTGGTCTCCCGGCTGAGAACTATGCCATCAAGATGGGTGTTCATCCGGCAGTATCTACAGCAGCAAACATCAAAAATATCAAACGTCAGATCAACGATATCGCAGCGATCTATGACTGGGATATGGAGGTTAACACAACAGATCCGGAATTCTATAAATGGACACAGTGGATCTTTGTAAAAATGTTCAAAGAGGGGCTTGCATATGAGAAGGAGTTCCCGATCAACTGGTGCCCTTCCTGTAAGACAGGTCTTGCAAATGAAGAGGTTGTAAACGGATGCTGCGAGCGTTGTGGCACTCCGGTTACCAAAAAGAACCTCCGTCAGTGGATGCTCCGCATCACAAAATATGCAGACAGACTTTTAAGTGATCTGGATAAACTGGACTGGCCGGAGAAGGTTAAAAAGATGCAGACAGACTGGATCGGCAAATCCTACGGCGCAGAGGTCGATTTCCCGGTTGAGGGAAGAGAAGAGAAGATCACGGTCTATACAACAAGACCGGATACTCTTCATGGAGCAACATTCATGGTACTTGCACCGGAGCATGCTCTTGCAAAATCTCTTGCAACAGACGAGACAAGAGAGGCTGTAGAGAAATATATCTTTGACGCTTCCATGAAATCCAATGTAGACCGTCTTCAGGATAAAGAGAAGACCGGTGTGTTCACAGGTACTTATGCGATCAATCCGCTGAACGGTGAGAAGCTTCCAATCTGGCTTTCTGACTATGTACTTGCTGATTATGGTACAGGTGCTATCATGTGTGTACCTGCTCATGATGACCGTGACTTTGAGTTCGCAAAGAAATTCGATATTCCGATCATCCAGGTTATCGCAAAAGATGGTAAAGAAATTCAGAATATGACAGAAGCTTACACAGAGGCTTCCGGAACCATGATCAACTCCGGTGAGTGGAACGGAATGGAATCTTCCGTACTGAAGAAGGAAGCACCGCATATCATCGAGAAGCTGGGTATCGGACGTAAGACTGTCAACTACAAACTGAGAGACTGGGTATTTTCCCGTCAGCGTTACTGGGGTGAGCCGATCCCGATCGTACACTGCCCGAAATGCGGTGCGGTACCGGTACCGGAGGATCAGCTTCCGTTAAGACTTCCGGAGGTAGAAAGCTACCAGCCGACAGGAACCGGAGAGTCACCGCTTGCAGCTATTGACGAGTGGGTAAATACCACATGCCCATGCTGTGGTGCTCCCGCAAAACGTGAGACAAACACCATGCCTCAGTGGGCAGGATCTTCCTGGTATTTCCTCCGTTATGTAGATAATAAGAATAATAAAGAACTGGTTTCCAAAGAGAAAGCTGATAAATATCTGCCGGTAGATATGTATATCGGTGGTGTAGAGCATGCTGTTCTTCATCTTCTGTACTCCAGATTCTACACCAAGTTCCTGTATGATATCGGAGCTATTGATTTCGATGAGCCGTTTGTCAAGCTGTTCAATCAGGGTATGATCACAGGTAAAAACGGAATCAAGATGAGTAAATCCAAAGGAAATGTTATTTCACCGGATGATCTTGTAAATGATTACGGATGTGATTCCTTACGTATGTATGAGCTGTTCGTAGGACCGCCGGAACTGGATGCAGAATGGGATGACAGAGGAATCGATGGTGTATCCAGATTCCTGAAACGTTTCTGGAATCTGGCTCTTGACAGCATTGAGAAAGATATCCCGGCTACCAAAGAGATGGAGAAGACCCGTCATAAGATGGTATACGATATCACCAGCAGATTGAGGCCTTCAGCCTGAATACCGTAGTGTCCGGATTTATGGAATACACAAACAAGCTGATCGCTATCGCAAAGCAGAACGACGGCGCTGTTGACAAAGAAACCATCAAGACAGTTACCATTCTTCTTGCGCCATTTGTTCCTCATATTGCAGAGGAGATCTGGGAGAAGCTTGGTCATGAGGATTCCATTTTCCATGCACAGTGGCCGGCTCACGATGAGGAGCTTATGAAGGATGATGAGATCGAGGTTCCGGTTCAGATCAACGGCAAGACCAAGGCTGTTATCAGTATTCCGGCAGAAATCTCCAAAGAAGATGCGATTGCCGAAGGAAAGAAGGCAGTTGCAGATAAGATTTCCGGAAATATCATCAAAGAAATTTACGTACCGAAGAAGATCATCAATATCGTAGTAAAGTAATAAGATAAATCAAAAACACCCGAAGCAGGGCGGAAGATATTTCTGCCTTTGCCAGGGTGTTTTTATATGGATAAACATCGTAAAATCGGTAAGTATGCACAAAAATAACGAATGTTATTTAGAATAAATGCCAATAATATTTAGGCATTTTAACAGATTTGCCTAGTTTTTGGTCATGCCAATTATATTGTCTATTGTTATTCAAATGGAAAAAACGTACAGTAACACCATGAGTCAGGCAAAGATAGTAAGAAAGCTTTGGTACTCGAAATGCAGTGTGACGGAATGAAGATGTCCGTTTAGCTAGATTGCATATTTACATTGAGAGAAATAAGGAGAGATAGTATGAGCGCAATGAACACACTTAAGAAATTCGGACTTGAACAGGCATTCAATTATGTTTATAAAGATCCGGATAAGAATTTTATCAAGATCATGGACTGGGCAGATAAATTTTCCGGTGGTGGATTTCCTACACAGAGAGCAATGATCCGCGCAGCCATTTCTAATCCGGAACATCCGTATTATCCGTTTATTCATAGATTGGTAACTGATATTGATCCGCATGTTATGAAAACTCTGGTTGCAAACTTCTTTATCAATGCAAATCTTGCAGGCTGGAAGAAACAGGATGAATGCCGTGAGAAATATGGCTGTAATATCCCGTGGGCAATCCTTCTTGACCCAACAAGTGCATGTAACCTGCACTGTACAGGATGCTGGGCAGCAGAGTATGGAAACAAGCTGAACCTCACCTACGATGAGATCGATGACATCATCCGCCAGGGTAAGGAGCTTGGCGTTTATATGTATATTTACACAGGCGGAGAGCCACTTGTAAGAAAAAAGGATCTGATCCGTCTTTGCGAGAAACATAATGACTGTATCTTCCTTTCCTTCACAAATGCAACACTGATCGATGAGGATTTTGCAAATGATATGCTTCGGGTAGGAAACTTTGTTCCTGCAATTTCACTGGAAGGATTTGAGACTGCAACAGATGGCAGAAGAGGAAATGGTGTATACCAGAAGGTTATCAAGGCCATCAATCTTCTCAGAGAGAAGAAGCTTGTATTTGGTATCTCTGCATGTTATACGAGTGCAAATTTCGAGTCTATCACATCAGAGGCATTTTACGACAGCCTGATCGATCTTGGAGCGTACTTTATCTGGTATTTCCATTATATGCCGGTTGGAAATGATGCAGCACCGGAGCTGCTTCCTACTCCTGCACAGAGAAGAGAAACCTATGAGCGTATCCGTAAATACCGTGCAACAAAGCCGTTGTTTGCCATGGATTTCCAGAATGATGCAGAGTTTGTGGGAGGATGTATTGCAGGCGGCCGTCGCTATCTGCATATCAATGCAAACGGCGATATCGATCCATGTGTGTTTATCCATTATTCTGATTCCAATATCCGCGAGAAAACACTTCTGGAAGCACTGCAGTCTCCGATGATGATGGCATATCATGACGGACAGCCGTTTAATGACAATATGTACCGTCCATGCCCGATGCTTGAAAATCCGCAGAAGCTGAGAGAAATGGTAGAAAAATCCGGAGCACATTCCACAGATCTTCAGTCACCGGAGAGTGCAGAGCATCTCTGTGCGAAATGTGACCGGTATGCTGAAAACTGGAAGCCGGTAGCAGAGGAAATGTGGAAGGAAGACCAGGAGAGAAAGGCAGCGAAGAAAGGCTGCTGATCCTGAAACTTAAAAAAGCAGAACTTATGAAAGAGCACGGTACCGGAAACAGGTGCCGGTGCTCTTTTTTTGAAAACGGAGGGATCAGACCATGAAAAAAATGATTGATAACATCAGAAAATATCTGCCGGCGGTGCTCCTTCTTGTGCTTCTCCTTTTCTGTATCCGTTATAGAGAGGATCTGTCTGTGGAAAGGATCTTAAGCTATACACCGGAGGAACCTGTTAAGGCTGCATTACTTATGCTTGGGCTTTATGCAGTGAAAAGTGTCTCTTTTATATTTCCAATTGCGATCCTGCAGCTTGCTGTAGGGCATCTGTTTTCTACAGGAACAGCACTTCTGGTGAACTTTCTGGGAAGAGCAGTTACATTGGCGCTTCCTTACTGGATGGGACGTTTTTCCGGCTCTTCCATGGTGGAGAATCTTACTTCCAAATATCCGAAGCTGAAAACAGTGGTGGACTATCAGAACGGAAATCCGCTGTATATCTCTTTTTTTATGAGAACGCTGAATTTTTTGCCCGGGGATGCAGTGAGCCTGTTTCTGGGCGCGGTGAAGATCCCGTTTGAAGTATATATGCTGGGCGGGATGCTGGGAACATTTCCGGGAGTTATCCTAGCCACGATATTTGGAGCAAATATCAAGAATCCCGGATCACTGGCATTCTGGCTTTCCGCAGTGCTTCTTGTGATGATCAGTGTATTCTCGATCCTGATACACAGGCATATTTCCCGGAAGAAAAAATAACAGGGCTTTCTCCTTCCTGCTTTTACTGTGAAGAAAAATGTAGTATAATGCAGACAGTAAAGAAAAGAAGGGAAGGAACATGGGGATCGATCATAACAAAAGATTAAAGGAACATTTATATTATTACAGTGCAAGAATCAGCCGGGATATCTCAAATCTGATCAAGTGGCTGGTTCTTGCTGTCATTACAGGATGTATCGTAGGAGCTGCCAGCACACTGTTTTCTTTTACGTTGAAGGCAGTGACCAGTTACCGGAAGGCGCATGAATGGATTTTTCTTTTGTTGCCATTATCCGGACTTGTCATTGTATTTTTGTATGAGAAGCTTGGAAAAGAGGATGGAGGGACCAATCAGGTTCTTTCTACCGTGCGTTCCAGAGATGATGTGCCGATCCTTCTGCGCCTCTGATCTTTATCACAACGGCGCTGACTCATTTTACCGGTGGTTCTGCGGGACGTGAGGGAGCAGCGATCCAGCTTGGAGGAAGTATTGCCAACCAGCTGGAAGATGGATCCATCTGGACGAGGAGGACCGTCATGTAATTGTCATGTGCGGCATGAGCGCGGCGTTTTCCGCGCTGTTTGGAACACCGATGGCAGCGGCAGTTTTTGCGCTGGAAGTGGTCAGTGTGGGCGTGATGTATTATGCAGCACTGATGCCGTGTATGATCGCGTCATTGATCGCTTCCGGATTTGCAGCCGGAATGGGAGTCACACCGGAAAGTTTTCATGTGACGGATATTCCGGCACTGACTGTGGGAACTGGCCTGAAAATGGGAGTGATCGCTCTGGGCTGTGCAGTTGTCAGCATTATGTTCTGTATTGCGCTGAATGGTGCAGCAGGACTTTATGGCAGATGGTTTAAGAATAAATATGTCAGGGTTGCAGTGGGCGCCTGTCTGGTCATTGTTGTCACCTTTATTCTGAGAACAGATGAATATATGGGCGCTGGTGCGGAGCTTATTGAAAAAGCGGTGGAAAACGGACAGGCGGATACTTTCGCCTTTTTCTGGAAAATGGTGCTTACAGCACTGACTATGCGCGCAGGATTCCGCGGGGGAGAGATTGTACCTTCTTTCTGCATTGGAGCTACCTTTGGCTGTGTGATGGGTAATCTTATGGGAATTTCTCCGTCGATCTGTGCAGCCTGCGGAATGGCAGCAGTTTTCTGCGGTGTGACCAACTGTCCGATCACTTCGATCCTGATCGCTTTTGAAATGTTTGGATTTAAGGGAGTATCCTTCTATCTGATCGCAGTATCTATCAGCTATGCAGCATCGGGATATTATGGCCTTTACAAGGATCAGACCATTGTGTACTCCAAATATAAAGCAAAATATGTGAACCGACATACCAGATTCTGATATAGAACGAAATGTGAAGGGGGTGTGTATACTGGCATAATATCTTATGGAATACCGCATGGACATGGCTGGAAAATATCTGGACATCTGCGGAAATCTGATGTAATATATTAAACGTTAGTATTTACAGAAAGGCAGATTTTAAGGTATGGAAGAGAAGATTCTTGATTTTATCATGGAGTATGCACAGGAGAATGAGGGAGTCCCGTTTCAGGTGATCGAGGAGAATTTTAATATCGTTATGGATGATAAGCTGAAAGATATCATCAGTGATGCGATCTGGGATAGGGATAATGTTTCCGATGTGATCACAGAAAGTGAGCGTTATGTGATCATCTGTTTTGAAGATTAATACAGGGATATCTGTGACCGTTACGGTAATGGAATTAAGAAATCTGATATGAGGAGAATGCATATAGGGCATTCTCCTTTTTTCGTCAATCTGTCAAAAGAATCCAAAGGAATTGAAGTCCCCAAAAAAGAATGGTATCCTAAAGAAAAAAGTAGATGGGGTGGTTGAAATGAACAGCAAATATGAGATCAGCACAAAAGAAAACCGGGAATTCCTGAAAGCATCCTGTGAGGAACTTTTGAATTTCGGACATCGGTTTCCTTCAACGAATGGAGGTTCCTATTATCTGGGGGACGACGGAACACCATGGAAGGACAGAAACCGGGAAACCTGGATCACCTGTCGTATGGCTCATGTATACAGTCTGGGTCTGATGCTTGGCCATGAGGGAAGCGGAGAGCTTGCGGATGCGGCATTGAAAGGTCTGAAGGGAGAGCTTCACGATGAAAAAAACGGTGGCTGGTATGCAGGTGTAACACCGGAAGGAGATATTGTGCCCAATAAACAGTGTTATGCCCATGCATTTGTGATCCTGGCTGCATCTTCCGCACTGACAGCCGGAAGGCCCGGGGCGAAAGAGCTCCTTGAAGAGGCATTGGCTGTTTATGACCGATATTTCTGGAATGAAGAGGAAGGGCTGGCCTGCGACACCTGGAATACAGAATTTACTGTGCTGGATGATTATCGGGGATTAAATGCCAATATGCATACGGTAGAGGCTTTTCTGGCAGCAGGAGATGTCACCGGGGATAAAAAATATCACATTCGTGCAGGCAGGATCATTGATCATGTGATCCAGTGGGCAGAAGATAACTCCTGGAGGATCCCGGAACATTTTACGAAGGAATGGGTGGCAGATCTTGACTGCAACCGTGACCGTCCGGATGATCCGTTCAAGCCATACGGCGCAACACCGGGACATGGAATCGAATGGGCAAGGCTGATCACACAGTGGACGCTTGCAAACTGTGGAGAAGAGAAAGAAAAACTGGAAAAACATCTTCAGGCAGCAGAAAACCTTTACACAACAGCAATAAAAGACGGCTGGAACGCAGATGGTGCACCGGGAATTGTATACACGACAGATTGGAATGGCAAACCGGTGGTACATGACCGTATGCACTGGACGCTTGCGGAAGCGATCAATACCTCTGCAGTTCTTTATCATGTGACCGGTAAGGAGAAATATGCGAAAGATTATGCTGCGTTTATGAAGTACCTGGATGAAGTGGTCATGGATCACGAAAACGGCTCCTGGTTTCATCAGCTGGATGAGCAGAATCATCTGAAAGGAACCGTATGGCCCGGAAAATCCGATCTGTACCATGCACTGCAGTCTACACTGATCCCATATCATAAAGCAGATACGTCTATTGCACCGGCAGTGAAGAAAAAACTGGAGATCTGAACAAAATCGTTTTGCGATTTTGTTCGTGAGCATGTAACGAAGCGGAGTGCGAATGTTCAATAAAAAAAACTTCCTGTGTTTACAGAAAAATTTCTCAGGACAGATACTTGCAGAGATACAGGTATCCGGTCTTGAAGAAATACGAGAACACAGGAAGGTTTTTTGTTGAATAGTTATTACTCCGTAACCTCTTTCAGATCCGAAATATCCGGAGAAGCCATGAGAGAATAATTGGTGTAATAAACAACGAAACCGGGTTTCGCACCGGCAGGTTTTTTCACATGCTTTTTCTGGATATAATCGATCTCTACCTTGGGAGCAGAGTGTCCTTTGGAGTACCAGGCGGCCAGGCGGCCTGCTTCTTCGAAGGTACGGTCCGGAAGTTCACCGTCTTTGGTGCGGACGATCACATGGGAACCAGCCATTTTCTTTGCATGGAACCACCAGTCATTTCCGGTTGCGAACTTGAAAGTCAGCTCATCATTCTGGAAATTGTTTTTTCCCACATAGATATCAAAACCGTCACTGGATATGTAGTGGAGCGGTTTGGATTTCGGCTGGGCTTTCTGGCCTTTTTTGTTTGTGTAGTGACGTTTGATATAGCCGTACTCAGTGAGCTCTTCCTTGATCTGGGAAAGGTCACTTTCAGATCTGGCGATATCCAGAGCATTGGAGATAGATTCCAGATGAGAGATCTCACTTTCCGTATCTGTGATCTGTTCCGTGACGGCTTCCTCTGTACGCTTCAGCTTTCCGTATTTATCAAAATATTTCTTGGAATTCTGTGCCGGAGTCAGTGTCGGGTCAAGAGGGATAGTGATCTCCTCGTTGGTGTAATAGTTCAGTGCTTTAAAGGATTTGCAGCCTTCCTCAAGTCCGTATCCGTAGGTGTTGATCAGTTCACCGTAGACCTTGAATTTATCTTTTTTTGTAGTATCATTCAGCTGCTTTTTCTGGATGTTGTATTTTTTTCGGTTACGTTCCAGAGCGGTCTGTACTACACGGCGAAGATCGGAGGATTTCTGGTGGATACGTGTCAGCAGACTTTTGGTAGCATAATAGGTCTCCAGCATAACAGAGACACTGTCAAAGATTTCGCTGCGGTATTCACTGCCAAACTGCTGATAAGGAAAGACACCGTATTCCACAGGTTCCTCTCCGCGGTAGACAATATTTGGGGTGAACTCTCTGTTCCGAATCTGTTCCATAAGGCGGAGAAAGGTATGATAAAGATGGGTGCAGGCTGCCTCATCTAGGGACTGCGATGCATCGCTTCCGTCAATGGATGCACGGTAGCAGATCTCCTCAGCCATTACCGGGCTCATACCTGTGAGTGAAGTGTAAAGCGCCTTGGAAATATTTACAGGCTTTTTACAGATGTGCTGTGTGAACTCCTCCTCGGAAACAGTCAGCGGATTTTCTTTATCCCTGGTATTGGGAATGAAATATTCTCTTCCGGGAAGAACCTCACGGACAGAGCTCATATGAGAAGAGACATGTTTGATGCTGTCCAGGATCATTCCCTTTTCGTCACAGAAGATGATGTTGCTGTGCTTGCCCATCAGTTCCATGATCAGACGCTTTCTGCAGGGATCCCCCAGCTCATTAAGATGCTCCAGCTCAAATTCCACCACGCGCTCCATTCCAGGCTGCTTCACATCAAGGATACGGGCGCTTCCGATGTGCTTTCTGAGAAGCATGCAGAAGTTCGGTGCGGTTAAAGGACTGATACGGTTCTTATCTGTAAAATAGATCAGAGGAAGGGATGCGCTTGCACTTAAGAGAAGACGTTTCTGTCCATTTGCGCCCTTTCCTGTGATCAAAAGTTCATCGTTTTCCGGCTGGGCGATCTTGTTGATACGTCCGCCTTTTAAATTATCATCGATCTCTGCCACGAGAGCAGAAACTGTAATTCCGTCAAATGCCATGATTTTACCTCCATTTCAACATCAATCATTATAACAGTAAAAAAAGAGTTTGACTAGGGTTTTGGAATGAACTATAATAAATCCGTATGCAATCAGTTACTGTATTTATCAGCAGCTGATAAACTTAAGAGGCAGTATTGGAGGATAACATGATAAAAAGTATGACCGGCTTTGGCAGGGCAGAAGCAGTTTCCAGAGAGCGTAAGGTTTCTGTTGAACTGAAATCCGTCAATCACAGATATCTGGATCTGAACATCAAAATGCCGAAAAGACTCAGCTATTTTGAGGGAGAGATCCGAAATGTGATGAAGACTTATATCCGCCGCGGCAAAGTCGATGTGTTCATCACCTATGAAGACTATACAATGGGCGGAATGGCTCTGAAATACAATGCAGAGCTGGCAAAGGAATATCTGGGCTATCTGAACCAGATGAGTGAGGAACTGGGGATCGAGAATGATATCCGTGTTTCCACACTTTCCAGATATCCGGATGTGTTTACGATGGAAGAGCAGGCTCCGGATGAGGAAGAGCTCTGGAATTTTCTGGAGGGTCCGCTTCATGAGGCCTGCCGGAAATTTGTGGAGACCCGCCAGCGTGAGGGTGCTAATCTGAAACAGGATCTTCTTGGGAAGCTGGACGGACTGGAAGCAAAGGTCGATGTAGTGGAAAAACGTTCTCCGGAAGTAGTGAAGGCTTATCGGGAGAAACTGGAAGCCAAGATGCACGAGCTACTTGAAGATAACCAGATCGATGATTCCAGGATCGCCGCAGAGGTGATACTTTTTTCAGATAAGATCTGCAATGATGAGGAGACGGTACGTCTTCGAAGCCACATCCACGGAATGAGAAAGATCCTGGATGAGAACGAGGGCGTGGGACGTAAGATGGATTTCATGGCACAGGAGATGAACCGTGAGGCGAACACTATCCTGTCTAAATCCAATGATCTTATTGTATCCAACGCGGCCATCGATCTGAAGACAGAGATCGAGAAGATCCGTGAGCAGATCCAGAATATCGAGTAACCGGGCAGGAAACAGGCTGTACACAGACAGAAAGGGAGAGCGTAAATGGCGAAACTTATTAATGTAGGCTTTGGAAATGTTGTCAATTCACGCAAGATCGTGGCTGTGGTAAGTCCGGATGCCGCTCCTGTAAAGCGCATGATACAGAGTGTCAAGGGGACCCGAACTCTGATCGATGCCACACAGGGAAGAAAAACAAAAGCAGTGATCGTTACTTCCGATGATTATCTTGTCCTTTCCGCTCTGCAGCCGGAAACTATTGCCAGGAGATTTTCGGAAGCATATGGAGAGGAAATGAGGGAGGAAGGAAATGAGTAAGGGAATTTTAGTTGTTGTTTCGGGCTTTTCCGGTTCCGGAAAAGGTACTGTCATGAAACGGCTGATGGAAAAATATGACAATTATGCATTATCTGTTTCTGTTACTACCAGAAATCCAAGACCGGGTGAGAAGGACGGAGAGGCTTATTTCTTCCGCACAAAAGAAGAATTTGAACAGCTGATCCGGGAAGACGGACTGATCGAGTATGCACAGTATGTGGAGAATTATTATGGCACACCCCGCAAATATGTAGAGGAACAGCTTTCCGCAGGGAAAGATGTGATCCTTGAGATCGAGATCCAGGGTGCCATGAAGATCCGTGAGAAGTTTCCGGATACACTGCTGGTATTTGTATGTCCGCCGTCTATGGAGGAGCTTAAGAACCGTCTGGTAGGTCGCGGAACAGAGACTCTGGATGTGATTAACGGGCGTCTCAGAAGAGCGGTTGAAGAATCCAGAGGAATGGATAAATATGATTATCTCCTGATCAATGATGATCTGGAGGAATGTGTTGATACACTTCATGAGACCATCCGGTGTGAGCGCATGCGTACATCCAGGAATCATGATTTTGTATCCAGGATCCAGAAAGAAGCGGAAGCTTTTTTATAAATACCAATTAACAAGTTAAATACGGCCCTGCCGTTACAGAAGGGAGAAAAGATATGATACATCCATCTTATTCAGAATTAATTGAGGCTATCAACACAAACAACGAGGACGACGATGAGGCTCTCGTGCTGAACAGCCGTTATTCTCTTGTACTTGCAGCAAGCAAACGTGCCCGCCAGCTGATCGCAGGAGCAGAGCCGCTTGTACCGGGTGCAGCAGGAAAGAAACCGCTTTCCGTTGCCATTGATGAGCTTTACAAGGGCAAAGTAAAGATCCTTCCCGGACAGGAGGAAGAGGAAGAGCTGGAGGCTCTTGAAGCTGAGAAGGAGGCTCTTGAGGCAGCAGAGGGCGAGACCGCAGAAGGCACTGAGACTGCAGAAGCAGCTCAGACAGAAGCGGAGTAATTTTATGAAAATATTATTCATCTCTCTTGGCTGTGACAAGAACCTGGCGGATTCTGAGGAAATGCTGGGACTTCTTACAGCCGGAGGTCATGAGATCACAGACGATGAAACACAGGCAGATGCAATCGTGATCAATACCTGCTGTTTTATCAAGGATGCCAAGGAAGAGAGTGTGGAAACCATTCTTGAAATGGCAGAGTACAAAAAAACAGGAAGCTGCCATGCACTGATCGTTACCGGCTGTATGGCACAGCGATACCAGAAAGAGATCATTGAGGAGGTTCCGGAGGTCGATGCTGTTCTTGGAACCACATCCTACGGCGACATCGTAAAGGCTCTGGAGGAAGCAGTAGCCGGAAATCATTTCGAAGAATTCCGTGATATTGATTATCTGCCGGATACAGGAAGCAAACGTGTCCTTACAACAGGTGGACATTTCGGCTACCTGAAGATCGCGGAAGGCTGCGACAAGCACTGTACCTACTGCATCATCCCGAAGCTCAGAGGTAAATTTCGAAGCGTCCCAATGGAGCGCCTCATTGCCCAGGCAGAGGATATGCTGAACAGGGAGTGAAAGAGCTGATCCTGGTAGCACAGGAGACCACCGTTTACGGAAAGGATCTTTACGGCAAAAAATCTCTTCACATTCTTTTAAAGAAGCTCTGTGAGATCAGAGGTATCCGTTGGATCCGCATCCTTTACTGTTATCCGGAGGAGATTTACGATGAACTGATCGAAACCATTCGTGATGAGAAGAAGATCTGTCATTATCTGGATATTCCGATCCAGCACGCATCGGATCACATTCTTAAGAGAATGGGCCGCCGTACTTCCAAACAGGAACTGATCGATATTGTCGGAAAGCTCCGTAAGGAGATTCCGGATATCGTACTGCGTACAACTCTGATCACCGGATTTCCGGGTGAGACGGAGGAAGACCATGAAGAACTGAAGGAGTTCGTAGATGAGATGGAATTTGACCGTCTCGGTGTCTTCACTTACTCTCCGGAGGAGAATACCCCGGCAGCAGAGATGGCAGACCAGGTTCCGGAAGAAGTGAAGGAAGAACGCAGAGACGAGCTGATGGAGCTTCAGCAGGAGATTTCTTATGACAGAGGTCAGGACCGTATCGGACAGGAACTTCTTGTTATGATCGAAGGAAAAGTTGCAGATGAAAGTGCCTATATCGGACGTACCTACGGGGATGCACCGAAGGTTGACGGATACATTTTCGTTCAGACAGGCGAACTGCTTATGACAGGTGATTTTGCAAAGGTACGTGTGACAGGTGCGCTTGAGTATGATTTGATAGGAGTGCTGAGCGATGAATACACCGAATAAACTTACAGTTGCAAGAATGATACTTGTACCATTTCTTGTAGTTTTCTTACTGACAGGCTGGGGAGGAGAAGCAAACCGCTGGATCTGTCTTGCGATTTTTGTCGCAGCAAGTGTGACAGACTGGTTTGACGGTCATCTTGCCAGAAAATATAACCTGATAACCAATTTTGGAAAATTTATGGATCCGCTGGCAGACAAGCTTTTGGTATGCTCTGCCATGATCTGCATGATCGAGGTTGACAAGCTTCCGGCATGGGTTGTGATCATTATCATCGGACGGGAATTTATCATCAGCGGTTTCCGTCTGATCGCAGCGGAGAACGGAATTGTCATTGCCGCAAACTACTGGGGAAAATTCAAAACCGTTTCCCAGATGATCATGATCATACTTCTGATGCTGGATTTCGGAGGTGTTTTTGCAGTGCTGACACAGATATTTATCTGGCTGTCCGTTGCACTGACCATTATCTCCCTGCTGACTTATATCATGCAGAACAGAAAGGTCCTTTCCATGCAGGAGTAGGGATCAGAGTATACGAAAGGAGTTTCTTTTCATGATCACAGAACTGATATCCGTAGGAACCGAGATCCTTCTAGGAAATATCGTAAATACCAACAGCGCCTATCTTTCTGAAAATGCGCCCTGCTTGGGTTAAGTGTTTACTATCAGGATGTAGTAGGTGATAATGAAGGCCGTATGCGTGACGTGATCCGACTGCACTGGATCGTTCCGATGTTGTGATCCTCACCGGAGGTCTTGGACCAACAGAGGATGATATCACCAAGGAAGTAACTGCGGATCTGATGGGAATGCCTCTTAAGGAAGATTCCCACTCAAGAAAACTGATCGATAAATATCTGAAGGAATATGAGAAAAACAATCCTCAGAGACGTATCACGAAGAACAACTATAAACAGGCCATGGTTCCTGAGGGAGCCATTGTTCTTGACAATCATAACGGAACTGCTCCGGGACTGATCCTTGAGAAAAAAGGAAAAACCGCGATCCTTCTTCCTGGACCTCCCAATGAGCTGAAGCCCATGTTCGAGGAGTACGTGGTCCCATATCTGCAGAAAAACCAGCCGGAGATCATTGTGTCCCAGATGGTAAAGATTAGCGGGATCGGTGAGAGTCAGGTAGCAGAGGAAATCCAGGATCTGATCGAAAGCCAGACCAATCCTACCATTGCACCTTATGCAAAAACCGGTGAAGTGCATCTTCGTGTGACAGCAAGCGCAGAGAATGAAAAGGCCTGCAGAAAGCTGATCAAACCGGTTGTCAAGGAGCTAAAGAAGCGTTTTGGAGAGAATGTTTTCGCCACAGATGAGAGCAAGACACTGGAGGAAGCGGTGATCGATCTTCTGAAAGAGAAAGATCTGAAGCTTTCCCTGGCGGAATCGCTTACCGGCGGTATGATCGCCCAGCGCATTGTCAATGTATCCGGTGCGTCTGAGGTGTTTGGCTATGGCTTTGTGACTTACAGTAACAAGGCCAAGCATAAATGTCTGGGAGTGAAGAAGCGTACTCTGAAGGAGCAGGGGGCAGTTTCCGCCAAATGTGCCAGAGAAATGGCAAAGGGCGCCTGCAAAGCATCCGGAGCAGACATCAGTATTTCCGTGACGGGTCTGGCAGGACCGGGAGGCGGAACAAAGGAAACTCCGGTTGGTACTGTATTTATGGGCTGCTGCTATAAGGGCAAGGCTATTGCCAAAGAGTTCCACTTTACAGGAAATCGCATGCGGGTCCGCGAGCAGACTACAGCGCATGCACTGGCGATGTTACGTGACTGTATCATTATGAGCAGATAGCGAATGCCTTGATCTGCCTGCTATTACGGATCAACCATGATATTTTTTATATAACAGGACTGATTTTTAAACAGATGAAACTTTTGATTTCAAGTATCTGTATCAAAAATCAGTCCTGTTTTATTTTTTGTTTTCTGACAATAAGCCCCGGTATGGGCGATGAAAGAATATAAACAATCATATTTACAAGGATACTATCATAAGTGCTAGTGTTTTTATAAGGGATTTCCTCTAAAATGTGATTAAAGCAATATATGACGTAAATATACGTTTTACCGGAAAGGGGGAAATCAGAATGAAAAAGAAAAAAAATCTGTTGTGTTTTGTGCTGCTGATCAGCCTTATTTTTACGATGGCATTTGGAAGTGTGACGGTCAGCGCCGCACCAAAACTGAACAGAACAAAAGTAACTCTTTTAAAAGGTGAGAAGACAACACTTAAGGTTACCGGAACCAGGCAGAAGGTTGCCTGGAGATCTTCCAAAAAGAGTGTTGCGACCGTAAACAGCAAAGGTCAGGTGGTTGCCAAAAATAAAGGTTCCGCAACGATCTATGCAAAGGTAAGCAAAAAAACGTATAAATGTGTTGTAAAGGTAGAAACACCGAAGCTCAGCAGGACATCGCTGACATTAATAGAAAAGAAATCCAGTGCCATTAAATTGACAGGAACAACTGTGAAGGTGAAATATTCTTCTTCCAATCCGAAGATCGCACGTGTGGATTCCAAAGGAAAGATCACCGCAGTGAAAAAAGGAACAGCAGTGATCACAGCGAAGGCAAATACAAAGAAATTCAACTGTAAGGTTACAGTAAAAGCAGCGCAGAAACCGAAACCGAAGCCGACACCTACACCGGTGCCGAAACCATCTTTAAGTGCCACCACCTTAAATATGAATAAAGGTGATGTGAGACAGCTTCAGGTAAAGAATTATAAAGAGATTCTTGTATGGACCAGTGATGATACATCTGTTGCAACTGTAGACAGTAAAGGCAAAGTAACGGCAGTGAATGTGGGAACAACAAAGATCCAGGTCCGGGATAAGAGTACCTGGCGAGGCAGCTGTACTGTTCACGTGACACAGACAGTAAAGAAACAGGTGGAGCCGGTTCTTACAAAAGGAACTAAATCTGCAAAAAAAGAGATCACCAATGAATAAAGGACAGAAGGAAGTTATTAATGTAACGATAAATACCTATACTTACACCTTTACCACGATCCCGACCAATGCAGAGGAGCTGAAACAGTATGATATCACAACGGCAGACGGACGCTATAAGACCATGGCTCTTCTGATCCTTGCATATCGTACCTGGACACCGACCAATCCGACGGACTGCGAGGAGATGATTTCTTATCTCAACAATAAAGAGATGACTCAGTATTACAAAAACTTTTTGAGAGATCGTATGAAAGCGGATAACGGATATAAATATCTTGGCAATTCTTACCTGAACGGAGCAACTCCGGCCAACAATTATACTCCGTCTAAACCGATTTCCATTACGTTAAGACAGGACACACTTCCGGGTAAGGGAAATTCCATCAGTGAAGATATCCCGTATTTTGAACCGACCCAGACCACTCCTGCGATCTACAGATCATTTACTGATTTTGCAGGCAGCGACAGTTCCAGATGGATCTGTACATATAAGCACTCAAAAACCGGAAAATGGTATATCTGGGATCAGTCCTGGCATGATCTTCTTACCAGGATCAAACAGCCGGCAGGAAACTATGAATATTGATCGAATGTGAATGTACCGCTATTCAATCCCATTCTAAAAAAGGAACCGACAGCGTAAAAACTGTCGGTTCCTTTTTGGCATACATAATAGAATATCTCATCGGTGTAGCGCAAACTTTTCAATGGCGCGTGCTACACCGTCTTCGTCATTGGAAGCAGTAATATAATCGGCTGCTTTTTTTACCTGGGGCTGTGCATTGGCCATGGCTACGCCAAAACCGACTTCCCGGAGAAGATGGACATCGTTGTCACCGTCTCCGCATGCCATAATGGATTCCCTTGGGATTCCCAGCATTTCGCCAAGAGCAACAAGAGCGTTCCTTTGTTGACACCGGCGGCGTTGATCTCAATATTGTAGCTTAAGGAGCCTACAAGCTCCAGCTCCTTAAGTTCACTTAATTCCTTCCAGGCGGCGGCACGTTCCTCCATGTCTGCAAAAAGCGCCTGGACTTTATCCATGCTTCTGTTTTCTTTTATAATGACATCCTGGATGTCCGGAACCGCGATACGGGTAGTACGGACATAATTCCACATATTAGGGTCGTGATGGTATTTTCCTACATTATCAAGCTTGGCAGCGTCTGCATATCCCTGGCCGTCAAAATAGATCTCACTTAAAGTATCATACTTTTCAAAGATACGGAGAGCTTTTTTTGCACTTTCCATGGGAAGAAGCTGCTCGATAAGAAGTTTATTATGGTCTGTATCAAGGACTCTGGCTCCGTTGGAGGTGAGAGCATAGTGAATTCCCGGAAAATTTCTCAGTTCCGCGGGAATGCCGGTATATGGCCGGCCGGTAGCCATCAGAACAAGGATACCTGCATCAATAGCTTCCCTGAGAACGCGCCTGGTATTTTCTGTGAGTTCTTTTTTTGTATTCAGAAGAGTTCCGTCCAGATCAAGACCGATCATTTTTATCTGCTGCATATTTAAGATTTCCTTTCCCGGTTAAGGTCACATATACAGAAAAACCGTCCCGAAAAAACATTTTCCGGACGGTACCTATCTGTTTATCAGATATCAAGAAGATCACTGTAAACTTTCAGTGCTCCGTCTGTATCATGAGCGAGAACACGTTTTGCAAGAACCTTACCAAGCTGTACACCCTCCTGGTCAAAGCTGTTCAGGTTCCATACAAAGCCCTGGAACATGATCTTGTTCTCAAAGTGTGCAAGAAGCGCACCCAGAGACTTCGGTGTAAGTTCTTCACCAACAATGATACTGGAAGGACGTCCGCCCTTGAAGTTTTTGTTCAGGTTCTCATCTTCTTTTCCGCATGCAAAAGCAACGATCTGTGCTGCAACGTTTGCACAGAGCTTCTGCTGGCTTGTGCTGTTCTCGATATCAACATCAACACCAAGCTGGCTCTTCTTAAAGCCGATGAACTGAAGCGGAACAATATTGGTTCCCTGATGCAGAAGCTGGTAGAAGGAGTGCTGTCCGTTGGTTCCTGGCTCACCAAAGATCACTGGCCCGGTCACATAATCCACCGGCTCACCAAAGCGGTTTACAGATTTACCGTTAGACTCCATATCACACTGCTGGAGATGAGCAGGGAAGCGGCTTAATGCCTGTGAGTATGGTAAAACTGCAGTAGAAGGATATCCCTGTACATTTCTCTCATAAACGCCGATCAGGCATCCAGCATATCCGGGTTCTCAAGAATGTTCTTATTTGTTGCAAGCTTATCCTCTTCGGCAGCTCCGTCAAGGATGTCTGCGAATACTTCCGGTCCGAATGCAAGGGAAAGGATCGCTCCGCCTACGCCGGAAACGGAAGAGTAACGTCCGCCGATATAGTCGTCCATGAAAATAGCGGTAAGGTACTCATCACTCTTTGCAAGAGGAGAGGTCTCACTGGTTACAGCAAGCATATGTCTGGACGGGTTCAGGCCCGCTTTTGTAAGGCGTCTTTTACGAATGCCTCATTTGTCAGAGTTTCAAGTGTTGTACCGGATTTGGATACAACGATGAAAAGAGAGTGAGCAAGATCTACAGATGCAAGAACAGCAGCTGCATCATCCGGGTCAACGTTGCTGATGAATTTTGCTTTCATCTTGAAGGTGTTGTTTGCCTTTGCCCAGTTCTCAAGTGCGATATATAATGCACGCGGTCCCAGGTCACTTCCGCCGATACCGATCTGTACAACCGTAGTGAATTTCTCACCGGCTTCATTTGTGATCTCGCCTGCATGTACTTTGTTTGCAAAATCTGCAGCTTTCTTCTGCTGAGCTACATAGAATTCTCGCTTGTCCACACCGTCAACAACAACAGCTCGCCAAGCTGTGTACGTGCAAGATGATGAAGGACCATACGTTTTTCGCCTGTGTTGATCACTGCGCCGTTATATAATTCCTGGAATTTTTCGATCAGTTCTGCCTCATCAGCCAGTTTGGAAAGTGCGTCAAGAACGGTCTCGTCCACTTCCTTAGCTGCGTAATTGTAAGCCAGACCTGCTGCCATCGGTACGCTGTACTTCTTTACACGTTCTGCACCCTGCTCGCCGGACATTGCCTCTGCAATGTTCACGTGATCTTTCAGACCGTTAAGTTTGCTGTAAGAAGCAAGAGTGTCCAGATTTTTCCATGTTGCCATAATCATATTCCTCCTTTAATGACTGTGATCAGAGATATCAACATAAATCCCTCGGATATCTTTTTCACAATTGTCTACAGCCAATTATACTGAAAAAAGCTCTGGATTTCAACGGAAGGAACGATTTAATTGGTGAAAATCTTGTTAAATAAGATAAAAAATATCAGAGATAACAGGATCGTGACGGAAATATGAAGAAGTTTCCGTCAGCAGCAGGACAGGAATGGGGAAATATGATATGATAGAAAACAGATCACCCGGAGAAAAAAAACGGGAATATAATAAGTGATGAAGGGAATTGTTTTATGGAGGAAATGAAGAAAAAAGGAAATGTGATCGCACTGCTGCCTATCGGTGTTTTTCTGGTCCTGTATCTGGGACTGGGGATTTTGTTTGAGTATGTGATGAAGATCCCTATGGGATTTTATAATGTACCGATCGTTGTGGCTTTTCTGTCTGCGATCCTGGTGGCATGTGTTCAGAACAGAACGATCAGCTTTGACAGAAAGCTGGAGCTTATGGCAAAAGGAGTAGGAGATAAAAATATCATCACCATGCTTCTGATCTTTCTGACCGCAGGCTCTTTTGTGGGCGTTGTGGGGCGCAGCAGTGCAGAAAGTGTGGCCTACTGTATGCTTTCTCTGATACCGGCACGTTTTTCTGTTGCGGTATTGTTTGTAGTTGCCTGCTTCGTATCTGTGGCTATGGGAACTTCCGTTGGGACGATCACGCTTCTTACCCCTATTGCGGTAGCGGTTTCCAAAGCTTCCGGTTTTGATATGGCATTTTGCGTGGCATCGGTGATGGGAGGAGCCATGTTTGGAGACAACCTTTCTTTTATTTCTGATACCACGATCGCAGCCTGCAACGGTCAGGGCTGTCAGATGAAAGATAAATTCCGGGAAAACTTCTGGATCGCATTTCCGGCAGCTGTTGTTACACTGCTCCTGATCCTTATTCTGTCTTTTCAGACAGAGATCCAGGGAAGAGTGGTACAGGATTATCATCTTGTGCAGATCCTTCCGTATGTTCTGGTGCTGATCGGCGGGATTATCGGTATCAATGTATTTGTGGTACTTCTGATCGGAATTGTCTCCGGAGCATTTATTATGCTTCTTGGAGGACATATCACGCCGGTGGAGCTTCTGACCAATATCGGATCCGGTGTTTCCGGAATGTTCGAGACCTGCATGGTGGCTATCCTTGTAGCAGCCATGTGTGCGCTGATCCGTGAGCATGGAGGCTTTGAAGCACTGCTCTCCGGAATACAGAGAGTTTTTAAAGGGAAAAAGGGCGGACTTCTCGGTATGGGACTTCTGGTTGGAGCCATGGATATCGCAACAGCCAATAATACGGTAGCCATTGTTATGGCCAACCCCATTGCAAAGGAAATGGCGCTGGAATATAAGATCACTTCCAGAAAGACAGCTTCTATCCTGGATACATTTTCCTGTATTTTCCAGGGGGTGATCCCGTATGGAGCCCAGATGCTGGTTGCCATTTCTGCGGCAAAGGAACTGGGATTTGAGCTTTCTGCTTTTCAGATCATGCCGAAACTGTTTTATCCCATGCTTCTGCTTGTAAGTTCTCTGATCGCGATCTTTGGTGTAAAAGGCGGGGATGATAAATGAATCAGGAAGAGATGATCCGGGATGTTCGGAAAAGACTGTTCGAAATGCAGGATACAGGATATCGGGATTTTCATGCAAGGCTGATTCCGACTGTGGAGAAAGAAAAGATCATCGGTATCCGGACACCGATACTCCGGAAATTTGCAAAAGAGGTTGGAAAAACAGAAGAATCTGAATTGTTCCTGAAGGTTTTACCTCATCAGTATTATGAGGAAAATAATCTCCATGGACTGCTGATCGAACAGATCAGAGACTATGATAAATGTCTGGAAGAACTGGAGCGTTTTCTCCCGTTTATTGATAACTGGGCAACCTGTGATCTGCTGGCGCTCCATATGATGAAAAAACACCGGGATATATTTATCCGGGAAGTTTTTCGCTGGATAGAATCGGATCAGCCGTATACCATCCGGTTTGGGATCAGTATGCTGATGCGCCATTATCTGGATGAAGAATTTAAAACAGAATATCCTGAAAAAGTAGCAGCGATCCGGTCGGAAGAATATTATGTAAATATGATGCGTGCCTGGTATTTTGCCACAGCTCTGGCAAAACAGTATGAGAACGTTCTTCCTTTCCTGGAAAAGCGTCAGATGGATGTCTGGACTCATAACAAGACGATACAGAAGGCCATTGAAAGTTACCGGATTACATCGGAGCAGAAGGAATATTTAAGGACACTGCGGATAAAGAAATGAACGGTAAAGTAAGGGGCAAAATATGAAAGCAATATCGATCTATGCACTTACAAGAAATCAGAATATGGAATGTATCCAGAAATTGGAGCGTCAGCTTTCTGGCAGAGATTTTTTCCTCCGGATTAAAGAGTGGGAACTGGAAAGTATGAAAGCGTTGGTGAAACAGCTGGAACTACATATGGAAGAAGTATATAACTCCGTTTTTTTATTTCGTTTCAGTATTCCGAAGCTTTCGGAAAGGAGTTTCGACCTTACGTTCAGATTCAAAAGATTGACCCAGTATTGTGAATAATTGAAACCTGAAAAGCGGGACAGTCGATATCGGGAACGGAGGCCCAATCCGGGAGACAGCTTCGGATCCAAGGCAACCCGGGTAATTAATCTAG
>ENA-OQDW01000106-OQDW01000106.1-human-gut-metagenome-genome-assembly--contig:-NODE-106-length-32210-cov-2.425708_pt1 | contig 32210 bp, 36 predicted proteins | sample MGYA00242784_ERZ504613 | MGnify/ENA primary metagenome ERZ504613 (study PRJEB26092, sample SAMD00036330) | human gut metagenome | host: Homo sapiens | study: EMG produced TPA metagenomics assembly of...
GAATCCAGTCACCCCGACTGGTGAAAAAAGGATTGATAATCAAACGATTGTCAGTCCTTTTTTTAGTTTTTATGCCTTTTGTTTATATGCTCCCAAACATACCCTCGCAAGGGTAGTTGTGTAAACCGCTGTGTAAACCGTAAAATTATGAGCGTAACAATTGCAGTTGTTTGTTTCAAGAGCAAGACACTTGCCAATGGTGAACACCCTTTGATGTTAAGAATTACGCAAGACAGAAAAAGGGTAATGAAAAGTTTGGGCATATCTGTGAATCCTCAATATTGGGATTTTACTAAAGGAGAGCCAAAGCCCAAATGCCCTAACAAGGAACTAATCCAAAACATTATCTTAAAGGTCAAAGCTGAATACCAAACTAAGGTAATAGAAAAGCTATCAAGGGAAGAAGAGTTTACAGCAACTTCTTTAGTCTATGAGCAACGCAAAAACATCAAAGCCCAAACAGTGGAAGAGTTCTACTTGTCTTTGATAAAAGAACTGAAAGAAGATGGCAGGATAGGTACAAGCTATGCTTATCTCAATTCGTACAGGACATTAAAGAACTTCAATAAAGGAAAGAAATTAAATTATACCTTTAGCTATATTGATGTGGAATTTTGCAAAAAGTTTGAGAAATGGATGAAGAGAAAAGGTAACAACGATGTTACTATCAGTTATCAGTTAGAAGTCTGAGAGCAGCTTTTAACAAAGCCATTGAAGCTAAAGTTGTCAGCAAAGATAAAAATCCATTCATAGAATACAAACTAAGCCGCTTCAATACCAAGACAGCCAAGAGAGCGTTATCTAAAGATGATATTCTTAAAATCATAGATGCAGATTGCAGTCAAGCAAGCGAAATGCGGCAATTTACACAAGACATATTTACGTTCTCTTACCTCTGTGGTGGAATCTCGTTTGTGGATATAGCCCACTTGACAGAAACGAATATCATAGAAGATAGATTGCTTTATCAAAGACAAAAGACACATGGAGCATAAACTTAATGCTGACAGACAGAGCCAAACAGATTATTCAGAAATATAGCTTATATCAACGTCAGACAGGTTACCTGTTCCCCATACTTCATAATAAGCGTCATGTTACACCTATGCAGCAGAATAATAGAGTACACAAAATCTGCCATCAGATTAACACAGAATTAAGAGCATTTGCAAAGGAGTTAGGCATTACGGCAGAAGTTACCACCTATGTTGCAAGACATTCAAGTTTTCTTTTCTAATTGAAATACAGACAATTGGAAAATATCTATACTATAATAGGTAACGATTTAGAAACGAGCGAACTACGTATATTTGTCATGTTTTGCATTAAGTCTAAAGAACACTTTTATTACACTGCAAAGATAGTATTTTTTTGTTTATCTGCAATTTCCCTGATTGTAATTTTAACTGGCAATAGCAGGTGCTACAGCAGGTTCAACAGGCAATTTTGATAAACCTTATTTCATATTTTCCTAATTAATGTAGCAAATCCCATTCAGGCTGTTCATCAACTCCACGCTGACGCAACTCGGGTGCAATATTTTATGGAAGATGTTTCGCAACGGAATGCTGGAACATTACGGGCTGTTTCTGAATCTGGAGACGATGAAGGTGAATCCAATATCTGTGTAGGTTTACCTTATAGAAATGAAAGGTATTAAATGATAACCAAGCAGAAATGCAATCACATAATCTCTTATGATGACGGTGAAGATAACCTGCTCAAATTCGATTAGAGCAAGGCTAAGATTTCTGAAGAGATTCTATCTTTATCATGTTCTTGACAAAGTAGCACATTCCCGTCCAGCATTGTAATGTGTTTGATTGCTTAGTTCTTATCTAAACTTTGAAAATTTCATTGATAATCAACTGGCTATATTCGCCTATTTTGCTACAATGTCCTTTAGTTTTAATCTTTCAAACGACATTTTTTTTGTACTTCAGCATTGAATAGATGTCTGTTATTTAAATGAAGTTTTGACATTATCATTTCTCCTTGGCACTAGCAGTTTGTATACGTTTCATAAAGAAATAGTATCCAATTATTATTATTTATTCGGTAAACACTAATTATATTCTGATGGCAGACATCCATATTCTTCCTTAAAGTACTTGGCAAACTGCTTGGGGGACAGCCCCACCTGATAAGCTATTTGAGAGATACTGAGTTGACTCTTCTCCAATAATTGTTTTCCGCGTTTAAGACGTAAGATTCTCATAAACTCCAAAGGAGACTTCCCCGTAATAGACATCAACTTCTTATATAGACCACTCCGGCTAATACCTATCTGCGCGCTGAGCTCCTCAACGGAAAACTCTGAGTTATCCATATTTTCTTCCACAATGCGGATAGCCTTCTCTATTAATTGTTCATCCAGACTGCTAATCGTTATTTCGGATGGAGATACCTCCATCTTGCCGAACTTTTCATGGTTGCTCTGTGTCCATTGCAGCAACTTCTGAATCCGCAACAATAGGATGTCGAGGTTGAAAGGCTTGGTGATGTAGTCGTCGGCTCCTTCGCGCAATCCGCCCAACACATGTTCTTCGGCGGTGCGGGCGGTCAGCAGGATGACGGGGATGTGCGAGAACCGGATGTCCGTCTTGACGGCATGGCATAATTCCAGCCCGTCCATGACAGGCATCATCACGTCGCTGATTACCATTTGTACAGACTGCTGCGACAGGATCTCAAGTGCTTCCTTGCCGTTGGAACCTCGAACACCTGATAGTGTTCTTTCAGGCATCCCACTAGGAAACGGCGGAAATCGTCGTTGTCCTCCACCACAAGAACCGATATGCCTTCCTCTTGGGAGCCGTGGCAAAGCTGCCTTTCCTCATTCGTCCCGCCCACGACAGGCAAGGTAATGACAAAGATGCTTCCTTGCGGCCGATTATCGGTTATCCGGATGGTACCTTGGTGCAAGGTCACGTATTCTTTAACGATATGCAATCCGATGCCGCTGCTACATACGTTGTGGCGGCGTGCTGTTCCTGAAAGAAACGGTCGAACACTTTTTCCTTGTTCTCGTCCTTGATGCCAATGCCTGTATCGGCCACTTGTATGCGTACATGTTCTTTTTCCGACACACGTATTTTATCGACCGTAACCACCACGCTTCCATCTTCCCGATTGTACTTGACGGCATTGGACAGAAGGTTGAGCAAAATGCGTTGCATCTTGTTTCGGTCAAAGGACATGCTGATATCGGCATCCATCAGGTTTAACTCCAACTGTATGCCGTTTTTAAGAGACAGTTCCTTGAAGGAATCGCAAGTCTCTTTGACAAAATCCGACAGGTTACCGTATGAAAGAGAGAGTTGGGCTTTCTGCTTATCCAGTTTTCGGAAGTCAAGCAACTGATTGACCTCGTCCAGTAAAGCCACCGCATTGCGATGAATCAGCTCCAAGTCTGCTTTCAGGTTTCGGGCCGACTCCGAAGCCAGCAACTTTTCGAGCGGAGTGATAATCAAAGCCAGCGGAGTACGAAGGTCGTGACTGACATTGGTGAAGAAACGCATCTTCGCCTCATCCATTTCATGCTGTTGCGTTATCTCCATCTCATGCTTTTGTTGTTCCATCAAGCGTTTGTGCTTTCTTTGGGTATTCCTTAATATAAGAAGGAAAAGAAAAATGACCATCAGCGCATAACACCCATACGCCGGCAACGAAAGCCAAAACGGAGGACGGACGTGAATAAGTAAAGAAGATACAGGATTGTCGTATCCGTTAGGCTCATACACTTTTACTTGCAATCGGAAGGTCCCGTAAGACAAACGGTTGAAATGAATGCGGTTTCCCTCCAGCTTCACCCATTCCTCCTGTTCTCCCAAGCGATAGGCAAATTGCTGCTTGTGCCGATTCTGATAATCCATGGACGATACCTCCAGCGCAAAATTACTATCGGAATAGTCCATGGTTATCTCCTCTAATAGCTGAATGTTTTTGGGGAGCAGGATGCGTCCGTTGGAAGTACGGGAACCGACTTCCATTTTCTGATTCGCCAACAGCAAGTCGGTAAATACAACAGGATTCCCGGAACGATTGTAGAAGTCGGTTGGCCGGGGAGTTATTTTCAAATATCCGCCAATGCCTCCCATCAGGATTTCCCCTTGCCCGGTGCAGGTAATGGAATGTGAGTTAAAAGTCATATCGCCAATACCGTCTTCTTCAAAATAGGGGTAACACAAGTAGGATGAAGACTTTCCCGTCGGAGAGGCCGCCACCCAAATATTTGTTATTCCATGATCGGTCGCCACCCAAATGTTCTTATACTTGTCTTCCGTCACGGCACGAATGCACTGGTGCGACAGCCCGTCTTCTATAGAAAGGTGTATCATTCCATCCTTTTTCTCGTCAAAAACAGTCATTCCGGTACGAGTACCAATCCACAACAATCCACGACTGTCATAAAACAGACAGGTGATATAAGAATCGGGCAAGGACTGAGTCCCAGCTTTATTCCCTGTTAGGGGAACCATCTTTCGCGTATAGATATCCATGGAATAAAGTCCGCTGCTGGTTCCGACATACAGGTTACGTCCTCCCGAATAAGCCAGATCCATGATACTGTTCGTTTGGAGGATGGAAGAATCCATCGTATAGGCGGTAAAGTTCCCATCGGCATCCATGGCATACAATCCTTGCATAAACGTACCGAACCAAATGGTTCCGTTCGCATCTTCCGCTATGCGTCGGATGTATTTCAATGAAGCGGGAGCGGCATTACGCAAGGGAATGAACGTTCCTCCTTGTTCATAAAAAGCTCCTCCTCCATAAGTTCCGAACCAAAGCCTGCCCTTGGCATCCAGACACGAACAAATAATCAAATCGGAAGGGATGGAGTGTTTTTTCATTTTAAAGCGCGTATAAGAGGCCTTGCCCGCATCCTGTCGGATTAGCCCCTCTCCATCGAACCCCATCCACAGGTTTCCTTCCTTGTCTTCCTGCAAGCATTTCACGTCTTCCTGTTCCGGCAAGAAACAAGTGTTGAAGGCTATTTTATCCAAAGCGGCAAAAGATACTCCCTGTTTGCCCGTTCCTACCCACATGGTGTTCTGATTGTCTTTGAAAAAACAAATTGATATGATTGTCGGCCAATGAAAAAGGATTCTCTGATTTCTTGTTTATCCGCACCAATTGCTTGTCTTGATTGTAACTGATATAAACTCCTTTGTCATCCGTTCCAATCCATAAATTGCCGTCCCCGTCATCCATTACGGCAGTTATCAACGCATCTGTCACTTCCTGCCTACCCACGTAATCTATCCATTGTTTTTGATTGGTATCATAACATTGCAAGCCCGAAGCATGCGAAGCGTAAAACCAAAGCCTGTCCACCGTATCTATATAAAGGTATATTGCAAACCGGAAGAGAGGGTTCTTCGTGTTTCCGGACGGATATGTTGAAGTTTGAATCGATGCGGGCTATTTCTCCATTCGAGAAGAGCAGATAGGCACACGAACGCCGACAAACAACCTGTTGCATTTTTTCCTTTCCAGGCAGTTGAAAGGTATGCAACTTACTCTTTGCAAAATCATAATGGAACAACGTATCCATCACGGTACACCACAGGTTGTAATCCTTATCGACAGTAAGATAGCTCACCTCTCCCGTTATTCCATATTTATTTAAGACAGGCTGTATCTTGTTCTCCAATTTATCTTGTTCCCGATCGTAGATATAATAACTGACGGGACCTTTTATCCAAATATTGCCTGCCGCATCTTCTGCGATAGATTCAATGTCATTGTTGTAAGCCCCTAATTGGGTCGTTGTGTATTTCTTGAACTGATAACCATCGTATCTGTTCAGACCGTTGAGCGTGGCAAACCACATGAAGCCATACTGGTCGCGCAGAACAGACCGTACATAATTATCCGAAATCCCGGACTTCACATCAAGATTTCTAAGTTTAATCCGTCGTGCGCATATACAAGCCACAGACAAAACACATCAAAATCAGGAGCAAGTTCTTTTTCATCATATCAGTATTAGGTTTAACGCTGCAAAGTTATAAAAATCAAATGGGATAATAGAGGCAAACACTATCCCAAATGAGTAAAAACACTTCCCAAATTGATAAATACACAATACGGATAGTCTGATAATCAATTGAAGAAGCCGATCTATATCTTTCCTCATACATTTGCCAGCACAAAAAGAACCGAATTTAAATTTAATGAATAACATGAAGAACACCCTTGTAACCCTATGTCTTTCCGCAGTACTCTGCGGTGCGTGTTGTACAGAAACGCAACAGCAGGCATCTCCCTTTGTACAAGTTGAAAAGGGAATGTTTGTCCGTGATGCAAACCTTATAAATATATCGGTGCCAACTTTGGTATGGAGCATTCTTGCTTCCGAAGGTGAAGGAGGAAATCGTGAACGCTTGGTTCAGGAACTGGATTCCTTAAAGAGTATAGGTATAGACAATTTAAGAATACTGGTAGGCAGCGACGGTGCCCGTGGAATTACCTCGAAAGTAGAGCCTACGCTCCAGACAGCACCGGGTGTTTACAACGATACCATTCTTGCCGGGCTGGACTTTCTTCTTTCTGAAATGAAAAAAAGAGACATGCTGGCAGTTCTCTACCTGAACAATTCCTGGGAATGGAGCGGCGGGTATAGCCAATATCTGGAATGGGCCGGAAAAGGAAAAGCCCCTGTCCCAAGCATAGACGGATGGCCGGCATTCATGGATTATGTTAAGGAATTTCCAAACAACAAGAAAGCAAAATCACTTTTTGCCGACTATGTAAAGGATATCATTACCCGAATCAATAGGTATACAAACATAAGTTATGTGGAAGACCCCACAATCATGTCATGGCAGATAGGCAACGAACCTCGTGCGTTCTCGGGAGAAAACAAAGAGGCTTTCGCTATCTGGATGGCTGAGGTTAGTCGTTTCATCAAGTCGCTCGACCGGAATCATCTGGTCTCAACAGGTAGCGAGGGCAAACATGGCTGTGAGGAAGACCTCGCCCTGTTCGAGCGAATCCATGCCGACAAGCACATTGACTATATGAACATTCATATCTGGCCCTACAACTGGGGATGGGCGCCGGCAGACAGTTTGTCGGAAAAGGCAGAGGCAGCGCAGTTGCAATCGAAACAATACATAGACGAGCATCTGGAAATAGCACAAAAATATGGCAAACCGTTGGTTTTGGAAGAATTCGGTTATCCAAGGGACGGGTTCCGGTTTGACAAATCAGCTACAACACAGGCACGAGATACCTACTATCAATACATATTCAGCCTGATAACCGATAGGACCGCGCAATCAGCCGGACTGACTGGATGCAACTTCTGGGCATGGGGCGGACTGGCTGCCCCCAAGCACTTATATTGGCAAAGAGGAGATGACTATACGGGCGATCCGGCGCAAGAGCAGCAAGGCCTGAATTCGGTATTTATGTCCGACAGTACCACTATAGCCATTATCCGTACTGCCAACCAACAACTGAAACAACATTCATTTTAACTATTTATACCATGAACAGAAACAGAAAAATTTGGATTGCCGGCTTCATGCTGTACCTGTGTACCGCATCCATGTTTGCACAAATCCGCGGAAATGAATCCGCGTGGTGGTCTCGCCCGATCATTCGGACTGGACATACCGACTGAAAGAGAAATGTACTTTCACCATTCAGGTGTACAAAGCGCAGAATGTATTGCCCGATGTGAAAGTGGACTATGAACTAGGCCCTGAGTGGTATCCCACAGAAAAGAAAGATGGAGTATCACTGAAGGATGGAAAGCTGACTGTCAGCAGCAGCATGAACACTCCCGGTTTTCTTCGTTGCAAAGTGAAGGCGTACGTTGGCAACAAGACATACGACGGCATGGCAACCGCCGCATACGCTCCGGAATCCATCCGGGCACATGCCGTAAACCCAAGCGACTTTGACAACTTTTGGGAAGGCACTTTGAAAGAAGCCCGCCAGGTACCTTTGTCTTCCACCATGGAACTGCTACCGTCACGCTGCACCGAAACGGTCAATGTCTATCAGGTCAGTTTCCAAAACATCCGTCAAGGCTCGCGTACTTTCGGTATTCTCTGCATGCCTAAAGCTTCCGGCAATTATCCGGCACTGCTCCGTGTACCCGGTGCGGGAGTGCGTCCCTACTACGGCGATGTGGAAACAGCTGCCAAAGGTGCCATTACTTTGGAAATCGGTATTCATGGCATTCCGGTAACCATGCAGCAGTCTGTCTATGACGAACTGGCATACGGGGCACTTTACAATTATCAGTATCAAAATGATGACAATCGTAACTACAGTTATTACAAGCGTGTATTTGTGGGTGCTGCGGGCGGTCGATTTCATAACCTCTCTTCCCCAATACAACGGCAAGGCCTTGGGTGTAACCGGTTCCAGCCAGGGCGGTGCGTTGTCTATGGTTACAGCCGCATTAGACAAACGGGTTACGTTCTATGCCGCCATTCATCCTGCCATGTGCGACCATCGGGCACACTTGCAGAAGGTAGCCGGAGGCTGGCCGCATTATTTTTACTATTTCCCGACTCCTACCCCGCAACGAATCCAAACGGCAGATTACTATGACATGGTCAACTTTGCCCGCCGGATTACGGTGCCCGGCTGGTTCAGTTGGGGATACAACGACGATGTGTGCCACCTACTTCCACATACGCCGCTTACAACAGTATCACCGCTCCCAAGGAACTTCACCCCTATCTGGAAACCGGACACTACTGGTATCAGGAACAATACGAGCAATGGAGCCAATGGCTGTGGGCGCAAATGGGATTATAAACAAGAAACATTTAATTTTATAGAAAGACACAATATGAAAAGAAATCTTCAAAAAGGCATATTAGTCACCAGTGCTTGTGCCGCATTTTTATTGGGCAATGTACAGCAGGCTTACGCCGTTGCAGCAGATGCCATCGAGATTGTACAACAAAACAAGAAGATTGCCGGTATCGTGGTTGACCAAAACGGTGAAGCGGTAATCGGTGCCAATGTAATACAGAAAGGAACAACCAACGGAACCATCACCGACATTGACGGTAAGTTCACCTTGGAAGTGCCTGCAAAAGCCGTACTGACCGTCAGCTTTATCGGATATCAATCGCAAGATGTAGCTTTAAAAGGAAATGAAACTCAACTTACGGTTACGCTCAAAGATGATACAGAGGTATTGGATGAAGTGGTAGTGGTGGGATATGGTACGATGAAGAAGAGAGATTTATCCGGTGCGGTATCCCAGATCAAGAGCGATGACCTGATGAAAGGAAATCCGACTGATTTAAGCCAAGGATTGGCCGGTAAGGTAGCCGGCGTACAGATTAATGCCGCCGATGGTGCTCCCGGTGGTGGAGTAAGCATTCAGGTACGTGGAACCAACTCGTTCTCTACCAGTTCGCAGCCTTTGTTTATTGTGGACGGAGTTCCTTTTGACGCCGGTTCCACTCCGGCCAGCGATGCCAATCAGAACAACAATAACACTTCAAACCCTTTGTCGTTCATCAATCCACACGACATTCAAAGCATTGAAGTGTTGAAGGATGCTTCCGCCACAGCCATCTATGGTTCACGTGGAGCCAATGGTGTGGTGATTATCACAACCAAACGGGGCGAAGCCGGTTATGAGCAAGTGGAATTTTCAAGTAATTTTTCTTTTTCACGCATAGCCAACAAAGTGAAGGTGCTTGATGCTGCGACTTACGCCAGCTATATAAACGAACAAGACCTGAACAGCTACCAATACGATGGCAAGCCTTATGCCCAACTGTCTTATCCCGGAATGTGGAGCTATCCTTCATTGCCCAACGGAACACTGGATTATGAAAACGGCAAATACCTGCCTTCTCCTAAAGATTACCGTAATCCGGGTTATTATACCGATGAATACGGCAACCAGACTTGGGTGGGAGGAGCCGACTGGCAAGACCTGATTTATCAGAACGGCTTTTCGCAAGAATACAACTTGAGTGTAAGCGGCGGTTCGGAAAAAGGATGGCATGCCTTCTCCGGTAACTTCCTGAATCAGGATGGTATTATCAAAGAGTCCGGTTTTACCCGTTATGCACTGCGTGCCAACATCGGTCGCAAAATGTACAAATGGCTGGAAATGGGAATGAACATGAACTTTACCCACACTGAAACCGATTTCAGCAAAACAAACTCCAATGACTATGGTGTGATTCGTTCGTCATTGATTTTCCCGCCCAATTACGACCCGACACACATGGACCAGACAACCAATGACGAATTGAGCTGGCTGGCATCCAATCCATACGCTTACATCAATGATACAAAGGATCACCTGAAGGCCATCAATGTATTCACGTCATCGTATGCAGAAGTCAAGTTGTTCCCTTTCTTGAAATTCCGTCAGAATTTAGGTATCAGTTATACCAACCACAATCGCGGTACTTACTTCGGTCAGCAAACCCAAGAAGGATCGGGACAGAACGGCATCAACGGTAAAGCAGGACAATCGGACAATTGGTACATGGGAATCACGACCGAATCTTTGTTCACTTTTGACAAGACTTTCGGAGTGCATGGCATCAATGCGTAGTAGGTTTCACGGCAGAAAAGACCAATTGGGGCAGCAAGTCAATGAGCGCCACCGGATTTCCCAATGACTTGACACAAGACTATGACATGAGCCTCGGTACCAACCCGGCAAGCTGCAAAGCGACCGTGGCGATGCGGCATTGGCTTCTTTCCTCGGCCGTATCAATTACACCTTGCTGGACAAGTATATCTTTACCGCCTCCTACCGTACCGACGGTTCCAGTAAGTTTACTGATGCCAACAAATGGGCCGGTTTCCTTTCGGGTGCCTTTGCATGGCGCATGAGTGAGGAGAAGTTTATCAAGGACTTGAACATCTTCAGCAATTTAAAGTTCCGTGCCAGCTATGGTGAAACGGGTAATCAAGGTATCGGCAGCTATCGTACCCTGCCTATGCTGAGTGTTGCTAATTATCCGTTTGCCGGTGGCATCAACAGCGGTTTTGCCCAAGTAGACTGGCGTGGACCGGTAGCCGATGACTTGCGTTGGGAAACGACTGCACAATACAATGTAGGCCTCGATATGGGTTTCCTGAATGGACGCATCAATCTGACGGTGGATTATTACCACAAGAAAACCCGCGACCTGTTGCAAGAAGTGAAGATCCCTTTGAGTACAGGTTTTGCCAACATGATGGTAAACAGTGGCTATGTAACCAATGAAGGTCTGGAAATCTCAGGTAAATTCTACCTGTTGCAAAACACACCGTTGAAGTGGAACATTGATGCCAACATCTCTTTCAACAAGAACCAGATCGGCGGTCTGGAAGCCGACCAGTTCGCTACCCGCTTGTGGTATAAGGCCGACGAGGTGTTCTTGCAACGCAACGGTTGCCCCATCGGTACCATATTTGGCTATGTAGAAGATGGCTTTTATGACAATCTGGCTGAAGTGATGGCCGACCCCGATCCCGCCGTTCGCGCCAAAGGACAGAAAATGATAGGCGAAATAAAGTATCGCAATTTCGATGATAATCCTGCCATCACCAATGCCGACCGTGTTATCATCGGCGACACGAATCCGGACTTTGTATATGGCATCACCAATAACTTTTCTTGGAAGAACTTCACATTGAGTTTCTTCTTCCAGGGCAGCCAGGGCAACGACATTTTCAACGGTAACTTGATGGATGTGAAAATGGGTAATGTAGCCAACATTCCGCAAGCCGCTTACGACACCCGTTGGACTCCTGAAACAACCGCAATCGCCCAATGGCCGAAAGCCGTATCAAGCTACGAACGTAATATGCTTATCAGCGACCGGTATGTGGAAGACGGCTCTTACCTGAAGTTGAAGAACTTGAACATTGGCTATAACTGGCCAATCCTTTCAAGGGTATCAAGAACTTGAACTTTTATGCCAGTGCCACCAACCTGTTTACCATTACGGACTATAGCTGGTTCGACCCCGAAGTAAACGCCTTCGGTTCCGATGCTTCCCGTCGTGGAGTGGATATCTATTCTTATCCGAGCAGCCGGACTTATTCCATCGGAATGAAGGTCACTTTTTGATTGTGAGATATCAATAGCAAACAATAACTTAAAAGAAAAAGAACAATGAAATTCAACCATATATTTCTCAGTGTCGCTCTTTCTGCTGCCTTAATGGGTAGCTTCACATCTTGCGATGATTTTTTGGCCGAAGATCCGTACGCTTTCGTAGGTCCCGACCAAGTAGGTAATGACAATGTTGCCGTGAATCTTTGGGTGACAGGCGTATATAGTAAATGGGCCAATGACATGTTCCGTTGGCAGAACTTCCCCCGTGTCCTCGAAATGGACTGTGATTATACAAGCGGTCCCGATTGGGCATTCAGTAATCTGGGAGCCGGCAACTTTCAAGGAGACGAAGTGGCCGATGCCGTTTGGAAAGGTTGCTACAGCTTAATCAACCGGGCCAATGTAGCTTTAAACTATGTGAACCAAATTACGGGAGCGGATGAAAAGGTCAAAGCCAACGCCATCGGGGAACTGAAGTTCAACAAGGCTTTTGCCTACTTCATGCTCACCAAGCATACGGCGATATTCCGATGTTCAATGTGGCTATCAGCGAAGGTGCTTCTTATGAACAGCCCCGCCGCCCTATTGCAGAGGTATATGCCGAAATCATCCGCTTGCTTGAAGAAGCCATTCCTGTGATGTACAAGAATACAGATGTCGATTTCCAGGAAGGGCATGTAGCACAGGGTGCCGCAGCCGGTCTCTTGGCCAAAGTGTATGTCACGATGGCTTCCGGTTCCATGACTGCCGGCGAAGAAATGATAGTAAAGACCGGTGCCAGCTATGAGTTCAATAACGGTGAGAAAGTGCTGGTTCTCCCCACGAGCAAGACTTTCAGAAAGACGCAAGTCGCCGGATATGAAAGTTTCGACACCAAAGACTGTTACACCAAAGCCGCACAATATGCCAAGGACGTGATGGTGGAAAGTACGGCAGCTATGACTTGCTTCCTTATGATGAACTGTGGAAACGCAGCAACTATAACAAGGCAGAGCACATGTTCATGCTGCAAACCTTGAACAACGACGAAGAGTATGGCAATACCATTCACCGTTGGTTTAGTGGAACGGAAAATGCCCAAGGTCTGATTCAGCAAGGCCAATGGATTGGCAACCGTTATCATTGGTACACGCTGTTCGACAGCAAGGATTATCGTATCACCAAAGGTGTGAAACACCGTTTTCGCTATTCTTATCAAGCCAGCGACAATTACGGTTTCTATTATCCCAATACGCCTGAATACAAACTCATGGCAACCGGTTATGATGAAAACGGAAACAAGGTGGCAGATCCTGTGGCTCCCTACAACGACGGTGTGCAATACACCTTCAATGTAAGCAGCTCCACATTGGCCTACAGCACCAAGTATTCCGATGTAACCGACCCCACCGTAGAGCGTTCGGATGCCTACTGGCCGTTCCTGCGCTATGCCGATATCGTGCTGATTTATGCTGAGGCTATGTGTGAGTTGGGCAGCGGTGTTGATAGCGAAGCCATCAAAGCCCTGAATGCCATCCGCACCCGTTCAAATGCCAATCCGGCTGTCACTTCGGGCAATGGTGCCATTGATTCGAAAGTCGCTTTACGTTCGGCTATCTTTGAAGAACGTGCCAAGGAACTGGCATTGGAAGGCGACCGTCGCTGGGACTTGATTCGCTGGGGACTGTATCTGGATGTCATGAACTCCATTGGCGGAACCAACGAAGACGGTACGAAAACCAACTACGATGAAGCATCGGTGAACAAACACCGTGAAGCCAAGCACTTGCTTTTCCCCATCCCGTCGGCCGAGATTTCGACCAACGATGCCATTGACAGCAACAACCCGGGCTGGAGCTAAACACATAGAAAAAGAATTGTCGTACAATCAAAAAATAAACAGAATATGAAAAAGCTGAATATAGCTGTCTGCGGGCTGATGTTTGCCGCTGCCACAGCAACGCTGGTTTCCTGCCAGGATATAGTGACTTATAATGATGGATATGATGACGGAATGACTTCAAACGGTGCTCCATCCATCTCCGCCATTTATCGTGCCGACGATACGGAAATGACTGCTCCACTCACCGGAGCAGCCTTTGAAGACATGATCAAGCTGACCGGCGAGAATCTGAGCCACGCAAGAAAGGTGATGCTGAATGATGTAGAGATAGCACTGAGCGAAGTCTATGCCACCGCTCATGCCGTCTATTTTCCGATACCCCGCACCATCCCCGGTGAAGTGAACAACAAGCTTTACTATGAAACGGAATTGGGAAACACCTCGGTAGACTTTACGGTCCAGATTCCCGAAGTCAGTATCTCGGGATTGTATAATGAGTTTGCCCTGCCGGGAAGCTCCATCAAAGTAAACGGTGCTTATTTCGACCTCTATGGATTCGGGGGCGGCACGGAATCCTCCACCATCACGATGAACGGAGTGGCCTTGGAAGTAGATTCATTGACCGAACAATATATGTCCATTGTCATACCCGAAAATACTTCGGATAACTCTACGATCGTTTTCTCTTGGGAAAGTGCAAGCGGAACAAAGACAGTCAGTGTTCCTTATCGCAATACAACCGGTATTCTTTGGAATCTGGACACTCCTGACGCCTACGGCTTTTGGGCGGGAACCGAACTGATTACTACCGGAAACGGATCCAACGAGCCCGCTCCTTTGAACGGTTCTTATTTCCGCGTCAAAGGATCGTATGCCGCATGGAGTTGGAACAGCCTGTTGTGCGGAGGATGTGACATCCCGGCCGAAGCCGCTGCCAATCCTTCGGACTATTGGTTCAAGTTCGAAGTAAACTCCGCCAACGGCAATCCGTTCTACGATTCCGCTTCTGTCGGTTATCTCATTCAGCTGAACGGAGGGCAATATGCTTGGAATCCCTCTGCTAACGGAAGTTTTAATACTTATGGCAACTGGTGTACCGTTCGGCTGGAGCTGTCGGAAGTGGCTACCAATGGAATCAATGCCGGATGGAACAATCTCTTCTGGATTATGCAGCCCAACTCGGACTGGAACACAGATCATAGTTTTGCCAATATCCGAATCGAGAAAAAACAATAAGCCATGATGAAAGATATAAGAATGATGATAACAATCGTGGTGCTGGCAGGCGGAATGCTTGCCTGCACCAGCCCAAACACGTCCTCGGGGCGTACTCCCGAAGCGGAGCAGATGCTTACGGAACTGAAAGAAGTCTCTCGGCAGAACCATTTCCTGTTTGGTCATCACGACGACCCTGTATATGGCATCGGGTGGGATGGAGACGAGAACCGCAGCGATGTGAAAAGCGTATGCGGAGATTACCCCGCCATGATGTCCTTCGACTTGGGACGCATTGAACTGGGCGGCGACAAGAACCTGGACAATGTTCCCATAGAACGCCTTCGCCGCGAAATCATCGCACAGTATGAACGCGGCGGCATGGTGTCGCTCAGTTGGCATACGGACAATCCTGTTACAGGGAAAGACGCTTGGGATGTAAGCGACTCTACGTTGTGGCCTCGGTGCTGCCGGGAGGAGCGCAACATGATAAGTTCATGGGCTGGATGGGCACAATAGCCGATTTTATGAACTCGCTCACCACAAGCGACGGACGGAAAGTGCCCGTTCTGTTCCGCCCGTGGCACGAACATACGGGAAGCTGGTTCTGGTGGGGACAGGCCCTGTGCAGCGCCACCGAATACAAAGCCTTGTGGCGCATGACTTATGAATTCATGCAGCAGAAAGGTGTGAAGCATTTGCTTTATGCCTATTCGCCGGGAACGGAACCGAACAATACCGCCGAATATCTGGAACGCTATCCCGGAGACGACATCATCGACTGATAGGCTTCGACACGTACCAGTTCGACCGCCGGGAATATCTGAACAATATGGAAAAGGCGCTGACCATACTGACGGAAGTAGGACAATCGCACGATAAGCCGACCGCCGTTACCGAAACGGGATACGAAGCCGTGCCCGACTCTACCTGGTGGACGGAAACGCTGATGCCGGTCATTAGCAAGTATCCCATAAGCTACGTATTGGTGTGGCGCAACGCACGCGAACGCCCCAACCATTACTATGCCCCTTACCCCGGACAAGCTTCGGCCAATGACTTCGTGAAGTTCCATGCGACCCGCGCACGCTGTTCGTCCGTGATATGAAAACAAAGAAATAACACCCCTTTAAATAAACGAGAAGATATGAATTTCGAAGATAAAGTAAAACAATTGTTCGATGAGCATGAAGTGTTGCTCTCACGTCGTAATGAACCGCAGGAAAAAGAAAACGGCATTATCACCCGTTATAAGCATCCGATACTGACCGCCGCACACACGCCCGTGTTTTGGCGTTATGATTTGGACGAGAAGACCAACCCCTACCTGATGGAACGCATCGGAATGAATGCTACCCTGAATTCGGGAGCCATCAAGTGGAACGGAAAGTATGTATTGGTGGTGCGCGTGGAGGGAGCCGACCGCAAGTCTTTCTTTGCCGTGGCCGAAAGCCCCAACGGCATTGACAACTTCCGCTTCTGGGACTATCCCGTCACGATGCCCGAAGATGTGATTCCCGCCACCAACATTTACGACATGCGTCTCACGGCGCACGAAGACGGCTGGATATACGGCATTTTCTGTGCCGAACGCCACGACCCCTCCGCTCCGGCAGGCGATTTGTCATCGGCTACCGCCACCGCCGCCATCGCCCGTACCAAGGACTTGAAGAATTGGGAGCGCCTGCCCGACCTGAAGACGCGCAGCCAACAGCGCAACGTGTGCTGCATCCCGAATTCGTAAACGGCAAGTACGCCCTATACACCCGTCCGCAAGACGGATTCATCGATGCGGGAAGCGGAGGCGGAATCGGCTGGGCGTTGGTGGATGACATGACGCAAGCGGAAGTAACCGAGGAAACCATCATCGACCAACGCCATTACCACACCATCAAGGAGGTGAAGAACGGCGAAGGACCTCATCCCATCAAGACTCCCCAAGGCTGGCTGCATCTGGCACACGGCGTGCGCGGTTGCGCCGCAGGTTTGCGCTATGTGTTGTATATGTACATGACCGCCTTGGATGATCCTACCCGCGTGATAGCCTCGCCCGCAGGCGCTTTCATGGTACCCGAAGGCGAGGAACGCGTGGGCGATGTATCCAACGTGCTGTTCACCAACGGATGGATTGCGGACGAGGATGGAAAAGTGTTCATCTATTATGCTTCCAGCGATACCCGTATGCATGTGGCGACTTCTACCGTGGAGCGGCTGGTGGACTATTGCATGAACACGCCCCGAGACGGATTCTGTCATCGGCTTCGGTAGAGACCTTGAAAAAACAGATAGAAAAGAACCTTCGGCTGATGCGGGAATGAAAAACGCCCGACAAGCACCGCCGACAATCGTCATAGTGCTTTTTCTTCGGAAAAAGCACCGTTGACTGCAATCGACAGCACTTTTTCTTCGGAAGAAGCACTATCGACTCCGATAATCATCCATAAAAATCGAATTACCATGATAATGCTCAAAGAAAAGATAGGTTACGGACTGGGAGACATGGCCTCGTCCATGTTCTGGAAGCTCTTCGGTTCCTATCTCATGATATTTTATACCGACGTGTTCGGTATGCCTGCCGCCGCGGTAGGCACCATGTTCCTGGTCACCCGGGTATGGGATTCCGCCTTCGACCCCGTAGTCGGCATCTTGCAGACCGCACCCATTCGCGCCGGGGCAAGTTCCGTCCCTACCTGCTGTTTCTTGCCGTGCCGTTCGCGCTCATCGGCATCCTTACGTTCACCACTCCGCAGTGGAGCCTGACCGCCAAAATCATCTATGCCTATGCCACTTACTCGCTGATGATGATGGTCTATTCTGCCATCAATGTGCCTACGCCTCCCTGCTGGGAGTCATCAGCGCCGATCCGCACGACCGCAACCTGCTGGCCGTCTATCGCATGCTGTTCGCCTACCTGGGCAGCTTCATCGCCCTGTTGCTCTTCATGCCCATGGTGAATGTGTTCAGCCGGGGGCATAGCGAACAATACGGCTGGATGATGGCGGTGGTGGTGATAGCCGTGGCGTGCGCCGCTTTGTTTTATGGCTGTTTCGCCCTGACCCGCGAACGGGTGAAACCGATAAAGGAGGTGCAAAACCCGTTAAAAGAAGACTTGAAGGACTTGTTTCACAACCGCCCTTGGTGGATATTGCTGGGCGCGGGCATTGCCGCCCTGGTGTTCAACTCCATCCGCGACGGTGCCACGGTGTACTATTTCAAATACTTCATCGTCGAAGAGAACCATGAAACGGTTTCCCTGTTCGGACTGTCCTTTGTGCTGAGCGGACTTTATCTGGCCGTCGGGCAAGCCGCCAATATCATCGGCGTGATGCTTGCCGCCCCGGTGAGCAACCGCATCGGAAAGAAAAAGACCTACATGTGGTCCATGATATGCGCCACGCTGCTCAGCATCGTGTTCTACTGGCTCGACCGCGACGACATCGCACTGATATTCACCTTCCAGGTGCTGATCAGCATTTGTGCGGGCAGCATTTTCCCGTTGCTTTGGAGCATGTATGCCGATTGTGCGGACTACTCGGAACTGAAGACAGGCAACCGCGCCACGGGGCTTATCTTTTCGTCCTCGTCCATGAGCCAGAAGTTCGGTTGGGCCATCGGAAGCGCCGTTACGGGCTGGCTGCTTGCCTATTTCGGTTTCCGGGCCAATGCCGTGCAAAACGAGCAGGCCATTCAAGGCATTAAAATGTTTCTGAGTTTCCTGCCTGCCGTGGGAACCGTGCTGAGTGTCGCGTTCATCAGTCTCTATCCGCTGTCCGAGAAGAAAATGAAGGAAATCACGGAAGAGCTGGAAGAACGAAGAAGAAATTAATATTTGATTATGAAAAAGAGAATGGAAACAACGATATTTCAACTCAAGAAAGAGGTGGAGGAAATACTTACCACCAACATCCTTCCCTATTGGATGGATAAAATGATAGACGTACAACATAGCGGATTCTATGGCCGCATCAACGGACAAGAGGTATTAATGCCCGAAGCTGAGAAAGGAGCCATCTTGAACGCACGTATTCTTTGGACTTTCTCTTCGGCTTACCGCCTATTGCATAAGCCTGAATATTTGGAAACTGCCACCCGTGCCAAGCGTGAAATCATCGACAGATTCTACGACAAGGAATTTGGAGGAATTTATTGGAGTATCAGTGCCGAAGACCGCCCGCTAGACACCAAGAAGCAGATCTATGCCATTGGGTTTGCCATCTACGGACTCAGTGAATACCATCGTGCTACGGGAGACAACGAAGCGTTGGAATACGCCATCCGTTTGTTTCACGACATTGAGGCGCACAGCTTTGACCGAAAGAAAAACGGATATTTCGAAGCACTGACCCGAGAATGGGAAGAATTGGATGATATGCGTCTCAGCAACAAGGATGCCAACGAACGCAAGACCATGAATACCCATTTGCACATTCTTGAGCCGTACACCAACCTGTTCAGGGTATGGAAAGACGATTACCTGAAACATCAGCTGTACAACCTCGTTCGCTTGTTCATCGATCGCATACTGGATACAGACACATCGCATCTACAGCTCTTCTTCAATGACGATTGGGAAAGCCAATACCATATCATCTCCTACGGACACGACATTGAGCGTCCTGGCTCCTTCACGAAGCTGCCATGGTGCTAGATGACAAAACACTATTGGACGAAGTGGAGCCTCGTATCATTGACATTGCCGAAGCTGGCACCGAAGGTTTTCTAACCACTGCGGGTATGCTATATGAACAAAATGTGGACACGGCTTCAATAGATGCCGACCGCCATTGGTGGGTTCAGGCAGAGACCATTGTGGCTATATCAATTTGTATCAGCATTTTGATGACAAACTGTCTTTATCCCGTGCCTTACAGTGTTGGGAATTCGTCAAACGGAATTTGATAGACCGCGAGAATGGAGAATGGTACTGGAGTCTCCGAGCCGACGGTAGTGTGAATCGAAATGAAGACAAAGCGGGATTTTGGAAATGTCCTTATCACAATGGACGCATGTGTATGGAAATTATGGAAAGATTTGTTTAAAAACTGTCATTCATTATTTTTGAGAACGATTTTAAACATTGAAAAGGTATGAAAAGAATAATCATAGCGCTTTGTATGCTGTACCTCTTCGGAGGAAATTTATCAGCCAAAGTAGTTTTACCCCAAATTCTGAGCGACCATGCGGTATTACAGCAACAGACAGAAGTGAAGCTATGGGGTAAGGCAGTACCGAACACTACGGTCAACGTAACTCCTTCATGGAATAATCAGACGATAACCGCTCAATCCGATAATGAAGGAAGATGGCAGGTAAGCATACAGACTCCTGCCGCCGATTTCACTCCATACAGTATTGAGTTTTCAGATGGAGAAATAACTCGCATCCAAAACATACTAATTGGTGAAGTTTGGTTCTGCTCTGGACAATCGAATATGGAAATGCCGCTGAACGGTTTCTGGAATTGTCCGATAGAGCATGCTAACGAAACGATAGCCACCTCTGGCGAATGGAACGCTATTCGTATGGCTACCATTCCCAAGACCGGTGCATTGACTCCCCAAGAACATGTAGCGGGTAGTTGGAAAGAAAGCAATCCTTTCAACGCACCTTATTTCAGTGCAACCGCTTTCAACTTTGCCAGGATGTTGCACCGGGTGCTTCGTGTACCAGTAGGCATTATCTCGTGCGCTTGGGGTGGCTCGCGTGTAGAAGGCTGGCTGCCTCGTGAGGTAGTGGAAGGTTTTCGGGATGTTGACTTAAAAAAGGAAATCAAGAAGCCAGAAAAAGGGAAAGAATGGGATTACTATACACCGACAGTTATGTATAACGGCATGCTAAAGCCCCTTCAACGCTATACCATTCGTGGATTTCTTTGGTATCAAGGAGAATCGAACGTAGGTAAAGAGAAAACATATGTCGAACGTCTGCGAATCATGGCTGAGCTTTGGCGCAAAGAGTGGGGAAAGGGAGAACTTCCTTTTTATTTGGTAGAAATTGCTCCATATGATTATGGTGAAGGAATCAGCGGAGCATTATTACGCGAAGCACAGTTCCAAGCATCTTCTCTCATTCCCAATAGCGGTATGGTATGTACTAACGATTTGGTTTATGCCTACGAAAAGTCGCAAATTCATCCCTGCCAAAAAGAAGAAGTGGGCAAACGATTGGCTTATCTTGCACTGAACAAGACCTATCAGTATGGAAGCATAGCCTGCGAATATCCTTCTTATTGGAACATGAGTATACAAAGTGACACAGTAGAACTGACTTTTCACCATGCAGATGAAGGACTGAGTCCGTGGAAAGATATAAAAGGTTTCGAGATAGCCGGAGCAGATAAAGTGTTTTATCCGGCCGTAGCCGTTCTCGTCCCTGAAAAGAAAACCATCCGGGTACATTCGGATAAAGTGAAACATCCGGTGGCTGTGCGTTATTGCTTTCATAACTTCCAACCCGGCAATTTAAAGAATCATCGCGGTATGCCCGTCATTCCATTCAGAACAGATCATTGGTAAACAAATAAATTAAACCAGCATGAAAAATATATTAGTAGCAACAGTATTATCTCTCAGTATGGCAACAAACGTATGTGCCCAAGTGCAACCGGCCATTCCTTCGGATGCCGGATAGAAAAGAAAGTGGAATCTCTTCTGAAAAAGATGACCCTGGAAGAGAAAGTAGGACAGATGTGTGAAATTACCATCGATGTAATAACCGATTTCAGCAGCCCGAATGACTTTAAGTTGAGCGAAGCCTTGCTCGATACCGTCATCGGGAAATACAAAATAGGTTCCATCCTGAATGTTCCCCTCAGTGTGGCACAGACCAAAGAAAAGTGGGCGGAAACTATTCGCCAAATCCAAGAAAAGTCATTACAAGAGATTGGCATCCCTTGTATCTATGGTGTAGACCAAATTCATGGTACAACCTATACCCTTGACGGTACCCTCTTTCCACAAGGAATTAACATGGCGGCCACCTTCAACCGCGAACTGGTACGCCGTTCGTGCGAAATATCTGCCTACGAGACAAAAGCCTGTTGTATCCCTTGGACATATGCTCCTGTTATGGACCTGGGACGCGATCCGCGCTGGCCGCGTATGTGGGAAAGCTATGGTGAGGACAGTTACGTCAATGCCCAAATGGCCGTCGAAGCAGTAAAAGGATTCCAAGGAGAAAATCCGAATCGAATAGACAAGTACCATGTGGCAACCAGTTTGAAACATTTTATGGGGTATGGCGTACCTGTTTCGGGCAAAGACCGTACTCCCTCTTCCATTTCGGAAATTGATTTGCGCGAAAAACATTTCGCTCCTTTTTTGGAGTGTATCCGCAACGGTGCGCTAACTCTCATGGTCAATTCGGGTGTGAACAACGGAATGCCTTTTCACGCCAATAAGGAACTGCTCACTGGATGGTTAAAAGAGGATTTGAACTGGATGGCATGATTGTAACAGACTGGCCGATATTAACAATCTTTGTACCCGCGATCACATTGCCGCCACCAAGAAAGAAGCCATCAAGATTGCCATCAACGCGGGCATTGATATGTCCATGGTTCCTTATGAGGTGAGTTTCTGTACGTGGCTGAAAGAACTAGTGGAAGAAGGTGAGGTATCGATGAGTCGTATTGATGATGCTGTGCGCCGTGTGCTCCGCTTAAAGTACCGTTTGGGGTTGTTTGAAAATCCTTATTGGAATATTGAAGAATACAATAAATTTGGCAGCAGTGAATTTGCCCAAGTAGCACAAAAGGCAGCCGAAGAGTCATTGGTACTATTGAAGAATGAAGAAAATGTACTTCCCTTAGCTCAAGGAAAAACAATTTTACTAACCGGACCCAATGCCCATTCCATGCGTTCACTAAATGGAGGATGGTCATATTCCTGGCAAGGTGACAAGGCCGATGAATGTGCAGAAGCTTATCATACCATTTACGAAGCCTTATGCAATAAATATGGCAGAAATCATATTATTTATGAACCAGGCGTTACCTATGTCACCGGGAAAGGCTCTCTGTGGTGGCAGGAGAACCAACCAAAAATAGAGAAGGCAGTACAAGCAGCTAGTAAAGCGGACATTATCATCGCCTGCATCGGAGAGAACTCTTATTGTGAGACACCGGGTAATCTGACTGATTTAAATCTTTCAGGTAACCAAAAAAAATTGATAAAAGCTTTGGCTAAAACAGGGAAACCGATTGTCATGGTGCTGAACGAAGGTCGTCCGCGTATTATCAATGAAATTGTTCCGCTAGCAAAAGCTGTGGTACATATCATGTTGCCTGGCAACTATGGGGCTGACGCACTTGCAAACCTACTGGCAGGTGATGCGAATTTCAGCGGTAAATTGCCGTTCACTTATCCTCGTTTGATTAACTCACTAGCTACTTATGACTACAAGCCTTGTGAAAACATAGGCCAAATGGACGGAAATTACAACTACGATGCTGTAATGGATGTACAATGGCCATTCGGTGCCGGACTGAGCTATACTACTTACCGTTACAGCAACTTCCGTGTGAACCGTTCTTCTTTCACCGCTGATGATGAACTTGTTTTCAGTATTGATGTGACCAACACAGGCAAGATGGCAGGAAAAGAAAGCGTGCTTCTCTGCTCCAGTGACTTGGTGGCCAGTCTTACACCTGACAACATCCGTTTGCGCGGATTCGAAAAAGTCTCGTTGCAACCGGGCGAGACCCGGACAGTCAGTCTGAAGTTGAAAGGCAGCGACCTCGCTTTGTAGGTTACGACGGAAAATGGATACTCGAAAAAGGAGAATTCAGAATGACTTGCGGCAGTGAGCAAATCATAATTCAATGCAGCGATACGAAGAAATGGGAAACTCCTAATAAATAATTTTTAGCGACAATATCATAAGCCCCCAATTACCAGACACAGTACGATGCAGGATGGGCATGTGCTATTTTGCCAAGAACGTGATGGGGTCTTTAAAGAGACTTTATTTTACTCTAACCGAACTTCGTCATCATAAGAGGCTATATCTGTTAGCCTCTATGTGTGGCGAAATATTTATTTAGCCGACACTAAATAAAAATCTATGACACCACTATGTTAATTATTAGTGGGATAGATGTGCAAGAAGTATGGTTTGCATTGGTTGTTCTACAGCTTTTTCGATGGATAGAAGATAACCAAACTGATAAAAAGTATCTGTAAAGGAGTATGTTCCTTCAAGGACGAAGTGAACAATGTCGAAAAAGAGATAGACGAAATCAATGACTCCGAACAAAAGAAGTAAGTATATGGCAACTGATAAGAGCATACAATCCCTCAGGAAACATTTGGAGGTTCTGTGGATGACAGTCATGAAGATCGTCGCCGTAACCGTCGTGTTCGTTATTACGGCATTCTTCTTCAAGGAGCAGCTGTTTGATGTTATACTTGCTCCGAAAAACGGTAAATTCATCACTTATCGGTTACTCAACCGAATAATTTTATGGACAGGAAACAGCATACCTCCATTCTCAATCAGGTTTATCAACACGGAGTTTGCTCAGCAGTTCATCATTCACATGAAGACGGCATTGTGTGCCGGTATGTTGTGTACCTCTCCTTACATACTTTACCAACTGTTCCGATTTGTATCTCCTGCGCTTTATGATAATGAACGGCGATATGTAATCCGAATGGTCGGAGGTGGCTATGCGATGTTCTCTCTGGGGGTACTCGTCAGCTACTTTTTAATCTTTCCGCTGACATTCCGTTTCTTGGGAACTTATCAGGTGAACGGTGATGTGGATAATCTCATCACGTTTGATTCGTATATCTCAACACTCGTTATGATGTGCCTTGCGATGGGTGTTATCTTCGAGATATCTATCCTCTCGTGGCTGTTTGCCAAACTGGGTTTCCTTTCAGCTGATTTCATGCGCAAGTACCGCAAACACGCCATTGTGATAATCCTTGTGGTTGCTGCGATTATTACGCCGACATCGAACGTGTTCACGCTTTCGCTGGTCGCCCTGCCGATGTGGGTACTTTATGAAATGAGTATATGGATTGTAAAAAACTCAAAGATGAATGAAGATACTGTTGCAACATAAGATATTCATTGGATATTTCCTTTTGATGGCGATCATCGGCAGCATGGTCGCTATTGTTCTCCATGAGCGTAACCGGGTACAGAAGATAGAAAACGAATCAATCGCCATTTTCCAGACCCAATATGACATCAACACCGCCCACCGCTATGTTACCGCATTGGTGACTTATGGCGAATCCGTCTTGGTGTGGAACAATGAGGATTCCCTGGCTTACCGGAAACGTTGTGTGCAGACCGATTCCATGCTGCAAATCTTACGAGTGCAATGCGAGGATTTCATACGACTCGCTCAGATTGATTCGCTCCGCACATTGTTAGCCGCCAAAGAAGAGCATCTGTTCCAAATCATGGAAGCCTCACGGAAACAAAAAAGAACAGACACTCTCTTGTTCAATCTGAAGCCAACCGTGACGAAACAAACAACTACCCGGACAGTTACCCGTAAAAAGAAAGGCATCGCCGGATTCTTCGGAGGCAAGGAAACCGTACAGATACCCGTTGTCACAACCCGGCAAACCTCGTTGGATAAAAACTTGATTTCCTTGATGAATGAACAGCAACGGGACATAGATGCCTATACAGACAGCCTGCGGTTATGTAACAAAGAACTCAACCGTAAACTGCGAATGCTGATTACAAGTCTGGATGAACAGACATGGACTGCTTTCCGAAACAAGGAGCGCGTCTGAAAGCATCCTACGAACATTCGACTTTGGTCATTACCGGCTTGATTATATTCTCAATCATCCTGTTGTTCATTTCATATCTTGTCATACAACGGGATATTAAGGTCAAGGCAAAAAACAAGAAACACCTGGAGGAAACGATAGAGCAGAACATCGCGCTGTTAGAGATGCGGAAGAATATCATCCTGACAATCTCCCATGACATCCCGTGCCCCTCTGAACGTAATCAGCGGTAGCGCGGAACTTGCCGTGGATACTAGGGAAAAGAAACGAAGAAACACGCACCTGAACAACATCAGGATCGTGTGCCGACATATTGTACATCTGCTTAACAACCTGCTGGACGTGTACCGCCTGAACGAGGCAAAAGAAACCCGCAACGATGTGCCGTTCAACCTGAACGCCCTGTTGGAACGCATTGCCTTTGGCTTCTCCCATGTGGTCAACAACAAAGGCATCCTGTTCAGCCACGACTTTACCGATACCGATGTCAAACTTTGCGGTGACGTGGACCGTATCGAGCAGATTCTGGACAACTTGCTCAGCAATGCCGTCAAATTCACGGAAACCGGCACGATCAGTTTGAATGCCCGTTATAACGAAGGAAAGTTGCTGTTGGAAGTCAAGGATACCGGCATAGGCATGAGTAAAGATGCGCTTTCTCGTATATTCCGTCCGTTTGAACGATTGGGTTCCGTCAGGAACGCGGAGGGTTTCGGATTAGGCCTGCCAATAACAAAAGGTCTTGTCAACCTGCTTGGCGGGACAATAGACGTTACGAGTGATATTGACCGTGGCAGCACGTTCCGCGTGACGCTCCCATTGAAAACCACGGATGAAACAATAGAGAGCGAGAGCCTGACAATACCACACCCTGCACATCTGCCTCAGAATGTGCTTGTCATTGATGACGATGCGATGCTACTGGACGTGATAAAGGAAATGCTGGAGCGCAACGGCATGAATTGTACGGCCTGCACAACCACCAAAGATATAGTCAAGGCGATGCGGGGCAAGGATTATGACCTGTTGCTTTCCGACATTCAGATGCCGGGAACCAACGGCTTCGACTTGCTGACCCTGTTGCGTCGTTCGAATATCGGGAACTCCCGCACGATCCCCATTATCGCCATGACCGCGCGTGGTGACAGGGACAAGGAGCTTTTCTCCATGCCGGATTTACGGACTACATTTATAAGCCGTTTTCTTCCTCGGAACTGCTCGGACTGTTTTCGAGGATAAAGACAGACAGGTGGGAGGAAAAGCCGGAGGTTGATTTCAACATGGTACTTTCCGAGGTCAGTGACAAGTACAAGGCACTGCTTTCCTTCATATCCCAGTCGGAAAAGGATAGGGAGGAACTTGATGCCGCCATAAAAAACAGCGACCGGCATAAGTTGCGTGAAATCACCCACAGGATGCAACCGATGTGGGAGTTACTGCGGATGGAAGAGCCCCTGCTGGCTTACCGTACTTTTCTGAAGGACAGAGAAACAAGCGACAAAGAGTTAAATGAATATACCGGCAGATAATAGACAGCACCGCCACGCTAATCAGGGCGGCGGAAGCCGAGATAAAAAGACTGACGAATGAAACGGAAAATACTGATAGTTGAAGACAATGTGGGGCTGTCACAAATACAGAAAGACTGGCTTTCCCAAGCCGGTTATGAAGCGGTGACAGCCATGAACGAGCCGATAGCCCGCTCGCTGATACGCAAAACGCAGTTCGACCTTATATTGTCGGACGTGCGGTTGCCGGAAGGCGACGGCATTTCCCTGTTGGAATGGCTGCGCAAGGAGAAGAAGGACATCCCGTTCATCATAACGACCGAATACGTTTCCGTCCCGGACGTTGTGCGCACCATCAAACTGGGAGCCAGGGACTACCTGCCTAAACCGGTACACAGGGATTACCTGTTGGAACTGGCGGAAGATATATTCCATCCCGTAGCCACCGTGAGAAAGCAGGAGAGGCAGTTGTTTCACCGCACAAGCCCCATGATCCTGAAAGTGGAAAAGTTTGCCAGACTGGTCGCCCCTTCCGAGATGTCCGTGATGATACTCGGAGCCAACGGGACCGGTAAGGAATCGGTGGCACAGACCATCCATGACAACAGCGAACGATATGGCAAGCCTTTTGTCGCCGTAAACTGTGGCGCATTGCCCCGTGAGTTGGCCGCCTCGTTGTTTTTCGGGCACGAGAAAGGCGCGTTCACCGGTGCGGATACGGCAAAGAGCGGATATTTCGACCTGGCGAAAGGCGGCACGCTGTTCCTTGACGAGATAGGCACCATGCCGCATGAAATCCAATCCATGCTTCTTCGGGTATTGCAGGAGAATGTATATACCCCGATCGGTAGCGGCAGGGAACGGATTTCGGATGTCAGGGTCATTTCCGCGACAAACGAGAATATGGAACTGGCTATCAAGGAGGGGCGGTTCAGGGAAGACCTTTACCATCGTCTGAACGAGTTTGATATCCGGCAGCCTTCTCTGGAGGAATGCCCGGAAGACATCCTCCCGTTGGCAGAGTTTTTCCGTGAACGCTTCTCGAAAGAACTGAAAAGGGAGACACGGGGATTTACGGAGGATGCCAAACGCAGGATGCTTGCCTACCGGTGGCCGGGCAACGTGCGCGAACTGCAAAACCGTGTCAAGCGTGCCGTGCTGGTTTCGGAAAATCCTTTATTGGAACTTCCTGAGTTAAATACAGGAGGTCAAATGGAGCACACGAATGGGAGATCGCCTCTATCATGTTACCATTGAAAGACGAGAAAATAGAAAAAGAATCCATCATAAAAGCCCTGCAAATATGCAACGGACATCGTGAACAAGCGGCGCGGTTACTGAAAATAAATCCCGCGACATTGTATCGGAAGATGAAAAAATACGGACTGCGGTAGGTTGAAAACACGAATAAAGTTCATTCTCTTTTCAGTAGCGGCCATTTTTTGAGAGGCCGACTGTATATATTATTACGGTCATTTTTCAAGTTTTTGTTCCTGATTTTCCGTCTTCAGGCGCAACGACTTCGGAGTGAAGCCCGTCCCGAGCCTTCAGGCGAGTGGCAAGTTGTTTTGGGGTGCCGGAAATAATTTCGGGTGCCCCAAAACACAACTTGCCATGTTCGCTTGAACATGAATTTTTCTTCCGAAAAATCAAAATGTGGCATTCTATCCGCTTTCCGCCAATAAACCCCTTCTACCGCCATCTTTATCATTCCTTGAATACCCAAAACTGGAGCCATCGAGACACTTGGGCGGTGTAACAGGATGACACACGGTGTCACAGACCGTCAGCAGACCGCCATGATAGTGGCAATCCGGAAATTTTATCGTTATTTTGCCGCATGTCAGAACGCGTCCGGTCGCACAATTATCCATGTGTTCGTCAAGTACGGGGTGTATTATTGCATCCGCCCATTGGGTAACGGGTGAACGGAAACATATAAGAACATAATAATGCGTCCACTCCCCCATGTATGAATGCGTGACCGTCTTAATGCCGGACGGAACACATGAGGGATTGGGTACGTGACCGACTTATTTGGTGGATGTACATACCCGTTCAGCGATACTCACATGCGGGAATGGTCATATGGTCGCATTCACGACATGAGGGAAATGCAAGATTGCCGGAAAAGAATTGTCCAACTATCTAAAATATATAATTATGGCAAAGAGAAAAGAGGTTAAAATCAACGAGGAGCAGATACGCGACATGATGACTGGGGACATTCCTGCCGTCTTCATGGAAAAAAATCATGGAAACAACGCTGCCGACTCCCCCAAAGAAGGTGGCAAGGAACCAAAAACGGAAAATCAATCCGGGATTCCTGCCGTACCAAACAAAGTGGAAGATTCCGGCATATCTACCGGTGAAGAAGTACCGACCCCGGTCCTCCGAGAGAAAACACGCCAGAAAAGGAACGGCTTGCAGGATTATCCCGAACATCTGTTTGATAACAACGTTGTAAGGGAGCGCCGACAGACCTATGTCAGCAGTGACAACTACGAACGGGTGCGCATCCTACTTTCCGTGATAGCACCGACCGTCAGCATCTCGTGCTATATAGACAATATCCTCTCGGCACACCTGGAACAGTACCGTGACGAGCTGAATGCCCTATACAGCAGCCGTATCAACCTGAAACCGTTATGATTCTACATGTGGCCGCATGAGAAAAGGGACACCCGGCTGTCGGAATCTCTTCCTTCAGCCGGATGCCCCCCCCGTTTCTCTTTAACGGTCCCGTGTTCATCTCGTACCGGTGGCTCTCCTTCCTTTCGGTATCGGATTGTCAAGGATTATCCTGTAACAGAACTTTCCGTCCACCTTCACCGGCTCCCTTGCCACCATAAATCCGGCACATTTCTCCACCTTCGCGGCATCGAGTATCATTCCGGCTATGAAGCTGTTGGAAAAACGGGCGCAACGTGGGTCATTCCATATCATGAACCGTTTTCGTCATCCGATACGAACATGTACCAGTCTTTCGGCCTGTCATCGTCCCTGGCGATTCCCAGCCGGTTTCCGGCGTGCAGTTTAAGTTCCCTGCTCAATATCTTACTCAGGTACATGCTGCCGTCACGGCATACCGTGATGATCCGTTTTCCCTTGTAGGTCAGTGCCGGATGTGAATTGCTCTTGTCATAAACTGTCAGTTTCATAATCAATCATGTTTTTAGTGATACATTTATTTTCTGTCATGCCGCCTCGCCGGCCATAATCAGTCTTCTTTGGGCAATGAATCTCCGGTTCGCCCGGACGGATTCCATCATGGTCTGTGCCCTACGTGCCACCACCGATGTTTTCTCGCCCATGTGTCTGGCGATGGTACGGAACGAGCTGCCGGTCTCGTAAAACCGCAGCATGAATATCCTGTAATCCTCGTAGGAGAAGTGCCGCCTGAAGAATTTCTGTATGTCCCTTACCAGCCTGTCGCACCCGGTAAGCATCTCTTCCCGCTCATCGGTCTCTTCCGTGCAGTCCGCCTCACCCAGTCTTGAGAAATACTCGTCCCCGGGGTTGTCGTAACGGCTGTCTTCCCTTGTTCCCGATTGCAGGATTTTCCGATAACACCCGAAGAAGTAGGATTCCAAGTCCTCTATTCCGTTGTTTGAGAACATCACCTGCTTCCTGACTGCCAGATACGCGTCATGGAACGCGTCCTCGTTGATCTTTCCATAAAGGGACACGCTCTCTTTCAGTCTCGCGTATGAACGGCCAAACCATCCGTTGAATTCTTTCACGTCTTTTGTTGCCATATCCTTTGATTTTTATCTGTTAGACATCCGGCCTGCGGTGCAGGCACTCTTGTTTCTTTGTATGCTTTACAGCCGTTCTCCCGCCGGAAAGGTGTCAAGGCTCGGCTGGAAAAAATACCGGAGCGCGGAGCGTGAGGATGATTTTTTCCCAGCCGACCCGCAGGGCCCAGCCTTGCGCCCCGGTGGGGAACGGCTACCTTTGCTTCAAAGAAATAAGGGTGTCCTTTGAGGTTTCCACCTTTGATTTTTTCACCTGACGGTGAAAAAGAATGTCTGTTGGAGACACGTGCCGTCCGGTTTGTAGGCGATTCCCGTTTTTTTATTTTCTTCGCTTCCGAAACGGTTTACGGGCACATGAATCCCTTTCAGATACCATCTGTCTGCCATTCCGTTTTTACAATAAAAAATCAATGTTAAACTTAAAATTACAGGAATATGGAAGTAGTGGTCATAGACAAGGCGACTTTCGAGAGGATGCTCTCGGAGTTCGAGAATTTCGCGGGAAAGGTGGAACGTCTCTACCGGGAACATGAGGATCTGGGAGAGAGGGAATGGCTTGACAGCGATGACGTGTGCAGGCTGCTCGGTATCAGTCCGAGAACCCTACAGACGATGCGGGAGAATGGGACGCTGGCTTACACCAAGATAAGCCACAAGGTGTATTACAGGCCGGAGGATGTGAAGACTGTCTTTCCCGTGGTGGAGATGAAACGGTGTATTGTAGCCAATAAAGGAAGAAATTGTAATACTGATACAGTTAATCATAAATATCGTGCTTATGAATGACAATGGCAACATCCGGCTGCTGACACCGGAAAACGACATGCGTGTGAGAGCCTTTTTCTCGTCGCTGGAAGACCTTTCAAAAAGGGTGGAGAAAATATGCGACAGCAACAAGCCGTCACTGGACGGGGAACGCTATTACAACGACAAGGAGCTGGCGGTGAAACTGAAGGTCAGCCGCAGGAGCCTACAGGATTACCGCAACAATGGCATACTGCCATATATCCGGGTAGGAGGAAAAATTCTGTATAGGGCTTCCGACATTGAACGGGTGCTGATGGACGGGTACAGGGAAGCGTACCGTTTGAA
>ENA-OQDW01000108-OQDW01000108.1-human-gut-metagenome-genome-assembly--contig:-NODE-108-length-32008-cov-6.859917_pt1 | contig 32008 bp, 30 predicted proteins | sample MGYA00242784_ERZ504613 | MGnify/ENA primary metagenome ERZ504613 (study PRJEB26092, sample SAMD00036330) | human gut metagenome | host: Homo sapiens | study: EMG produced TPA metagenomics assembly of...
ATAATTTATTAACTAATAATTTAAAAAAAAGTAAAATTATGGCAACTACAAAACAAGCAGCCCCAGCTAAGAAGTCTGAGGGCTTTCAGGGAGTAAGAGGCGCATTCTGGATCATCGTGGTATGTGCTATCATCGCATTCACATTGTTCTTCACATGGTTCGGAAATGACATGCACTTCCAGGATCCAGGTGTACAGGATCACCCAGCAGACATTTGGGGTACTATCTACAAAGGTGGTGTAATCGTACCAGTTATCCACACATTGTTGCTCACAGTGTTGGCTATGACAATCGAGCGTTGGTTGGCTCTTAAGACCGCTACAGGTACAGGTGCTCTTCCTAAGTTCGTTGCAAACATCAAGGCAGCTTTGAACGCAAATGATTTCGCTAAGGCTGAGCAGCTCTGCAACAAGCAGCGCGGTACAGTAGCTAACGTTGTTATGGCTTCTTTGAACGCTTACAAGTCTATGGAGTCTGGTGCTAACGCATCTTTGAAGAAGGCTCAGAAGGTAGCTAAGATCCAGCAGGCTCACGAGGAGGCAACTCAGTTGGAGATGCCAACTTTGACAATGAACTTGCCTATCATCGCTACAATCGTAACACTTGGTACTTTGACAGGTCTTCTCGGTACTGTAACCGGTATGATCAAGTCATTCCAGGCCATGGGTGAAGGTGGTGGCGCTGACTCAGCAGCACTTTCTGTAGGTATTTCTGAGGCGTTGATCAACACCGCATTCGGTATCTTGACATCATGGTGTGCCGTTGTATCTTACAACACATTCACCAACAAGGTAGATAAGTTGACATACGCACTCGACGAGGTAGGTTACTCAATTGCTCAGACATACGAAGCTAACCACGCAGAAGAGGCTTAATTTTTGCTAACCCTTTAAAATTTTATCGCTATGGGTAAAGTAAAAATTAAGAAGAGTGACATCTGGATCGACATGACGCCTATGTCAGACGTTATGACCCTGCTGCTTACCTTCTTCATGCTCACCTCTACTTTCGTAAAGAATGAGCCAGTTAAGGTAAACACACCAGGTTCTGTGTCTGAGATTAAGGTGCCAGAGAACGGTGTCTTGACCATCTTGGTTAGTCCTGAAAAGGACAAGGCTGGTAATCCTACCGGCGAGGGCCAAGTATTTATGAGTATTGATAATACTGATCAGTTGGGAGCTACACTGAGCACAATGACAGGAGCATTCGGCGTGTCATTGAATCCAAAGCAGATTGAGACATTCAAGAGCGAAGGTACGTTTGGTGTACCAATGAACGACTTGAGTACTTATCTGACAATGAACGCTTCTAAGCGTCCACAGTATCTCCAGACTAAAGGTATTCCTCTCGACAGTATTAAGGGCGGTATGAGCGAGTTCCAGCAGTGGGTTGACGCAGCTCGTAACGTAAACGAGGACATCAAGATTGCCCTGAAGGCAGATGCTTCTACACCTTACAAGACCGTTAAGAGAGTGATGAACGAACTCCAGGATATGGACGAGAGTCATTACTATATGATTACACAGTTAAAAAAACAGGGGGACGAATAAATGGCAAAGAAAGAAAGCAAACAAAAGAAAATGAATGTCCGCGTAGACTTTACGCCTATGGTGGATATGCTCATGCTGCTTATCACGTTCTTCATGCTGTGTACATCTTTGAGCAAACCTCAGACTATGGAGCTGACTATGCCAAGTAATGATGACAACCAACCAGAGGACAAGAAGAACGAAGCAAAGGCTTCTGAGACTGTGACACTCTACGTAACAGCAGACAACAAGATTTATTATGGTGCAGGTATTCCTAAGTACGATGACCCATCATGGATCAAGGAGACTACATGGGGCAGCCAGGGCATCCGTAAGGTCTTGAGAGAGCACGCTACAGAAAACGGCACACGCCCTGTAGAAAGAATCGCACTTGCTGTCAAGGAGTTGAACATGGACCGTCAGAAGAATCCTAAGCAGTATCCTGATAGCATCTATCAGAAGAAGTTGAGCGATTTGAAGGCTGGTAACTTGAAGGACGGAAAGATTCCTACTCTTACCATCGTCATCAAGCCTACCGACAACGCTTCTTACAAGAATATGGTTGACGCTCTCGACGAAATGCAGATTTCAAACATTGGTACTTACGTCATCGATAAGATTAACGCAGACGACGAGAAACTTCTCAAGTCTAGAAACGTTAAGATGTAAGATGAGTAACAAACAATTTTAAACAAGAAAGAAATGGCAAAAATAGATCTTTACGATCCTAAATGGGTCGATATGGTTTTCGCCGGAAAGAACAAGGAGTATGGTGCATACCAGCTCCGTAAGGGTACTTCTGGCCGAAACATCAAGGCTCTTCTGATCTTGGTCATTGCTGCAGCTCTCGTGGGTGGATTCTTGGCTTGGAAAGTCATCGAACAGAAACAGGCCGAAGAACAGCAGGCATATATGGAAGCTATGGAGTTGGCTAAACTCCAGCAGCAGGCTAAGAAGGAAGAAAAGAAGAAGGAGCCAGTGAAGCCAAAGATTGAACCAAAGAAGGAGATACCTGTGGCTCGCGAAACTCAGAAGTTTACCGCACCTGTCATTAAGAAGGATGAACTCGTAAAAGAGGAAAACCAGGTTAAGCAGATGGATAAACTGGATGAAAAAGTTGCAGTCGGTACTGAAAACAAGGAAGGTGTGAAGGACCGTACAATTGAAGCTGTAAGAAGTGATATTGCAACGGTAGCTCCACCTCCACCACCAGCACCAAAACCTGAAGTTTCAACTAAGGTCTTCGATGTTGTAGAGGAGATGCCTTCATTCCCTGGTGGACAAGGCGCCCTGATGTCTTACCTTGCAAGCAACATCAAGTATCCTGTAGTTGCACAGGAGAATGGTGTACAGGGTCGTGTTATCGTATCATTCGTGGTAGAGCGTGATGGTTCTATCTCTGATGTTAGGGTAGCTCGTTCAGTTGACCCTTCACTTGACCGTGAAGCACAGCGTGTCGTTAAGAGCATGCTAGGTGGAAACCAGGTAAGCAAAACGGTTCTGCTGTACGTGTTAAATATACTGTACCAGTTGTATTTAGATTGCAGTAATAGAATGAAAAAAACATCTTATATTTTTTTAGGTATAGGATTAACAGTACTATCAATGGCTTTCTTCTCGTCATGTGGCGAGAAGAAAGCCAAAGATGGTAGAACTGATACTCCTACTTCAGGCACAATTGAATTTGTGGCTGACGAGAGTTTGAGTCCTATCATTGACGAAGAAAGAAGTCAGTTTGAGTATGAGTTCCCGAAAGCTAAACTCAAGCCGAAGTATACAGATGAAGTCACCGGACTTCAGATGATTAAAGATTTCAAAACAGCGCTCTTGTTCACTACACGTAATTTGAAAGATAGTGAAATAACCTACTTGAAGTCTAAAAGCAATGTAATTCCTTCTGTTTTCCCTATCGGTTACGATGGATTGGCATTTATTGTAAACAAGCAAAACAATGATACTTGTATTACAGTAAAAGATATCAAACGTATCCTTACAGGTAAGGCAACAAAATGGAGTGATATTGTGAAAGGTTCAAAGAGAGGCGACATCGAAGTCATTTTCGATAACACCCGCTCTGCAACAACCAATTACGTAGTAGACTCTGTGCTGCACGGAGCTAAAATGGGTGCAAAAATCATGGCCGCAAAAACTAGTAAAGAGGTTATCGACTATGTGGATCAGAACCCAGGCTCAATCGGTGTAATTGGATCTAACTGGCTCAACGACCGCCGTGATTCAACCAACACAACATTTAAGAAGAATATTCATGTCATGCGAGTATCTATCAAAGATGTGGCAACACCATATAACAGCTGGCAACCATATCAGGCATACTTGCTGGATGGAAGATATCCGTTCGTCAGAACATTATATGCTATTGTAGTTGACCCTCACAAGGCATTACCTTGGAGTTTCGCAAACTACATTTCAGGCCCAAGAGGTCAGCTCATCCTGTTCAAGACCGGCTTACTTCCATACAGAGGTGACATCACTATAAAGACCGTTAATGTAAAGCGCTAAAGAAAAAGCTAAGAAAGAGACGCATATAAAAAAGTAGAATTATGAAAGCAATTAAATATTTAGTAGCAGGTTTGCTCGTCATGGGTTTGGCAGCACCTGCAATGGCACAGGATGTCAACTATAAGGACATGCTGAAACCTATAGAGACTACATTGAAGGCTGGTAATGCAGATCCTAAGGCTTTTGCCAAGGAAATCAAGGAATACCAGAAGGAGTTCAAAAAGGATCCTAAGGCATTGGTAGCTTTGGGTAACCTTCTTGCAATGAACAAGAACTATGATCAGGCTAATGCAGTTGCTGATGCTGTCATCGCTAAGTTCAAGAACTATGGTGACGCTTACATTCTGAAAGGCGACATTTATGCAATGCAGGACAATGGTGGTGAAGCTGCTACATGGTATGGTCAGTGTATGACAATGGATCCTAAGAATCCTCAGGGATATATCAGCTATTCTAACGTTTACCGTAAAATTGACCCACAGGCTAGTGCGGAAGCTTTGAACAAGCTGAGAGAAATCAACCCTAACTACCCTATCGAGGCAGAAGCTGGTCACAACTTCTTCAGCGCTGGCAACTACGAGAAGGCTTATGAGTATTTCTCAAAGGCTAAGCCAAACACACTTGAAGAGTATACTCAGTACGAATATGCTTTCACAGCTTATATCGTTGGTAAGAAGGAAGAAAGTTTGAGCCTTTGCGAAAGTGGTATCCAGAAGTTCCCTAAGGATGCAGCTATGCAGGTCTTGGCTATGCGCGCTGCAGTTGACGTAAAGAACTTTGAATCTGCTCTCAAGCATTCAAACATCGTAATGAACACCGATTCTATCAAGAAAAATGCTAGTATCGTTGCTTATTATGGTTTGGCTTTGGCTGGCAACAAGCAGTATAATGAGGCTATTGCTCAGTACCAGAAGGCATTGGAGATGAAGGCTGACGATCCTAAGCCATTGCAGTATATCTCTGAGGCTTACAAGGAGTTGGGCGATGAAGACAAGGCTTTGGAGTACAACCAGCAGTACATGGACAAGAATCCAAATGCTGCTCCTACAGACTTCATGAAGCTTGCTGAAATCTATATAAACAAGGCTAAGAAAGATCCAGCCAAGAAGGTTGAGAATATCGACAAGGCTATCGGCGTATACGCTAAGTTGGCAGAGAAGTATCCTACATTGAAGCCATTTGCAAAGCTTCAGGAGGGTAACACAGCTTTCCAGAATGAGTTGGACGACAAGGCTATTGCTGCTTATACAGAAGTAATCAATGAGCTGGAAGCAAAGCAGTGTGATGAAGATGAGCTCAGCTACCTGAAGACATCTTACCAGTATATGGGCTTCATCTATACCTACGACAAGCAGGATTTCAATACAGCTAAGCCATACTGGGATAAGCTTCTGAAGCTTGATCCACAGAACAAGTTAGCTAACGATGCTTACGAGAAGGCAGGTCTCAAGCCAGGCGAATAAGCATAACATTATTAACTACAACATAATGGGGATTGCATCAGATATTGATACAATCCCCTTTTAGTTTATATGATTTGTACAATAAGCAAATAAAAGGATATAACGATAAAACAAAATCTTTAAACAATAGAAAAAGAAAAGAGCGATTCCAAAGGAACCGCTCTCAATGTTTTATGTAACTAAAAGTATCTATCCTTATAGATTAAGGAAGACTGATTGCCTCGTTAGGGCAAACATCAGCACAAGTACCACACTCTGTGCAGACGTCTGGGTTGATAGAATACTTCTCGCCCTCAGAGATTGCACCTGATGGACACTCATCAATACATGTACCGCAAGCGATACAATCGTCACCAATTACGTATGCCATAATTATTAATGTTTAAATGTTTATAATGTTTTTGTATAATATGCTTTTAATTTGTCTTACTTCATAACATCAGGTATATTACCTAATAATTATGGTGCAAAGATAATAATAATTTCTGAAATACCTACAATTAGGTATAAGAATTTTCAAGAATTAGATTAATTTATACATAATCGAAATAAAACGGAAAGCAATATGAAGAGGAATATTCCGTTATAAATATATGAAACAGAAACTATTGACATTCATCATAAGCCTTGCCATCACAATCCAGGCTGGCGCACAGGAAAGAACGGTAGAAAACCGTCCTTATACCGATTTGCGCCCATTCCACTTCGGTGTATTAGTAGGCACCCACTTCCAGGATATAGAATTCCAGAATGCAGGACCGGTGACTTATCTTGATGCTGACGGCATTGAGCAGCAAAGCTGTGTAACAGTAGACCAGGACAGATGGGATACTGGATTTACAGTAGGTGTACTAGGAGAATTCCGCCTCAACACCCACTTCCAGCTACGCATAGCACCAGCCATGTATTTCGGTACCCGACATCTCTCCTTCTACAACATGCTGGAAAAAGATGGAGCCGGTAATCCGATCCAACAGAAACAGGAGATGAAGACGGCTTACATTTCCAGTGCCCTCGACCTGATATTTGCAGCACAGAGATTCAACAATCACCGCCCATACATCATGGCAGGAATCAACCCGATGATGAATCTGAACAGCAAGAACGAAGATTATATCAAACTGAAGAAAACAGATCTGTTCCTAGAACTGGGATTGGGGTGTGATTTCTATCTGCCTTATTTCAAACTTCGCCCAGAACTGAAGTTTATGTATGGAATAACAGATACATACGATAAGAATCACATCAAAAATATAAAAGACAAGAGTACACTTCCATATACACTATCAGCTAAGTCAGCACATAGCAAGATGATAGCTCTCACATTCTATTTCGAATAATCGAACAATATCACATAAGAAGAAGAGGCAGACTCCCCACAGCGAGAGTCTGCCTCTTCTAATTTATAAAGAATAGATATCTTTACTCAACAACTTCCCATGTAAAAACACACCCGTTCTTCATGCCGGCATCAGCACCTTGGTAATCTGCAGAATAAGGACTTCCATCCACAGGATTTTTACCTACATAACGCTGCGTCTTCAGAGAAAGCAGCATGCAGCGGTTATAAAGCATATCCTGCCATACAAACTCCTCTGCCTTGGAAGAGTCGGAAGTCAGACGAACATCACCAGATAAACCAGCACCAGCAATATAAACATATCGTCCGTCAGCTGTCTTCAAAGCAATCTTTCCCTTACCTCTATCCTCTACAACAAACTTCACCTGATTTCTCATGTCCTTTCGATTACTAGAACTATGCATCAACCATGTCCGGTAGCATCCATTAAACTTCCATCAGCGAGATTAGAGAATCTTATGGTCTTTCCGATAGGCAAATTGGCTGTTCTGTCAGCCATCGGCTCCTCAACCATGAAATCATCGAAATCAGCCACACCGCCATTCAATTCCTTCTTGTTGAAAGCATAAAGTGCCACACGAACACCCTGGAAGGTCTTCAACTGATAAGGTGAAAGCATCTGCTCACCGATATTCTCCCAGTTCTTACCATCCAGAGAATAGGAATATTGCAACTGGCTCTTGTCATAATCACCCCAAAGTCGCAACCATACTACCTTACTTTTAGCCAACGGCTTCAACACTTCCTTGTTGGTATTCTGGTCATAACATCTCAAGTTCAACCCCTTATCCGTCTTGACAACGCCCAATGAAGCGTATGGCGTATTGATGGCACCCAAACCAGCCTCATCACCTACCTTCAAGCGGGAAGCATCCAACTTTACAGATGTATAAGATACCGGTCCGATGGCACGCTGCGTCAATGTATTCTTTGCCCAAAGCAGTTGCTTGGCAGGCATGGAATGCAAACGGAGCCATCCTTTTCGCTCCTTATTCAGCGACCACATCTTGTCATTCGGATTATGATTCCATTGCCAAACCGGTTTAAAAGTTTTACCCGAGAAATCATCACATCTGTCGTATGGTGCCTTAGGCGATTTTACCGCATCATTCGGTTTGAACCAGGTACGAGGCGAGCGTCCCAGGTTCTTCTCCAATCCGAAGTAAGGCCAGCCATCAACCCAAGTGATAGGCGACAGGCACACCGTTCTTCCCACGGCATTGAAGTCCTGCATCGAAACACCCCACCATTTTCCGTCAGAAGCCTGCACGATGCCGCCCTGATGAATGGTAGCACAGCCCAGGTTCAGACCATTAGGCTTGTTGTTCAGGAAATTGAAACCATCTTCCGGCAAAGGACGACCGATTCCCATATTACCTACGCTCCATCCCGCAGCATAACCATAGGATTCACGCTCGCTGATTGCGCAAGTTTCATAAGGTCCCCAAATGCTCTTGCTTCGGGCACACTGCATGCGGCCCATCGGTGAATAATCGGCAGAGAGGATGTAGTACATACCGTTGATTTTATACACATGATGTCCCTCACCCATCGCATTACCTTCAGGAATCACCACCTTGCTGCTGCCCTCTACCGGACCACTCAAATCGGGCTTCAACTCCGTAACGGTCACGTTGCCATACTTGTGCACGGCATAAATCTTGCCATCCTCATCGAAGAGCACAGAGAGGTCGTAGATATCGCCATTAACTTTATGATGCGTCCAAGGTCCCTTGGCACTATCCGAAATATACACCTGCAATCCATGCCCGTTGATATTGGAGAAGATATAGAACTTGCCGTTATGATATCGGATGGCAGGCGCCCAAATACCCTGTCCGTAAGCCTCCTTGCCATTGCGGAGATTGAAATCATCAGAATCATCGAATCGGTCGAAACAGTAGGAAGAGAATTCCCAATTTACGAGATCCCTGGAATGGAGAACCACCAGTCCCGGCACACTGTGCATCGTGGTACCCGCCAGATAGTAATCCTCCCCTACTCTGATGATATCAGGGTCAGAAAACTCATCATAAAACAAAGGGTTTGTAAAGGTACCATTACCATTATCAGCCGACCAAGACTTCCCTTTCAAAGTCTGTGTCAGAACATTCTTGGCTGCAGATTTTTTCTGCGCCGCAGCTCCCAAAGAACCGCTCAAAAAAGCGATGCAACAGGTTGCAAATAATAATTTCTTCATTCTCATTGATAGGTCTAAAAGATTATTATAAAAAATATTGCCACAAAAGTACGAATAATTATCCAAACAGAGGTGGACAAAATGATACTTTTATGGCAACAAATGTGATTTTAGGACATTATTTAATCAGATAAGTCTTTCCTGGTTCTGTTTCCAAGTCATATTCATATACGTCAGGAATAGGAACCTTCACTCCTTCTGCTATCCGATGCTGTTCCATTACAGGCTTCACCTCTGCAGATGCAAAAAGGATATTGGGACATGTTCCTTCTGCCTTCTTCAGCTTTTTCGCCTTCAGCGGAATGTAGGAGCGAAGACGCAGGATGCCTCCGATGGTGGAGCGAATCTTCGCCTTCATCAGTCTGCCATTCTTCCAGTCCATATCCACCACAAAGCCGCCACGGGCACGAAGTCCCTTTACGCTTCCCTTGTTCCAGGCATCAGGCAAGGCTGGCAAGAGATGCACGGCTCCATCATGACTCTGCAGGAGCATTTCGGCGATACCAGCTGTTACTCCGAAGTTGCCGTCAATCTGGAATGGCGGATGGGCATCGAAGAGATTCGGATAGGTTCTGCCCTCAGGATACTCCTTTACCTGCGCATCAGATGGCAACAGGCGAAGCATATTACTGATGATTCTGAAAGCATGATTGCCATCAAGCATACGTGCCCAGAAATTCGTCTTCCAACCCAGACTCCAGCCCGTAGCCTGGTCGCCACGATGCTTCAGAGTGGTGGCTGCGGCATGGAACAGTTCCGGATGAGAAAAAGGAGAAATCTGATTGGATGGATACAATCCATAGAGATGCGAGATATGGCGATGCTCATTCTTCGGATCATCCGCATCCACAAGCCACTCCTGCAACTGTCCGTACTTTCCTATCTGCATCGGCGGAATCTGAGAAACCAACTGCTGCATCGCCTTGCGTTCAGCCTCATCAACACCCAATATTTCAGAAGCCTTCACAGCACTGGTCAGAGCATCGAAGGCTATCTGGTTATCCATCGTGCAACCAGCCGTTACGGCAGTTCTCTTACCCATAGGTCCCTGTTCCGGACTCACCGACGGCACGGTTACCTTCCATTCGGTGCCCGGCAACTTCTGCATATAGTCGAGATAGAACTCTGCTGCCCCTTTAATCACAGGATACCACTGCTTCAAGAAAGCTTTATCGCCTGTATAAAGATAATGCTGCCAAAGATGAGTGGTTAGCCAGGCTCCGCCATTCGGAAACATGCCCCACTGCGCACCGTCCACCGGACCTGCTATGCGCCAGATATCGGTATTATGATGTGCCATCCAGCCACGGCAACCATACATTTCCCTAGCCGTCTGTGCTCCCGTTACACTCAAGTCCTTGATGAGCGAATACAGAGGCTCCGTGGTGTTACCGAGATTCGTTACCTCGGCAGGCCAGTAGTTCATCTCCGTATTGATGTTGATGGTATATTTACTGTCCCAAGGTGCATTTTTGCTGTCGTTCCAAACGCCCTGCAGGTTTGCCGCCTGTCCACCAGGCTGGGAAGAGGAGATGAGCAGATAGCGACCATAGTTATACATCAGTGCCACCATCGCCATATCCTTGCTGCCTGCAAATTTCTCCAGGCGCTGGTTAGTAGGCAACGAAGCATTGATATCGGTTGGCAAAATCAGGGAAGAAGTAGCGAACTGCTTCTGGTAAGCCTCCACATGACGTTTCTCCAACTGTGCATAGCTCATCAGTTTCACCTTATTTATATAGTTGGCATTGCGTTGGGCTGCATTGCCCGACACATCGTGATAGTTCACAAAATTAGTGGCAGCACTCACGATGATGGTTGCCTCGGTGCCATCCGTCCTTACATCCGCCACACATTCGGCAGTGAGAGCCGCCTTGATGCCTTCCTGGTCTTGTCCCTTCACCTTCAGCATAACCCCTGAAGGCGTTTTCTGAACTTGATGTTCAAAAGGCGAATCCAGGGTAACATCGATATTCAAAGCCCCCTTTCTACTCGCCTTGATGTGGCAAACGATGACGCCATCAGCCAGCGAAGCAAAGGTAGTACGGGTATATCTTACGCCATCCATCACGAAAGAAGTCGTGGCAATCGCCCTCTTCAAATCGAGGTTACGCACAAACTGCTCAGCTTTTCCCTGGTTCTTCATGCTGATATGCAGATTTGCCATCGGCAGGAAGCGCATGCCATGAGGACCTGGGATGAAAGTCTGGTTGATGAGAGCAGCCGCCTCCTCTTCCCTGCCATTGAAGATGAGTTCCCTCACCTTTGGCAGATTCTCCAAAGATTTCTTACTATTGTTGTTATGAGGACCGCCACTCCAGAATGTTTCCTCATTCAACTGGATATTCTCGTCCGTGGTTCCGCCATATACCATACCTCCCAGATGTGAGTTTCCGATAGGCAGAGCTCCAGCCACTGCTGGCTGGGGCGTTATACCAAAGTCGAGTACTATTATCTGTGCAACTTGTCTTAGCCATCATCTCTATCGGAAACAATAATCCCAAGACCCAAGCCCCCAAAATCATCTTATTTCTGTTCATAAAATCAGCATTGATTAGTTATTAAAAACGGCACAAAGATAAGGAAACTTTTTGATTTTCCATCACTTTGTGCCGTTAAAATAAAAAAAACTCAAACTATAAACCTATTTTCTTTTAGAATACTCAAAAGAATCAACATCTATATATCCACCAGCAGCCTTTGTGGCATAATTGTAGATGGCGATACGGGTACCCATGAAGAAGCGGCGATAATCATATTGCATCTTGAAATCCTTGATGACAGGAATCCAGATCTTTCCGTCTATACTAAATAATAAGGTGGCGAGATCCTGATGAAGACGGAAATCGCAACTCATCTTCAGATAGATGATGCTTGATTTCGTTGCCTTATCCTGCTTCAGATTCAAAGGCTGGCGATACACCTCCTCACGCTTCACATCAGTCACTGCCTTTTCCTTTTCAGTCAAAGCTACACTCTCCTTGGTACCAACCACAAAGAGTTTCTTGCCTTCCTTTACAATAGAAAGCAGGGCTGCATCACCCTGGAAGGCTGACAGACCAGCCACATCGCCATCTTTCATCTTGCTTACATCCATCTTGATGATTCCCTCGCAGGCAGGTCCCTCGGTACGGTACTGATGGTATTGGGAGCCAGGAAGATATTAGGAACGACGCGGGAAGTCTTCAGGCGGAGCCAGCCCTTGCGCTCTGTGAGCGACCAGGCATTATCCACAGGATTGTGGTTCCACTGCCACTGCAATTCCAGTTTATCCTTCGAGAAATCATCGCTATACACGAGTCCCTTGCCATCGTAGCCCAGCACAGGCTTCTGCATCTGGGCAGGAATATTGCCCTTCTCATCTGTCAGCATAGGCCATCCGTCCTTCCAGGTACATGGCTCCAGCGTGAGCACTCTGCCCACACCACCACGGTCTTGGAATACGATGCCATACCAGTTGCCATCCTTATCATCTACAATCGTACCTTGTCCCACGCCGTTGAATCCGGCAAATTCCGTTTCCAGAATCACCTTCTTTTCGTAAGGACCCGTTATCTTATCAGCACGATAACAAACCTCACGACGAGGATGTCCCTGTGGCCACGAAATCATCAGAAGATAATACTTGCCGTTGTGCTTGATCATGCGGGAGCCTTCGAGCAAGCCTGTTTCATCAGCATCACGCTCAAAGAGTTTACGATGGCTGCCCGGCACCACATCCGTCAGGTCGGCATTCAGCTGCACCATCTCTCCCGTTCCATAAACCACGTATGCCTTATCGTCGTCATCGAAGAAGAGAGCAGCATCATGGAAATGCTGCAAACGGCTGTGGATAGTCCATTTTCCCTCGATATCATCGGCGGTGCAGATATAAGTCTCTCCACCAGGATTATCATTCGGAGCAAAGAGCGCATAGAACTTGCCACGATGATACTGCAGCGAAGTGGCCCACTGACCACGACCATACACCGTACCCTCCTTCATATCATACTTAGGCGAATCGGTAAGTTTAGGGAAGATATAGTTCACGGTTTCCCAGTTCACCAAATCCTTCGATTTCATGATAGGCGCACCCGGCATCAGATGCATGGTGGTGCTTACCATATAGAAGCTGTCACCCACACGGATTACATCCACATCAGGCACATCAGCCCAAACCACAGGATTGGCGAAATTCTTCTCAAACTTCCACCAGTCGAAATTGAAGAGTTTGCTTCCCTTCAATCCCTTGAACACGAAGTATATATCATGTTTTCCTGTCACTTTCTTTAGCATTTGTGCCGAGAAAGTCTTCCACTTTTCCCAGCCACCCGTCTTGATAACATCAAGTTTAGCCACCAGTTCGCCATCTTCCTTATCGAGATGAACCTCCAGCGAACCTCCAAGCGAAGAGCACGCCGCTGAGATGGCAAATGCATCCGGACTTTCATTTCCGAAATCCACCTCGCGTACCTTGATATAATCGCCTTCATGGATTTCAGAGATATAAACACCCGTATCATCGGTCTGCTCCGACTTCACTCCCTTAGAGAAAGCGATGGTTTCAGCCTCCTGACGCTTGTAAGGATTGAGGGTTGCGATAGGAGCCACTCCTTCCTGAGTATGGTGGATGATTGGGAAGGTACCGTTGGCATTATATTTGAATTCTTCCACAGCCACACTGCGTCCGAATCCGCCACCCAGTTTACCCGTATGGTAGAAGAAATAAGATTTGCCCTTGAAGTCGGTCACACCGCAATGGTTAGTAAAGGAACCCGTATCTTCCAATGGCATGATTTCGCCCATATACTTCCATGGTCCGAAAGGCTTCTTGCTCATAGAATAAGCGATATGTTCAGGCACTCCACCTGCAGCATAAAGCATATAATAGTTCTTGCCACGCTTCATGAACCAAGGTCCCTCTGTGTAGCAATCCTTATATTTTCGGGTAGAATCACGCTTCTCCACATCAGGCGAACCGAATCCCTCCTCAGTCATCACGATTCTGCCCACTTCACGCTTTTTATCAACAGCTGCCTTAGCTCTATACCCCCCTTGAAGCTGATCATATCTTTATTCAGTTTGGCATAGTAAAGATGTGGATTACCCCAATAGAGATAAGCCTGACCATCCTCGTCCATCCAGACGGTAGGGTCGATATTGTCCCAATTTCCATTATCGAAAAGCGGTTTGCCCAGCGCATCCTTGAACGGACCGGTAGGAGAATCAGCCACAGCTACGCCGATAGCCATTCCACCCGTCAGTTAGAGTGCGCACAGATATACCAGTAATACTTACCATTACGTTCAATGGTCTGTGCTGCCCAGGCACGGTCGTCTGCCCAGGAAAAAGAACTGAGGTCGAGCGGAGAACCATGGTCTGTCCAGTTCACCATATCCTTGGTGGAATACACACGCCATTCGTTCATCCAGAAGAAGTCAGCCTTATCTTCATCATGACCGGTATATACATAGAGACGGTCTCCGACAACCAGAGGTGCTGGTCGGTAGTTAACTGTGTTTGCACGATTGGGTTCTGTGCATAGGTAGCACCCTGCATGGCAAGCAGCCATGCGCTTATCAGTAACGGCTTTCTGAGAGCCAAGTTTTTCGTTGTATTCATCATTATGATTGTTTATTCGTTTAACGCTGCAAAATTACGAAAAAACAATCATAATGACTTTATCGAATGTTTCAAAAACTTTATTAAGTTTATCTTACTCCCCAAACTTCCACCAATCCAGGAAGAAGAGGTTCTGCTTCTGGATGTCGCCTCCCTTGAAGACGAAGTAGAGATCATGAACACCCTTTACCTTCTTCACCTGGGTAGAGAAAGTTTTGTATTCGTCCTTGGTGTTTTTGATATCCACCTTGCCGATGCATTGGCCGTTTACCCCATCAAGACGGATTTCGATGCAGCCGCCAAACATGTGGCAAGAGGCAGAAACCTCAAACTTACTTGCACCCTTCCTGAAGTCAACACCCTTCACGAGGATATACTTTCCCTCATCAACATTCGTAACCACCTGGTTCCATCTGTCCTTCTGCGCCCATTCGTTCTTAGGCTGCGTCTTCAATCCATAGCCCCAAGCCATCGTCTCAGCCTCAACCTGGCGATAAGTTGAACCATTCTATCTGCTCTAGCTTGCAGTCCTGGAAGTATGGCAACTCCTGGATGGTTCCGTCAGGATTGTAAGTCATTTCGGCCGCAGAAACAGAACGCTGCTCGGCATGACGCCCCGTCTTCAAACGGAAGATATCATAATTCAAGCCGAAGCAATAGCTCTTGCCCTTATAGTCGATGATGCCCGGATGATTGCCACGAGTGCGAGGCGTATGGTTCATGATATGTCCCTTATATTCCCACGGTCCGAGCGGATGCTTGCTCATCGCATAACCGATGCCCTCAGGACAGCAGGTAGAAGCATAAGCCAGATAATAATTGCCATTGCGCTTCCAGAACCAAGGACCTTCCTGATAATCCTGAATCTTCGGGAAGTGCATGATGGAATCAGAATAAGAAATCATGTCCTCGTTCAGTTTCACTGCCTTCAACTCCGGGTTGCCCCAATACATGTAAGCCTGGTTATCATCATCTATCCATACGGTAGGGTCGATGTCGAACCAGTCGCCCTCCCAAGCCAGAGGCTTTCCGATAGGATCCTTAAACGGTCCGTATGGATTATCAGCTACCAGCACTCCGATGCCATGACCGTGGATAGGGCAATACATATACCATTTGCCATTGCGCTCGATGACCTGCTCTGCCCAGGCACCATTCTCGCCCTTGAACCACTTAAAGTCTTTCAATGAAGCCACGGCACCGCGGTCTTGCCAGTTTACCATATCCGTAGAGGTATAGAGCAGCCAGTCTTTCATCAGGAACCCCTCAGCCCCATCCTCATCGTGGGTGGTATAGAGATATACCGTATCGTTGTGCACATAAGGTGCAGGATCGGCTGTATACTTGGTCTGGATGATTGGCAAGTTGATGTTCTGTGCTGTTGCTGCAGTTCCCATGCCAGCCAAAAGCAGGGATAAAATCATTCTGTATCTAATCATTTTATGATTTAAATTAATTATTAGTTGATTAAATTGTTATTTGTGGATGCAAAGGTAAGCAAAAAAACAGGATTCTACTTTTTCACATGTTTCAAATACTTAATATGATGTAACACATAAGAAAAAGGTGCGTCATAAAATGATGCCACACCCTCTTTTGTTTTTAGCCTTTACATTATATTATATAGCAAAATGAGACTTCTCGGTTTTAGTGCTGGGAAGTCTCATTGATGTATCAGGGAAGTCTCATTTAATATTCTATCTCAAAACCACCTTCTTGCCATTATGGATATAGATACCCTTGGTTGGGTGTTCTACCGCTGCCCCTGAAGCGTGTACCAGCCGGAGTTCTGTCTGGTCTCCTGACCGCTGATATTCTCAGCACTCTCAACCTGCCCGATGCCCGTAGTGCCATCATTCCAACCGCCATCGATGCTTCTTGAACGGAAAGCACTGGTCATGGAAATCTTCAGATGACCTACCACTACCTCAAGCCATGAACCACTGCCACCCCAGCTGTTTGCCACAGGAGTGAAGCGGAAGTGATAGTAACCCGTGTGGGAAGCGGTGAATCGTACCTGACCACTATTGCTGCCATAAGTATTTGCACCGGTGTTCTTGTTCACATTCTTGGTACACTGGATAATCTGAGAACCCAGCACGTTGTTGCTCTCGTCGAGAACCTCACACTTCAGATAAGGAGACCCCGACCACGCCACGGCATTATAAGAGAATACATAGCTGCCCTGCTTCAACGAGAAGCCATAGCCCCAAGTAGAACCAAACTCAGCGTAGCCTGCCTTGCCGGCATCGCTCTGACGGATGTAAAGACCCGTAGAAAAATCACCACCGGCAAACTTGAAGATGCGTGGACCTATGCCAGCTGCACCAGCAGCCTTCTGCTCTCCGGCATCAACAATCTTCCATCCGGCAGGAACCTGTCCCACGGCATTCAGTGCCAGCGGATTGCCCTTGAAGTAAAGAGCCACATTGCCTACCAGAGCCTCAACCCAGGCACCACCTGTGCCCTTGGCATCTGCCACAGGGGTGAAACGTACACGGTAATTGCCCTTAATCATGGAATAGAACGAGAGAGAAACCCTAGTGGTACCCGAGAGATAAGCACCCGCCTTGCCATTCGCATTGCCATTTGCCTTGACGATGGTAGAAGCAAGAACGGCATTCTGAGGGTCGAACACCTCTACCTTCATGTATGGAGCACCCTTCCAGGCAGCTACATTGCAGCTCAGCTCATACTCGCCATATACCAGAGGCAGTATAACCGTTGGTATTACCATATTCTATATAGCCAGCCTTATCGGCAGAAACACTTCTCACATAGAAAGCATTCTTGAAATCACCCGAGAAATTCATGATGCGAGGACCTCTCGACTTATTGCCGGCATAAACCTGACTGCCATTATCTGCCACCGTCCAGCCCGAAGGAACGAATCCGCTGCCATTGCCCCACGACTTGATGATGTTCTCGCCCTGGGTATTGGCAGAAGTAGAAGGCTGAGTATTCTGGTTAGAAGAAGACGTACCAGCAGACTTATGAGCATAGTCTTTCTTAGAATACTCATAATACCAGTAGAAACAGGTCAGACCGCATGCCTCAGGGTTAGCCTCCAAGCCTGCCTTGATTTGACCAGTTTTCAGGAAGTTGTCGATATCAAGATAATCATCAGTACTGGTCAGCGTCATGCTGATGTTTCCGAAATGATCCATCACCTTCTTCCAGGCATTGCCCCATTTGCTGGTAGTAGCAGTTCCCCATGAACCCAGGTTGCTGGCCACCCACTGTCCAAACTCATTATACTTACCGGCACCTGGTTTCTCCGGCTCCAGTCTATCTCAGAAACAAGAATCGGTTTATTTTTTACAACAGGCACCTGCTTCTGGAAATTATAGATGAAAGCGTTGGAATCATAGTTGGTATCACTTGCCCCATACCATCCCGGATATACATGCACGGCATAGCCGAAGTTGCTGTCGGAAACAGGATAAGAGGCATAATTCTCATACTGGCTCTGGTAGCCCGTGCCAGGAATCCAGATAATACCCTTGAAGCCATTCTTACGAATCACATCAACCACTGGTTGGAAATAATCTCGCATGGCTGTGGCAGAACTCTGACCATACCTATTATATATATGAACAGGCTCGTTGGCAAGTTCCAGGGATACGATGCCTGAATTATTCTTCACCCAACTGTTGCTGGAAACAATGTTCCACACCGTTTTAAGATAATTCTGATAAGCATCTCCTACCTTCAAATCCTTAGGACATACGCCTGGAGGACGAATCACCACATACAAGCCATGATTGATGGCCTTCTGCGCAATAGGCAGATAAAGGGCATCAAGATACTTCTGCAAACGGGTAGCACTGAAACGCGATATATTAGCCTCTCCAGTATCAGAACCCGTTGACTTCTTGTTGGGATCATTGGTCCAGCCTGGTTCGAGATGAAGACGGAAGATATTACAATAGGTACCTTTGGCAGGATTCTGGAGTGCTCCAAAAATCTTGTCATAATAGCTTATGCATGCCGAGATGTTATTGTCGGTACAGCTATAACCCCAACGATATTTGTTGAAGTAAGGACTCGGTGTATCCATCACACCATGCAAAACCACTTTGTTGCCATAGGCATCATTCAACTGATTGCCATTCACATGAAGCGGCGAAACCACTCCAAACTGGGCGAACAGACATGACGGTAGCAACACAGCCGCCAATATCGCCAAAAATCTCTTTTTCATTTGTTTTTAGGTTGAAATATAAAAGTTTAAAATTGTTATGATGCCGATGATTTTCACCGGCTTTCTTTATTAAAGCTGTTAAAACGACGCAAAAATAGCGATTTATTCGATTCATTACTTTATCTCATGTAACAAATACTTTGTTATGGTTTTCATGTCGAATAATTATCTAAGAGTGTCTGTTTTATAAAACAGAAAAGATGACCCCGCATTTTGCAAGGTCATCTTTTCTGTTGCTACTCCCCAAACTTCCACCAATCCAGGAAGAAGAGGTTCTGCTACCAAGGGAACTATTTTGCCCAATCCAATACAATCGTCTTATCTTCATCAATCATAAAGTTCATACCAATCTTTTCCACGGTTTTGCCTCTTAGGGCAAAAGCATCAGCATAATGCTTGTTGTTGATTTGGTCAAGAGCCTCTTGTGCCGACTTATTAAATTTCAGTTCTATCACATAGATGGTATCCTTTGTTTCCATCGTAATGTCTGTTCTTCCCCGGAAAGTATGCTGTTCCACCAATATACGGAAATTCGTAAGCAGGGCAAAGATAATATACATTGTCTGCTGATAATGCCCCTCATAATCGGTATTATCGCAATAAGGTACCGTCTCCCAGAACGTTTTCAATAGCTGAAGAGCACCATCCATGTTACCCTTATTGATAAGAGCCGACATCTTGGCCACGGTCGTATTGCACATTGCAGACTTTGCCGCCAAATAATGCGGCAACATACTGCGAAACAAACCTATCCTCACTTCTTTGTTGGGCAGAGCCAAGGTATAGAGTTCCGTTTCCGGATCATAATTCTTGATAGTGATATAACCACTCTGATAAAGCAAAGGCATGATAGTAGTCATCGTCTCAGTGGCTGCATCGAAATCATCCTTTGATGCATCCATTTGTTCACCCAGTCAATCGGTGTAAAGTCATATTTCCGCATCATATTAAGGAGATAGGTAGGAGTGCCTGAGCCAAACCAATAGGAATCAACCTTTCGCTTTGAAAAGCAAGTGAGCAAGCTATATGGATTGAATATGTCAGAAGAAGGCCAGGCGAAATGATAGCCATCATAATTTTCCTTCAACTTTTCCAAAGTTTTATCATACGACAAGCCCAACACATCTGCCATCTGCTGAATATCTTCATGCATTTCTGTCACAAGTTCTTCCTTGGTAATGCCGCAAATGCCAGCATATTCTGTATCCATACTCACATTTGTGATATTATTGAGTTCACTGAAGATACTAAGCTGCGAGAACTTGGTGATGCCTGTCAAGAAGACGAAACGCAGCATTCGGTCGCTATCCTTTAGGGGACTATAGAAATTGCGCATCACCTCCCTTAAGACGTCCAAGCTGGTATCCTCGTGCACCACATCAAGCAAAGGAGCATCGTATTCATCGATGAGCACAACGACCTTCTGCCCAGTCTGTTCATATACCGTTTTTATCAAATTAAGCATACGGACATTCGGGTCAGGAGAATCATTGACGATGCCAAATTTTTCTTCATTTACCTTTAATATGTATAAGAGATAGCGCACCAATTGGTCCTTCTCCATGTGCTTTCCACCTGCCAAACTAAAATGAAGCACAGGATATTCCGTCCAATCTTTTTCTAGCTTTTCGATGGCAAGCCCCTTAAAGAGTTCCTTCTTTCCCTCGAAATAGCTCTGCATAGTAGAGACGAGGAGTGATTTTCCGAAACGACGTGGACGACTCAAGAAGAAATACTTTCCACTCGTATGAGTCATACGATAGATGTACTCCGTCTTATCTACATAGAGAAAGTCCTCCTCTCGAATCTCAGAGAAGGTCTGCATGCCTATTGGATATAACTTCGTTGCCATATTATCAACAATTTACTATTTACGTTGGCAAAGATAAGCAAAAATCCCGAAACCGCCAAGCGATTTCGGGATTTATTATGTATTCAACTATGTCCCCAATACCTTGAAGGGAATTTTATCACTTTATCAACGTTTATCAAAGAGTTTATATGATGTAACAAGTAAGAAGAGGGTGTGTCAAAAGTCCAAGACACACCCTCCTTTTCATATTTACTCAGCTCCTTGATGATTTTCTCAAGTTACTTAATATTCAATAGAAACATCCAGTTTTTTCAAGTCCTTATCAGCCGAACTGCTGCCGTAATAGACTTCATACTTTCCAGCCTTGGCACGGACGGTATTGGTTGCAGCATCGAAGAGTTCGAAGTTCTTGCTGTCCAGGGTGATGACGGCCTCAGCAGTCTTCCTGCCTTCACCTCCACTCTCTCGAAAGCCTTCAAGCTCTTCAATGGTCCTTCGGTATCGGCAGGATCCTTCACATACACCTGCACCACCTCGGTTCCATCTTTCTTGCCAACATTACTTACAGGCACCTTCAAGGTAATCTTTTCTCCCTTCTTCAGGATAGAGTTGGAAAGCGTAGCATCGCCAATACGGAAAGAAGTGTAGCTTAAACCATATCCGAATGGGAAGAGTGCATCGTTCATATAACGATAGGTTCTGCCCTTCATACTGTAGTCCTTGAAATCAGGCAACTGATTGGAATTGCGATAGAAAGTGATTGGTAACTTGCCGCCAGGATTGTACTCACCAAAGAGCACACGAGCCACAGCCTCACCACCTTCCTGACCAGGATACCAGGCCTGGAGAATAGCATCGCAACTCTCTGTCTCTGGAGTCAAGGCGATAGCCGAACCCGAACAGTTGACAAAGACAACCTTTTTGCCCGCCTCCTTCAAAGCCTTCAAGAAATTGCGCTGAACCTTAGGCAATTCGATGTTGGTGCGGTCACCACCCTTGAAGCCAGAAATCTCGATAGGCATTTCCTCACCTTCCAACTGTGGAGAGATGCCACCTACGAAGACTACTGTCTCGCAATCCTTCAACTGCTTGAGCGAAGCCTGATAGTCGATAGGATTCTCATGACCGATATTGATCTTCATATCCGCATTATAGGTTGGCATTTCAGCATAACGGATTTCTATCTGATACTCCTTGCCTTTCACGCCCTCAAACTCGATGCGGGATTCTACAGTACGCCAATCGCTCTTTTCTGATTTTTTCTCACCATTCAGATAAACCTCATAATGACCGCAGGCAGCCACATCGAGCAATACCTTGGCGTTCTGCTTAGGACGGAATACGGTTTCATACTTGGCAGAAAATCCTGTGAGCTTCACGTTTGGAGCAAAGGCATGCTGACCATAGGTAGTTACCTGCACAGGATTCTTTTCCTGGGTGATGGTAACAGGCTTACCATTCATTTCACGATTGTTCCAGAAAGTGCCCTTAAAGCCCATCTTGCCATCCATGCTACACTGGTCGAAGTAAGAATCCAAAGTCTGTTCGTTCACCAGGTCGCACCCTTTAAAGGTGACGACCTGGTTTTTCTTCAAACGACTCTTGATACCATCCAGGATGGTAATTGTCTGTCGTGGAGTACCATTATAGTTTCCCCACATCATCGGTTCGTTATCCACATTTGGTCCGATGAAAGCAATCTTCTTTACCTTTTTATCGAGAGGTAATACCTCATTCTTGTTTTGGAGCAGCGTCATGGTCTGCAGAGCCATATCGAGCGAGAGCTGGCGATGCGCCTTACTGCAAAGCACAGATACAGGAATCTTCGACCATGATACTATCTTGTTGTCATCCATCTCACCCAAGTCGAAACGACCTTCGAGCAGACGAATCACATGCTTATCAACTTCTTCTTCAGTCAGGGCACCATACTTCACAGCCTCAGGCACCGATTTATATATATAATTAAATCCACATTCTACATCGGTTCCTGCCAATACACCCTTAGCTGCTGCATTTCTGGCATTGCTCGAAACCTTATGATTCTCCCAGAAATCAGTAACAGCGCCACAGTCGGAAACTACCAGGTACTTGAATCCCCACTCATTCCTGAGAATCTGCTGCAGAAGGCGGGTGTTGCCGCAGCATGGTTCATCATCCCAACGCTGATAGGCACACATCACCTCACGCACCTTGGCATCCTGCACCAGTGATTTGAAGGCAGGCATATAAGTTTCCCAAAGGTCGCGCGGTGTAACATCAGTAATATTGTCTGTATGGCGAGCCCATTCTGGTCCGCTATGAATTGCATAGTGCTTGGCACAAGCCCAGAGTTTGCGGTATTTCGTATCTTCAGGTCCCTGCAATCCGCGCACCACGGCACATCCCATCCTACTGGTAAGATAAGGATCCTCACCATAGGTTTCCTGTCCACGTCCCCAGCGAGGATCACGGAAGATATTCACGTTTGGAGTCCAGACAGATAAAGCATGGAAACGGGTTACATCTCCTCCCTTCTGCTGCAGTTCATTCCATTTGGCACGCATCTCATCAGATGTTGCATCAAAGACTCTATACACCATTCTGTCGTTAAACGAAGCTGCCATTCCGATAGGTTCCGGAAAGACGGTTACATCTCCCATGTTCGCCACACCATGCAGTGCCTCGCTCCACCACTGGAATCTCTTGATTCCCAATCGTGGGATAGCCGGCGAATCATCCAGCATCAGAGAAGCTTTCTCTTCCAAAGTGAGACGACCACATAAATCTACCGCTCTCTCATGAGCCGAGAGGGCTGGATTCTGATAAGGCAACTGCTGCGCTGAGGCATTGCCGGAAGACATAGTTACCACAAACATCAAAGCTGCGTATATAACATTCTTGTTCATTGTAATTACTATTAAGCTATTAGTATATTAAATTGTTATTTGTGCTGCAAAGATAAACAAAAAAGCAGAATACTACTTTATCACAAGTATCAAATACTTTATATGATGTAACACTTACAGCTGTATCTTTACAGCCTTTCCGTCATATTCCACACTCTTGCTTGCCTGCATAGCTGATCGCCCGCTCCACTATTGGCATCCACCAGTACGATATGGAATCTGCGATGCTGGAGCATTCCCTTATAGCTGCCCTTGCGTGGAGCGATGTTCAGGGTTCTGTCTGCTTCATTCCAAACAAACTGGATTTCCGAGAATTTACCTTCTCATAGTTGTAGTTGTCGCCCTCATCCTCATAGAGCGTAAATTTACCATCAGCACCAGGATAGACACGGATTTCCAGCTCATCCCAAGGCTTCTCTGAACTATACTGCACTTCAGGACCGAATGGCAGGATGGTACCTGCCTTGATGAACACAGGCATGATGTCGATAGGACAAAGGCGCTGGATATCCTGACCGCCCTCATACTGGGTGTTGCTCCAGAAATCATACCATTTATTACCCTTTGGCAAGTAAACATTCACAGGCGCAGCTGCCTTCCTTACATCAGGATAGATAGTATGGCCCTTCTTCTCCTTATCCTTCCAGGTGTATAAAGGATCGGTTACCGGCTTCACCAGGATGTTGCGGCCGAAGAGATACTCATCGTTCAGACGGGAAGCCTTCTTGTCTGCCGCATAATCCATTACCAGGGCACGCATCATGCTTCCGCTATTCTGTACACAGTCGCCAGCCGTACTGTAGATATAAGGCAAAAGGCGATAGCGCAGCTTGATGGCCTTAATCATAGCATCATAAGCCCAGTCGCCCTGCTTTCCGAATTCATACAGTTCGCTTACCATCGGTGAAGAACAGTGGTTGCGCATCAATGGCATGAAGGTTCCCCACTGCATCCAGCGGGTCTGCAGTTCCTGAATGGCAGGGTTCTTTGGATTCTGTTCAAACTCCCAGTAGAAGAAGCCTCCCAGGTCGGTGTTCCAGAATGGGATACCGCAGAGCGAGAAGTTCAAGCCCGATGGAATCTGATTCTTCATCTCGTTCCAGGAAGCCAGCACATCACCGCTCCAGCAGAGGGTGCCATAATGCTGAATACCGAGACTGCCGCTTCGGGTCATCTGGAGCGAACGCTTTGTATTGCCCTTCATCGCTCTCTGGTGCTCGTAGATGCTCTTGTTGTGCAACAATGGGAAGGCGTTCTTTACGCCCAGCCATGAACCATCGAAGGTCTGATAGTTCTCATCGCCCGGCTTCTCAAAATGGTCTGGCTCCGTAGAATCGGTCCACCAGGCATCGAAGCCCATCTGGTAGAGATGGGTAAGATACTTCCAGTAGAGATCGCGCGCCTTTGGATTGAAGACATCGTATGGCATTACGCCACTCTGTCTTGGCCACGTTTCAAAAGGAAGAAGGGCATTCATCTTCTTCAGTTCACGATACTGCTCTGTCCAAGGACCAAAACTTGCCCAGATGGAAATCATCAGATGGGCATCGTTCTTATGAACATACTTCACCATCTCTTCCGGACTCTTCAGGCGGGGTTCTCCCTGAGCCTTCATCTGCTTCATATCGGTAGGAAGATACTTGGCATAGGCTGGGTCGCCCACCTTATTTATATAGTATGGGTTCTGGAACTTCATCGCATTCCAGTTGGAGTCGCAGCCCCAATACTGCCAGTCCTGCACGATGGCATCAGTAGGAATCTTCAGTTCGCGATACTTATCCAATACGCCAGCCAGTTCATCGCTGGTCTTATAGCGCTCACGGCATTGCCAGAAGCCCATCGCCCATTTCGGAAACATCGTAGCCTGTCCGGTGAGTTCACGGATGCTGGCGATGACTCCATCCTGCGTACCATCCTTGTACATGAAATAGTAGTCGGCGCAGGTTCCCACTTCACTGGTAAAGGAAGTGCATGATGGCTGGTTGCATTATCCTTGGATGCTACTACATCATTGAAATAAGTTTTTCCCGCATTATCCCAGTAAAGACCATAGCCCTTCTCACTGGTGAAATAAGATGGCGATATAAGTATTATTGTTCCAGAGTACGATATTCTGTCGGCCACGCTGATTCATATAAACATCACGCAGCTGTCCCAGACCATAGATTGCCTCGTCGTCGGCAAGACGGAAGTTCTGCTCAATGCGGTACTTGCCCTTGTTGGCCTCATCCTTGCGAGCTTCCAGACGGGTCTTCGTATCGGTAAGCAGCAACTTTCCATCCTTCGAAAGGAAGCGGATTTCGCCAGTCTGCTGGTTCAGTTCGACGCAAATGAATTTAGATTTAACATTTACAATATCACCATTTTCCTGTATTTGAACGCCCTTCATCTGTTGAGGTTTCAAGATGACAGAATAGCTTTTCTTCTGAACAGGAGCACCAAGTCCGGCATCAGATTTCAAGATGCGGACGATGGATGGAGAATAGAATTCGATGGTTACATTCTGCTGAGCCACCTGACGGGTGATAGACTTGGCAGCCATACCTTTCTGGGTGCCTGCCACCTTTACGCTCTTGGCGCTGAGTTCACTTGGAACGCCAACGACAGCGATGCCCAAAAGGGCAATGAGAGATAAATTCTTTAGCATACTTCTGTTTATTTTATTAGAGGGTTTATGATTGGGACGCTTCTCGATTGTCAAATCATCATGAATTTATTGTTGTCTGAAATTCCATTTAGAATTATCGCTGTTGAAATCGAAGGGAGCCAAGCCTGGGGTACAGTCGCCGAGTGAAACCAATGCCAGTTTCTCTTCTGTGCCTGGCACTGCCTTAGGCATGATGCGATAGGTGCCATCGGTGAGCTGTTCGATGCGCCAAAGCTGGGCATCTTCACCCGTAAACTCAGGTTTGGCGATGACATCATGCTGAGCGGTTGCGGTAAGATAGCGAGTAGTGCCTTCTATGCAGATCTTATAATAAGGACCACCCAGATAACCACCCTTTCCGGCAGGCATGATACTCCACTTCTGATGAGGACGGAACATGTAATCGTTCATTCTCACCTTCACCTCGCCCTTAGGCCATTCTGCCTCTACCTCCTTCAAGGTCTGAGGCTCGATATTCTTCAGAGGCTTGGTCGGCTTGATCCAGAAAGGTTCGATATCACGTTGCATTCTCACGAAATCTACGGCAATCTCCAGGGCATAGCCTCTTCGTTCCGATTCTATCTCGTAGGTTCCGGCATGAAATTCATCACCAGCCACAGGCCAGTCGTTCTTCCACAACAAAGGACGGATAGCCAATACGCTTCGTCCTCCCTGTCTGAAATCTGACTCATAGTGGAACGACATCTTTTCTACACCTTCTTCCTCAATATAGCGTCCGAAGTGACCGGGACCCGTCTTCAGATTATTGGCTGCAATCACCATCTTTCCACCGCCCTGCAACATCTCTCTGCCCACATTATCTACGTATGGACCGGTTATCTTTCGCGAACGTCCCACCACGATATTGTAGGTAGAATTAGGACCATCGCAACAGGTGCCATGAGTGCCGAGAAGATAATACCAGCCGTTGCGGTAAATCAAATCAGTAGCTTCGCAGTCGATGGCGATATTGACGGGTTCGTTGCCCTCCATCCGCTTACCAGTCTTCGGATCAAGTTCTACCAGACGGATAAATCCGAAATAGGTACCATAACTGAGCCAGAGTCTGCCGGTAGTAGGGTCGAGCAACAAGCCCGCATCAATGGCATCACAGTCTTCATCATCCAATGAAGAAGCAACCACCACCGGTTCAGTATATTTGAAATCAGGCGATTTCGGATCGAGCGTTTTGTTCCACATCGTCAGGACATCACCGCGATGACTGCCTCCCAATCCACCACCCGTAGCACTGTAGGCTACAAGATAACGGTCGCCAATCTTCAACACATCAGGAGCCGCTCCTCTGCCGGGACGAACAGCACCACCCTGCCAGGTCCAGCCATCCTCCGACCAGATTCCACCTTCACCCGTTCCAAAGGTATAATACTTTCCATCACACAGGGCAATGGTAGAAGGATCATGAATGAAAGGTTCGCCCACCTGGGCTTCTGCCTCGTAAGCAGAAGAAGACAACAAGGCAACCAAAGCAGCGACATAAAGTTTCTGCTGAGCAGCAACCGGGCTAAAATATCTGAAAAATATATTGTTCTGTTTCATAACTTTCTTTATTGATTGCACTACTTCACGTGAATAGACAGGTTTCTGACAGGCTTGCCCTGTCCGTCGATGAATCGGGCACAGAAGTCGCTCATACCAGGACCATTGATGACTGCACCACGAAGAATATTCCTACCTTTCTTCAAGGTAAGTTTCTTAGAAACCACATCATCGCGAACCATTCTTCGGTCGCCTTCGAGCATCACCGCCTCCTCACCATTGAGCCACCACATGGAAGCACCATTCGAGCCAACAGACAAGCGGACGTCTTTCATCTCCTCAGGCAATCGATAATGGTAACCGCCCAGAACAAGACACCATACTTGGGTTTCTTAAATGAAGTAGCGAAACGGAAGAGCTTCACATTAAACAGTTTACTGTCCAGCGCATGCCATTTCAGTTTTTCCTTGCCCACCTTCACGACGGCTCCATCCTTAGGAACTGTTTCCATCTGTTTAGGGAAATACTGCGTATGGAATATCTCCTTCAGATAAGAATCAGTAAAAACGACATTGCTCTTGACCGGCATAGAGATTGGCTCCAGGAGCAACCATCTCTGAATAAAGCCAGCCGCATTAGGCATGACAGCCTGCTTGCCGACTGGTCCGAAATAAGGATTGATGTCTGCAGGTAAATTCCTATTTTGGGCATCCGCAGAGGAATGCCCAAAAAGGAATACACATAAACAAAACAATCTAACTATTTTATTGAAAATGTTGTACATAGACTATTCATTATTATTGAGGTTCGATAATCTGATAACGGCCACTCAGATGCATGAAGGCGAAGAGACGCAACAATCCGTCGTAATAGCCATCGAAGAAGCCTTCTTTATCCGGTTCATGCTTGGCATTCCAGAAATGACTGACGAATTCCCTGCCCTTCACATGATTGCTGACCAATGAAGCCGCAGCCGAAGTGGCAACAAAACCGATAGAATGGCGGAGTGCCTTAGGAGCCGTACCTGCCGGCAGAATATCTTCTACCATCGTTCCATCTACATTATACTGGTCCAGGAAAGAATCAATGCCCTTACTATACAGGAAGTTCTGCAGCGTATTGGCATATTTCTGCTGCCACTCCTTATCCTTGCAAGCCCAGGAATAATCGAGCGCTATGTTCATTGGCACTCGCCATGAGTCATAACGGAAAGCATCACCCAGCAACTGACCCGTCTTCATCAGACTGCATCATAGTTGCAATAGTCCGGGTTCAAGCCCGTCTTCTCATTGATACACTTATGCAGGAACTCACGGCTTTTCTCAGCACACTCCTTCCAGAACTGGGAACGTCCGTCGTTAGCCCATTTAGCCCAAACCTCGTAAAAGGCAGGGAGATGGTAAGAAGGTCGGTAAACTTCCCGCCCCAATGATCGGGCGTAAAGGTGATGAGCTGATGTTCAAGATTGATGAGCGGAGCTGTGCGGTCCATTCCCGCCTTCTGCATGCTGCAATCCAGTATATGCTGCGCTTCCTTCAGATAGTTGATGCCCGTATCATTTCCCCATCGGTTGGATGCAAAGATGAGCGAAGTTACGAAATAGAGTTCACCATCCGATGCGGCTCCCTGCGCATTTCTCGTTCCATCAGTCTTGCAGCTCCATGCGAAATAGCCCTTATAAGGTCCTTCCTGATGCTGCATGTATTTCTTGCTCCATCGCCAGAGGCGGTCGAAGATGTCCTTCTTGTCAAACTGCACGGCAGCCATCATTCCATACGACATGCCTTCGGTTCTCACATCATTGTTCTTTATATCGCTGACATATCCCATGGAATCGCCCACCTCGAAATAGACCTTGTTCTTACCGTAGAATACATCATTGAACACTTCGTTCACCTTCCTGTCAATATCAGCCTGCTTATAGCCCATCTCGGCAAAGAGATTGCGATACTGGTGAGTTTCGAAAGCACCCTTTTCCCAAGGCAACGCATCGAAGCCCAGCCAGTCTACCTCTACGTCGGCTCCACTCTGCAAGGATACATGGAGAGCATGAACGCCTGAGGAGCATGAAGCACCTGGCCCGGACATTCTTCCAGGCTGCCGACTTCGGAATCTTCACTTTAGCAATGATATTACCCTTCTTGCCATCGGCTCTGACTACGAGCACACCGCCCTTAACCGACTTGGCACGAACGGTGATTTCTTCCACCTTCTCATTACCGAAATCCACCTTATTATATATAAGAGCTGTATTCGATTTAGAGAAGAGAGTCTTCCATCCGGCAAAACAGTTGTTCTTATCCAGATAATCAATACCAATACCTTGCCTTGCAGCGCAGAATAGCGGTCAATCTGAATACGCGAACGAGCGTTCGTCAATCCCACACCTCTTAGTGTAGGTATCACCTTCTGTATCGTTCCGTCAGGATTGAAGTTCAGAGAATCGATTCGCACCGAGCGGTTCTTGTCGAACTTAGGCGAATAATCATTATGGTGATAGAAGAGATACCACTGTCCCTGATATTCTACGATGCTATGATGATTGGTCCAGCACTTCGTAGGCGACTCATCCATGATGATACCCTTGAATGTGAAAGGTCCCATCGGATGGTCAGCCATGCATAAGCCAGTGTTTCGGTACCATTCTTTTCACGTACCCAAGGGAAGGTGAAATAATACTTACCGTTGCGCTCGAAGGCAAATGGGCCTTCCTTGAATCCCTCAGGCAATCCCTCTACAGGCTTAGGTTCCGAGGCAAGTTCCATCATGTCAGGTTTCAGCTTAGCCATGTGCAGACCAGCACCAGCCCAGTAGATATAAGCCTGTCCGTCCTTATCTATCAACACGCAAGGTCTATGCCATGAACCCCCTCTATGGTTTCCACATCGGCATAAACGGTCCTTCCGGTTGGTCAGCAACTGCCACGCCTATTCCGAATCCCTTCTCCTCCCCCTTGGGAGCGGCAGGGAAATAGAAGTAATATTTCCCGTCTTTCTCCACACAGTCAGGAGCCCACATCGTATAACTGCCGTCCTGTACCCAAGGTACTTTATCCTGCGAAACGATGACTCCATGATCTTCCCAATCCATCAGGTTCTCGGAAGAGAAGACATGGTAATCAGGCATACAAAACCAAGTCTTCAGTTTCTCTATCGGACTCGGTATGTCATGAGAAGGATAAAGATATACCTTCCCATTGAATACGCGAGCCGTAGGGTCTGCCGTAAACTGGCTATTGATGATTGGATTCTGCGCCAAGGCTGTGTCATAAGACAATACAGCCAAAGCAATGCATCTCATTATTTTCCGAACATTCATTCTTTTATATTAAAATTATTAGTTGATGCTGCAAAATTACATATTTTCCTTCATATACACTTTGTCTCATGTTGCAAAAACTTTATCTTGTTTTTCCGTACCCTTATTGGAAGGGGCAAATTAAATCTATAAATACCCAACCGTCATTTTGTATGGCGAATATATTGTATTTGCCCATCATCTTTTTTAATCACGATAATGGCTGTACCACCTGTCATATTTGGTGGCAACGAACCTTCTATTTGCCAGAATCTATTATTTATCAAAGAAATTTTCAAGGGAAGTTCTGAATTGATTTGCTTTTCCCCATAAATATTTGACAAGACATTTTTAGCAATGATACCAGCCAACCGATAATTGGATATAACACCATTTTTATGATTGTAGACTCCATACGGATCAGCATTATTATCATAACTAATACCAGAAAGTCTTTCCCTATAATTATCAGGAATTAGCGAATCTGTATAATATCCTACAAAACTGTATTCTATACATTTCTTTGATTTTTTGTTTTCAGACGAATACTTGACAAACAAAAAATTACAAAACCAACCTGCTATAAAGAACAAACAAGCCACAAAAAGCTTTATTATTTTTTCCATCTCTACCAATTATTATATATATAATTTATTGAGGTTTTGCAAGTTTTGCCCCACACGCCCTGAAAGGGCAGAAGCCCCTAGCCCAGGGAGGGCACTGAAAAAGGTACCCAATTTTAAGTTGCATAGCTTGTTTTTGAACTTTAATTCTTGTCCAAGAAGCATTTCATCTTTTAAAAGTGAAATACTTTTTTGGACAGGAATATAGTCTCAAACAGCTTTCTATAGCGTTTCTGGCATTTAATTCGGCAATATATAGAGAAATCTACTTCCCCCCTTATGCATTTTGCATCAATTTGATGATTCTCTTCACATTTGCAGCGAAAATAGTCAAAGCTCCCTGCATTTCCATGCACGACAAACCGT
>ENA-OQDW01000109-OQDW01000109.1-human-gut-metagenome-genome-assembly--contig:-NODE-109-length-31988-cov-6.172248_pt1 | contig 31988 bp, 28 predicted proteins | sample MGYA00242784_ERZ504613 | MGnify/ENA primary metagenome ERZ504613 (study PRJEB26092, sample SAMD00036330) | human gut metagenome | host: Homo sapiens | study: EMG produced TPA metagenomics assembly of...
TTATTGGCGGATCAAGTTACGTCGTTGCCGATTTGCTATCAGAATCGTTTTAGGATTTTTTAAATCAAAAAGTTCATAAAATATTTGTAATACTCATTTTAGTACTTTGTCAGTACATTACTTAAACCAAAGTAAGGTAACTAAAAAAAAGTGAGATATTATGAATACAGAACCAGCAAATAAGTGTGGTTTGAAAAGAGAAGATTTTCAGACCACAGTGAATGGCAAGAAGACTGATCTCTTCGTGTTAAGAAACAAGCAAGGCAACGAAGTTGCAGTGACTAACTATGGTGGAGCAGTCGTAGCATCATGATGCCTGACAAGGATGGCAACTATGCCAACCTCATCCAAGGCCATGACAACATACAGGACGTCATCAACTCACCAGAGCCATTCTTGAGTGTGCTCATCGGTCGTTATGGCAACCGTATTAAAGAAGGCAAATTCATACTTCACGGCAAGGAGTATCATTTGGCATGCAACGATGGTCCCAACCACCTGCATGGTGGACCTACAGGTTTCCACACCAAAGTTTGGGATGCAACCCGCATGAGTGATAGCGCTGTCGTGTTGAAATACACGAGCCTTATGGTGAAGAAGGCTTCACTGGTGAGTTGACAGTTTGGGTAGCTTACACATTGACCGACGACAATGAGTTCGTTATCAAGTATCAGGCTACAACCAACAAGACAACCATCTGCAACCTGACACACCACGCTTTCTTCTCAATCCAGGGTATTGCTAATCCTACCCCAACAGTTGACAATATCATCTGTGAGGTGAACGCAAACTACTATCTCCCTATCGATAAGTATTCTATCCCTACAGGTGAGATTTTGAAGGTTGAGGGCACACCATTCGATTTCCGTACACCAAAGCCAATTGGTCAGGACATCAATGCAGACAACGAGCAGATCAAGAATGGTCAGGGCTATGACCACAACTATGTATTGAACAAGACAGAAGAAGGCGAGTTGAGTTTCGCTGCCCGTATAAAAGACCCTGTAAGCTGCCGTACCATGGAGGTTTATACCACAGAACCAGGTTTGCAGATGTACACAGGTAATTTCCTTGCAGGTATCTCAGGACAGTTTGGTGCAACATTCCCACGTCGCAGTGCAGTCTGCTTCGAGGCACAGAAGTTCCCAGACACTCCAAATCACACCTATTTCCCAAGTTGCAGATTAAATCCGGGTGAAACATACACCCAGAAGACAATCTATAAGTTTGGAATTGACAAATAAATCAGAATAAATCATGGAGCAGGTACTCTAAACAGCACTTGCTCCATTTTCGCGCTTGAATGACAAAACTCATCCAGCGCGACAACAATCTTAAAGAGAAGTCTTAACGTCTTTAAAGAAGAAACAACCTCTTAGAAGAAAAGAGTAGCAACCTCTTTACCATAAAAGAGAATTAATAACCTCTTCAAAAAGAGTATAAACAAGCTTTTCGCAAATAATAATAACAAATAACAATATCAACTATCAAAAAAAATGGAAAACCAAAGTAAAAATGGCAATATCATCGCCATTATCACGATGATGTTCCTCTACGCCATGATTTCGTTCGTAACGAATTTGGCTGCTCCTATCGGAGTTATTTGGAAAAATGTATTCGCTGACAGCGGAAGTGCTAACATGATCGGTATGTTGGGTAACGCCATGAACTTCTTGGCTTACCTCTTCATGGGTATCCCTGCAGGTAAGTTGCTCACCAAGATCGGTTACAAGAAGACCGCCCTCACCGGTATCGCTACCGGATTCGTAGGCGTGCTCATCCAGTTCCTTTCAGGTAAGTTCGGTGCCGACATCTCAGGCTTCGCCGTTTACCTCTTCGGTGCGTTCATCTCAGGTTTCGCAGTTTGTATTTTGAATACTGTTGTAAACCCAATGTTGAACCTCATCGGTGGTGGTGGTAACCGCGGTAACCAGCTGAACCTCATCGGTGGTACATTGAACAGTTTATCCGGAACTTTAACCCCAATGCTCGTAGGTGCCCTTATCGGTACTGTTACTGCTAATACCAAATGGTAGATGTGAACCTCGTGCTTTACATTGCCCTTGCCGTATTCGCAGCAGCATTCGTTATCTTGAACTTCATCCCTATTCAGGATCCAGAGATGGGTAAGACTACAGACAAGACTGTATTCGAGCATTCACCATGGGCTTTCCGCCACTTCAACCTCGGCGTTATCGCAATCTTCGTTTATGTAGGTGTTGAGGTAGGCATTCCTGGAACATTGAACTTCTACATTTCTGATACAACAGCAAATGGTGGTGGGTTCATCAATGGTACAGCCTTGGCAAATGCAGCAGCTATCGGTGGTTTCGTTGCAGGTACATATTGGCTCCTGATGCTGGTTGGTCGTCTTTGCTCTAGCTTTATTGCTGACAAGGTATCTAGCCGCATGATGATGATGATTGCCAATGGTGCAGGTATGATCTTTATCGTCCTCGCCGTACTTCTCGGCAAGTCAACAACAGTAGAAATGCCTGTATTTACAGGTACATCATTCCAGATGGTAACAGTGCCTATCGCTGCCATGTTCCTGGTACTCTGCGGTCTCTGCACTTCTATCATGTGGTCTTCTATCTTCAACCTTGCTACTGAGGGTCTTGGCAAGTATACAGCCCAGGCTTCAGGTATCTTCATGATGATGGTAGTAGGTGGCGGATTGATGCCATTGGTACAGAACTTCATCGCTGACAACGCTGGCTATATGGCCAGCTACATTGTGCCTCTCATCTGTATGGCATACATGTTCTTCTATGCTGTAGCTGGTTGCAAGAACATCAACAAGGATATTCCTGTTGATTAATAACACGAAATAAATTAGCCCTAAGGCATATATAGTCTTGGGGCTAAATCATATAATCAAATCTTTAGTAACAACACAACAAAAACTTAACTAATTATGGATATTGAAAAAGTAAGAAGCCGATTCATCAAGCATTTCGATGGTAAAACAGGTAACATCTACATGTCACCAGGTCGTATTAACTTGATTGGAGAGCATACCGATTATAATGGTGGATTTGTTTTCCCAGGTGCAGTAGATAAGGGTATCATGGCAGAAATCCGTCCTAACGGAACAGATACCGTCATGCTCTACTCTATCGACTTGAAGGACCGTGTAGAATTCAAGGTTAATGATCCTGAAGGTCCACGCGCTTCATGGGCACGTTACATCTATGGTGTTTGCCAGGAGATGAAGGCATTGGGCGTTGACGTAAAGGGTTTCAATGCAGCATTCTATGGTGATGTGCCTCTCGGTGCAGGTATGTCTTCTTCTGCAGCTCTTGAAAGCTGTTTTGCTTTTGCTTTGAACGACCTTTTCGGTGACAACAAGGTTTCTAAATGGGATCTCGTTCTCGCAGGCCAGGCTACTGAGCACAAGTATGTAGGTGTTAACTGCGGTATCATGGACCAGTTTGCTTCTGTTTTCGGTAAGGAAGGTAAGTTGATGCGCCTCGATTGCAACAGCCGCGAATTTGAATACTTCCCATTCGAGCCTAAGGGCTATAAACTCTGCCTGGTAAACTCTAAGGTAAAGCACGAGTTGGCAGGTTCTCCATACAACGACCGTCGCAACTCTTGCGAAAATGTTGTTAAGCACATTGCAGCAAAGCACCCAGAAGCTAAGTTCGAAACTCTCCGTGATTGCACATGGGAACAGTTGGAAGAGGTTCGCGCTGAGGTAGGCGAAGAGGATTACAGCCGCGCTCACTTCGTATTGGGCGAGAAGGACCGCGTATTGGCAGTCTGCGATGCTCTTGAGAAGGGCGACTACGAGACAGTAGGTCAGAAGATGTACGAGACTCACCACGGCTTGAGCAAGGAATATGAGGTAAGCTGCGAGGAACTCGACTTCTTAAACGATGTTGCTAAGGAGAACGGTGTTACTGGTAGCCGTATCATGGGCGGTGGCTTCGGTGGCTGCACCATCAACCTGGTAAAGGACGATATCTACGACAAGTTCGTTGAGGACGTTACAGCTAAGTTCACAGCCAAATATGGTCATGCTCCAGAGATTTACCCTGTAATCATCTCTGAGGGTTCTCACAAGGTTTGCTAATATATACATTATATATAATATAAGGAACTGCAGTTAGTATTTGCTAACTGCAGTTTTTTTGTCCCTAATAAGCCAAAAATAGACGTTTTCATACAAATAGTGTTAAAAAGACACTTTAGAAGAAAAAAAGTTAGGGAAAACGCTTGCAGATTCGAAATAAAATTGTAATTTTACACCCAAAATGAATAGACAATAAAAAACAGCCTAAAAATGAGTACATTTAAGACCCTATTTATGGGAGTTGGTTTTGCGGCTATCGCTACCCTCTCAGCTTGTTCATCAAGCAGCAATGCAAGTCTCACACAATCTGGTTTGAATCCGGCAGATTTCGATTCAACAGTATTGGGCAAGAAGACTGAGTTAGTAACTCTCAAGAACGCAAACGGCATGGAAGTTTGCCTCACCAATTATGGTGGACGTGTCGTTTCCATTTCCGTTCCAAACAAGGACGGAAAGCCAACAGATGTGGTTCTTGGTTACGATAATATCCATCAGTATGCTGACACCCTTAACTCTCCTTCAGATTATGGTTCTTCTGTAGGACGTTATGCCAACCGTATCAAGGATGCTAAACTTTCACTTGCCGGTTCAACATACCAGTTGAAGGCAAATGATAATGGCAACTGCCTGCATGGTGGTGGTGCTACAGGATGGTTGAACCAGGTTTACGACATTACAGAGAAGAACGACTCATCCGTTACCTTCACTATCAATGCGAAGGATGGCGAGAATGGTTTCCCTGGCAACGTAACAGCAACAGCTAAATATACAGTCAAGAGTGACAATACACTCGACATCGAGTTTGGCGCTACAACAGACAAAGAGACCGTTGTCAATATGACCAACCACAGTTACTTCAACTTGAATGGCGATCCATCTAAGGAAGGTTTCGATCAGGTAATGTACATCAATGCAGATAAGTTCACTCCAGCAGATTCACTTTACATCCCAACTGGTGAAATCAAGAGTGTCGAGGGAACCCCTATGGATTTCCGTAAACCTGCAGAAATCGGCAAGAAGGTTGATTATAACTTTGATCAGATTAAGAATGCCACAGGTTACGACCACAACTGGTGTTTGAACACATATAAGAATGGTAAGGGCGATGACAAAACAGTTTGCGCAAGCCTCTACTCACCAAAGAGTGGTATCCTTCTTGAAGTATTTACCAACGAGCCAGGCATTCAGGTTTACACCGGTAACTTCCAAGGCACAGGTATTGCCTGCAAGCATGGCATCAAGTATCCTAAACACGTAAGCGTTTGCTTCGAGAGCCAGAAATATCCTGATTCTCCAACCAAGATTACTCAGGGTGTAAAGGATTGGACAGATGCCACATTGAAGCCAGGAGAGAAATACTATTCTCACCTCGCTTACAAATTCAGCGTTAAAAAGTAAGCGTAAGTTAGTTTAAAAGTTAGCGAACCGGCGGATAAAGTCCGCCGGAACAGCTAACATCCAACAAGAAGTTTTCGCAATGACAAAAAACGAAATGTGCTGGATAAGAAACTAACATAATAAGCATCCAATAAAAGAAAGAATAAACAAATAATAATAAACAAACAATCTTATAGTAATTATGAATTGGAATTCAACAGAATTCGTATGGCTTGATTGGGCTATACTCGCCATTGGTGTTATCGGCGTAATTTGGGCTGTCTGGCACGCAATCATGAAAGACAGAAAGGCTCAGAAAGGTGAAGACTCTTCTGCCTACCTCTTCGGTAAGGGTGAGCATGGTATGTAATCGGTATGGCTATCTTTGCTGCCAACATTGGTTCTGAGCACCTCGTTGGTTTGGCTGGTACAGGTGCCAAGAGTGGTGTTGGTATGGCACACTGGGAGATGCAGGGCTGGATGATCCTCATCTTGGGTTGGCTGTTCGTACCTTTCTACCAGTTGCTCATTAACAAGATGGGTAAGATCATCACCATGCCAGACTTCCTGAAGTTCCGCTATACCCAGCGCACAGGTTCATGGCTCTCTATCATCACACTCGTAGCCTACATCCTTACTAAGGTGAGCGTTACAGCCCTTACAGGTGGTATCTTCTTTGAATATCTTTGGGGCTTGAACTTCTGGGTTGGTGCCATCGGTCTGATTATCCTCACCACCATCTTCACCGTATTCGGTGGTATGAAGGGTGTGATGACATTGTCAACTATCCAAACTCCTATCCTCGTCATCGGTTCTTTCCTCGTACTCTTCCTCGGTCTCTCTACCCTTGGCGGTGGCAGCATAGCTGCTGGTTGGGCCGACATGATGGATTACTGCGGCAAGCTGAACAATGGTTATGGTACAACTCACATGTTCCACTGGGAGGCAGGTGACTCTATGTATCAGGAGTATCCTGGTTTCGTAGTATTTATCGGTGCAACCATCATCGGTTTCTGGTACTGGTGTACAGACCAGCACATCGTTCAGCGTGTATTGGGTCAGGTTCCTGGCGAGAGCAACGTAGAGGTTATGAAGCGTGCCCGCCGCGGTACTATCGCAGCCGGTTTCTTCAAGGTACTCCCTTGCTTCATGTTCCTCATTCCAGGTATGATTGCAGCCGCTTTGGCTCAGAAGGGTGCCATCCAGATGAACGAGACTGATGCAGCCTTCGCCATCATGGTAAAGACCGTTCTTCCTGCAGGTATCAAGGGTATCGTAACCATCGGTTTCATCTGCGCACTCGTTGCTTCATTGGCAGCATTCTTCAATAGCTGTGCTACCCTCTTCACCGAGGACTTCTACAAGCCATTGAAGAAGGGCATGTCTGAGGCTCACTACGTACTCGTTGGCCGTATCGCAACCGTAGTAGTTGTAGTTCTCGGTTTCGCATGGTTGCCAATCATGATGAAGATGGATACATTGTACAACTATCTCCAGGGTATCCAGTCACTCCTGGCTCCAGCATGGTAGCCGTATTTGCAATGGGTATCTTCTTCAAGAAGATTACTCCAAAGGCAGGTGAATACACCATGATTACCGGTTTCCTCATCGGTATGCTCCGCCTCGTTACCAACGTCATTACTGACACTGGTAAGGCTACAATGATGGTGCATTCTGGGATTACACCGCATGGTTCTGGCAGACCAACTGGCTCGTATTCGAGTGCTGGTTGCTCGTCTTCCTCATCATCTTCATGGTAGTAGTGAGCTGCTTCACTCCAGCCCCAAGCAAGGAGCAGGTAGAGGCAATCACCTTCACATCCGACTTCAAGAAGTCTATCCGTGAGAGCTGGGGTGCCTTCGATATCATTGGTACACTCGTAGTAATCGGTCTCTGCGCTGCATTCTACGCATACTTCTGGTAAAATATTATTCCCATCAGGAGTAAGAAGTGAGGAGTCTGGAATTTTCTCAAAGATCAGACAAAACTGTTTCTGTTGAAAAAATCCGCGATCCTTTCTTCTCCTTCTTACTCCTTGATTTTCCTCTCGAAGCTGCTCTATGAAGAGCAAGCAAAAGAACACAACAATACATACATTAAATCATTACATCAAAACAGCAGAAAGACCATGACCCAGTTTTATAATGAATACTCCAAAGTATTAGTATCCGTCGATTGTATCATTTTCGGTTTCGACGGTAGCAACCTCCAGGTACTGATAGGCAAACGCAAGATGGACCCGGGAAGAGGCGAATGGTCACTCTATGGTGGTTTCGTTGGCGCAACAGAAAATCTCGAAGATGCAGCTAACAGAGTCATCCTGGAACTTACTGGAATGAAAAACCTCTATATAAGACAAGTAGGAGCTTTCGGCCGCATCGACCGTGACCCAGGTGAGCGAGTTATCTCTATCGCCTATTGCGCTCTCATCAATGTGAAAGACTATGATGACAGCCTCCGTGTAGAACACGGATTGGAATGGGTTAGTCTGAACGAACTTCCAGAACTTTACTCAGACCACAAACTCATGATCCGCAACGCTATCGCACAGATACGCCGCCGCATCAATCATGAGCCATTAAGCTTCAAACTCCTCCCAGACCTCTTTACGCTGACACAGCTTCAGCACGTATTCGAGGCAGTAATAGGCGAAGAGATTGATAAGCGCAACTTCCGCAAACGTGTGAAGGATATCGACTTCATCGAGAAAACAGAACTCATCGATAAAGTCAACTCGAAACGAGGCGCCGCCCTCTACCGCTTCAACAAGAAAGCATACGAGGAAGACCCATCGTTCAACTTGAAATAGAATAAACAACTTAAAACAAAAGATATTATGTTAGAAGAATTAAAAGAAAAAGTGTTCAAGGCAAACCTTGATCTCGTTAAGCACAACCTCGTGCTCTTTACATGGGGTAATGTGAGTGGCATCGACCGCGAGAAAGGTCTGGTTGTCATCAAGCCATCTGGCGTCGATTATGACACCATGAAGGCTAGCGATATGGTAGTGGTAGACTTGGAAACAGGTAAGGTAGTAGAAGGCGATCTGAATCCATCATCTGATACACCAACCCACTTGGTTCTCTACCGCGCATTCCCAGAGTTGGGTGGCGTAGTTCATACTCACTCTACTTATGCTACCGCTTGGGCACAGGCTGGCTTGGACATCCCTAACATTGGTACAACTCATGCTGATTACTTCCACGATTGCATCCCTTGCACTGATGCAATGACAGAAGATATGATGGCAGAATATGAGCACAACACAGGTGTTGTCATCGTTGACCGTTTCAAGAAAGATAACATCAACCCAGTTCATACTCCTGGCGTATTGGTTAAGAACCATGGTCCTTTTACATGGGGTAAGGATGCAGACCAGGCTGTTTATCACGCAGTAGTAGCTGAACAGGTAGCAAAGATGGCTTTCATCTCATTCTCTGTGAATCCAAACACCACCATGAACCCATTGCTCGTAGAGAAGCACTTCAACCGCAAGCACGGTCCTAACGCTTACTACGGACAGAAAAAGCACTAATCAACAGTGCTTCAAATAAAGATAATAAATCACATAACAATAACAATTAATACAACAAACAATCATGATTAAAGCATTTGAAAATTTAGAGGTATGGTTTGTAACTGGTGCACAGCTTCTTTACGGAGGCGAAACAGTTAAGATAGTTGATGGTCACTCTAAGGACATGGTAGATGGTCTGAACAACAGTGGCATCATCCCAATCAAGGTAGTTTATAAGGGCACAGCTAACTCTTCTGCAGAGGTAGAGGCTGTCATGAAGGCTGCCAACAACGACGAGAAGTGTGTAGGTATCATCACATGGATGCACACCTTCTCTCCTGCTAAAATGTGGATCAAGGGCTTGCAGGCTCTCGAGAAGCCTCTCCTCCACTTCCACACTCAGTACAATGCAGAACTCCCATGGGATTCTATCGATATGGATTTCATGAACCTCAACCAGTCAGCCCACGGCGACATCGAGTTCGGTCATATCTGCACCCGTATGCGCATCCCTAGAAAGGTAGTTGTAGGTTACTGGAAGAGCGAAGAGGCTCAGAAGCAGATTGCAACATGGGCTCGCGTAGCTGCAGGTGTTGCTGATGCTCACAACGTACGCTGCTTGATGTTCGGTATGAACATGAACAACGTTGCCGTAACAGATGGCGACCGTGTAGAGTTCGAGCAGCGCTTGGGTTACCATGTAGATTACTACCCAGTATCTTCACTCATGGAGTACTACAAGAAGGTAACTGATGCAGAAGCTGATGCTCTCGTTGAGGAGTACAAGAAGGAGTACACCATCAAGATCGATGAGTCTGGCGAGGAAGTTTATTGGGAGAAGGTGAAGAACGCAGCTAAGGCTGAAATCGCTCTCCGTCGCGTATTGAAGGATGAGAATGCAGTAGCATTCACAACCAACTTTGATGACCTCGGTGACGCAGACATCGACGATCCAAACTTCTGCGGTTTCGACCAGATTCCAGGTTTGGCTTCACAGCGCCTGATGGCAGAAGGTTATGGTTTCGGTGCAGAGGGTGACTGGAAGACAGCTTGCCTCTACCGCACACTCTGGGTTATGAACCAGGGCTTGGAGAAGGGTTGCTCATTCCTCGAGGACTACACACTGAACTTCGCTGAGGACCGCACATCAAGCCTCCAGAGCCACATGCTCGAGGTTTGCCCATTGATCGCAACAGATAAGCCAAAACTCGAGGTTCACTTCCTCGGCATCGGTATCCGCAAGCAGCAGACAGCTCGCCTCGTGTTCACATCTAAGACAGGTAAGGGTGTTAAGGCAACTGTAGTTGACCTCGGCAACCGTTTCCGTCTCATCGCAAGTGAGGTAGAGTGCATCGAGCCAAAGGCAATGCCTAAGCTCCCTGTAGCTTCAGCTCTTTGGGTTCCACAGCCAACATTCGAGATTGGTGCAGGTGCTTGGATCCTCGCTGGTGGTACTCACCACAGTGCATTCTCTTACGATATCACTGCTGAGTACTGGGAAGACTTCTGCGAGATTCTCGGTATTGAGTTCGTCAACATCGACAAGAACACAACAATCAGCAGCTTCAAGCAGCAGCTCCGCAACAACGAGATTTACTACATGCTCAACAAGGCATTGCGATAATTAAAGTAAAAAGTGAAGAACGAAGGGCTAAAAAGTAATGAAATTCAATACTTTACCCTTTGTTCTTTACATTAAACATTTAAAAGAAATGAGCGCAAAAACTATTATAGAATCCGGTAAGGCCATTCTCGGTATCGAGTTTGGATCTACCCGAATCAAGGCTGTCTTGATCGACACCGACAACAACCCTATCGCACAGGGTAGCTTTGAGTGGGAAAACCAGTTGGTTGATGGTCTCTGGACTTACAGCATCGACACAATCTGGAAAGGTTTGCAGGATTGTTATGCCGACCTCCGCAAGAACGTGAAGGCTGAGTACGACTGCGAAATCAAGCAGTTGGCTGCCATCGGTATTTCTGCGATGATGCACGGCTATATGGCTTTCGGTAAGGATGAGAACATTCTCGTTCCTTTCCGCACATGGCGTAACACCAATACAGCCAAGGCTGCAGCTGAACTTTCAGAGCTCTTCCACTTCAACATCCCATTGCGTTGGAGTATCTCTCACGTATATCAGGCTATCCTGAATGGTGAGGACCACATCAACAAGATTGACTTCCTTACCACTCTCGCCGGTTATATCCACTGGCAGCTCACAGGCAAGAAGGTTTTGGGCGTAGGCGATGCATCAGGTATGCTCCCTATCGACTCTAACACCAACAACTACGATGCAGAGATGGTAGCTAAGTTCGATAAGCTCATCGAGCCTAAGAACCTGGGCTGGAAGATTCTCGACATTCTCCCTGAGGTACTGAACGCAGGCGAAGATGCTGGCGTATTGACCGAGGAAGGTGCAAAGAAGCTCGACCCATCAGGCACACTCCAGGCAGGCACCCCACTCTGTCCTCCAGAAGGTGATGCAGGTACTGGTATGGTAGCTACCAACGCTGTCCGTCAGCGCACAGGTAACGTCAGTGCAGGTACATCTTCTTTCTCTATGATTGTATTGGAGAAAGCCTTGAGCCAACCTTACGAAGTCATTGATATGGTGACTACTCCAGACGGAAGCCCTGTAGCAATGGTTCACTGCAACAACTGTACTTCCGACCTCAATGCATGGGTAGGTTTGTTCAAGCAGTATCAGGAGTTGCTCGGTGTTCCAGTAGATATGAACGAAGTATTCGGCAAGCTCTACAACCACGCTCTTGAAGGCGATGCTGATTGCGGAGGATTGATTGCTTACAACTATATCTCTGGTGAGCCTGTAACAGGTCTTGCAGAAGGTCGCCCTATGTTCGTACGTTCTGCCAACGACCACTTCAATCTTGCCAACTTCATGCGTGCCAACCTCTATGCTTCAGTAGCTGTATTGAAGATTGGTAACGATGTATTGTTCAAGGACGAGAAGGTACAGGTAGATCGCATCACAGGTCATGGCGGTTTGTTCAAGACCAAGGGTGTAGGTCAGCGCATCCTCGCTGCAGCCATTAACTCCCCTATCTCTGTCATGGAGACAGCAGGCGAAGGTGGTGCATGGGGTATTGCCCTGCTCGCAGGTTATCTCGTTAACAACGAAGAGAAGTTGAGTCTGGCAGATTATCTCGACAAGAAGGTATTTGCAGGCAATACTGGTGTAGAGATTGCACCTACTGCAGAAGATGTTGCTGGTTTCGATAAGTACATCGAAACTTACAAGGCTGGTCTTGCTATCGAAAAGGCAGCAGTTGAGAACAAAAAGTAACTAAACGACAAATACGTTTGTGGGGATTATACCTCCACACGTATTATACTAAAAATCAACAACAAATAATAAGAACAATGATGAAGAAACTTTTCGCTACCACATTGCTTTCAACAGCAGTTGCATTCTCAGCTCAAGCTCAGGATGTTACAGGAACAATCTATGCCAACCAAGGAACACAGAAAATCAATAAGGAGATTTACGGCCAGTTTGCCGAGCATCTCGGAAGCTGTATCTATGGCGGACTTTGGGTAGGTCCTGATTCTAAGATTCCTAACACTCAGGGTTACCGCAACGACGTGTTCCAAGCCTCAAGGACCTGAAAGTGCCTGTATTAAGATGGCCTGGAGGATGCTTCGCTGACGAGTATCACTGGATGGATGGTATCGGTCCACGTGAGAAGCGACCAAAGATGCAGAACAACAACTGGGGTGGAACCATTGAGGACAACTCTTTCGGTACACACGAGTTTCTGAATCTCTGCGAGATGTTGGGCTGCGAACCTTACATCAGCGGAAACGTGGGTTCCGGCACTGTTGAGGAATTAGCCAAGTGGGTGGAATATATGACCAGCGATGGCGATACTCCTATGGCAAAACTTCGCCGACAGAACGGCCGCGACAAGGCATGGAAGGTAAAATACCTCGGTGTTGGTAACGAAAGTTGGGGATGCGGTGGCAACATGCGTCCTGAATATTATTCAGATCTCTTCCGCCGCTACTCTGTTTATTGCCGCAACTATGACGGCAACCAGCTCTATAAGATAGCATCTGGAGCGAGCGATTACGATTATAACTGGACTAAGGTATTGATGGACCGTATCGGCAACCGTGCCAACGCCATCTCTCTACATTATTATACAGTAACAGGCTGGACAGGCAGCAAGGTTCTGCCACCAAGTTCAACAATGAGGATTACTACTGGACCCTGGGCAAGGCGCTCGGCATAGAAGATGTTATCAAGAAGCACGAAGCTATCATGGACAAGGCTGATCCAAAGAAACAGGTAGCCCTCCTCGTTGACGAATGGGGAACCTGGTGGGATGAGGAGCCTGGCACTATCAAAGGCCATCTCTATCAGCAGAACTGTATGCGCGATGCCTTCGTTGCAGCACTCTCGCTGAATGTATTCCACCGTCATGCAGAACGTGTGAAGATGACCAACATCGCACAGATTGTCAACGTGCTCCAGTCTATGATTCTGACTGATACAAAGGGAACTGGTCACATGGTTCTGACTCCGACCTATCATGTATTCAACATGTACAAGGACTTCCAGGAGGCAACCTATCTCCCAATGGATGTAAAGTGCGACTCTATGGATGTTCGCGGCGATGATCACGCAAGAGATGGAAGAAAGATTCCATTGGTATCTACTTCAGCAGCCAAGAAGGCAGATGGAACCATTGTGGTTGCTCTTGCCAATGTCAGTCTTGACAAGGCTCAGCAGGTAGAGTTCAATCTGGATGGTGCAGCTGCTCCAAAAACTGTAACAGGACAGATTCTTTCCTGCAACAAGGTGAGCGATTACAACGACTTCGCACACCCGGATGTAGTGAAGCCTGCAGTTTTTAAGGATGCAAAAGTAAAGAAAAACACCCTTAAGGTAAAAATTCCTGCAAAATCTATCGTAGTTTTGAAAATAAAATAGTATCTTTGAAGGCGAAAAAAGGAAGTATCCTTCTTTTGAGTAGCCTTCAGAGCTAGAAAAACAAGAATATTTCAGCAGAAATAACAATTATAATTAATATAAGATTATGAACGACATTAAAGTAATGAATCATGCAGCAGATAACATCCGTATCTTGGCTGCTTCAATGGTAGAAAAGGCAAACTCAGGTCACCCAGGTGGTGCCATGGGTGGTTCTGATTTCATCAACGTACTCTTTGCTGAGTACTTGGTATATGATCCATCAGATCCAACATGGACTGGTCGTGACCGCTTCTTCCTCGACCCAGGTCACATGAGCCCTATGCTCTATGCAGGTTTGGCTATGCGCGGTTTCTTCTCTATGGAAGACCTCAAGCAGTTCCGCCAGTGGGGTTCTGTAACTCCTGGTCACCCAGAGCTCGACCTTCAGCGTGGTATCGAGAACTCATCAGGTCCTCTCGGTCAGGGTCATGCCCTCGCAGCTGGTGCAGCTGTTGCAGAGAAGTTCCTCGAAGCTCGTTTGGGTTCAACCATGATGCAGCACAAAATTTACGCATACATCTCTGATGGTGCTGTAGAAGAAGAGATTTCTCAGGGTGTTGGTCGTATCGCCGGTAACCTCGGTTTGAACAACCTCATCATGTTCTACGATTCTAACGACATCCAGCTCTCTACAGAGTGTGGCGTTGTAATGAATGAGGATACAGAGATGAAGTACAAGGCTTGGGGCTGGAATGTCATCAAGATCAACGGTAACGACGTAGCTCAGATTCGTGAGGCACTCGATGCTGCTCAGAAGGAGCAGGACCGCCCTACCCTCATCATCGGTAAGACAGTAATGGGTAAGGGTGCCCTCCGCGCAGACGGCACAAGCTACGAGGCTTGCATCAACACTCACGGTGCTCCTCTCGGAGGCGACGCATACGTAAATACAATCAGAACCTCGGTGGTGATCCTGAGAATGCATTCGTTATCTTCGACGATGTGAAGGAGATCTACGCTAAGCGTGCAGAGGAGTTGAAGAAGATCGTTGCAGAGCGCAAGGCTGCAGAGGCTGAGTGGCGCAAGGCTAATCCAGAGAAGGCTGCCCAGATGGATGAGTGGTTCAGCGGCAAGGCTCCTAAGGTAGACTGGAGCAAGGTTGAGCAGAAGGCTGGTTCAGCTACACGTGCAGCATCTGCTGCTTGTCTTGGCGTTTTGGCAGAGCAGGTTCCTAACATGATCTGTGCATCTGCTGACCTCTCTAATTCTGATAAGACTGATGGCTTCCTGAAGAAGACCAAGAGCATCGTTCGTGGTGACTTCTCAGGTGCTTTCTTCCAGGCTGGTGTTGCAGAGTTGACAATGGCTGATATGTGTATCGGTATGATGCTCCATGGTGGTGTGGTTGCAGCAATGGGTACATTCTTCGTATTCTCTGATTATATGAAGCCAGCTGTACGTCTCGCAGCCCTGATGCAGGTTCCAGTGAAGTTCATCTGGACTCACGATGCATTCCGCGTTGGTGAGGATGGACCTACTCACGAGCCAGTTGAGCAGGAGGCACAGATTCGCCTCATGGAGAAGTTGAAGAACCACGCAGGTAAGGACAGCGTTCGCGTATTCCGTCCAGCTGATGCTGACGAAACTACAGTTTGCTGGAAGCTCGCTATGGAGAATGTTGAGACTCCTACAGCTTTGATCTTCTCTCGCCAGGCATCGCCAAGTTGCCAGAGGGAACAGACTATGAGCAGGCTGCTAAGGGTGCTTACATCGTAGCAGGCAGCGACGAGAATCCAGACGTTATCTTGGTAGCTAGCGGTTCTGAGGTTTCTACATTGGAGGCTGGTTGCGATGCTTTGCGTGCCGACGGCATCAAGGTTCGCGTGGTAAGTGCTCCATCAGAGGGCTTGTTCCGTGGTCAGAGCAAGGAATATCAGGAGAGCGTATTGCCAAAGAACGCTAAGATCTTCGGTATGACTGCCGGTCTTCCTGTAACACTCCAGGGGCTCGTAGGCGCTAATGGTAAGGTTTGGGGTATGGAGAGCTTCGGTTTCTCAGCTCCTTACAAGGTACTTGATGAGAAGCTCGGTTACACAGGCGAGAACGTTTACAAGCAGGTAAAGGCTTTCTTGGCTGAAGCTTAATTAGTTTGATAAGTTAGGAGTTAGAAGTTTGGTATCAGTTTTTGTCATCAGGCAATCATCTGGTTTACAGCATCTAACTCCTATCACTCTTTTATATTAACCTTGTGATGTAATGAAGAGTTTGCTCTTCGTTCTTCACTTAAAAACTTAAGTATTATGGAAGTAAAGACAGTTGGTATTGCATGCGATCACGCAGGTTTTCCATTGAAGCAATTCGTTTTGGAATATTTGGAAAAGAAGGGTTATCCTGTAAAGGATTATGGTACATACAGCGATGCGAGTGTAGACTATCCTGACTTCGGTCATGCTCTTGCTAATGGCATTGAGAGCGGCGAAGTATATCCAGGTATCGGCATTTGCGGCAGCGGCGAAGGTATCGCCATGACATTGAATAAGCATCAGGGTGTACGTGCCGGATTGGCATGGTGCAAGGAGATTGCTCATTTGGTTCGTCAGCACAACGATGCCAACGTATTGGTACTTCCAGGTCGTTTCGTAGACAACAAGACCGCCGAGGCTATTCTCGACGAGTTCTTTGCCACAACATTCGAGGGTGGCCGTCACGAGCGTCGTGTCAAGAAGATTCCTGTTCAGCAGTAAAGTTCTGAATGGATTAAAAAGAATTAAGGCTGAGTCATCGCATGATGGCTCAGCCTATTTTTATGGAAGACGGACATACCAAGAAGATTTTTACGACACATGAACAACTTCAATAAATGCACACAAGCGTAAGATACAATCGCAGAATACGGAAGAAGTTGTCGGAAAAGACAGATGAAGTTGTCGGAAAAGATAGTATAGGTTATCGGAGAAGTTAACTCCGTAGGCCGCACAACAGCTGTTGTGCGCTTGCATAACAGCTGATATGCGCTCGCACAACACCTGTTGTGCATGCGTAGACCAGCTGATGGGCGCCTACAGCAAACCAACATTACTCGTTGATGTTTTATCAATCATTTTGCCACAAAAAACACAGTCCTATTTGTTATCTTACCGGAACAACCCTATGTCAAAGAAACAAAAAAAGGGATGCCACACCAGGTGACATCCCCCTATGAGAATCAAATACTTATTTGAAGTTCAATCTTTACTTGCTCTCTTCCTCAGCCTGCTTGGTCTCTGCTGCGTTAGGACCATAGTAGCCATAGTAAGCCTGGTAACGGGTGTAACCCCAGTTAGCCTGAGCCTTCTCTGGATCGAGCTGCTTAGCCTTATCGAGAACCTTGATAGCCTCCTGGTAAACAACCTTGCGGCCGTTAGGATCCTGCAAGTTACCAGCCTTGCTGTTGTAGCAAGCACCCAGATAAGTAAGAACAACTACGTTATCCTCCTTTGCAGCAAGAGCCTGCTTCAAACATTTGATAGCGTTGTCTGCATCGTTCTTCTGGATATACATCATACCCTTGTTGGCAAGAGCTACGAAGTTGTTAGGGTTCTTTGCGATAGCATTGTCCAAAAGCTCAGCCTGCTCCTTCTCCATCTTCAATGAAGAGTACATAGAGTTCAAACCATCGAGAACAACCTCATTGGTCTCGTCCTTTGCAAAGATATCCTTGAGCTTGTTAACATAGGCAAGAGAATCCTCGTGAGTCTTCAAGCGTCCTTCATCACATAGAGCTTGAGGTTGAGGGCATCCTTAGCCTCCTTCTCACTCTTCATGGCGATGTCGCAATACTTCTCGCAACGGGCAGCATCCTTAGCCTGGTATGCATAACGGGCTGCAAAGAGAGCAACCTGACCGATATAGTCCTTCTCGCTATCCTTCTGCTTCTGGTCTACAGAAGCGAAGAGTGGCTCATTGTCTGTATCGAGGAATGCACCCCAATACTTCAATACCTCATCAGCCTTATTGTTCTGGGCTGCTGTCTGACCCGCATTAACGAGCTGAACACGAGCACCCCATACACGGCTAGCGTTGTTGTTAAACTTAGGAGCAACCTTACCCTTAGCGTTAGGAAGCTGGTCGTACTTGTAGCACTCAATGGCATTGATCAATGCATTGTAAGCGCCCTCAGACATAGCAGCCTCGTCAACCGGGTCGTTTTTCTTCATGATCTGATTGGTCTGCTGGATGCTCTGCTGGTCGTTGAACAGCTTCATAGCGAGATCAACGAGCTTGTTGTAAGCCTTGGCCTTCTCTGCATCGTTAGCCATCTGACCCAAATTCTGCTTAACCAAAGCCTCAGCCTCGGCATAAGACTTAGCCTTCATGACAGCCTTGAGAGCGTCACTGTCGCCTGCGAATGCTGATGTGGCACCTAGTACCATCATTGCAGCTACTAAAAACTTTTTCATTTTTCTTAATGAGTTTAAAAGTTGTTGTTATTTATTTTTTACGCGTCTTTTCTTTTATTCGAAATCTACGTTGCCCGAATCGGTATCCTCTGCTTCAGATGCTTCGTCAGCGAGATGAGCCTCAGCCTCAGCAGCCTCTTCAGCAGTCTTGGCGCCTACGGTATCATTCTCTATCTCCTCGCTCTTCTTAGCCCAGGCAGAACGGCTCTCCTCTTCTACAGAAGCCTCGAGCTCAGAACTCATCACCTTGCATACGCTGGCAATGACATCATTCTTCTTGGCAAGATTGATGAGGCGGACACCCTGAGTAGCACGGCCCATGACACGGCAATCAGCTACTGCAAGACGAATCACGATACCACTCTGGTTGATAATCATGAGGTCATTATCATCGGTTACGTTCTTGATAGCTACCAGTCGACCGGTCTTGTCGGTAATATTCAGTGTCTTCACACCCTTACCGCCACGCTTGGTAACGCGGTAATCGAGTACGTCAGAACGCTTACCATAACCCTGCTCGCTCACTACCATCACGGTTTCCTTCTCAGGATCGTTGACAACAATCATACCTACTACAGCATCATTACCCTCATCGAGACGCATACCACGAACACCGGTAGATGTACGGCCCATTGTACGGATTTCGTTCTCGTCGAAACGGACAGCACGACCATTGCGGTTGGCAATAATCAGTTCGTTATGACCATTTGTCAGACGAACATCTACCACCTCATCGCCCTCTACGATGTTGATAGCTATCACACCGTTGGCACGTGGACGGGAATATGCCTCCAGACAAGTCTTCTTCACAGTACCGTTCTTGGTAGCGAAGACTACGTAGTGGTTGTTGATGAACTCAGCATCATTCAATCCCTTCAAGCGGAGGAATGCATTCACCTGGTCATCGCTCTCGATGTTGAGGAGGTTCTGGATAGCACGGCCCTTGGAATTGCGGTCGCCCTCAGGAATCTCGTAACACTTCAACCAGTAGCAGCGGCCCTTCTTGGTGAAGAACAGCATGGTCTGGTGCATGGTAGCAGGATAGATATACTCGGTGAAGTCCTTATCACGGGTACGGGCACCCTTAGAACCTACTCCACCACGAGCCTGCTCACGGAACTCTGACAATGGGGTGCGCTTGATATATCCGAGATGACTCACGGTGATAACCACTGGGTCGTTTGGATAGAAGTCTTCTGGATTGAACTCATGGTCATCAGGCTTAATCATGGTGCGACGTGCGTCACCATACTTCTCCTTCACCTCGTTGAGTTCATCCTTCATTACCTTCTTGCAGAGCTCAGGATCGTTCAGAATCTGGTTCAAGTAGTCGATGGTCTTCATCAACTCGTTGAATTCATTGTGCAACTGCTCCAGACGCAAGCCTGTCAACTGGCTGAGGCGCATATCCACGATGGCCTTACTCTGAAGTTCATCGAGTTCGAAGCGCTTCTCCAAGTTGCGCTGAGCATCAGAAGGAGTCTTGCTGGCTCTGATAATATGTACCACCTCATCAATGTTGTCGCAGGCAATGATCAAGCCCTCAAGAATATGAGCACGCTCCTGAGCCTTCTTCAGTTCGAACTGAGTGCGGCGGATTGTAACATCATGACGATGCTCTACGAAATACTTCACACACTCCTTCAAGCTCAAAAGACGTGGACGACCATTAACAAGAGCGATGCAATTCACTGAGAATGAACTCTGAAGAGCTGTCAGCTTAAAGAGTTTGTTCAAAAGAACATTGGCATTGGCATCACGCTTCACATCAACAACGATACGCATACCCTGACGGCCAGACTCATCGTTTACGTTAGCGATGCCATCTACTCTGCCTTCCTTGGCAAGGTCAGCAATAGCCATCACGAGCTGCTCCTTGTTAACACCATAAGGAATCTCGGTGATAACAATCTTATCATGGTTTTCACCACTTTCAATCTCGGCTGTGGCACGAACCACGATTCTGCCTCGACCTGTTTCGTATGCATCCTTCACACCCTGTATACCATAGATGGTAGCACCGGTTGGGAAGTCAGGAGCAGGGATATACTGCATCAATCCATCGGTGTCGATGTCAGGATTATCAATGTATGCACAGCAACCGTCAATTACCTCACCCAGGTTGTGGGTAGCATATTGGTAGCCATACCTACGGCAATACCATTACCACCATTTACCAGAAGATTAGGAATCTTGGTAGGCATCACGGTAGGTTCCTGCAGGGTATCATCGAAGTTGTTGGTCATATCAACCGTTTCCTTGTCAAGGTCATCCATGATATGCTCACCCATCTTGGAGAGGCGGCACTCAGTATAACGCATGGCAGCAGGAGAGTCACCGTCAACAGAACCGAAGTTACCCTGTCCGTCAATCAAGGTATAACGCATGTTCCACTCCTGTCCCATACGCACCAGAGCGCCATAAACAGAATAGTCACCGTGAGGGTGATACTTACCGAGCACCTCACCAACAACACGCGCACATTTCTTATAAGGTTTGTCACTGGTGTTTCCAATGCCGAGCATACCGTAAAGAATACGGCGGTGCACAGGCTTGAAACCATCGCGCACATCAGGGAGGCACGAGCCACGATAACTGACATCGAATAATCGATGTAGCTCGACTTCATCTCCTCCTCAATGTTGATCTTCATGATTCTATCATGATCCATTGTCTGATTTTCGTCCATTTCTTATATTAATGTATTATTGTTTATTCGTTACTTTCAAAACGCCTGTTTTCCATCCGGAAATCGCGTTTAAGGGCATTTCCTTGCGTTCTAAGCCGTTTTACCCTTTTGAAATTCCCGACAAAGATACAAAAAAAAATGATACTAAAACGCTTTAGAGGCGAAAAATCGCATTATTTTAGCATTATTTGTATTTTAACAATGCAAAAAAGTTGGCATATCATTTGCTATTTTTGAAAATAATGTGTACTTTTGCACTGAGATATTTAAAAATATAAGCAAATATGATAAATCCGTTTTCACATATACAGGACATACTGAACAGAAGTAGCAAAGAAGCAGCACGCACCTTGGGAAGTGAAATCAGCGTAGAGCATCTGATGCTGAGTCTGATCAGCCAGAACGACAGCGATGTCAACAAGCTCCTGAAGGGCGCAGACATCAGTCCGATGGCTTTCAGCGGAGTCCTTAACAGCAAACTGGAAAAGCATGTGGAAGAAACTCCTGCCGATAACGTGAAGGAGAATAGCCACATCCCATTCAGCCAGATAACAGACAGCATTATCAGAGACTCTATCCGCGAGGCAAACAACTACGAGCACTCCAAGATTGTAGAGCCAAGACATCTGCTGCTTGCCATCTTGAGAAATGACAAGAACCCTGTAGCCAACTGGCTGAGTCAACTGGCTTAAGCTACGACCGTGCCATCGAAATGCTCTATCCTACTGACAAGATGATGAGCAGAAGACAGAAGAGCCGAAGGATTTCAAAATGGAACCACAAACACCAGATTCAGAAACCCCTGATGCTGACAGGCAGGAGGAAGCAGAGAACCTGGAGATGGCTGGTGGAATAGAAGCAGGAGATGACTACAACGAGAAGAACGACATGATGGAAACTGACGAAGAGCCATTCGATATGGAAAAGGATCAGAACCCGATGAGACTGTCTACCCGTTCAAATGGAACTCCACGCAAAAAGAGCAGCACCCCTACCATCGACAAATTCAGTTTCGACCTGACCAAGCTGCAGCCGAAGGAAAGCTGGATCCTGTCGTAGGCAGAGAGAAGGAGATTCAGCGCGTGCTCGAGATTCTGGGTCGCAGAAAGAAGAACAACCCAGTATTAATAGGTGAACCGGGCGTAGGAAAGAGTGCCATCGTAGAAGGATTGGCACAGCTCATCAACAACCAGGAGACATCGCCTATGTTCTTCAACAAGCGTCTGATTAGTCTCGACCTGACTGCCATCGTTGCAGGAACCAAATTCCGCGGACAGTTTGAAGAGCGCATCAAGAATGTCATCAAGGAACTGGAGAACCATCCGGAAATCATCATCTTCATAGATGAGATTCATACCATGATAGGCGCCGGTTCCGGTGAAGGAAGCATGGATGCTGCCAACATTCTGAAACCAGCCTTGGCAAGAGGTGTCATCCAGTGTATCGGTGCCACCACGCTCGACGAGTATCGCAAGAGTATCGAGAAAGACGGAGCCCTGGAGCGCCGTTTCCAGAAGGTTATCGTTGAACCGACAACACGCGAAGAGACCCTGCAGATACTTCACAACATCAAGGAACATTACGAGAAGCATCACTGTGTGAGATATACAGACGAGGCTCTCGAGACATGTGTCAAACTGACAGAGCGCTATATCACCGACCGCCAATTCCCAGACAAGGCTATCGACGTGATAGATGAAGCCGGCTCGCGCGTACATATTAATAATGCAAGTGTACCTGCTCCATATATCAAGCTGGAAAAAGAACTGAAAAAGATAATCAGCAAGAAGCAGCAGGCTGTAGCAAACCAGAACTTCGAGATGGCAGCCTCATGCAGAGATGCCCAGACCAAGATCGAGAAAGAGATTGAGGACATGAAGGCGCAATGGCAGCAGGGAGAGATTGGCGAATATGTTGAGGTGACAGCCGAAGACATTGCAACGTTATCAGCATGATGACCGGCGTACCGGCCCAACGCATGGCAGAGGGTGAAAGCAAACGTCTGAAAGATCTGGAACACAACCTGAAGCACAAGGTGATTGCTCAGGATAATGCCATCAACAAGATGGTAAAGACCATTCTGAGGAACCGTGTAGGCTTGCGCGACCCTAACCATCCTATTGGCGTATTCATGTTCCTGGGTCCTACAGGTGTAGGCAAGACCTATCTTGCCCAGAAACTTGCCGAGGAAATGTTTGGGTCGAAAGATTCACTCATCAGAATAGACATGAGCGAATTCTCCGAGGGTTTCAACGCCTCACGTCTGGTAGGTGCACCTCCAGGATACGTAGGCTATAACGAAGGTGGACAGCTGACCGAAAAGGTACGCCGCAAACCATACAGCATCGTATTGCTCGACGAAATAGAGAAAGCCAACAGCAAGGTATTCAACCTGCTCTTACAGGTACTCGACGAAGGCAGACTTACCGATGGCAACGGCCGACTCATCGACTTCCGCAACACCATCATCATCATGACCTCTAACGCAGGAACCCGCCAGCTGAAAGATTTCGGCAGAGGCGTTGGCTTTACTTCTGCAGGTATAAAAGGCGGATTGGCGATGGATGAGAAAGACAAGGAGTATGCCCGCAGCATCGTCCAGAAGAGTCTGAGCAAGCAGTTTGCTCCAGAGTTTCTGAACCGTCTCGACGACATCATCACCTTCGACCAGTTGGATCTCAATGCCATCAAGCGCATCATCGACCTCGACCTGGAAGGACTGGTCAAGAGAATAGAAGACTTGGGATTCCATTTCCAGATTACCGAAAAGGCAAAGGAGATGGTAGCCAAGAAGGGATACGATGTACAGTTTGGTGCCCGCCCACTCCGCCGCGCCATCCAGACCTACATCGAAGATTCCGTTTGCGAGATGTTACTCGATGGCACAATGAAGCCAGGCGACACCATCTCGGTAGGCAAGAATTCGAAAAAAGAAGAATTGACATTCAAGAAACTATAATCAGAAGAGGGACTATCCACTGGCGATAGTCCCTCTTTTGTTATGCCCCCGGTATAGCAACCAACGAACTTTAGTTAATAAGAGTTAACCACAAGAAAAGTTTAGGCAATAATTTCTTATTTCAAAAAATATTCATTACCTTTGCATCTGCTTTTGGGCAAAAAGCCATGATGGCTCAGTTGGTAGAGCAACGCATTCGTAATGCGTGGGTCGCGGGTTCGAGTCCCGCTCGTGGCTCTTTCTTGTGAAAGGAGTTAGTATTTTCCTTCGCGAGATTAGCACATCGGTAGTGCACGGGCTTCCCAAGCCTGTGAGGCGGGTTCGACTCCCGTATCTCGCTCAGAACATCAGCAAACCCAGGGTTCAGCCCTGGGTTTCTTGTTTTTATTAACATCTTTTCAGCCTTCTATAGCAACAAAATCACTTTTTTCGAGTTATTATATAAATTAAACTAAGATAAAAGAATAATAATGAAGAAATATATCATACTTGTACTGGCGCTCGTCCTGTCTTCAGGACCACTTTTCGCACAGAGTTCACACATGACCGATGATCAGGTCATGAGCTTTGTGGTGAAAGAACATGAGCGTGGCACATCCAATTCACAGATTGTTACCAAACTGATGCAGCAAGGCGTAGACATCTCCCAGATTCGACGTGTACGCAATAAGTATCAGAAAATGTCGCAGCAGAACGAGCTCTACAGCACAACCGCTGCAGGAAATGCAGGCAACAAGAGAATGCGGACCAACAATGGTAAGCAAAGAGAAGATTACCAGGACAAGGACAATGAGAAGCAGGTTTCAACCTATAGCAACTATCGCATCCAGAGCAAGCAGAACGACAGCTACTATTCATCTTATGATGAGAATAATCCTGACTATGCTAACTTCAGCAAGGAGATGAATGCACTGGTTCCAGATACAGCTACCATGGTTAAACAGATGCAGGCTGAGCTCGGCATCAAGCGCAACAAGGTATTCGGCCGTGACATCTTCAATAACAAAGACCTCAGTTTCGAGCCAAATATGAACATCGCTACCCCACAGAACTATCGTCTGGGACCTGGCGATGCCGTCATCATAGATATCTATGGCGCCTCTCAGAAAACCATCGAGAGCACCGTTTCGCCAGATGGTGAAGTAACCATCGAGGGTTATGGACCAGTCAGCGTTTCAGGCTTGACTGTAGCTCAGGCTAATGCCCGCCTACGCAATACAGTGGGCAGCAGATACCGTTCAAGCCGCATCAAGCTTACCGTAGGACAGACCAAGACCATCATGGTAAACGTGATGGGCGAGGTTAAGATTCCGGGCACCTATACCCTCTCAGCCTTCGCCACCGTATTCCATGCCCTCTACATGGCAGGCGGAACCAACGATCTGGGTACATTGCGAAACATAAAGGTATACAGACACAATAAACTGGTAACGGTTGTTGATATCTACGACTATATTCTGAACGGCAAACTGACGGGTAATGTCCGTCTTGCCGACAACGATGTTATCGTAGTAGGTCCATACGACTGTCTCGTAACCATTGCCGGAAAGGTTAAGCGCCCGATGATTTACGAAATGAAGAAGAACGAGAGTGTCAATTCCCTTCTGAAGTATTCCGGTGGTTTTACAGGCGATGCTTATAAGAAATCAGTAAGACTGAACCGCAAGACAGGCAGAGAACATGCCGTATATAATGTTGGAGAGTTTGACTTCTCAAGTTTCCGCATCGATGACGGCGACTCAATCAGCGTAGACAGCATCCTGCCACGCTACGCCAACACCGTAGAGGTGAAAGGAGCCGTATTCCGTCCGGGCATGTACAATCTCGGCGAAGAAATCAACAGCGTACGCACCTTGTAGAGCATGCCGAAGGATTGACTGAGGAGGCATTCACTAACCGTGCCGTAATGCACCGCATGAAGTCTGACCGCTCGCTCGAAGTAATAAGTGTAGACATCGCCGGCATCATGAATGGCAAGACTCCAGATATCCCATTGAAGGAGAACGATGTTCTCTTCATCCCTACCCGACAGGAAAAGATTGTAGAGCGCACCCTCACCATCCGTGGCGAAGTGCAGTATCCAGGCGTCTATCAATATGCCGACAATGAGACCCTCGAAGACTTCGTTCTTCAGGCAGGCGGCTTGACCGACAAGGCTTCAACCGTTAATGTAATGGTAAGCCGTAGAGTAATGGATGCCAAGCTTTACGTCCAGACAGCGTTATCGCCAAGACCTACACCCTATCTCTTAAAGACGGCTTCGTTATCGACGGCACCCCAGGTTTCAAACTGATGCCATTTGATGAAGTAATGATTCGTCAGAGTCCGGCTTATGTAGAGCAGCAGAACGTATCGATTACTGGTGAAGTGATGTTTGCCGGTCTCTATACATTAGACCACCGCAACGCCCGCCTGAGTGAACTCTTCAAGAAGGCAGGTGGAGCTACCGACCAGGCATACCTCAAGGGAGCCCGCATCATCCGCAAAGCCAACGAGCAAGAGAAGCAGCGCATGGAGCAGTATTGAAGATGCAGCGCGAAGATCTGCAGAAAAATCTTCTGCAGCTAGCCTCCAGCAGCAACAATGCCAGTGCCATCTTGCAGAACTCTAAGGATGTAGAACGCACCAATATAGAGAAGTTCAATGTACCTAGCGAGTATCCGGTAGGTATCGATCTTCCTGAGGCATTGGCGAACCCAGGCAGTGATGCGACATCATCCTGCGAGAGGGCGACCGTTTGGTCATTCCTCAGTACAATGGTACGGTAAAGATCAATGGTGCCGTAATGTTTGCCAATACGGTAGCCTACGAAAAGGGCAAGAAGCCAAGCTACTACATCGACCAGGCAGGCGGTTTTGCCGCAGATGCATTAAAGAGCAAGGCATACATCATCTATATGAATGGCAAGGTAGCCAAACTCTCTCATGGTGCCAAAGTGCAGCCAGGCAGTGAGATTGTTGTCCCAGCCAAGCTGAAGCGCAAGATGAGTACCGCAGAAATGATGAGTATGGGAAGCAGCATGAGCAGCATCGCCGCCATGATTGCTACGATTGCCAATATGAGTAAGTAAGAATAATCAAACCCTATAAGTATAAAAAGGAGTCATTCAATGAAATATCCTATAGGAATACAAGATTTCGAAAAGCTACGTACAAAAGGATATTCGTATGTAGACAAGAGCCGATTCGTGTACAAGTTGGCGACAGAGGGAGAATACTATTTCCTCAGTCGCCCACGCCGATTCGGAAAGAGTCTCTTTCTGTCTACGTTGAAGCATACTTCCAGGGTAAGAAGGAATCTTCGAGGCTTAGCCATATATGACTTGGAGACAGAATGGAAGAAATACCCTATCTTCCATATTGATCTCAACACGGCCAACTTTCGAGAGAAAGACAGTCTGTACACAGTTCTTAATGACTACCTCACAACTTGGGAAAGCAAATATGGAACCCGTGAGTCAGAAGCCACACTTGCCCTTCGTTTCAAGGGTGTGATAGCACGAGCTGCAGAGAAAGAAGGATGTGGTGTTGTAATTCTTATAGATGAATACGACAAGCCTATACTTCAGACCTTGCGCGCCCCAGAGTTACAGGCAGAACACCGTGCACAGCTGAAAGCATTCTATTCGGTATTGAAGACACAAGACCGGTATATCAAGTTTGCATTCCTCACAGGTGTAACCAAGTTTGGCAAGGTTAGCGTGTTCAGCGACCTCAACAACCTGACGGATATCTCGATGGACCACCGCTATATTAGCATCTGCGGAATGACAGAGAAGGAACTGCTTACGAATTTCAAGGAAGGTATCGGCGAATTAGCGTCTGCAAATGAAGACAACGAGACAGAAACCATCGATAAGTTAAGAATGCGTTATTCTGGCTATCACTTCGAAGAAAATTCTGAAGAAATATACAATCCTTTCAGTGTACTGAACACGTTAGCAAATTCACGCTACGATGATTACTGGTTTAAGGCAGATACTCACACTTTCCTCATAGACATTCTGAAGAAGCATGACTATTGCATTACAGACCTCAATAAGACACAGGTAAAGGCCAGTATGATGAACAATGTGGATTCCAATCCCATTCCGGTCATCTATCAGAGCGGTTACCTAACAATAAAGAGTTACGACGAGCGATTCAAGAACTACCAGTTAGACATCCCCAACAAAGAGGTCGAAGAAGGTATTCTCAACATCTTCCTACCCCCTCTATAGTTCTGCAGGCGACCGATTCTCTTATATGGAGGACGAGTTAAACCATAATACTGAAAAAGAAGCTCTGCAACAAATAGAAGAAAAAAACTATGCTGCTCCTTTGTATAGATAATCGAACTATTACCAAACTCGATATCAACCTCTCCAATAAGACCAAAGGAGTAGAGATATTTAAAGTGGGATAAATTTTAATAACAAAATAAATTATAATCAGTGATGTATAATATTATTTTTTAACTTTATTATCACATGCAACAAAATTAAATGAAATGGAAAAGAAAAAAGATATAATAGACCTTGTCGAGATTTACAATTTGCTTAAGGCAAAGAAAAGGGTTTTCTATATGGTATTACCTATCGTATTTGCTTTATCTTGTTTGTTGATTTTTCCTGAGCCACGTTATTATAAAAGTAATGTGGTGCTGGCCCCTGAGATGAGCGGTGAAGATGTTGCTGGTGGATTGGCATCAGTTGCTTCTCAATTTGGTGTAAATCTATCAGGAGCGTCAAATGATGCTATCTATCCCCTTCTCTATCCAGAAGTCGTGGAGTCAAATAAGTTTATCGTTGGACTTCTTGATGTAAATGTTAAGACCATAGATGGGACAATAAATACAGACTACTATACGTATATGTCGAAATATCAAAAAAACAATTGGCTTTTGTCACCATTTAAAAAGATTTTTAGCACAATTGGTTCCTTATTTATAAAGAAAGACTCTGTTTCGAATCAAAATTCAAAAATGAAGATAAACTCGTTTATGATGTCTAAAAAAGACTATGAACTAGTGGAACTTTTAAAGCAGAAAATTATATGTAATATAGATAAGAAAACAGAAGTGATAACTATTTCTGTGACTGATCAAGATCCACTTATCTCTGCAACAATGGCCGATTCTGTAAGTACACATCTTCAGCAATTTATCACAAAATACAGAACCACTAAAGCACGTATTGATGTAGAGCACTACCAAAAACTTGCAAATGAAGCAAAAGTTGCATATGACAAAAGTGTACGCATTTATAGCACTTACTGTGATACGAACCAAGACGTGATGCTCCAATCGTTTATATCTAAACGTGACGAAATGGAAAACGAGATGCAACTAAAGTTCAACACCTATTCTGTCATCCGCACACAATTAGAAACCATGCGCGCAAAACTGCAAGAGAAAACGCCAGCGTTTACAACATTACAGAGTGCTTCTGTTCCTGTTAAACCAGCAGGACCAAAACGCGTGTTTTTTGTGATAGGAATGACTTTGCTAACATTTATAGTTACAGCCTTATGGTTGTCTCGCAAGCAGATATTTTTTTCACAAAAATAGAAAATGTACATTTGACATAGAGTTTAATATTTATTAATATTTAGAATACATAAAAAAAGAGGAGATATTTTTATGCTGTTTTTAAAACGCATTCCGTTATTTTTTACAAAATCATCATCAAAAGTAAGTCTTCATGACATGGTTTTCTTACCATTTGTGATGATTTTCGCAATAGTGGTAAACATTAGCATGACGTTAGATGTTGAGGCCACACAGTTGCTTTCTTACTTGGTATTGGTCCTTGTTTTAATGAGTTTTGCTGTAACACTCACTATGGTTTTCCGTGAGCGTGAAATTTCTCGTTATATCTTTTTACATATTCTTTTTATGTTTATTCTCATTTCTCTAACTATAGTTAATGGATTAAAGATTAAGAATATACTTTATTTAAGCATTTCGCTGCTGTCACTTTTGTTAATAATGAACTATTATCGCAATCGTATAAGTTTTGTGCTTCAGTGTCTTGCCTTTGCTTTTCTTTTGTTGTCTATGTCATTTATACATATCGTTTCTCATCCCATGCTTTGGATGATTGATGAGTACAAAACTGCTAGCGGCTACCTCCTTGGAGGAAATTATAATCAGATGGGATGTCGCTTGTTAATATCTCTAAGTACTTGCTTGTTGTGTTTGCGTTATTCCTGGTTATGGATTGTTAATTTTTTGCTGCAGTCAGTAATTATTGTAGCTTCTCTTTTCATGGTAAATTCTATGACTTCTCTTTCTATGATTAGTCTGTTTCTTGTGTTCTGTCTCATACCATCGCTAAGAATACGAAAAATGGGCATATACAGTTTATTTGTGGCATTTATGTTATTCCAAGTGCTTGTTGTCTTTAATGGACGCGGCTTGGAAAATAACGATATGGCACGCTATATTGTGGTTGATATCTTGCATAAAGACCTAACATTTACTTATCGTACATATATGTGGGAGGCTGGTATAAATCTGTTTTTAAAGTCACCATTATGGGGCTGGGGATACCCCGATGCCGATTGGTATAGAGGAAACATGGAGTCATTAGCCATTGGCCCTCACAATTTCTTACTATCAACCTTATTAATGGAGGTGTTTTGTTATTGTTTTATATATGTATATTTGTTATGCACCTTTAAGGCAATAAAGCATTACATGAATGACCATATTCTTCAGATACTTTTATTTTCTGTTCTTTCATTGTGGTTTATGTCGCTTATGGAGATGTATCCATATACCTTTATGTTTTATGCCTTAGCATTACTTTATTTTTATCCTTATTATGCTAAAGAAAGAATCATAAAAAAGAAGTATAGATATCGAAATAAAAAAATTGAAATGCAAGAAAATACAAATAAGGCAATAGCCATAAACTCGCTAATTTTATATGTCAGACTTGTTGTTATATCAATAAGTGGACTACTTTACACAAGATTCAGTTTAGAAGCTCTTGGAGTAAACGATTATGGTCTTTATTCAGTAATCGCATGTATCATCACTTTTATAAGTGTGTTGAATACCATAATGGTAACAACTTCAAATCGATTTATTGCAATTGCAATCGGGCTTCATGACAAGCAAGAAATATGTAATCAATTTAACATAAACTTACTTATTCATATCGCGATTGCTTTGTTGACTATTGTCTTGGCAACTCCTATTGGACATTGGTATATCCAAAATTTCGTGTCTTATAATGGTAACATGAGTGTTGTGAAAGTTGTTTACGATATATCAATTATTTCTGCTGCATTGTCTTTTGTGGGAGTCCCATATAATGGTTTACTTATGGCTCGTGAACGTTTTTTGGTATTTTGCTCAACAGATGTGCTGATGAGTCTTTTCAAATTATTCTTCACCTATTTACTAATTAGTCATTTTGAGAATAAACTTATCGTTTATTCTTGGATGATGGCATTTATGGCTGCCTTTCCTACATTTGTATTTTGGTTATATTGTCGTAAAGCATTTGCTAATACAACACGATTTGTTTTTGTACGTCAATGGAAAAAATATAATGAGGTATTAAAGTTTTCAGCCAGTATTGGTATTGGTGCTATTGCTATGATTGGAAAAGTTCAAGGAGGTGCTCTTATAATAAACATGTTTTTCACTACTGCAATGAATGCTGGTCTTGCAGTGGCTAATTCTGTAAATACAATCCTTATGACTTTTGCCAATAATGCCCAGAAACCTATTTCTCCACAAATTGTGAAGAGTTTTGCCGTTGGTGACATGGAGCGGTGCACTAATCTTGTGTGTCTTGCATCTAAAGCCACTTACCTTTCTATGTTTTTTGTCTCAATACCTTTTCTTATCTCCCCAGAGCTCATTTTGGTCTTTGGCTTAAGAGTATCCCCCATATGCTGTGACTTTTACTCGCTTGCTTTATAATAGACAACTTTGATTTTTTCAATCAATGCTGGCGTTTAACGATTTTGTAAATGCAACAGGAAAGATTAAGTTATG
>ENA-OQDW01000111-OQDW01000111.1-human-gut-metagenome-genome-assembly--contig:-NODE-111-length-31560-cov-6.502116_pt1 | contig 31560 bp, 39 predicted proteins | sample MGYA00242784_ERZ504613 | MGnify/ENA primary metagenome ERZ504613 (study PRJEB26092, sample SAMD00036330) | human gut metagenome | host: Homo sapiens | study: EMG produced TPA metagenomics assembly of...
AACAAGAAAAGTAAAGTTTCTATACAATATAATAAGATTCCCTTTGTGAAGAAAGACTACGATTCAACTAGAATATACAGAAACACAAAAAAAAAGGGTGCGTCACAGACTTATGACACACCCTCCTTTTTGTTTCTATATACTATAAATTGAAAAAGCGTCCCCGCAGTAGCCTCACGGTCACTACGGGGACTTATATTACTAACATCTAACTTTAGCATTTTTGTTTAAACTTAAAAACAAATACTTTAAGAGATTAAATTCTCCGTTATCTATAAACATAAACCAAGTATCTCATATATTGCAAGTAACTTGTATCCTGCAAATATCTTGTATCCTAAAATGCAAGTTCTTAGAAAAGTTAAACCCATAGACCAGTATCTCTACTAATATCTTTGATTAATTTTTATTTTATTGCTTTTTGTTTATTTAATTATTTAATACGTTTAAGTTCACAATGCAAAGATATAAAAAAATGGGTAAACTCCAAATTAATTTTGCTTTATTTTGTATTAAATGGCTTTTATTGTACTTATGCGGCGGTTTTTAAGGATTAACCGGCAAAGTTAAAGAGGGTGTATCATAAACAATCAAATGCTTTATGATACACCCTCTTTCTCAGGATTCTGAATATTGTCGTGTTTATAACGCTTCGTCTTCAGGACGTGGCATCTGTGTTTGGGGCTTCTGTTTCTTGCCTGACTTCATGAATAGTTTCTTTTTCTTGAGCCATGCAGCCTTGCGTATTTCGTATTCTTCGCGATGACGCTCCAAAAAATTATCTGCCATGTTTCGTTTCCTTTTTTACTTTACGTTATGAATGCTTATTCTTCTTTAAACTTACTGTAAATCACCTTGATTCGGATCGGACCAGATGCCACCTTCTTGCCAGTCTTCTTGTCTGTGGTATAATCCTTGTCAGGATCATCCGTACCCACGATGAGTCGCGTAGAAGCGAGTGACATATCGTGATTAATCTTGGAGATGACGGTAGTATAGCCCTGTGTGGTTGTGATGACGTTTACAGGAACCAGCACTACTTTATTCCAGTTTTCCCCCTTGCCCTTGTTCTTATACATGGCAGAAACCAGATTGGCGATATTCTGGAATGTATAGGCATTCTTGTAGGTGCCGGTACTGCTGTAGCTTGCCGTATAAGAAGTACGGTTGTCAGCCAACTTGCTCTTTTCGAAGAACGACTGCAAACTGTCTTTCTGAACCATCAGGATGGTGCTTGGTGTAGCAAAGTTGTATGGGTTGTCTTCGTTTTCATTGTTGAGTCGTGGGAAAGAGATGGTAGCTGTGTTGAGCGTATCCTTCTCATGTCCCTTCATGATATCTTCGATAGGGAGGGTAACTTCGGTGAAGATACCTGCCGGTGACTTGAGATAAGTACATTTCTTCTGATCCTGACTTGCCAACTGCTCCAAGTTCTTGGTATCGTTCTCAATCTTGTTGAGCTGCAATACCTCTTCTGTACCATCGAAACGGTTGTATCCGATGCTTACAGCTGTACTGTCTGTAACGCCGTCCTTTGCCTTGATGGTCTTGTGGCGGGTCCAGTAGAAGATAAGCTCTGTATTCCAGATCTTAGCCATGTTACCCGTACCGCCTACGTTCTTGATATAGAAGCCAGGGCAGACGTTGTGCAGGAACTTGTAGTTGGTCTTGAAGTACTCAGGATGTTCAGCGTATGTTTGCATGATGTAAGAGCCATAGTTCTTGTATCTCTTACCATCTTTCTTATACTCCTTATTCAAGTAAATCTTGAAGTTCTTGACATCTGATGTATTGCTCAAGTTGTAATTACTGCTCCAATGCTCGTTGCTTTCCCTTACCCAGCCTTCCTTGAAGGCATCATAATTAGAGTAATACTCCTTATCTTCTGCCATCGGCTTTGTCATCTCATAGGCTGTCACCTTCATTGGGGCGATTGTATCACCATAGCTGGCATTGTATGAAACCAGGAGATAGCATGAGTCTGCTTCGATAGAACCCTTGTTTGCCTGCTTGATGTAATCGAGTGTATCTACATCGAAAGTAGGCAATACGCTCAACTGGGTCATGTAGTCGCCCTTTACATAGTTGCCGGTTTCCGGGTCTTTCATCTTTCCGATGAGTCCCGTGTTGTTGCGGCTCAATACGGAATCTGCTACTATAGACTTTGTGGTAACATTGAACGCTGAGTTAGAAATGTTAATGTTGTCTATCTTATTAGTGATGCTACCACCGATTCCCTCGGTGGTATCATCACATGCAGCGAAAGTAAGCGCTGCTATTACTAATACTGTTAAGAGTCTTAAAATTTTCATTATCCTTGTATGTATGTGTCTCTGTTGTCGGAATTTTATTCTGCGTCAGGACAAACCTTGTTGATGAAGTCTGCGTATGGCTCCTGAATATCTTCTCCCGGATAAGTCAGTACAGGCTTGTTCTTCTCCTTCGCATAATCAAAGAGAATCTGGGTAGCTTCTTCTTCACCTTCTACCACACCGTCGCTATAGTCGATGGCGAGTTTGCCGAGCTCAATGAAGTCGAAGTCGTCCTGATAGCCGTCGAGCAGTTCAGGCTTGGCATCGCGGAAGGCAACGCAACGTTTGAAGTTGGTACCCAGTTCACCCTTGAGTTCGTTGGTATAGAGAGCGGTAATTACCTTTGATTCAGCAAATGAAGGCTCTTCGCTGTAGGCTGTCTTTACATAGAATGGCACTACTGCGCTAGCCCAACCCTGGCAGACGATCACATCAGGCTGCCAGCGGAGCTTCTTGACGGTTTCCAATACACCACGTGCAAAGAAGATAGCTCTTTCTCCGTTGTCGGCATATTCCTTTCCGTTTTCATCGGTGCCCATCTGACGGCTCTTGAAATAGTCATCATTATCGATGAAATAAATCTGCTGTCGTGTTGTTGGTATAGATGCAACCTTGATGATCAGCGGATGGTCTGTCTCATCGATGATAAGGTTCATACCAGACAGGCGAATGACCTCGTGCAATTGTCCGCGACGCTCGTTGATGGTGCCCCACTTAGGCATGAAGGTGCGGATCTCAAAACCTGCTTCCTGCATCTTCTGAGGCAGTTCGCGTCCCATGATAGACATGTGAGACTCGGCTACGTATGGGTCGATCTCCTGATTGATAAATAATACTTTTTTTGCCATAAAATTTAAATTTTATTCTTACGAATTACGTGCAAAGGTACAAAAAAAACTTCAAATAGGGGCATTTTTTCTCCGAAATTCATTATTTTCGGCAATAATTCGCATATTTTTAGGTTTTTTCTTTCTCATTTGAGAAAAAAGTTGTTATTTTGCACCCGAAAACAGATTATGACGATGAAAGTATTCAATAAGATTGTTGACCTCCAGAACGAACTCTTCATGTGTCGTAAGGAGGGAAAGGAAATCGGCCTTGTGCCAACTATGGGTGCGCTGCATGAGGGTCACGCCTCTCTTGTTAAGCGCAGTGTGAAGGAAAATGGCGTGACTGTGGTTTCTGTGTTCCTGAATCCTACACAGTTTAATGATCAGGGTGACTTGGATCGCTATCCTCGTACCCTCGATGCTGACTGCAAGCTCTTGGAGGCTTGTGGTGCAGACTATGTGTTTGCACCATCGGTGAAGGAGATGTATCCTACACCAGATACACGCCACTTTGAGTTTCCACCTGTTTCTACCGTGATGGAGGGTGCCAAGCGTCCGGGTCATTTCAATGGTGTATGTCAGGTAGTGAGCCGTCTTTTCTATATCGTTCGACCAACCCGTGCTTATTTCGGTGAGAAGGATTGGCAGCAGATTGCTGTCATCAAGCAGCTCGTGAAGTACATCAACAGCGATGTGCAGATTGTTGAGTGCCCTATTGTCCGTGATGAGGATGGTTTGGCTAAGAGCAGCCGTAATACTTTGCTGGCTCCTGATGAGCATGCCATTGCGCCAAACATCTATAAGGCCCTGAAGGAGAGTGTAGAGTATGCCAAGACTCATACCGTACAGGAACTCACGATAAGGTGGTTGCAGACATCAATGCTGTAGAGGGTCTGGAGGTAGAATATTTCCAGATTGTGGATGGCGACAGCCTGCAGGATGTGTCTTCATGGGAGGATAGTGCATACGTGGTAGGTTGCATCACCGTTTATTGCGGTAAGACTCCTATCCGTCTCATCGACCATATCAAGTATAAAGGATAAATTCCTCGATAGATATTCTTTATTAAGTTTAATCCGTAACAGATCAAGTAATAACAGAACAATGCAGATAGAAGTATTGAAGAGTAAGCTCCATTGTGTGACCGTAACTGAGGCTAACCTGAATTATATGGGTAGCATCACCATCGATGAGGACTTGATGGACGCTGCTAATCTGATAGCAGGCGAGAAGGTTCAGATTGTAGACAACAACAATGGTGAGCGCTTGGAGACCTATATTATCAAGGGTGAGCGTGGCAGCGGTTGTATCTGCCTGAACGGTGCTGCAGCCCGCAAGGTGCAGGTGGGAGATACCGTTATCATCATCGCTTATGCCCTGATGGACTTTGAGGAGGCTAAGACCTTCAAGCCTACCGTGGTTTTCCCTAAAGAGGGAAATAAGGTTTAAATATCGTATGATGATATAGAATTGTTTAAAGAATGATTATCTCGTATGATAATCATAAAGAATATGCGTTCCTGTGGATAGATGAATCCGTAGGAACGCATATTTGTTTTGGGACGATAAACTTGCGTTTCGGTGTGGCGAAATAGCGGTAAGCCACATCGATGGTGATGCCCTGTTCACGGATGGATAATGTATGTATACCCTATATATAATGGTGTAATTACTATTTTATGAAGGTATAATTACGATGGGCTACGGATAGATCTCGATATGGCTGCTGCCGGAGTTGCCATTCTTGATAATCCTTATCTGGGTGGTGATGCGCTCGCTCATCGTGTCGGTATGACTGATGACGCCCACCTTCTTGCCTTGCGAACTTTGCAGCATGGCGAGGGAGTCGATGACGGTGGCTAGGGTATCGGGGTCGAGGGTTCCGAAGCCTTCATCGATGAACAGGTTCTCGAAGGAGATGTTGCGGGAGGATAATGCCGACAGGCCCAAGGCGAGACCGAGACTTACGATGAAGGTTTCGCCACCTGATAGGGAGGTGGTGTCTCGGATATCGTCGGCACGGTCGTGGTCGATGACTCGGATGCCCAGCGAATGCTTTACCTGTTGCAGTTCGTAACGGCTGTTGAACTTTCTGATTTCCTGGTTGGCGTGCGCTATCAGGAAACTGAGCGTATAGCATTGGGCTATCTTGCGCAGCGTTTTGCCGTCTGCTCCGATGGCATCCGTAATGGCTGTCCAGTCGTCCTTTTCCTGTGTTACGAGATTCAGAGCCTCAGCCTTGTCACCCAACTGCTTCACGGCTTCCTGATGGTTCTGCATCCTGGCTTTGGCAGCAATCAGTTCGTTGCGCTGGCTTCTCTCCTGATACTCCTGCTGAATGGCTAAGAGAGCATCACGGGTTTGGGCAGGCTGATGTTCCAAGTGCTGCTGATGCGCCTTTTCTGCACTCTGGTAAAGAGCAGTTGTTGAAGCCACGGCTTTCTCCTTTTCGTCCTTTTCCCGTCGGATAGCGTTCCAGTCTTCGGCAGAGTGAAGCATCTCCCGGATGGTATTTCGGTCGATAAGGCTTGGCTCGATACTTCTTTCCTCGATGCCTTTCTCTTCGGAGTCATTTCCTTCGATGCTCTTTTCTTCAAGCTGCTTGTTATATTCCTCAATCCAAAGGTCGAGTTCCTTTTCCTTCGCTTGCAGATTCTCTTTCATCGTCTTGTTCTGAGACAGCATGGTTTGATGCGAACCTTTACTGTTGGCGAGTTCTGCCTTCAGTTTGTTGATGTTCTCGTTCTGAGTATCAGCTGCTTTCGTAGCCTCATCCTTTGCTGCTGTCAGTCTTTGTTCTGCCGCATCGGGCTCTTCTCCATTCAGAATCTGCTTGTATTTCTCCTGCCATTCCTCCATTTCCTTCTTGGTACTATTCCATGCCTGAAGGGCTTTCCCGTAAGCCTCCTCCTTGCTCTTTTGCTGCGAAGCAAGGTTGATGGTAAGTACTTTTTGCTCAGCTAGTTTTGTGGTGCAGGTTGATGTGTTTTCTTGGGCTTTATTCTGTATAGTAGAAGCCTTGCTTTCATACGTAGCTTCATCCTTCACAGCCGTGTCCTTGAGTTGGGTCAGCCGTTCTATCTCTTTCTGAATCTTGTTAAACAGGCTCAGTTTGCTGCTCGCATCTTTCGCCTTGTTTTCATAGATAGGCAAGAGCGATTTCAGTTCTGCCTCAGCCTTCGGAATCTTTGGATACTGGGCGATGAGCGCCTTCCATTCCTCTTCGTAACTGGCGATTTCTCCCGACAGCTTTTCCTGTTGTTTCTGGAGCGTCTGTACTTCGCCGTCGTTCTGTTTTCTCTCGCCGGAAAGGTTCTTCTCCTCTTTCTGCTGCAGTTTCAGCAGATCCTCCTTGACTTTCAGAAGTTGCGAGAGTTCTGTGGTGGCTTCCTCAAACTGTCTGTTGTCGGTATGATAAGGATGGGTCGTGCTGCCGCAGAGCGGACATGGCTTGCCTTCGGTCAGGTTGGCACGATGAATCTCCCATTTCTCACTCACCATGAGGGTATAGGCATTTCTCAGCGTCAGGGTCTCTTGGGTCAGCGCCTCGATGGTCAACTTGCCCAGGGCTTCATCTATCTCCGCGTTTCTCTTGCCCAAGACCAGGATGCGCTCCTCATTCTTCTGCTTTTCTGCTGTGGCAGCATCGAGATGAGCCACAACCTTGATGGCTTGCTGGACATCTTGCAGTTTCCTGTCGGCTACAGTCTTGCTGTTCTGTAGTTCCTCTATGTTCTGTCCGGCAGTCTTATTTCTTTCCTTCTCCCAAGCCTGTTCAGCGGCTTGCGTTGCTTCGTGCAGAACCTGTTTCTGCTTGGCAATCTCTTCCTTTGTCGTTTTGAGGGCAAGGTTCGCTTTCTCCGTTTCTGCTTCCCATTTTTGGATGTTTTGGGCGTTTTCCTCCACGTCTTTCTGGGCAGTTAGATTCTCTTTCTGAGCCGACTCCAATGCCTCTTTCTTTTCTTTCAGATTCGGCATTGCCGCTTCCATTTTTGTTTTCAGCGCTCTTGCTTCAGCGATGACCGGCAGCGCCTTTTCCAGCTGTTCCTGTGCCTTGCTGACTGCTTCCTTCAGACTGGCGAGAGTTTTCTCGCTTTCGCTGATGGCAGACTCTTGACTTTTGATGTTCCCTTCCGCTTTCAGAATGTTTTCTTCCTGCTCGTGGATGCTTTGCGTCTGTCGCTCTACTTCCTGCAGCAGGTTGACGGCTGGCTGTACTTCATCGTGCAACTGCAGACGGAGAATCTGGGCTTGCATCGCTTTAATGGAATCTGCTGCTTGCTTCATATCTGACTGGCAGATAGCGATTTGCTTGATTTGCTTATCGCTTTCCTCAAACCATTGCAGGTCTTTTGAAATGGCTTGCAACTGGCTGTCGAGTTCCTTCTCAGCTTTTTCCAACCGGGCGATTTCCACCTGCAGTTGGGCGAGTTCTTCACCGTTCAGCAGGTTCTGTTTTACGGCTTCCACCGATGCTGCCATCTGGTTGTAGCATCCGTCGCCTGGTCTTTCGCCTTCTTGATTTCAGTAGCGATGTTCGTATAAGTTTCCTCGCATCCGATGAGTTTTTCCAGGAGTTCGTACCGCTCGTTTTCCTTCGCCGTCAGGAAGTTGGCAAACGAGCCTTGGGCGATGAGTACGGTACGGAGAAACTGGTCGTAGTCGAGTCCGATGATGTTCGGCAGCTCGTTCCAGTCGGCAGCTTCCTCCGTTATCTCTTCTCCGTTTCTCGTGATTTTATAGAGCGCAGTCTTGGCGTTCTCGTAGCGCACTCTCTGGAATCTGACGTGCCATTCTGCGCGGTAGATGCTGCCGTTGTTGGCAAGGAAGGTGAGTTTGCTGTAGCCTCTTTCTTGCCACGTGTCAGGATGTTTCTACTGTCGGTAGGAGCCAGACGGTTACTTTCGCTGGCATCGGCAGCTCCGAAAATCTCGATGTTCTGGTTCTTGTCGCCTTTCTTCCTGGGGTAGCGAGGGGCGCGGTTGTAGAGGGCAAGGCAGATGGCATCAAGTAGGGTAGACTTGCCACTTCCCGTCGGACCTACGATGCTGAAGATGGTGCTCTCTCCTAAGGCACCTTCTTCAAAGTTGATGACCTCGCCACCCTGTTTGTCAAGCGAAGCGAGGTTGAGTATTTCGAGTTGTAGGAATTTCATAATGATGATGTTGTTAATAAATCGGATAACATTTTCTCCTGTCTTTCGTTCATCGGAGCGTTGTGTCTGATGGCGAAGGCTTCCTTCAGCGTATCGAGCGGAGGACGGTTGATGATGTCTTCTATGCTGGTGATGTGCTGGGAACCTGGATGGTGGAGAGGTCCAGTTGCGGGATGATGCGCTGGATTTTGCAGAGCACGGCATCCTTTTCGTTGACGAGTTTCTCCAGTTCCTTGATGTCATCGCTGGTCAGTTTCTCCTGTTTCACCTTCAGCATCACGTAGTCGAAATGGTCGCTCAGTTCGCCGTCTGTTCTCTCCGAGAGTTCAGAATTGATGAGCTTCTGCCATTTCTTGAAGGTCAGCTCTTCCTCATCTTCGGGCAGGATGCGGAGGGCGTGCTGAGGCTTGTATTCCAGGAAATCTACTTTCCATTCCTTGCTCTTGCCGGTTTCCTTTCCTTCATCCTCTTCTCCGTGTTCTATGGTGATGAGGTCGATGCCGTGGGTGTAGTCTTTCTCGGCAAACGACATCGGGAGGATACTTCCCGTATATCTTGCCCAGTCGGTGTTCCAGATATGTTGCCGTTTGTGGATGTGTCCGCAAGTCATATAGTCGGGATGTTCGTTCCATCCTTCCAGGTCCACTTCCTCCTGTCCGCCGATGATGATTTTCTCGCTCGCATCCTTTTTGGCGATATCCGAACCCTTGGCGTACATGTGTGCATCATGATGCACTTTCTGCCCGGGTATTTCTTTCGAGCCTCAGCCGTCAGTTCTCTGAGAAGTCGTTGGCTCCCTGCGAGTAACTGGCATTCTGTACCACATCGCTTCTTAGGAAAGGTACGGCGAGGATGATGACTTCTTCTCCTGCCTCGCTGGTTACGGGATGATGAGGTCATCGAAGGAATAGATCCAATGTCCGCCGGTTTTAGCATCGTCCTCGCTTTCTCCCTGCTTCCAGATTTTCCTTACGTTTCCTCTTATTTCCACGTGGTATCGGGTGAGCAGCGGACGGGGAGCCTCCAGTCGGCTGGCGGAATCGTGGTTGCCGGCGGTAATGATGACCTGCATGTTCGGGCACAGTTGGGTAGCATCGGCAAGAAACTCGTAATAAACGGTCTGTGCCGCTGCCGATGGATTTCCGTTATCAAAGATGTCTCCTGCGATGAGGAGAGCATCGGGTTTTTGTTCAGCGATTTGTTCCAGGAGCCATTTCAGGAAATGCTTGTGTTCCGGCAGACGGTCGTTGCCGTGAAACAAGTTGCCCAGGTGCCAGTCGCTGGTTGCTAATATCTTCATACTCATAAGAATGTTCTAATCTTAGTCTTTTTCCTTTTCTTTGTCTTGCAATCCTTTAGCCTTTGGCTTGCAATCTGACTACAAAGTTAACACAATTATTTGGGATACGCAAAGAAATAAGCTCAAAAAACGAAGAATTATGGCCGGAAAAGTAAAGATATTCAGGAAAAGTCTTGTTTTATATCTGATAAAGTTGTATCTTTGCAAGGTAGAAATCTTCGTTCATAAACATTGAATGTCCGTTCAGTGTCTTTGAACGGCGGTTCATAGACTTTGAATGTCGGTTCAATGTCTATGAACGGAGATTTCTCCTAGGATTAAATACTTTTCTTCCTAGGTTTGTGGTCTTTTCTTCTTAAGTATAACAATAAATACTATAGGATGTAAAGGCTGTTGCAATAAGAAATACTGATAAACTAAAGTAGGAAAGGAAACTGATATGGCTAAGTACAAATTGCAGGAAATGGGGGATATGCGCTATGATGGCAAGCGCAGAGTTTATCCCAAGATGGTGACCAACCGTACACTATCCCGAAAAGAGTTCGTCAAGATGATGCAGAACTACCATCGCGGTATTTCGGAAAGTACCACGGAGGCTGTATTGACCGATGTGGTTGATATGCTGACAGACATGCTCTCCATGGGGTACAACGTGAATCTGGAAGGTTTCGGCACCTTCTCCCTCTCCCTCGCTTTCGAGGATGAGAAGCCTAGGGAAATTCTGAATCCAGATGATAAGATGACGTATCGCAAGGTGGGCGTGAAGGACATCAACTTCAAGGCGTCTCCTGAGTTTATCAAGGATGTGAAGCGTGAAACCGACCGTGACCTGGAGCGTGATATGGGTGGTGTAAAGGTTATCCGTAAGCAGCTCTATTCCAGGGAAGAGCGCATCGCCCGAGCCCTGGAGGTGATAGAGAAGAACGGAGTCCTCACCCTAGGCGATTATGCTCCATCAACAACCTGAGCCGTACTGCTGCCTCTATGGAACTGAAGGAGCTGACCTGTGATAAATCTTCGCCGATAGATTCACTAGGCCGCGGCAGCCATAAGGTTTGGGTAAAGAGGAAAGAATAAATGCAAATATCTTTCAGAATATTTGTTGGTTTCAATTCTTTTTCGTATTTTTGCGGTGTAATTTAAATGATAGTGTTATGACGACAATAACAAGGGAACATCTTGAAGATGAGGTACTCAAGTCGATTCAGAAGAAAGCGGAGTCGATTATGCCGAAAGATGCCAAGGTTATCCTTTTCGGGTCAAGGGCTAGAAGGGATGCTAAAGCAGATTCCGACTGGGACATCCTTGTGCTTCTGAATAAGGATAAGATAGAAGAGCAGGATCATGATAATTACACCTATCCTCTTTGGGAATTGGGATGGCAAATCAATCAGATGATTCACCCGATAGTGTATTCGATGAAGGATTGGAACAGCAAAAAGGGTAGTCCCTTTTATAATAATGTAGAAGAGGAAGGGGTGATGCTATGCTAGAGGGTCAACAACGTAGAGATCTTGTACACTACAGGATAGAAAAAGCTTATAAGAGTTTTGATGAGGCTAAGGGTGTGGCAAAATTGAAGTATTGGAATTTGACGGGAAATCGTTTGTATTATACTGTATTCCATATGGCTTCTGCTTTGTTACTTGACAAGGGCTTTACTGCAAAGACTCATGCCAGTGTAATACATTTAGTTGGAGAGAAATTTATTGCTACAGGTTTGTTGGATCGCACTTATGGAAAGTTGTTCTCTCGTCTATATGAACTTCGGCAGTCTGGTGATTATGATGATACCTTTGATGCTACAGAAGAAGAGGTCTTGCCGTATTTTGAGAAAGTAGAGAATTTTATCAAAGATATGGAAGCGTTGATTACTCATAAGTAACATGTGTAAATATTTAAAATGATAGTATTATGACGAAAGATAGCCGTTATTTGCGCAAAAAGCAATAGATGCCGCAGATGAATTGTGGGATAAGGGCTTGATAGATGAAAATACTATTGAGCAATGGAAGCATGAGCATATGAGAACGCCTTATTCTGAATAAATGTATCAAACTTAATTGTTTAATCGTATTATGAATGCAACATTACAAAAGAAAAAGTTACAATCAGAGTTAGATAAGGCTATTCTCAATGTAAAGGAGGGGAATGTCAAGAACTTCGATACATTGGAGGATATGATGAACTATCTGGAAGCTTAGACATGAGTATAAAATGCCTGGTTAAGAAGAAAATCATTGAACTTTTTCATGTGGTTCAAGCACGGGCTGAAGGCCCAAAAGCTCCTAGCCCAGGGCAACACCCTGGGTATTAAGATGTTGTATCCCTGCGCCCTGTAAGGCAAAAGCCTTGAATATATGCTGCTTTATAACCAATTTTATTGAGATTTGCAAGAAACTATTTCTCTTTTAAATCATTTGCCGACTTTCGAAATCAGCTTTGATTTCATCTAATAGTGGATTTCTGTTTTAGCATAAATGTCAATGCCATCATATTGTTTTGCTCTTTCGAGCATTTCCTCTTTATGTTTTAGGAGTTGTTTAAACTTTCTGATGGTTTCCTCCTTTGTATTGTTCTTTGTTGCTTGCATAATAACCTCCTTTTTAATGTTATTGTTATTAATTTGGTGGCAAAGATAAGAAAAGTAAATGAGATATGCAAGAAAAAAGACCTAAAATTTTGTGAAGCCAATTCTTTTTCGTACTTTTGCAGTTGTCTTGTTGTGGATGGCTGGCGATGAGTCGCTGGCTAGGTAAAAATCCATGGCTTGGCCTATCATAATTAAGAAAGACGTTCTCTACGTTTTCTTCTGACCTTTCGAAACCTCGCAAATTTCAAATGGGAATCAGATGAAGACAGCAGTGGGCGTCTACCCACTGTGTATATACACATGGCATAGGTGTGCCCCTTCGTCTGAAGGGGTACGCTCTGTGCTATCATATATATACCCGTTAGGCGTAGGCATCTGTTGCTTCTTTTCCTTGTTCCCTGGGTTCATGCGAGGTTCCTGAAAGGCAAGGATTATGCGAGTGATAGATTCCCTACGCCTTCCTTTTTGATAGCTAATCAGTTATCCTATTCCTTATCTTGCGATGAGGCTGGACTAGAATCAAAATAATCTTTTAAAATCAGATGGTTTCTGCTTTCGGGAATCGGTGGAGTAATAGGATGGCAAGGCTTTGCTATGCTCCCATCGGCAACGGAAGTTATGGCAAAGAAACTGCAACTCAGCTATAAGGAAATCGAATCCCGATTGGAATCGTTTAAAACTAAAGTGGTGCCAGCCTCTGAGGTTGGCTATGAGATACTGAAGGCTTTTGGTAAAAGCGAAAAGGATGTGTCGAGATACAAGGAAGGAAAGGGTGTCTTGAAGACATTCGACGGCTTGCTTATCAAAGGCTTGTTCTGCTATCAGGCTGTAGATACTTTGCATCTTACCACCAGGTTGGAGGCATTGAAGACCGATGCTCAGGTAAAGAAGGCTGCACCAAAGATTATTGCGGTGAGCGATGGTGAAACCCTCCTTGCTTATGATACTCGTGAGAATGATACTTACGAGCAGAAACTTGTCAAGATGCACAGCGACTTTGGCTTCTTCTATCCTTTGATGAACGTAGAGCGAGTACACACTACGGCAGAAAACCCTGCCGATGTGAAGGCTGCTGAGAAACTTGCCAAACTGCATGATGAGATTCGTGCTTATAACGAATATAATAGTGATGACGACTTGCACGACCTCAATATCTTCATTACCCGCCTGCTCTTCTGTTTCTTTGCCGAAGACACAGGTATCTTTGCCGAAAATCTCTTTACCAACTTTATCAAGCAATTTACCAAGGAAGATGGTTCCGATCTCGGCGAGATGCTAGGTCAGGCATTCCAGGTGATGAATGTGCCAAACAAGGAGCGTTCGGAAGAACTTACCAAGGAAATCAATCAGTTTCCTTACGTGAATGGCGGTCTTTTTGCCTCTGACATTCCTATCCCAAAGATGGGTTATAAGGCTAGAAAGATTGTCATCGAATGCGGAGACTTGGATTGGAAGGACATCAATCCGGATATTTTCGGTAGTATGATTCAGGCGGTGGTGAATCCTGATGTGCGTGCCAAGGAGGGTATGCATTACACCAGTGTGCCTAATATCATGAAGGTTATCAATCCGCTCTTTATGGATGATTTGCGTGCCGAATACAAGAAGTTGACGGACTTTTACGATCAGAAGAAAAACCTGTATGACATGAGCGTATTGTCCATCAATCAGTTTGTGGCGGAATGCAAGCCTATTGTCAGGGGGTGCGACCGCTTGCTGTTGCGTATGAGTAAGATGAAGTTCTTCGATCCAGCGTGTGGAAGTGGCAACTTCTTGATTATCACCTATAAGCAGTTGCGCTTATTGGAGATGGATATCTTGCATCTTCGCAAGAAGTGCCAGCCTGAGCTGATGATAGACTTCATAGATGGTTCTTGCATCCACTTGGATCAATTCTACGGAATAGAGCTTCTCACTTCCCTCATGAGGTAGCCATGCTTTCCCTTTGGCTTGCCGAGCATCAGATGAACAACAAGTTTCACGCCGATTTCGGTGTGAATGTTGCTGCCTTGCCTTTGCATAATATCAACCAGTTAAAATGTGGTAATGCCTGTAGAATGGATTGGGAGGTAGTATGCCCACATACCAAGGATGAAGAAGTGTTTGTATTTGGTAATCCGCCGTATTTGGGAACAAAATGGCAAACGATTAGTCAAAAAGAAGATGTAGATTTTGTAATGCCGGATAACAAATGTCGTAGAACTTTAGATTATATTTCTTGTTGGTTTGTTCTTGGAGCTAAATACGTGAAAGGCTCAAAAGCTAAATATGCTTTTGTTAGTACAAATTCTATATGTCAAGGAGAACAAGTGGCTGCTCTTTGGCCGCAAATTTCAAAGGATGATGTTTGTATTGATTTTTGTTATCTGCATTTAAATGGAGTAATAATGCAAAATATAATGCTGGAGTAACATGTGTTATTATTAGTTTAGGTTGGAATTCAACTAAAAATAAGTACATTTATGCGGATAAATGTAAAAAAGTAAATAACATTAATTATTATTTGTTAGATGCCCCTAATGTTATAGTAGAACATCGTACTAGTCCGCTTTCTGAATTGCCAATTATGCGTAAAGGAAGTCAGCCTACTGATGGAGGCTTTTTACTTATGGATAAAGAAGAACGTAATGAATTTGTATTGGAAAACCAAAAGTTGGCTCCATATATAAGACAATATATGGGAGCCGATGATTTGATAAATGGTAAGTTGCGTTATTGTTTATGGCTAAAAGAATGTCCAGAAGATATAATGTCATCTTGTGATAAACTTATTGTTCGATTAAAGAATGTGGCAAATATTCGAAGTAATAGTACTAAGGAACTTACAAGAAAATGGGCTTTAAAGCCACATTTATTTACTGAGGATAGGCAACCTGATATGGAATACTTGATGTTACCAGTAGTTTCTTCAGAAAAAAGGCAATATATTCCAATGGCTTATATTGATTCTACAGTGATAGCTAATACAAATTCCCAAATGATACCTGATGCGCCGATTTATGTATTTGGAGTGCTTACTTCATTGATTCATTCAGTTTGGATGAAGGCTGTTTGTGGAAGATTGGAAATGCGTTTTGCTTATTCCGCAAGTGTTGTTTACAACACTTTCCCCTTCCCATCCATCTCCGACACAAAGAAGTCCGAGATAGAAGAGGCGGCAACGAATGTGCTTCTGGCTCGTGAAAACTATCCAGAGAAGACGCTTGCTGATCTTTACGACCCGGAAAAGATGCCGGAGGATTTGCGTGCAGCACATGAGGAACTGGATGCCATCGTAGAAAGCTGCTATCCTGATGCTCCGTTCCCAAATGATGAGGCTCGATTGGAATGCCTCTTCAAACTCTATGAGAAAATGACAGCTAACAAGTAATAAATTGAATGGCTTATGGACAAGATAAATGATAATATCGTTGATATTTCGTATCAGCAAACGGGTAAATCGAGTAATACGAATGAACTCGGTATGCGAGAGATGCAAGCCAAGGCTTACGAAGCCCGCAACCATCGCTTTCTGCTTATCAAGGCGCCACCGGCATCTGGCAAGAGTCGCGCTTGATGTTCATCGCCCTGGATAAGCTGAAGAATCAGGGCATCAAGAAGGTAGTAGTGGCTGTACCGGAAAAGAGTATCGGCCGCTCTTTCCAAAACACCGACCTGATGAAGTATGGCTTCTTCGCCGATTGGAGGGTGGCGCAACAGTATAATCTTTGCGATAATAATCTTTGCGATTCTACCGACGAGAAAGTTAAGGCGGTACGCTTTAAAAATTTCTTCCATCAATATAAAAACAATATCCTGGTTTGCGCCCATGCCACACTAAGAAACGGCATGAAGGAAATAAGTGACGAGGAGTTTAATGATTGCCTCTTGGCGATAGATGAGTTCCATCATACTAGTGCTGATGTGAACAGCGGACTGGGCGATATTGTGCGCCGGGTGATGAATAATTCCACCGGTCATATTGTTGCCATGACGGGCAGTTACTTCCGTGGCGATGGCGTTCCGGTATTGAGGGCAGAGGATGAGGCCCGTTTCTTCCCAGTAACCTACAACTATTATCAGCAACTCAACGGTTATCGCTATCTCAAGGACCTCGTCCTGGGCTATCACTTCTATCACGGCAGTTATCTCGACCATATCGCCGAGGTGCTGGATACTACCAAGAAGACCATCATTCATATTCCGAGTGTCAACTCCCGTGCATCCAGCGGTTTGGGCAAATATACGGAGGTGGATGAAATCATCAAGATTATCGGTAAGGTAGAGGAACGGGATTACAACAATGGCGGCATCTATCACATCAGAACAAAGGACGGCAGACTGCTGAAGGTTGCCGATCTGGTGGAAGACCACGCCGAGACTCGCAACCTGGTGCAGGGATATTTGCAGCGGATAAAGAAGCGTGATGATGTAGATATTATCATCGCTCTGGGTACTGCCAAGGAAGGTTTCGATTGGCAATGGTGTGAGGAATGTCTGACCATCGGCGTGCGTGGTTCGCTGACCGAAGTGGTGCAGATTATCGGAAGATGTACCCGTGATTGCGAAGGCAAGGAGACGGCAAAGTTTGTGAACATGATAGGAATGCCTGATGCCAATCAGCCCGATGTGAAGGTGGCGGTGAACGACTTTCTGAAAGCCATTACGGCTTCGCTTCTGATGGAGCAGGTGATGGCGCCTAGTTGGCATTTCAAGACGGTGAAGGATGTGGATAGTGATGAGGGTAGTCCGCTGGATGCCCGTACCCTGGTGATAGAGGGCTTGAAACCTTTGTCGAGCGAGAAGACGAAGATGATTGTAGAGGAGCAGTTGGATGATTTGAAGGCTTCTATCTTACAAGACGAACTGGTGGTGAAAGCCATCAGCGGAAGTACTACGGCTGAAACCATCACCAAAGCGCTCATTCCGAAAGTGATTCGTGAAAAGTATCCGGATTTGAGCGAGGACGAAGTGGAAGAAGTTCGCCAGCGCCTGCTGCTTGATACCCTAGTAAAAGGTGGCGAAGTGGTGGATGATAAGGGAAATCCTATCGATTTCGATGCTTCGAAGAACGACGAGGAGAAGGAGTCAGAAGGCAATCGCCTTATCAAGTTGGCAAATCGTATGATCAATATCAACCAGTTGAATATCAATCTGATTGATTCCATCAATCCGTTCCAGCGTGCTTACGAGATGCTTTCGAAGAATATCGACAAATCGACCTTGAAGATTATCCAAGACACGATAGCGGAACAGAAGTTTGATATGACCCTGGAACAAGCCATCATCCTCTTCAAGGGGCCGTACAGAAAATGGGTGGAAGAGCACAATGAACAACGACCAGACATCAATGACCCAGACCCAAAGGTGAGAGAACTGGCAGCTGCCTTCCAGAAAATCAAGAACTTGAAAATAAGAAAAATGAGAGGCTTGGAATATGAGCCGGAAAAGTAATTTGGGCATTTATAATTCAACATTTAACATTCAACATTTCAAAAGATGGATTGGCCAGAAGAATTATTAGAGATATTTGATGACCCCTTGTTGGCGGATGTACGTCCGAAACCGAAGGCGCCGACGCCCGATGACAGGCTGGCACAGAAATTGCTTGAAATCAACAAGTGGGTGGCAGAGCATGGTAGCGAACCTACAGCAGATGGTGGCTTGAAAGAAAAGTTGCTTGCTGCATCGCTCAAGGCTCTGCGGACCAAGGCAACAGATAGCCTCAGACAGTATGATGAGTATCATCTGTTGGGATAGGCTATAGTTTTTCACCTTATTATATATATAGTGATATGGATATTGATAAAGAATTAGAAGATATATTCAGCGACCCTTTGATGGATGTTTCCTATCAGGAGGCAAAACTTTTCGATGTGCCTGCCGACATGAAAGGCGTGATGGCTCAGAAGAAGGATGTGCCCGACCATGTGGCGCAAAGAAAACTGTGTGAGAATTTCGCACAGTTTAAGCTGCTCTTCGAACAGGTGCATCAGGATTTGAAGACCGGGAAGCGACAGTTGCAGAGAATCTCGAAGACGACGAGCTTATTGGCTGGACGCTATTATCTTGTAGATGGTCAGATGGTTTTGTTATATGAGATTATTGAGAAGAAAAAGGGTACTAATGGTTTGCCCGATGGCAGAACCCGCTGTATCTATGAAAATGGTACGGAGTCGGATATCTATCTCCAGACACTTCGCAAGAATGTGGTGGCAAGTGGTTATGCCATCACCGAAATTTTGGAGGAAACAGATGCCCATTTCTTCAATCCTGAGGATGTGAAGCAGGAAGACCAGGTGACGGGTTATATCTACGTGCTTCGTTCGAAATCTGAGAATCCGGAAATTCGTAACATCAAGAATCTATATAAAATAGGTTTCTCTACGAATCGGGTAGAGGAACGTGTGGCAAATGCCGAGCACGAGCCTACTTATCTGATGGCACCTGTAGAGATAGTAAGCACTTACAAGATAGTGAACATGCACTCCCAGAAGTTTGAGGACCTGGTGCATCAGGTGTTGCAGACGGTGAACTTCCGTTTCAGGGTGGCTGATGATAAGGGAGAGATGCATGAGGCTACGGAATGGTATCAGGTTCCGCTGGAAATCATCGACAGTATCATTCAGAAAATCATGAATGGCACTATCATCTACTTTTCCTACAATAAGGAACAGCAATGTCTGGAGCAGCGAATAGAGAAAAAGCCATCGCAGTTAAATCTGTCGGGCTTGAAGGTTTTGACGCTGATTATTGAGAAACAGTATTTCGAGGAGATTGTATCTGGTGTGAAGACCGAGGAGTACCGTTCGCTGAAGCAGACCACGCTTAACAAATATACTTATATTGATGAGGCTGATGGCAAGCGTTATCTCCGTCGTTTTGATGCGATAAGGTTTTATGTGGGTTATCATTCGGATAGGGATAGTGCCGTGGTTCAGGTATTGGATACTACCTATGAGGATGGCTTGGTAACTTATCATCTCGGAAAGGTATTGGAGGTGATAAGAGGAAAGGAAAATAAATAAAACATAGAAATAGGGTAGGGGGATTGCAAATCCCCCGGCTTTGATAGGTCGAACCTTTTTTAACGCGGATTGCAAATCCGTCGGAACGCCTGACGGAATACTTTCTGTTGATTTGCAGGGCGTTAAGTTTAGTGACCACCTGCAAAAAAATCAGAAAGTATCTTTATCCCCGAAGAGCATTATAGGTTAAATTCCATTCTTTGTCAAGAACAGCGATTTCAGCTTCTTCTTGCAGTTCTTTCTAAAATCTTCTATACTGATAGAACGCTTCAATCTTCTAGCCACGGGTATTGTGCCGTTAGTTCTTTTTCAAATTCTTCAGCATCAATATATTGCCCATTCTCATACTCTTCCTCAATAGCTTCAATCCTAGCCACGGCTTCTTCTTCATTGACCGGATGCCAGCCAACTGGAATCGGCTGCTCTTCTTGTAATGTATATCTTTTCTCCTTCATAAGCTCTTTCCTTTATAGTTTTCTTTTGAATTGTCTAATCAGATATCTGGGGCTTCTTCTCATATCCCATAAATCTACGAAAATGACGAGGTCGTTGGCTTCATCGTATCGATAGATAATCTTCCAATTTTCCTTGATGATAGCACTATGGTAAGGGCGGTGGAATCGCTTAAGCAATGGCTCTTTGGGTGAAGAAAGAGGATGTTTGCAAAGTCTGTTTATTATTGCTTGCAAGCTTTCGTCAAATCTTTGAACGCAAAGTCGACCAAAGTTTTGATAACTATAGTCGGTTGTTTCTTTATAAATTTGAAGAAAGCTATTGCGTAGTGTTACTTTAGCCATGTTCGTTCTTCGTTTAGTTTATTGAAAAACTCTTCTACACTATAGCTAATGCCTGTCCTTTCATACTCCGCCTCAATAGCTTCAATCCTAGCCACGGCTTCTTCTTCATTAGCCGGATGCCAGCCAACAGGAATCTTGTTCCAGTCAATATCTTCTTCTGCACATTCATCCTCGGGAAGTGCTATGGCGGCATTTCCGTGATAGGCTGGTGCTGGCTCTGCTGCGAAAGCTGCATCTTTCTGCTCTTCTGGCAATGTATATCTTTTCTCTTTCATAAGCTTGCGTATTTTATCTGCTGCAAAAATACGATTATTATCTGAATCATGCAAGAAAAATGGGAGAAATGTTTTATAAAGTATCTTATAATCAAGGTTTTTGTTCTTTGTTGGGCTTTGGGTCGGTTCTGAAAAAAAGTCACAATATCTAGCTGATAGAGCTGGGTATTGTGACTTTGCTTTTTGTTATATGTGTTTATTCGAAAATAATCACTAAATCTTAGTGGTGTTTCAAATCACACGCAGCCTGCTCATAGTCGATGAGATGATCGATGGTAGGGTGGTCGCCGCAGATTTCGCAGGATGCACGCTTCTTTACCTTGATGGTGCGGAAGTTCATCGTCTTGGCATCGAAGGTGAGCAATCGGTCGGTGAGCAGTTCGCCCACACCGAGGAAGTACTTCAACGCCTCGGCAGCCTGGATGGTTCCGAGCATACCAGCGATGGCACCAAGGACTCCTGCCTGGCTACTGGTAGGAACAGTGCCTGCTGGAGGTGGCTCCTTGAAGAAACAACGGTAACAAGCCGTGCCTGGAAGATGGGTGAAGGTCTGCCCCTGGAATCTCAGGATGCCGCCATGCGAGAATGCCTTGCCCAGTCGCACACAGGCATCATTGATGAGGAACTTCACCGGGAAGTTGTCGGTGCAATCAATGACGAAATCCCATGGCTTGATGATTTCCTCGGCATTGTCTGAGGCGAGGAAGGTATGGTAGGTTGTTACCTCCACATCAGGATTGATGGCAATCATCTTCTCCTTGGCGCTTTCCACCTTAGGGGTGTTCAAGTCCTTTGTCTGGTGGATGACCTGTCGTTGCAGGTTGCTGAGGTCAACCACATCGGCATCCACGATACCGATATGTCCCACGCCAGCCGCAGCGAGGTAGAGGGCAACTGGGGAACCCAATCCTCCGGCACCAATGATGAGCACCTTGGCATTGAGGAGCTTTTCCTGCCCCTCGAGCCTACATCCTGAAGGAGGATGTGGCGGCTGTATCTTTCTATCTGTTCTTCTGTTAAATCTATCATTTTATAGTACTTTATGTCTTTTTTCTTTAGTAAAAAATTACTTTGTATAGCAGTTTATGCTCATACAGCAGTATAGAAAAAGGTCGCAAACAATTAACAGCTTGCGACCTTTGATATTCTTTATATGAATTTCCGAATTATAAATTCCCGAATCTGCTGGATTCATAATTCTCTAATTCTTGATTTACTCGATAACTACGAGTGCATCCTCTTCAAGCACAGCCTGACCAGGTTTTACGCAGATAGCTGTAACCTTGCCATCCTTCTCAGCCTCGATGTTGTTCTGCATCTTCATAGCCTCGAGAACGACAACAGTATCACCTGCCTTTACCTCCTGACCAACAGCTACCTCGATGCTGGTGATAGTACCAGGGAGAGGAGCCTTTACAGCATTGGCTGTATTTACATTGGCTGCTGGAGTAGCCTCAACATCATCAGATGCAGCTGCTGGCTGACCGAGCACAACCTTCTTCTTCTCTGGCTCAGCTCCTGTTCCATCTCAACCTTGTATGCTTCGCCATTCACGTTCACGCTTGCGATGTTACCCTCAACAGCGTCAATCTGAACCTTGTATTCTTTTCCGTCAATTGTATATTTAAACTCTTTCATTTCTATTACATTATGGTTTAGCTGTTAAACTCAAGAACTTGGCGTTCCACATCGTCTGACGTGGCTTGATAGTGATGATGCCAGGCTCCTTGTCGTGTACGTTATTGCCCTGGTACTCATAGAGTGCCATGGCAATTGCAGCATAAATATTCTTATCCATTTATTCTAATGTTTAATTGTATCATTACATTGGCATACAGCCATGCTTCTTAGCTGGCAAGCTCTGACGCTTGGTAGCGAGCTGAGCCAAACCACGGCAGATGCGGAAACGGGTGTTACGTGGCTCGATGACATCATCGATGTAACCATACTGAGCTGCCTGATATGGATTAGCAAACTTGTCAGTATACTCCTGCTCCTTCTCAGCCAGGAATGCCTTTACATCCTCGCCAGCTTCCTTCTTAGCCTTAGCTTCCTTACCACAGAGAACGGCAACGGCACCGCTGGCACCCATTACGGCAATCTCTGAAGATGGCCAAGCGAAGTTCAAGTCGGCACGCAACTGCTTGCAACCCATCACGATGTGGCTACCACCATAGCTCTTACGCAATGTGATAGTGATCTTTGGCACGGTAGCCTCGCCGTAAGCGTAGAGCAACTGTGCACCGTGGAGGATGACAGCGTTGTACTCCTGACCTGTACCTGGCAAGAATCCTGGTACGTCTACGAGAGATACGATAGGAATATTGAAGGCATCGCAGAAACGAACGAAGCGGGCTGCCTTGCGGCTAGCGTTTACATCGAGTACACCTGCGTAAGCTGCTGGCTGGTTGGCTACGATACCAACGCTCTGACCATTGAAGCGGGCGAAACCTGTGATGATATTCTTGGCGAACTTAGGCTGAACCTCGAAGAACTCACCGTTATCGGTTACTGCACCAATCACCTTATACATATCGTATGCCTGGTTTGGATCGTCTGGGATAATCTCGTTCAGAGTATCGTCCATGCGGTCGATTGGGTCTGTGCACTCAACGCGTGGAGCCTCTTCTGTATTGTTGCTAGGGATGTAAGAGAGCAGGCTCTTGATCATCTCGATAGCCTCTTCCTCTGTCTTAGCAGCGAAGTGGGTAACACCACTCTTGGTTGCGTGAACAGATGCACCACCGAGGTGCTCTGCATCGATATCCTCACCAGTTACGGTCTTGACAACCTTAGGACCAGTCAGGAACATGTAAGAAGTCTGCTCCTTCATGATGATGAAGTCGGTCAAACCTGGAGAGTAAACGGCACCACCGGCGCAAGGGCCCATGATAGCAGAAATCTGTGGGATGACACCAGAAGCGAGGATGTTGCGCTCGAAGATCTCACCGTAACCAGCGAGGGCGCAGATACCTTCCTGAATGCGGGCACCACCTGAGTCGTTCATGCAGATAACAGGTGCACCCATAGTCATAGCCATATCCATTACCTTGCAGATCTTCTGTGCCATAGTCTCAGAGAGTGAACCACCATTTACGGTGAAGTCCTGAGCATATACGTAAACCAGACGACCGGCTATAGTAGCGCTACCAGCTACAACACCATCACCGAGGTACTGCTTCTTCTCCATGCCAAAGTTAGTGCAACGATGCAACTTGAACATATCATACTCCTCGAAACTGCCGGCATCTACCAACATTTCGATACGCTCACGAGCGGTATATTTGCCACGTGCATGCTGCTTCTCGATGGCCTTCTCGCCACCGCCAAGACGAGCCTGTTCGCGCTTAGCGATCAGCTCCTTAATCTTTTCTACTTGTTTGCTCATAATTGATTATTATGTATTATTTCTTTATTCTTTATAGAATGTTTTCCTGAATCCATGGGATGAGCGGACGAACCGTCATCGCATAATTCGGGCGCAAAGATACGAAAAAAACCGCAGATAGCGAACTATCTACGGTTAAATATTTAGAATAATGTGAAAAATCACTATTATTTGGTCCTAAAATTCCAAAAGAATGCGGGCATTGAGCTGTCTGCCGGTAAGATAATTAGGTACGGCGTATTGCTGGCTGGTTACATCAGTCACCCAGTAATAGCTGTTTACGTTGTCTATGCCGAAGAGGTTGAGGCAATCTACCCCCAACATCACATTCTTCAGGAAGGTCTTCTTCTCCCGGCGGCTGTTGTCGAGCAGCTGATAGCTCATACCGATATCAGCACGGCGATAGGCGGTGGCACGGAAACTGTTGGTCTCCAGCTCTCTGTGGGGTGCTGCAAAAGGAAGACCATCGGCAAAGGCGAGTTTCAAAGACATGCGCCACTTTTTGCTGCCCGGGAAATAATCGGTGAAGAAGAGGTTTACGGCATAGCGCTGGTCGGTAGGCAAAGGGATGCTCTTGCCGCCCAGTTTCATCTTGGTATCCATGAGCGAAAGACTGAGCCAGGAATCGGTACCCGGAACAAATTCTCCGTAGAGTTTGAAGTCGAGTCCTGCCGCATGACCACTGCATTCGTTCTGTCCGTAATAAACTACCTTCACGTTACTAACCGAATAAGGAACCAGATTGCTCAAAGCCTTGTAATAGGCTTCGGCAGAGAATTTATAGCGTTGGTCTCCTAGCTTGAACCTATAGTCGTAGCCGGCGATGAAGTGGATGCTTCGCTGACTCTTGATTTTCTCGTTCAGCGATGCGATGGTTATGCCGTTCACCGTAGATGTATCTCTCAATTCCTTGAAGAATGGAGCCTGATAATACAGACCTGCCGCAAAACGGAGAGTGGTATTTTCGTGGTTGGCTGGTATGATGGCGAGCGACAGACGAGGACTCACGATGGTTTCTCTGTTGAAATTCCAATGACTCATTCTGATACCATAGTTCAGAGTGTAATGTGTCTGTCCCTTACCGGTACTGTCGGCTGTTCCTCCCGAAAAACGGTAGGTGTCCTGGATGTAAGCTTCCATACGGTTGGCATTCAGTTCGTTGCGAGCCTTCAGTGAATAAACCATATAGAGGTCTTTGCCATTGTGAGGAATACTGTATCCTGCAGAATCGCGCATCTCATATTCTACAGAATTCTCCTCGATATGTTCACGCTTCAGACTTACTGCCGCCTCCATCTGATGTTTCTTCACCTTGTGTTTGAGCATCAGTTTGGCACTCATCACGCGGGCTGTAAGATAGTTTCGGGCATGTTCGAAATAGGTACCTACACCCAGGTTTTCTGAGGTTTCGGTCTCATCGAGCCAGTATTGTCCCTGAATGTCATATTTCTCCTGTTCCTTGGTATAGAAAGCACTGCCCAGAAGCGAGATACTGGTGTTGGCTGTAAACTGGCGGGTAATGCCGAGTGTACCGAAGTAGGTGAGGAAACGGTCTTTTTCCTGACCGTCAAAATATACTCTGAAGCTCTTTACGTTTTCCATTGTTCCGAACTTCGTTTCTCGGTCTTCCGGTTCGAAGTTGTAGTGATTATCAGAGATGTAGCCTATGAAGTCAAGCTTCCAGCGTTTGTTGGGCTGGTAACTCAGATAGGTCTGATAGTCCAGATAGTTTGGCTTGTATTCGCCTTTGGTTTCCATCGAACCGAGCAGGTAAGAGGTGGTTTTGTAGCGCACGCTGTTGAGCCATGAAAGTTTCTGGGTTCCCAGACCGATGTATGCGTCAGCACCCAGCAGACTGGCGGCCAGACTTCCTTCAACCACCGGCTTCTTGCTTTTTGCTTTCAGGGTTTTGTAGGTGATGTCGAGAGCCGAACTCATCTTGTCTCCGTATTTGGCAGCATATCCTCCGGTTGAGAAACCGATTTTATCTACCATATAAGGTTGATGACGGAGAGGCCTTCCTGCTGTCCGCTGCGAACCAGGAATGGGCGGAATACTTCTACGTTGTTGATGTATACGGAGTTCTCATCGAAGGCTCCGCCACGTACATTGTATTGCGAAGAGAGTTCGTTATGGTACTCACGCCAGCCTGTTGCTGAACCAGACTTTCCACCCCATTTCCGTTGGCAGATGGCGTCATCTTCATGTCCTTAGTCTTCAGTTCCTGTAACTGGTCCGACTGTATTTTCTCTCCCTTGATATTCACCTCATCGAGGGTGGTGGATGCTTCGCGAAGTACCACCTGCAGGGTTTGTTTTCCTCGCGGTCTTCTCAGCACTTTTGTTTTTGTCTTGAAGCCGATATATGAGAATTTGACTACCACGCTGTCTGCAGAATGCAGTTTGAGGCTATAGTCTCCCTTGAGCGAAGTAACGGCAGTCTTTCCCTGGCTAGCCACCGAAACGATGGCAAACTCCAGTGCTGGTTGTTCTCGTCTACCACTTTGCCGTGAAGGGTAAACTCCTGCGCCATCATCTTAATGGTTGCGATGAGGCATATTGTGAGTATCAATAATCTATTTTTCATACTTTTATTAACGAGAAAAACTGAAAAATATTGTAGATGGTTGCAAGTTTTGATGAATGTCACTGGTTGTAATGCATTTGCGTCAGCCCGATTTGGCAGTCATGACGAGACCATATCTACATCAACCTTTATGATTGATGCAGCAAAGATACATTCTTTTCTGTTTCATAGCTATGCGATTTGTGACAATTGTGTGGATTCGGGAAATAAAGTTGGCGAAAATTATATTTTTATGCCTTATCTTGAAATTCGAAGAAATATTTCCGAAGAATAGAAAATTATCTCCGAAGGATAAAATAATATCTCCGATAAATAGGAAAATATCTCCGAAGGATAAAATGATATCTCCGAAAGAGAATTGTCTCCTGATTATATATCCCGGCACAGATTGCTGCAGATGATTTTCTGTTGCATGCAGAACAGGATTTTCGATGTGATTTTTGTGAGGTGAAGGTGAAGGGTGTATTTTTAATCTTTATATTATATTCTTTATTTTAGGGTTTTTCCGATTTTTGACCCTAGGGTCTTTTTTTCGGTTTTTACCCTTACCCTTCACGCGTATATATAAAAAAGAGTTTTCAAACCTTCACCCTTCACCTTTTTGGCGATTCTTTTGATGATCAGAGAGTTACGGGTGAAGGGTGGTGAAGGCACTTTCTTGTTTTGTATTAAACACTTTTTTGCATTTGGACATTTTATGGAGAGTTTGGTTGGGAAAGGAGAAATATGAACTTGCTTAGGAAAAGAGAAAGGAGATTATAAAAAAGCCCGATAAAAGTCACTTTTATCGGGCTGGAATTGTTATGATTATTTACTTGTTAAATGCATAGAACAAACCATCATTCATAGCCATGCGGACCTGGTATAAACCATTGGCATCTGCTGGGACGTTGATCTTCTCGCCACTTGGCAAGCAAGCCTGGATGCTGCCATCCTCGTTGAAGCTGAAAAGCTCACGGATATCGCCATCCTTGCTGTATGACCAACTCTTGTGCTTCTTGTCGAACACAAAGTATGATTTCTCACCATCTGGGTCGGTAATCTCGTAGCCATTCTTCAATGTCTTGATGGCATACATGCGACCATCCTTACCCATTACGTCCTTAGTAGTTCCTACCTGGCCAATCACCTTGTTGCCTGTCCAGAACTCGATAGAGTTGAGAACGAGAAGGTCTGCAACTGAACATACTGCGTAAGCTGGAGAGATAAGCACGAAGATAATCTCGTTTACAAACTTGTTGTCTGTTGCTCTCTTGTTCCAGCCAAGTACGGAATTTGTCAGACTAAATGAGCCGATGCAAGAACTGAATGTCAAGCGCCCAACAGGACTGCGATGACAGGTTTAGTTAAATTTTTCTTCATAGTCATAAATTAATTTATATGTTGAGTATCTTTTACTTCGCAGACTCAAACTCGCGCAAGAAACGAGTATCGTTCTCAGAGAAGAGACGAAGGTCGCTCACGCGATATTTCAAGTTGGTGATACGCTCAACACCCATACCGAAGGCATAACCCGTATAGACATTGCTGTCGATACCGCAAGCCTCAAGATCATGAGGGTCAACCATACCGCAACCTAAAATCTCAACCCATCCGGTATGCTTGCAGAAGTTGCAACCCTTACCGCCACAGATGTTGCAGGAGATATCCATCTCGGCACTGGGCTCTGTGAATGGGAAGTAGCTAGGACGGAGACGAATCTTGGTATCTGCACCAAACATCTCACGGGCAAAGGTAAGGAGCACCTGCTTGAGGTCGGTGAAACTTACGTTCTTATCTACATAGAGACCTTCTACCTGATGGAAGAAACAGTGAGCGCGGGCGCTGATAGCCTCGTTACGGTAAACGCGGCCTGGGCAGAGCACACGGATAGGTGGCTCATGAGTTTCCATATAGTGAGCCTCGTCGCCAGAAGTATGGCTGCGGAGGAGCACATTCTTGGTAACGTCGTCGCTGTTGGTCTTCTCTATAAAGAAGGTGTCCTGCATGTCGCGGGCTGGGTGGTCGGCAGCAAAGTTGAGCATCGTAAATACGTGCTTGTCGTCATCTACCTCAGGACCTGGAAAAGGGTAAAGCCCATGCGAGCGAAAATGTCGATAATCTGATTCTTCACTACGGTGAGTGGATGGCGGGTACCGAGTGCTACAGGGTAGGCGGTACGGGTCAAGTCGATATCATCGCTTGATGCCTCGGCTTCTTCCATCTGCTCCTTCAGTCCGTTGATCTTCTCAAGGGCTGCGTTCTTCAGTTCGTTGATTTTTACACCAACCTCTTTCTTCTGGTCGGCTGGCACTGTGCGGAAGTCGGCCATAAGGGCGTTAATCTCGCCCTTCTTGCTCAGATACTTGATTCGAAGCTGCTCTACTTCTTCTGCGTTTTGGGCAGTCAAAGTGCTCACTTCTTTCAAGAGTTCGTCTATTTTTTCTAATAACATATCTATATTTTTATCTTTTTTGACTGCAAAGATAACATTTTTTGCTTAAAAGATGAAATAATTCAAAAGAAAGTTGTACTTTTGCATGGAAAATTTGAGAAATTTAATAGGTTTATGAAAAAACTCTGTTTATTAACGGTGTTAATGGCGGTGCTTACCATCGTTTGTTTCACGTCTGTGGGATGCACAGATAAGAAGCCTGCGCCTGCCATTGATTCGGCTTCATCCGACTCGGTGATTGCCGACACTCAAGCGATGGACTCTACAGAACAGCTGATAGAGGAGACTCCGATGCCAAAGGCGGCTGACGAGCTTTTTGATGATTTTGTGTTTAATTTTGCAGCTAACAGAAAGTTGCAGAAAAGTCGTATTGTCTTCCCGCTGCCGGTATATCACGGTAAGAAACTGACCAAGAAGATAGAAAAAAAACATTGGAAGATGGAGCATTTCTTCATGCGCCAGGATTATTACACGCTGATTTTTGATAATCAGAAACAGATGAAACTGATGAAGGATACTACTATCGATCATGTAGTAATAGAAAAGGTGTTCTATAGTAGAAAGACAGTTCAGCAGTTTGTGTTTAATCGCATCAATGGTCAGTGGATGATGACTAGTATCTGCTACGTGCCTATGTATCAGAATAATAATGCCAGTTTCCTGAAGTTTTACGGACATTTTGCTACTGATACCGCTTTCCAGCTCGCCATATCCATAATCCGGTGAAGTTTACCGGCCCTGATCCTGATGATGATTTCAGTACGATGACAGGCGATATAGAACCGGAAACATGGCCTGCCTTTGCGCCTCAACTGCCTCACGGCATGATTTACAATGTAATCTATGGTCAGAAATATACCGAGAGCAACCAGAAAATCTTCGTGATTCGTGGTATTGCCAATGGTATGGAAACCTCTCTTACTTTCAAAAAGATTGGAGGAAAATGGGAACTGATCAAACTGAATATGTAGCTTTTTAGTTAGTAGTAATAGTTTAACCAGATATGAAGGATATTCGTAACTATGGCCTTTTGGCTCACAATACATTCGGGATTGATGCTAAATGCAGCAGATTTCTGGAGTATGAATCGGTTGAGGAAGCCCGACAGATAGTGGGCTTGCTGACAGAGGCAGATCAGCCACTGCTCATTTTGGGCGGTGGTAGCAATCTCTTGCTGACCGGTGATTATGCAGGTACAGTGCTCCATTCGGCTATTATGGGTATTGAGGTTCTTGACAACAAGACTTTGGCAGCTGCAGAGGGGGATGATGCTTTGTGCAATCCGGATTGGGTATTCCTTTCCTGTGGTAGTGGTGAGGTGTTTGATGATGTGGTAGCTTATGCCGTAGAGCATGGCTATCATGGAGCAGAGAATCTGAGTATTATTCCTGGTGAAGTAGGTGCCAGCGCGGTTCAGAATATCGGTGCCTATGGTGTGGAAGCCAAGGATATTATATATAAGGTGGAAGCGGTTGAGATAGCCACGGGTAGAGTAGTGGTGTTTGATAATGCTGACTGCGAGTATAGTTACCGTCAGAGTAAATTTAAGCATGAGTGGAAGGATAAGTATCTGGTGACGCATGTGGTTTACCGTTTACAGAAGACCTTCCGTCCGGATCTGGATTATGGTAATATCCGTTCTGCGCTCGAGGCTAAGCGTATTACTGAGCCTACAGCCCAGCAGCTTCGTGATGTCATCATAGAAATTAGAGAGGCAAAATTGCCTGATCCTAAGGTGTTGGGTAATGCAGGCAGTTTCTTTATGAATCCTATTGTAGAGAAAGCTAAGTACGAAGAACTGGCTGCTCTTTATCCGGGTATGCCTCATTATACCATCGATGAATCTCATGAAAAGATTCCGGCTGGCTGGATGATTGATCAGTGTGGCTGGAAGGGAAAGAGTCTGGGACGGGCCGGTGTGCATGATAAGCAGGCACTTGTGCTAGTGAATCGTGGCGGCGCTACGGGCGAGGAAATCGTAAAACTCTGTGAGACCATCCAGGAGGATGTGAAGCAGAAGTTTGGTATAGAGATTCATCCGGAGGTGAATGTGAAGTGAAGAATTCGTTTGTTTTCAGAAAAATATTTGATAATTAATGAAGGTAACTTTATTAGGTACAGGCACATCGGGCGGTGTTCCTTCGTTGGGGTGTAACTGTGAAGTGTGCAGAAGTACGGATCCACATGATAAAAGATTGCGTAGTGCAGCGATGATAGAAACGGAGAATACCCGTATTCTGATAGATGCCGGACCTGATATCCGACAGCAGTTGTTGCGTGTGCCTTTCAGAAAGATAGATGGCGTCCTGGTTACGCATATCCATTATGACCATGTTGGTGGTATTGATGATTTGCGCCCTTTCTGTATCTTTGGTGATATCAATATCTATGGCGATGAAATCGTTACTGCGGGGCTGCCTCATACGATGCCTTACTGCTTTCCGAAGAATGCAGAAAAACTCTATCCGGGAGCTCCTAAACTCAAATTGCATACCATTCATCCGCATGAGCATTATGAGATAGGGGATATTGAGTTTGTTCCTATCCGTGTGATGCACGATAAGATGCCTATTCTCGCTATCGGTTTGGTAAGTTTGCCTATATTACTGATATGAAATCTATGGGTGATGAAGAATATGCTTATTTGGATGGTGTGGAAACACTCGTAATTAACGCACTCAGATTTGAGAAAACACATCACAGCCATCAGCTTGTGTCTGATGCTATTGAGGTGTCGCGCAGGATAGGAGCAAAACATACCTCAGTTCGGGATAACGAGCTCTATCTAAAGGCTTTATAATGTTTTTATATAAGGGACACAGAGGCTTGGCAACCATCTATATATCTTGGATGGTTGCTGAGACAAAATCCTCATGTAAAATA
>ENA-OQDW01000112-OQDW01000112.1-human-gut-metagenome-genome-assembly--contig:-NODE-112-length-31331-cov-9.304256_pt1 | contig 31331 bp, 39 predicted proteins | sample MGYA00242784_ERZ504613 | MGnify/ENA primary metagenome ERZ504613 (study PRJEB26092, sample SAMD00036330) | human gut metagenome | host: Homo sapiens | study: EMG produced TPA metagenomics assembly of...
GGAGCCGTGGCGGGCGCCGTCGCGGCAGGCGGATTCCGTCGCGCGCTTGCGGTGCCACGATGTCGAGCGCAATCGGCGCAAAGGCGATTTCTTTCTAGATAGGCCTCAATAGTCGGCTGATGCTTTTTGAGCTGCGCGATGGCAAAGCGCGAGGGGGCCTCGATCGTGAGCGTATCTTCGGTCAGGCTTATGGCGCGCGATTGCCCCAGCATGTTGATGAGGCGTGCATCTTGGCCGTCGCGCTGACAAAAGGCGATGGCATCCCCCAGGATGATGCTTGCTTCCTCGTCCACTGTCTCTCCCGTTCTTTAGCTCTGAGCTCGCACGCGAGCGGCGCCGAGTTCGGTCAGATGGTATTTCTGGCCATGCTTGATGACCAAGCCGGCCTGCGCCAAGTCATTGAGCGTGCGTGACCAAGTGGGGGCCGAGTTTCCAAACGCCCTCGCCAGATCGGTTGCACCGCACGCTTGATTTTGCGCCAGATAGCCCAGCGCGGCGTTGCCGCGGTCGCTTACGAACACGTCCGGTTGTGGCTGCGCATACTGATTTGCTGCATTAGGATACATCATTTGAGCTGCTGGTTGTTGAGAACTCTGCATCGGTGGCATTTGCTGTTGAAAACTTTGAGGCCACTGTTGGTAAGGCTGCGGAGGCATCTGCTGGCCCAAGGCTGTACTGCTGCTGCGGCATCTGCTGGTACGGCTGCTGATATCCCTGCTGGTACTGCTGCGGGAACTGCTGGCCATACCCCAGTGGCGGCATCTGCTGATATGGATATCCCTGTTGGTACGGCTGATAGCCCATTTGCTGGCCACCCGGTGCCCCCGTCGCCTGCTGCATTGCTGCTGCATCCTGATCCGCCAGCGGCACGGTCTCTGGCATGTTTGGCGGCATCGACATCGATGTCGCCTGGGGCTCTTGTGTAGGAAGCATTCCGGGATGCTGCATCTGCCCACGGGGGGCTGCATCTGCTGCGTTGCCATGGGCTGCTGCGCAAAAGCTCCCGGCAGGGGATATGTGGCTGCTCCGTCTCGGGCCGCACGGAAGCACCGCGTCCGCCGGCGCGCTCGATTTCCTGCACGCGTTTAGGGTCCAGGCTTACCGTAACCACGGTGCCGTTGCCCATGTTGTCCTCGATGGATACGGCACCGCCGGCGTTTTCCAAATACTCCTGCACCATGGGAAACCCTGCTCCGGTTCCACGGATATAGCGCTTCATCTTGCTGTTTGCGCTGGTAACGCCAAAGTCGAAAGCACGTTCCTTGTCGTCGATGCCGGGTCCTTGGTCAGCAAAGCGGATGGTGTCTCCGCCGTCCAGAATCGAGATGATGGGCTCGGCAAAGTGTGCGTGGATAAAGTTTTCGACAATCTCGCGGATGACCATGAGCGAGATATGGCCACCTTGTTCTTTCATGCACTGGTAGACGGTGTTGGTCGTCTCTTCCAAATACGTGCGGACATCTTGCGGATCAATGACGATCACCCGCGGTGTCGACAGCATGTCGTCATAGACGGCGATGCGCGCGGCGTACATGGCTTTTGGCGCCTGCGTGGTCGTCTGCTCGCCTTCCGCACGCTCTTCGCGCACGCCGGTGATGTGCTCGTTGTCGGGTGCCGGGTCTCCGGAATCGACCATGGTGTAAAAGTCGTCAGACATGCCGCTCGCAATCTTTCAAAAGGTTTCGAACAAATAGTAGCTCACCGTGCAACGTTTCTCATCTTTCGACAACTTTTCAAAACTTGTTGAAAACTTTGGAAAACGGGCGAAAAGTTCTCAACATTGCCAACATGACCTGTTGAAAACTCGATGAAATATCGTGAAAGGTTGCCATGAGGCGCAAATTTCGGTTGTGCTTATGGGGGAACCGTGTGAACTGCGCAACCTTTTACCTTTGATTTCTTGACATTTGAACATTGATTTCCCTACAATCTTCAAGCTCACGTGTCTATATCTGCGTCCGCGTCCCCGCGGACACTCGAAATGCAGCAGGAGGAACTTAAGATGAAGCGTACGTATCAGCCTAATAAGCGTAAGCGTGCCAAGACCCATGGCTTCCGTGCCCGTATGGCCACTAAGGGTGGTCGTGCCGTGCTCGCCCGTCGTCGCGCCAAGGGCCGCAAGCGTCTCACTGTCTAGCAGCGATACACACATCTCGCATGAAGACTATTAAGTCTCGGCAAGATTTCGAGCATGTGTTCAGTCAGGGGCGTCGTTTCAATCACCCTCTGATTCGAATGACCATATGTGAATCGGTTGGCGAAGGCGACTCCGGAAGGGTCGCCTTCGTTGGTGCTAAGCGACTCGGTTGTGCCGTCGTGCGCAACCGATCTAAGCGTGTGATGCGCGAGGCCGCCCGCAGCTGCGGATTTCCCGTTGCGGGTTATGACATCATCTTGTTTGCAACTCCCAAGACGAGGGTTTCCTCGCCGCAGGAGATGGACAAGGCGTTGCGTTCGCTTATGAAGCGCGCCGGCGTTGCCGGGGAGGAGCGATGAGCAATCACGTTTTGCGACGTGTTGCCATCGCTCCTATTCGCATATATCAACAGGTTATTTCGCCCTTATTGCCTGACGCCTGCATTTATTACCCAACGTGCTCGCAATACGCCATCCAGGCGATTGAGAAGCACGGTGTTTTGAGAGGCTGCTGGCTTGCCGTGAGGCGCATCGCTCGTTGCAATCCCCTGCACGTCGGCGGTTATGACCCTGTGCCCTAGCGGGCACTCGCTATCGGAGGAAAACTTACATGTGGGATTGGATCGTTAACATCCTTTTCGAGCTGCTCAAGCTCATCCAGACCTTTGCGGTCGACTGGGGCCTGTCCATCATCATCCTGGTGGTCATCATCCGTCTGCTGCTGACGCCGCTCATGCTCAAGTCGACCAAGTCGACGGCTCGCATGCAGGTGCTGCAGCCCAAGATGCTCGAGATCCAGGAGCGCTATGCCGACGATCCCCAGCGTCAGGCCGAGGAGATGCAGAAGTTCTACAGCGAGAACAAGTTCAACCCCATGGCTGGCTGTCTGCCGCTGCTGATTCAGATGCCTATCCTGTTCGCCCTGTTTACATTGCTGCGCAACCTGCCGCAGTACTTTAACGACGGCACGTTCTCGTTCTTCAACATCCTGCCCGACCTGACCACCACGCCGAGTGCTTCCTTTGCCGATGGCTTTATGGTTGCACTGCCTGCGCTGGTTTGCCTGATCCTGTTCGCCGTTCTGACCCTGATTCCGCAGCTCTATATGTCGCGCAACCAGACCGGCCAGCAGGCTCAGAGCATGCGTATGATGGCCGTTGTCATGACGGTCATGATGCTTTGGATGGGCTGGAGCCTTCCCGTTGGTGTTCTGCTGTACTACGACGTCTCGTCTGCTTGGCAGGTTATCCAGCAGATTTTTGTGACGCAGAAGGTCATCGACAAGGCGAAGGCCGATGAGGAGGAGCGTCTTAAGAACGCTCCGCTGCAGGTTGAGGTCACTCGTCGAGAGAAGAAGCCGCGCCCGCACAAGAAGAAGTAGTGGGATATCAATCTTATTTAGGTACCTAACTTTTGGAGTACGTTATGTCTGAAGAGATCATCGAGGATATGCTTGAGGAGGTTGCCCCGCAGGTCGCGGGCGATTATCCCGAGATTGCACAGCGCTACAAGCTGGTGAAGAGCTGACCGATGAGGAGCTCGACACCATTGCCGATGTTGCTATTTCCATCCTGCGTTCCATCCTTTCGCACTTCGATGCCGCCAACTCTCCTATCGATGAGTATGAGGGCGACGAAGGTGAGCTGATTTTGGATGTAACGGCTCCCGACCTTGCTGTTCTCATTGGCCGTCATGGTCGCACCCTTGATGCCCTTCAGGTTATGTTCTCTTTGCTGGTGAGCCGCAACTTGGCTTTAGGTATCCGGTTGTAGTGGACGTCGAGGGATACAAGAGCCGCCGTCAGGACAAGGTTGCCTCCATGGCTCAGTCTGCTGCCGAGCGTGCCATTCGCACTCATAAGAGTGTTTCGCTTCCGCCCATGAATGCCTACGAGCGTCGACTGGTTCACATTGCACTTCGTGGCAATGATGCCGTCGATACTCATTCTGAGGGTTCTGACCCTGATCGCCATGTGGTGATTGTTGCTCGATAATCTACTCGAGTTTATGCTAAGGGGACGTGGTTTCCACGTCCCCTTTTTTTGTCAAAAGTTCTCGATACGCTGATTTTTGTCAGAAAGGAGCTTTCGTTGTTAGTACTTACTGATCAGCAAGCTGACGAGATGTTGAGTCGTCTAGCTTTCTATTGCAAAGAGTATTCCTTGAGCGTAACTGATGTTGAGCTGAGGAAATGTATTCAGCATTTGGATTTGGTTCTAGAAACAAATAAGACAACCAATCTCACCCGTATTCTTAACGTAGAAGATGCTGCAGTACTTCATATCCTCGACTCACTTGTTTTGCTCCCCTATATCAACAAGGCTCCTGAGGGAGCTTTGCTCGATATGGGAACAGGTGCGGGCTTCCCTGGTATTCCATTAACCATAACCACGCATCGTAAAGCTACTTATATTGACTCTGTTGGCAAGAAGGTTGATGCGGTAAATTCCTTTGTCCATGCTCTTGGATTGAAACATGCCCATGCGGTTCATGATCGTCTTGAAGAATATGCTCGGAGCCATAAGAAGCAGTTCTCTGTTGTAACCGCCCGCGCACTGGCCCCTCTACCGATTCTTGTTGAATATGCGGCTCCGTATCTGAAGGATGGAGGTCTATTTGCTATAACCAAGGGCAATCCTTCTGATGAGGAGCTTGCTTCCGGCATGTCAGCAGCTAAGATTTGCGGCTTCACTTTGCTTCTGAATGACGCAATTGATTTGCCTGAAGGCTTGGGTCACAGGGAGTTCATTGTTCTTAAGAAGAGTCATCCAGCATCTGTCTCATTGCCTCGTGCAAATGGCGTGGCAAAGAAGAATCCGCTTGCCTAGATGTTCACGTGAAACATAATGGATACTAACAACTTGCAGTGTTTCACGTGAAACATGGCGGTTGATATCGATTCGGAATGTTTCACGTGAAACATCCTCCGTTTGACAGCTTTAATACACACCAGGAGGGACCGTGGGATTTCGCGACGTTAAGCGTTCTAAGAGCGCAAAAGACACGCGTATCATTGCAATCATCAATCAAAAAGGCGGCGTCGGTAAGTCAACGACGGCCGTAAACCTTGCAGCAGCACTGGGTGAGCAGGGTCGTAAGACACTGATTGTCGATTTTGATCCGCAGGGAAACAGCACCAGTGGATTCGGAATTGAAAAAGAAGACCTTGATCACTGCATCTATGATGCATTGTTGAATGATGTGCCGGCAGAATCGCTTGTTCTTGATACAAATTGTAAAAAGGTATTCGTTATTCCGGCTACAATTCAACTTGCAGGCGCGGAAATTGAGCTCGTAAGCGCAATTGCTCGTGAAACCCGCCTCAAAGATTTGCTTGAGCCGATTCAGGACGAGTTTGACTTTATTTTCATTGACTGTCCTCCTTCGCTCGGCCTGCTTACTATCAACGCTTTGACTGCAGCAGACAGCGTTTTGATTCCGATCCAGTGCGAATATTACGCACTCGAGGGCGTTACGAAGCTGCTTGAGTCAATGAAGATGGTCAAATCACGGCTGAACAAGGGCTTAGACACCTATGGTGTGCTTATGACCATGTATGACTCGCGTACTTCACTATCGAATCAGGTTGTTGAGGAGGTTCAATCGTACTTTGGTGATAAGGCGTTTAAGACGCTAATCCCCCGTACGGTTAAAATCTCCGAAGCTCCGTCTTTTGGAGAACCGGTAATTACCTATTCACCTCAAAATAAGGGTGCAAAAGCATATATGAACCTTGCAAAAGAGGTGATCAAGCGTGCCTAGTGTAAAGAAACGTGGCGGATTGGGACGTGGACTCAATGCTTTGGTCTCAGAGGCCGAGTATGAGACCGGCGGTTCGGCTGCATCGGCTTCAAATGCCGCATCTGAAACAAAACTACCTATTGAGGATATCGTTCCCAACCCTAATCAGCCGCGAATTCACTTTAACGAAACTGAACTTCGCGAGTTGAGCGAGTCAATCCAAGAACATGGCGTTTTGCAGCCGCTTTTGGTTCGCAAACATGGAAACGGCTATGAGATCATCGCTGGTGAGCGTCGTTACCAGGCGTCAAAGCTTGCTGGCCTTGAAGAATTGCCAGTCATCATTAAAGAGGTAAATGATGAAGAGATGCTGGCTCTTGCTCTTATCGAAAACCTTCAGCGTTCTGATCTGAATCCCGTCGAAGAGGCTAAGGGCTATCGCCAACTCATTGATGCCAGCGGGATGACCCAGGAGGCATTGTCCAAGGCAGTAAGCAAGTCACGCTCTGCAATTACAAACTCGCTGCGTCTTCTCGATCTCCCCGAAGTAGTTCAGCAGATGATTTTTGAGGGTAAACTTACTGCTGGTCATGCACGTGCGATTCTTGCAGTTCCCTATGAGGACGCGCGTATTCGACTTGCAGAGAAAGTTGTTACAGAGGGCCTTTCCGTAAGAGCGACAGAAAATCTTGCTCCGTTGTTTTCTGCCGGAGAGACACCTAAGACGCCGAGGCCTGCAACGCCTCAGTCTTTTAAAAAGGCTGCCCGCGTGCTTCGTCAGGTTTTTAATACCAACGTGCGTGTGAAGAGCTCGCGTGGAAAGAATAAGATTGAGATTGAGTTTAAAGACGAGGAAGAGCTCTCTCGTATTCTTGGCGAAATGATTCAGTTTGATCAAGGAGGCCAAGATGAGGAATAAGATTTTAACAGCGATTGCATTGGTGACGACTGTCGCGGCTGGTGCCTTTGCTGGCTATAGGATCGCTACAGACGATGAACTTCGAGGTCGTTTGCTTCGTAGCGCGCAAGATATCGTCGATACTTCCAAAAAGAAAATGGATGTTATGACAGAAGATGTTGCCATGCGTACTGCTCAGGTAACGAAGAATCCCAAGATTAATCAAGGTTGGGTCAGCAACCAATGGGAAAATGTAGGCTATTAGGTACCTAACAATTACTCAGCATATTTGAGGGGTCCTTGTCTGATTCATGAGACAAGGACCCCTTATTTTGGCCGTAAAAATGGGACAGGTAGCAGCTGATTCAAAATTAAGGTCAATAAATGAAACGACCCCGGTTGCATATTCTGTAACCGGGGTCGTTCGATGTTTCACATGAAACGTTTTGGGATGCGACTCCCCTATGCGTTCTTCTGAACTTTGAAGCGCTGCTTCAGCTGTCCGCAAGCGGCGTCAATATCGTTACCACGGGAGTTACGAATCGTGGTCTCGATGCCACGGGACTCAAGACGACGCTGAAGATCCTCAACCTTATGAATCGGCGACGGCTTGAGCGGGCTACCCTCGATGTCGTTAAGCTGAATGAGGTTAACGTGGCACAGCGTTCCCTCGCAGAAGTCGCAGAGCGCCTGCATTTCGGGATTCGTATCGTTGACGCCTTCGATCATGGCATACTCATAGGTCGGGCGGCGGCCGGTCTTCTCGGTGTAGAGCTGAAGCGCTTCGTGAAGGCGAAGCAGCGTGTACTTCTTAACACCGGGCATGAGCTTATTGCGCGTCGACTGGATGGCGGAATGCAGGGAAACGGCAAGCGTGAACTGCTCGGGGATGTCGGCAAATTTGCGAATACCGGGAATAACGCCGCTGGTAGAGACGGTGAGGTGACGAGCGCCGATACCGATGCCATCGGGGTCGTTGAGGATTCGCAGCGCCTTGAGAACCTCGTCGTAGTTGGCAAACGGCTCGCCCTGGCCCATGAAGACAACGCTCGTGGCGCGCTCGCCAAAGTCGTTGGATACATGAAGTACCTGGTCGACGATCTCTTGAGCGGTCAGAGAGCGCTTGAGGCCGTTGAGACCGGTAGCGCAAAAGGCACAGCCCATGCCACAGCCTGCCTGGGTGGAAACGCAGACGGAAAGCTTGTTACGACGGGGCATGCCGACGGTCTCGACGGAAACGCCGTCGTGGTACTCGAGCAGATACTTGCGAGAGCCATCTTTGGAAACCTGCTTGGTGAGTTCAGTCGGCGTGTCAAAGGCGAAAGCCTCTTTAAGCTGCTCGCGGAAAGCCTTGGGAAGGTTGGTCATATCGTCAAACGAACAAACGTTCTTCTCAAAGACCCATTCGATGAGCTGCTTCGCGCGGAAGGCGGGCTGGCCAAGCTCGGCCACGAGCTCGCGAATATCGTTTTGGCTCAAGTCGCGAATGTCCTGAGATTTAGTCCTGGGATTCATGGAAGCCTTTCGATTTTGGGGAAACGTAGAGGGTATCGCTACAATATGGTATCAGCTGCAGAAATTATAGAGGAGGAGTCTGCCCATGCCGGGTAAAAGCCTAGAGAACATGCACGTAGCGGTCTTGGCGGGCGGTCATTCCGCTGAGCGCGAGATCTCGCTCAATTCGGGAAAGAACGTCGTGGTTGCCTTGAAGGAGGCCGGCTACACTTCGGTGGAGCTGCTCGACACGGCTGCCGATGATTTTATGGTAACCATGGCGACCGGCGGCTTTGACGTGGCGTTTATCGCCATGCACGGTGCCGGCGGCGAGGATGGCGCCATGCAGGGCGCCATGGAGACCCTGGGTATCCCCTACACGGCCTCGGGCGTGCTTGCCAGCGCCTGCGGTGCCGACAAGGAGGTCTCTAAGCTCCTGTACGCCAAGGCGGGCATTCCCATTGCCCCCGGCCTCGCGCTCGAGGTGGGCGATGAAGTCGATATCGATCATATCGTCGAGGTTTGTGGCGAGCGCTGCTTTGTGAAGCCGGCCGTCAACGGTTCCAGCTATGGCATTTCCCTGGTCCATGAGCCTCCGAGCTGCCCGCGGCAATCGCCAAGGCGTGCGTACGGCGACAAAGTGCTGGTCGAGAAGTGCATCGAGGGTACCGAGATCACCGTCGGTGTGTACGGCGAGGACGACGTGCGCGCTCTGCCGATTGTCGAGATTCGCAAACCCGAGGACTGCGAGTTCTACGATCTGGACGTGAAATATGTCGACCCTACGGACATCCATCGCATTCCGGCGCAGATTTCACCCGAGAATTACGCTCGCGCTCAGGAGCTTGCCTGTGCTGCTCACAAGGCCCTCGGTTGCCTGGGTATCTCGCGCAGCGACTTTATCGTGAGTGAGGACGGCCCCGTTATCCTCGAGACCAATACCATTCCCGGCATGACCGATACGTCGCTGTATCCGGACGAGATCCGCCACACCGACGACATGACGTTCCCGCAGGTCTGTGACAGCCTGATTCGTATGGGCCTTCGTCGAGCGGGCATTGCATGCTAATCGAGGACGCGGTTTCGTCAGGAACGCCGCAGTTTGTCATCGACTCCTATGCCACGCTTGCCGAACGCGCCAAAACGCAGTCCTTCGGCCTTATCGAGGAAGATGTGATTGTCCTCGATACCGAGACCACAGGTCTTTCGGTGCAGGACAATGAGCTGATCGAGATCTCGGCGGCCCGTCTTTCGGGCCGCGAGGTCGTCGACCGCTTCGATACCTTCGTGCATCCCAAGCAGCTGATTCCCGCCGAGATCACCGAGCTCACGAGCATTACAAACGCCGATGTGGCAGATGCCCCGTCGGCCGTTGAGGCCGTAGCCGCTCTCGCCGATTTTGTCGGTGGTTGCCCGGTAATCGCACATAACGCCACGTTCGACCGCTCGTTTATCGAGTCGGTCAAAGGCGGCGTCAACGTGAGCGATATCTGGATCGATTCGCTGGCGCTGTCGCGCATCGCGCTTCCGCGCCTGGCATCGCACAAGTTGTCTTTTATGGCCGATCTGTTTGGCTGTGACTCGGTATCACACCGTGCCAATGCCGACGTCGACGCCTGTGTGGCGTATGGCGCGTGTTGCTCGTGGCGCTCACCGACTTGCCTCAGGCCTCATGGCGCGCCTAGCCGACATGCATCCGGATGTGCCTTGGTCCTATCGTCTATCTTCTCATTCTTGGCAGGGCAGAACCCTGGTTCTATCTTCTCTCTCAGCGCCGCTCGTGCTGACGTTCTCAAGGCCGATCGCGCCGACGATCGGGTGGACGCCGACGAACTGCCGGTCCTCAAGATGCCGAGTCGTGAGGAGATTGAGGCAGACTATGCGCCAGGTGGCCTGGTCAATCGCATGTATCCCACCTACGAGCCGCGTGATGAGCAGATCGCGATGGCGCTCGAGGTCCGCGATGCGCTGGTCACGGGCACTCATCGTGTAATTGAGGCGGGCACGGGCGTCGGCAAATCGATGGCCTATCTGGTGCCTTTTGCCGAGGCAGCGCGCCGTAACAACATCACGGTTGGTATTGCGACCAAATCGAATAATCTTGCCGACCAGCTCATGTACCATGAGCTGCCAAAACTTGCCGAGCAACTGGACGGTGGTCTGTCATTTTGCGCTCTCAAGGGGTATGACCACTATCCATGCCTGCGCAAGCTTGAGCGCATGAGCCGCGGCCAGGTCGAGATTACCACCAAGCGCGATCCGGCGGACACGCTCACGGCGGTCGCGGTCATTATGGCGTACGTCTGCCAATCAGCCGATGGCGACCTCGACTCGCTCGGCATTCGGTGGCGCAGCGTCAACCGCCCCGACTTTACGACGGCCTCGCGCGAGTGTGCTCGTCGCCTCTGCCCGTTTTTCCCTGATAAATGTTTGGTCCACGGCGCTCGCCGTCGTGCAGCGCATGCCGACGTGGTGGTCACCAACATTCCCTGCTGTTCCGCAATGTCGCGGCCGAGGGCAGGATTTTACCTCCGATTCGTCATTGGGTAATCGACGAGGCCCATTCCATCGAGCGCGAGGCGCGCCGTCAGTGGGCGCGCGTGGTGTCGGCGGACGAATCACGCGTTCTGTTTGAGCGCCTGGGTGGCTCGAGCACCGGTGCGCTAAGCCAGGTCTCCCGTGATTTGGCAACCTCCGAGGGCTCTACGCTCTATCTGGGCCTTACTGCAAGCGACGTCGACGGTTGCGCGCGCGAGCATGGCAATCGCCGACGTGTTCGATGGCGTTCGCGAGCTCGGCCGCCGTGCCCGTGGGGGTTATGACAATGCCAATCTATGGATTGGCCCCGAGCTGCGCGAATCTGACGACTGGCATGATTTCTTACAGTCGGCCTACGCTGCCATCGACGTATTGGAACAGGCTGACAAGAGCGTCGACGCGCTGGTGCAAGCCGTCGCCGCCGACAAGCCCGAGGTTGTTGTCGACCTGGGTGATATCTCGCGCCGCCTGCACGAGCTGGCCGAGAACCTCAAACTCATCATTGATGGCACCGATGAACACTACGTGTATTCGCTGCAGGTCAATCGCAGGCTGCGTGCCGGCGGAGAGTCAATGACCGCAGAGCGCATCGACATTGGCGAGGCCTTGGCAACCGAGTGGCTGCCCGAGGTTCACACGGCTATCTTTGCCTCGGCGACCATGACGGTGTCCAAAAGCTTCGAACACTTTAACCACGCGGTCGGCCTCGATCGCATCGGCGCTTCAACATCCTCATCGCTGCACTTGGACTCGAGCTACGACTTCGATTCGAACATGGCTGTAGTCGTTGCGGGCGATATCCCCGATCCGCGCGATCGCGAGAGCTATCTTACGGCGCTCGAGCGCGTGCTGGTCGACGCCCATCTTGCCATGGGCGGATCGGTGCTCACACTGTTCACCAATCGGCGCGACATGGAAGACCTGTACGCCCGCGTTGAGCCAAGATGGCCCGTGCGGGTCTGGAGCTCAACTGCCAGCAGCGCAACTCATCTCCTCGTCGCCTGCGCGATCGGTTTATCAACGAGCCGACTTCATCGCTTTTTGCGCTTAAGGCCTTCTGGGAGGGGTTCGACGCCAGCGGCGAGACGCTGCGCTGCGTCATCATTCCCAAGCTGCCGTTCTCGAGTCCCACGGACCCGCTCTCGTGCGAGCGCAACCTGCGCGAAGACCGCGCTTGGGCGCGCTATTCGCTGCCCGAGGCGGTGCTCGAGGTCAAGCAGGCGGCCGGCCGCCTTATCCGCTCGTCGACCGATTGCGGCGTGCTGATTCTGGCCGACCCGCGCCTGGTGACGAAGGGCTACGGAAAGAAGTTCTTAACGTCGCTGCCCACGAGCTCCTACCAGCGCATCGAATCGGCGCAGATCGGGCACTATCTGCAACTGTGGCGCGCACGCCACGAGCGGCGGCGCTAAAGCGGACAGACGAGGGTTTTTGCCATATCGCACAGGCGCTTTGACAGGGCGGGGTCATCCAAGATGCGGATGCTCCGCCCGCTGCGATTACCTGGCTCAGTAGCCAACGCTCGGAGCCGTAATGCACAGTTACCGTTGCCATGTCTGCCCCGCCGCGCTCGATTAGGGTGATGCCGGCCCAGTCCAGATGCTCCGCCATATCGAATGGCATCAAGAGCTTTGCGCTGCGCTGCGTCCGGGCAAGGGAATCGTGGAGGGATGCGACGTCCGGTGTGTGAGGCACGACGGAGTCTTCCGTCAAGGCGAGTCCCTCGATTTTATCCATGCGATAGGTGCGCTGCTCATCGACTGTGATGTCCCAGGCAATCAGGTATGTTTGGTCGCCGTTTGCCGTAATGCGCAAGGGGTCGACCAGACGCTCGCGTGGCCGTGCATCGTCCATCGAGCGATATGAGATGCGGCAGCGAACGCCGTCCTGAATGGCACAGCTCAGCTGCTGCCAGTGCGACCCGTGGTTGACGGTGTCAAAGACGCGCTGGTTATAGCCGAGCTCTTCGGTAGAAGGGCGTGTCGAATCCGAGCTGCCGTCTGCGGCTCGATCCCCAACGATTCAAGTTCGTGGTTGAGCACAGCGCCCTCGGCTGCACTCAAGCGCAACGGTAGCACACGCCCGGCGTCACCAGTGAGGACCACACGCTCGCCGTGGCATTCGCAGATGATGCGCGCACCAGATTCTCGGTCCGCGAGCGTCGAGACGATCTCGAGAATCTCGTCGAGCGATACTCCCGTGATGTCAAAGCGGCCGCAAATCTCGGTTCGTGTCATGCCGCTCTCGCCGGCGGCGTAGAGGGCCTCCATGATGTCGATGGCGCGCGAGAGTCTCTGCTCGCTGGTGAGTTTACGCACGGGCATACTCGTGCACCGTCCTTTCAATGAGGTGGTTCCACGCCTGCTTGAGCGATTTGGGGGCCATGGGCCTCATGCCGTCCATGGCGTGGGCCATGCAAAATGAGGCGGCGGCTTCAAGGTCGCGCACGTCAACGGTCCAGATCCATCCCGCATCGGTGTGTGTGAGCTCACCTCGCCCGCGCGTGAGGCCGTTGATCATATCGATCTGCGTCTGAGGGGCGAACGAGAACGTGGCTGCAACGGGCGGTCGGTCGGCGAAATCGAATTCAAAGAACAGATAGTCGTTGAGATTGAAGTCCGCAGGGATGGCGTAGGCCTTCGAAGGACGCCATGCGCGAACGATACGGTCGCAGCGGAATGTCCTGATGTCGTCGGTGACATTGTCGAGGCCGCAGAAGTACGCCACGCCCTCGCGTTCGAACATGCCGTAGACACAGACGGTACGTTCTTTCTGCTCGCCGCGTCCGTTCTGATATAAAAATCGCAGCGCGCATCGCTCGGCAAAGGCGCTCCATACCGCATCGACGGTGGGAGAGCGGCGGATCGGTACTTCGTCCACCGTCGTCCTGCCGGTGAGGTAGGCAATTTTGGAGCGAATATCGGCAAGCGGCGCGGCAAAGGTGGAAGAGCCGGCCGCTAGCGTCTGGTCGATGGCGTTGAGTAGGATATCGGCGTCGTCTGCGGTGATGAGGCCGCCTGCAGCAAACGTGTGCTCGCGGTCGATTGTCCACGAGCTTTCCTCGGTCTCCTGCGCACCGGCGGGGCGAACCTCCTTGATTAAGATGCCACGCTCGAGCAGTTTGTCACGATCGCGCCGAAACTTGCGCTTATCCGAGTCGATATTGCCCGAGCCATATCCCAGGTCAGAATCCAAGACGATCTGCTCGGTCGTCAGCGGTTCGGGGGAGCTGTTGAGCACAAAGAAAAGATTGAGGATGCGCTGAGCCGTTTTATCGAAACCGGGCTCCGAATTCCCCTTTTTAATTGTCGCGGTCGCGTCGCTTGCCGTCATAGAGTCCTCGCATGAGAAGGTGGTTTGCTGCCATGATTTTAGTCCGATATGGAGATTAGGCTATATCCTTGTCCGCTCGAGGCGTTAAGATGGCCCGAATTCGGTCGTTTGCGCTCGCTCGGGGTATACTTTCGACTATATACGGTTCTAATGTGCATGCATTGGGCCTATTTGTCGGATTATGGATGTGGAGCGCACATGGCGAACACCCAGAACTATATTAACCACCTGCTGCAGAACACCGGCATTACGCCGGCATGCAGCGAAGAAGAGCGCTTGGCTGCCGAGGATATCGCTCAGATCTTCCGCAACCACGGCTTTGACCCCGAGGTTCAGGAGTTCAATGCCCCGGCGCCCAGTAGATTGGCATTTGCCGTTACCGGTATTCTTGCGTTTGCCGGCGCCCTGCTGATGGGCATCGGCGGCGGTATCGGCTTGGTCGGCACCTTGCTGGCCATTGTCGGCGCCGTTCTTTACGTGCTCGAGCGCACGGGCCACCCCGTGGTTTCGCGCCTGGGCAAGACGGGCGTGAGCCAAAATGTCATCGCCTACCACAAGGCCTCGGGCCCGCTCGCGTCTCCGCGCAACCGCCCGGTGGTCGTTGTCGCACACTACGACTCTCCCCGTGCTGAGCTGCTCGCCCGCGAGCCCTATGCTTCGTATCGTGCGCTCATCGCCAAGCTGTTGCCCGTTGCCACGATTGCCCCTGCTGCCGTTGCCATCCTGCGTATCCTGCCGCTCCCCGGCGCGCTCAAGGTTCTGCTGTGGATTGTCGCGATCCTCGCTTCCCTCGTTGCACTTGCCAACGCGGCAAACATCATCTCTAACCGCCACGTTCTTCCCTATACGTCCGGCGCGGTGTGCAACAAGTCTTCTGTCGCCGCTATGCTCGGCGTTATGGACAACGTTGCTCCCTTCCAGGGCGAGAACGAGTTTCCCGACGATGTTCCGTTCGATACCTATTTTGGGGAGCAGAAACGTCGTGCCGAGGAAATGGCGCGCGCGGCGGCGGAGTATGCCGCGGCCCAGCAGCAAAACGACTACGGCAACACCATCGAGTACGAAGAGCCTACCTACGCCGAGGACGAGTTCGGTCAGCCGATTGCTCCCGACGCTCAAACCGAGCCCGAACAGGGCGAGGCTTTTGACGAGCAGATTGAGGCTTTGAGGGTGCGTCTGCCGACGAGACGCTGATTGGCGCCATCGTGCCCGAGGATCAGAATCAGGCTGTCCAGGCCGAAGAGTTCAATGACGAGGTTCCCGCTGCTGAGCCGGCGGAGGAGCCTGCCGCGGCCGAGCCCGAGCCCAAGCTCTATCGCAACGCCGCCGGCAACATTCGCTTTGGTTCGGATGCCATCCGTGCACTCGGAATGCTTCCCGAGTCCTGCACGCTCGATTACGAGGAGGGCGAGGAGCCGACGTTTGAGCCGAGCCTGCGCCCGTTGTCACTGCGGATGATGAGTCTGCCGCGGTTACCGCTGCCGTTGCCGAGCCCGAGGCGGTGTCCGCGATCGATCCCGCGGCAGGACTGGACATTTTGGCTCCCGCCGCGCCGGCGCAAGACGTTGCGGACGAGTCTGACGACGATTACGTTGAACAGCCGAGGCGCGTGTCTTACGAGAGCGATACTGATTTCTCTGCCGAGATTCCCGCGGCAACGCCCCATGCCGATATTGCATCCGCGTTCTCTTCGATTGGCGCCAGCGCTTCCAGCTTCTTTAAGGGTGCGCTTGCAAAGGGCAGGAAATTTGTCGACGATTTCGAGGAGAAGCGCGCTGCCGCACGCGAGGCTGCCGAGCAGGAGGCTATCGCTCAGCAGCAGGCAGCCGAGGCGGCACGTGAGCGCGCGGCGCAAGAGTTCGAGCAGAACGAGGCTATGCAGTCCGGGCCCGTCGACGCTGCCGAAGCTACGACGTCCTTTGAGTCCCAGCAACCGACGTCAGCGGATGTTGTTGAGGCAACAACGTCTTTCGAGGCTCAGCAGCACGTCGATAGCACCATGTCGTTTGATGCCGCGCAGTTCGATTCCACGATAACGTTTGAAAAGCAAGGCACCGCAATTGCCGAGCCCCTTCCTGTTTCCGATGAGCAGGGCGACGCGGCAGACGATGACGAGCCCATTGATGCTGCCGAAATCCAAGATGCCGCCGAGGACGAGTCCGTCGAGGCCAACTCTGACGAAGAGCAATACGCGGCAGCCGATCAAGGTGATTCGACCGAGGTCGAGCAGGAGGAAGTGCCTGCGGTTTCCGAGACTCCCGAGACGGATGAGTCGAGGCCTTACTCCACGCAGATTTTCACCATGCCGACCCCGAGTGGTTCCGGTGCACGGTTGCCAATGTCGCTCCCACCCAGGACGAAACGGTCGATTCCCTTATGGCCCAGATTTCCTCCCAGGCATCGCCGCGTCCGCAGATGAATGTTCCCGATCCGGCGTCGGCACCGTCGCCTGCACCTTCCTCGTCTCCGCTGGCTTCGGTCCCCGATCCGTCGCTGCCGTCTATGAAGCAGGCAAACGTTGCGTCTCGCACGTCGCTGTTCGACCTTCCCGATCCCTCTGCCCAGGTCAACGACCCCTTTGCTACTGCCCAGGGTCCCGAACCCACATCGGCACCCGTTGCGCCTTCTATGCCCGTTGCGTCGGGCGCGCAGCCGATCGAGACCATTTCGGCTCCCGCCCCGGCGGCACCCAAGTCTCGCAAACGCGGCCTGGGTGGCCTGTTCGGTCGTAAAAGGAAAAACGAGCAGGACAGCATGAGTGATTGGCTGGGCGTCGAAGACGATTACGATGCCAAGAAGTCCGGTCGCGGTATCGGTTCGTGGGATAACTTCGAGGACGATAACGATGGCTGGAAGGGCGGCGCTACGTCTTCCGATGGCGCTTCTTCCGAAGATATGCTCTCGGCTGTCGCTCTATGGGCGATGATGAGCTGCTCGGTCACGATATCTGGTTTGTGGCAACGGGCGCCTCGGATTGTGATGGCGCCGGCATGAAGGCCTTCTTGGCTTCGCATCGCGATAAACTCCGCGGCGTATTCTTCATCAATCTTGAATCCGTCGGCGCCGGTAGGCTTTCGGTGGTGACGGTCGAGGGCGAACAGCAGCTGCTCAAGGGCGATCGCCGCATCATGAACCTGGTCAGCAAGGTGTGCAAGTCGTTCCATGTCGATTGTGGCGCGCTCGAGATGCCCTATGCCAAGACCGATGCCTATGCCGCGCTCGAGGCGAGCCGCCGAGCCCTCACCATCGCCGGCGTGGACGGCACGCGTCTGGCTTGCGCTCGTACCGAGGACGACCTGCCCCACAATGTCAACCCGACGAACATTGCCACGGTATCCGAGGTCGTGACCGAGGTTATCCGCCGTTCGTAGACGGAGCTCTAAGGAGTCAACGTGTTTTCGTATATTAAGCGCCATTGGCCTGTCTACGTGATTTTGACCTTGATTGCCATTGCGTTAGGATTTGGGGCTGCCTACATCGTGGGTGCAAAGGGCTCGACCCCCGCCTCCGCAATCAGCGAAGAGGTGGAGCAAGAACAGAGTACGGGTGCCGATGGGATTCCTGAGTCCGAGCAGGCAATCGTTGATGGTGGATCTTCGTCTGCAGAGTAGATACGGCGATTTACATGATTGAAAGCGGGCGAGCCAGGGGACTGGCTCGCCCGCTTTTTCATCGCGCTAGCGCTTCTTTGGGGTCGACCTAAGGCGAGCGAACCATAGGGCTGCGGCGACCCGAGGTCAGGAGCGCGGTGATGCAAGCGGCGATGGGAACTGATCCTGTTGCCGGTAGGTCCTGCAGTAGGGTACAGCGTTGAATGACACGGTCCTCGTCATGTGACTCAAGTTTATCGCCGCCGCCGTTGCGGCAAAGATCGACGCGTGCGCTGTTGGTGAGTGCGGTTTGGGGCGTATAAGCCGACGTCGCCTGCATGTGCACGATTGCGCCCCGAGCGTCTGTGCCAAGGATTGCTTTGGCATCGTCAAGGTCGTCGTGCTCATCTTTGAGATCATCGCGGGTCCAAGAATCCGCATCGCTTCGAGTCGTAAAGCCGGCGGCTACCGCACCGTATTCAATTCGAATGCCCGTTACGACGGTATTGGGTGTAAGGTCGAGCTCTTCCGCCTCGAGTGTGGTGGATTCCGTGGTCGAGACATCCGCCTTCCAGAGGCGCCAGCGTCGTAATCGACGAGGCGACAGTCCTCACCAAGGCTCTCTTTTACTTCGTCGGACTCAAGCCAAGGATTTTCGTGTCCATCGTCAAGTGTCGCGTTCGCCGGTTCATCGACGTCTGTCGAGTCCAACGGCGTCGTGCGATACCACACGTTGCACAGACCGTTGAGGTCGCCGATGGCGACGGGGGTTTCGATTGAGACGAATCTCGCCGTATCGTCCTCGGCACACTCAAGATCATCGGTAATTGTGAACTCATCAACCCAGGTAGTTGAATCGTTTCGAGCGTCGATGGTATAGGAGAAAAGCCCATCCGTATTGGTTTGCATCGCGGCACGGTTTTTACCATCGCCGTTAGCCAACAGGCCCTTTTCGATAGGTTGGACAAGTTCCTGACGCTTGTCGACCTGCCCCTTGATCTCGATGGGCGCATCCTTCATCGCGACGGATTGGACTTCTCCCGTATCCTTTATTTCAAACGTTATCTCCTCGGCAAGGTCATAGGTCCGCGGAGACATCATTTCGCGCAACGAGTAGGTGCCGGGTGCAAGATGTTCGACGCGGTGTGGCTTGTCGGATGAGGTCCAGGAGTCTATTTCGGTTTTATCGGGACCATATAAGGCGAGCTGTGCGCCTTCCACTTCCTGCTCACCGCTTGCATCGACCTTGGAGATATCAACCTTGGTGTAATCGTCGGATACGTTAAGCCGTGCTTCTACAACGGGTGTTTTCTGGTCGGCATAAGTAAGGTCGACAATATGGGTTGTCTGATCGAGCAAGAAGCCTGCCGGCGCTTGAGTCTCGACAACCTCGTAGCGTGCGGTGCCAGATCCCAGTGGGAGGTTGCCCGCGCGTGCTTCTCCAGTTTCATCCGTCGTGACGGTCGCGACAGTCTCACCGTCGAGCGCGGCAATGCTACCGTCGGGGCGCACGATATCACCCGAGGCACGGATCTCAAAGACGGCGCCCGCGAGGCTGCTGCCGTCTATGGCATCGGTTTTAACGATCCTGATGTTTCCGGTCGCGGCGTGGTCATAATACGAGGCGATTGCAACGGGCGTTAGGTTCATGTCGGCGGGTATGTTTACCTCGATCTCTTCGCCGACAAGATAGGGCTCTTTGGCCGAGGTTTCGCGTACATAATAGGTGCCCGGCACGAGCGATTCGGGCAGTGTGACGGTCCCGGTCGCGTCAGTCGTAAAGGTGTCCATTACGTTATGTGCTGGATACCAGCAAGTTTGTGAGACAGGTTCGTGATTGCTGTCGAGGAGTTGGAAGGTGAATCCGGCTAGGGGAACAGAAGCGCCTGTTTGGGCATCGCGTTTTACAATCTGGAGATGCGTCGACAGAGCGTGGTTGTCCACGATATATTGAAGCTCGGCGCCGTCGGAAATCTGATTGGCCCCGACGGTCCATTCCCCTGCACGTTTAAAACCCTCGGGGACGGTTTCCGGAACCTCGCGAACCGTGTAGCCGGCACGGTCGTATGGGACGGCTCCGTGGACACCGGCGGGTCGCTTGCCTGCGCCGAACCATGCTTCGGGCTGATCTTTGGTGGAGGCAAAGCCATAGATGTTTGTGATCAGTGTGCCAACAACCTGCTGAGAGCTGTTGCTGACAACCTCAAAGACAACACCACCCGCCGGCTGCTCCAGGCCGGATTGGTCGCTATTGCCGTAATCCTTGAATTTGGAAATCTCAAGGTTAAACGCAATGGGGATATCGGAAACGCGAGACTCGATCTCGACCACGCCTGAATCGCCGAGCTGGTCGGCTCCAACGGTATAGGTCCAGCTGTCGTTGGATGGCAGGTAGCCCTCGGGGGCTTTTGATTCGTAGATGGTAAAGGTTCCTAAGGGGACATCGGCGAGGGCGGCCCGACCGCTTTCGTCGGTCGTGAGGATTTGTGCCCATCCAGGGGTTGATTGCGACACACACGTGAACTCTGCTCCTGCGAGTGAAGATCCCACCTGGGGGCCGGCATTCGTCGCGGCATCGAGTTTTACGATACGCAGGTTGATGGTGCCGGGCTGTTCATCAATGGCGACCCGCCCGCCGTCATTCCCCGTGTTAAAGGCAATACGATCGTGGCGGGGGACATAGCCGGCCGGCGCCTTCGTTTCAACTAGGTAGTATGCCGTGTTGGGCAGAAGTGTTGCTTGCGCTCGACCGTTGCTGTCCATCTTGATGGTGCCGACACGCGCGCCGCTGGCGCTCTCAAAAATATCGAATGTTGCCCCGGTAAACTGATAGGTATTGTTTCCGCTGGTAATAACGGTGTTAGCAGACTGCTTTTGGAAGGAAACAGAGACCGCCGGCAGTACATAGAGCATGTCTTGACGTTTGCTGCCGCCCGATACGGCCCCTAGATAGCGTCGCGCGCGGTGCGGAGCGGCTTTGATGCTTCCTGATTTTGCGCTGTCGTGGAGCCACCGCGCAGCCGCCACGACTTCATTGTCGGCGGTAAAGTGTCCGCTCTTGGTTTTACCCTGAGCGGTCGTGTAGGAGTAGGTGCCGTCGACATGGGTAGTGCCGTTGAGCATCCATACGGCAAGCTGGGTGGCGGCGCGGGCGCGATCGGGTGAAAGATGGTAACCGCCAAACGACGTGGCGGTAGGATATCCGTGACAAACGATTGCCGCGAACTCGTCGTCGAGCCACACCCAGCCTTGATCAAAGTTGAGCCATGGGCCGCCCGGCTTGGTGGGGCCGGGGCGCTCCTGGTTCATGCAGTAGGCAATCGAGGCGTCTTGAGCTTCATACTTGCCGATGAAGAAGGGCCCACAATCATCGCTAATAGTGCGGAAGCCGAGCTGGTCGTAGCCATCGACGGCAAATGCGGCTCCCGGTGCCAGGCAGCCGAAAAGCAGGAAGAGGAGCAGGAGCAGCGGACCTGTTGCAATTGCGCTGTGGACAGAGTGCGTGGGTGCGTTGGACATGGCTGCTCCTTATCCCTCGTGCGCCGCACGGGGAAGCTGCGACGCGTAGGATGAGGCTACCCCCGAGGTTCATGCGGGTAAGTACCGGAGCCTGACCAAAAGCTTGCCCAATTCCTGACAAATTGAGCTCAAATACAACAATCAAGCAAAAGTGCAGGTAGAAGATAGGGAGAACAGGAGGTTAAAGGTCCTCGTCTCCACAATTGACGCGATTTTCAAACGAATCTCCACAGCTAAAACAAGCATCGCCACCCTTGTATCGAACAAGACAACCGCGTTATACTAGCCAACACACAAGCGGGCATCGCCAAGTGGTAAGGCATCAGCTTCCCAAGCTGACACTCGCGGGTTCGAGTCCCGTTGCCCGCTCCATTCGAATTTCAGGCACGGTAACGTTTCGTTACCGTGCCTTTTTCAATAAAGTGCCGGGACTCGAACCCGACAGGGTGCGAGCGTTAAATAAACGCGAAGCGTTTATAGCGAGCAGGCAAGGTCGCCGATAGGCGGCCGCAGCCGGTGCGGATTTGCGAAGCAAATACGCGGACGTCCCGTTGCCCGCTCCACCGAGCGCGGGAGAACTCGGGACGGCCAATTCAACAAAGTTTTCCCCATCGTCTCCGTGAATCCGAGGAGATCGCCGCAGCCGGTGCGCGTCCGCGACGCGGGCGCGCGGATGTCCCGTTGCCCGCTCCATCGAGTACGGGGGACCTCGGGAACGTCGGGTCCAACCCGCTGTGCCCGTGCGTGTGCGCGGACCGGGTCTGCCGACCGCAGCCGGTGCGTATTTGCGAAGCAAATGCGCAGACGTCCTCATGGTCGCTCCAATTCCAAAATGTTAGGTTAATGCCTACTGCCCATACTTGCACCTGCGCACGGTACAATGGTTGGGTTACGACCAACGTGCCAATAACCAAAAAGGAGCCGCTATGATCGATCGCTATACCCGCCCGGAGATGGGACACATCTTCTCCCTCGAGAACAAGTACGCCATTTGGCAGGAGATCGAGGTTCTGGCCTGCGAGGCCCAGGCGGAGCTCGGCAAGATCGGTATTTCCAAAGACGAGGCCCAGTGGATCCGCGACCATGCCAACTTTGAGAAGGCGAAGGTCGATGAGATCGAGGAAGTCACGCGCCATGACGTCATTGCCTTTCTGACCAACATGAAGGAATACATCGATGCCGATGTTCCCGAGGGCGACCCCAAGCCCAGCCGCTGGGTTCACTATGGCATGACCAGCTCCGATCTGGGCGACACGGCCCTGTGCTACCAGCTCACCCAGCCTGCGACCTGATCATCGAGGATGTCAAGAAGCTCGGCGAGATTTGCAAGCGTCGTGCCTTCGAGGAGCGCAACACGCTCTGCGCCGGCCGTACTCATGGCATCCATGCCGAGCCGATGACCTTTGGCATGAAGTTTGGCTCTTGGGCTGGGAGCTCAAGCGCGATCTGGATCGTCTTGAGGACGCCCGCAAGAACGTTGCCTTCGGTGCTATCTCGGGCGCTGTCGGCACGTACAGCTCCATCGAGCCGTTCGTCGAGGAGTACGTCTGCGAGCACCTGGGCCTGGTTCACGACCCGCTGTCCACGCAGGTTATCAGCCGCGACCATCACGCCTATCTCGCCGGCGTTCTTGCCACCACTGCGGCCACCTGCGAGCGCATCGCTACCGAGGTTCGCAATCTGCAGAAGACTGATACGCTCGAGGCCGAGGAGCCGTTCCGTAAGGGCCAAAAGGGCAGCTCAGCCATGCCACACAAGCGCAACCCCATCACCATGGAGAAGGTCTGCGGCCTGTCGCGCGTCGTGAAGGCCAACGCGCAGGTTGCCTTCGACAACGTCGCCCTGTGGCACGAGCGTGACATTTCGCACTCCTCTGCCGAGCGCGTCGCCCAGGCCGATAGCTTCATCGCGCTCGACCACATGTTCCAGTGCCTCATTCGCGTTATCGACGGCCTGCAGCTGTACCCTGCCCGCATGATGGCCAACCTCAATAAGACCCGCGGCCTCATCTTCTCCTCCAAGGTGCTGCTCGCCCTCGTCGACACGGGCATCACCCGCGAGGACGCGTACGCCATTGTGCAGGAGAACGCCATGGCAACCTGGCACGAGGTACAGGATTGTGTCTCCGGCCCTACCTTTAAGGAGCGTCTCGAGCTGACCCGCGCTGCACCGTCAGCCAGGAAAAGCTCGACGAGATCTTTGATCCGTGGGACTTCCTCACCCGTATCGACACGGTCTTTGATCGTCTGGAGCAGCTGAGCTTCGAGTAGGTTCGGGCATAACGTTAGCTTTTTAGGGCGCTTTGCTGGTAATGTGTGTTGCCGGCAAAGCGCCTCGTTGCATTTAGGGAAAGACGGGGATAATAGTCGTCTCGAATAACATTCTGAGAGGGGATCGCATGATTTCGTTTGATTACAAGCCTCAGGGCGTGTGTGCTCGCAATATTCACCTTGACCTTTCCGATGACGGCAACAAGGTGATGGGCGTTGAATTTACCGGCGGCTGCGACGGCAATCTCAAGGCTATCTCCAAGCTGGTCGAGGGCGCTCCTGCCGATCGCGTAATCGAGGTTCTCGCCGGTAATACCTGCGGTATGAAAAAGACCTCCTGCGCCGACCAGCTTACACGCGCTATCGAGGCCGCTCGCACCGAGATCGCCTAATGGGTATCGCCGATCACATCAAGAACGGAATATCGCGTCGCGGCTTTGTACTCGGTGGGGCTGCCGCGGGCGCTGCCACGGTGCTTGCCGGATGCTCGAAAAAAACGGGCACCAGCGATGATGCCGCCGGCGAGCCGCAGGTTATCAAGGATGATTCCAAAATCATCTCGATTACGGATGAGTACGAGGCAGTCGACATCGATCTTGAGCCGGCGGCGTCGTGGACGCTGCCTCTGGGTACGCTGCTGTACTACTGCGACGGCGATTACGCCGCGGCAATGATGGCGCCCGCATCGGCACTGCACGCCAACACGCTCGGTGTGCTCAACCTGGGCGATGGCTCGCTTACCACATTAATCGAGGATCCTATCGAGGGCACGGGATATGCATTCTACGATGTCCGTGCCGGCGACGGCGTATTCGCGTGGGTTGAGATGAACTTTGCCAATTCATCGTGGAAGCTCTACGCTCAAAATCTGTCGGGCGCTTCGCTCTCTGGCGACGTGGTTGAGCTCGATCGAGGTGGCAAGGACTACGATCCGCCGCTGTTTACGGCGTTCGGGGCATCAGTCATCTGGTATAAAATGCCTTCGGCAGGCGGCAATAAAACGAGTAGTGATTCGTTTTGCTATCGTCGCTCGCTTGATGAATCCAAGGCCGAGGTAATTTGGAAATCGACGGGCCGCTTTGCATCGGCCCCGCGCGCGAGCGACGGCATTTTGACCATCTCGCCGCGTGTCCGCAACGACGAGGGCGTCTACTACGGCATAACGGCAATCGATCTGACCGACGGCAACAACACCAAACGTGCCCAGCTAGTCCTTCCCTCGTCAGTCTCGCCTTTCGAGGCCGTATATATGGGCGATACCTTCGTGTTTTCTATCGAGGCGGCCTATAGTGGCGTGGGCAGCTGGGCAATATGGCACATATATCGGTAATGAGGGAGGGCCGTACCTCTTCCTGTCCCGCGAGCCGCTCGCATGTGCGGCTGGCAAGAAGAATAAATACCTTGTTAAGGTACAGGCGTCGCATTTCCTGATCGACACCTCTGCCAAGACCTATGGCTCGCTGCTGTCGCCCGACCGCGCTTTGGAGTATGGCGATTATCCAGCTACGGCGGGAAAATCGGACTCATTCCTTACGTACGCCACGGTGCGCAACAGCCAGGGTATACCAGAGACGGTCACTGCACGTCTATTCTCTCTTTAAGCTTAGAGGGGTTAAAAAGGCGCCAACAGGGGAATAAACGCGTTGTAATTGTGAGTACCGCCCGCCGAGCTGCCGCGTCATAGCGGCATCCGGCGGGCTCAGGTGCGTTAAAATGGGCTTGTTCTTAGCTAATTGAGACAGGGGGGCCGTGTTATGGCTTCAGATGCAAAAAAGATTCTGCTGGTCGAGGATGAGAAGGCAATCCGTGACGCCGTCGCTGCCTATCTCGAGCGCGAAGGCTACTGGGTTGTGGGCGTCGGCGACGGCCAGTCCGCGATCGAGGAGTTCGAGAAGCATCAGTTCGACCTGGTCGTGCTCGACCTTATGCTCCCCAAGATTCCCGGCGAGCGCGTTTGCCGCACCATTCGCGATACCTCGGATGTCCCCATCATCATGCTGACGGCTAAGGGCGAGATCGAGGACCGTATTATCGGTCTTGAGCTCGGCGCCGACGACTATCTGATTAAGCCGTTCTCGCCGCGCGAGCTCGTCGCCCGCGTTCGCGCTCTGTTCCGCCGTGCCCATCAGGCCGACGAGCCCACCGTCGAGGTACTCGACTTCGGCGATCTGGTCATCGATATCTCGGGCCACAAGATCTTGGTCGAGGGCAAGGAAGTCGATCTGACGGCTTCCGAGTTCAAACTGCTCACCACGCTTGCCCGCCATCCCGGCCGTGTGTATAACCGCATGGAGCTGGTCGAGAAAGTGCTCGGGTATGACTTTGAGGGCTATGAGCGCACCATCGATAGCCACGTGAAGAATCTTCGCGCCAAGCTGGGCGATGATCCCAAGAAGCCAAGTGCTCTACACCGTCCATGGTGTCGGCTATCGCTTCGAGGCTCCGGCCAAGACCGATAAGTCGGACGAGAAATAGGGAAATCACATATGACACCTGCGCGCTTTGAAATCGGACAAAAGCACAAGCAGGAGAGCGAGGCGGGTTCCAAGGCTAGTTGGAACACGCCTCGTTCCGATTCACGGCCAACGATGAGCTATCCCTCGCGCATGGCACTTGCTTTTGCTCTGACATCGCTCATGACAGTATTGGTGCTGGTGGGCGTTGTCTCTGTTGTGTGGGGCACGGTCTTTTCGGATTACACACGCTCCAATATCGTCGAAATCGCAAATTCCGCTGCCGAGAAGTTGGCGACCTCATATGAGGAAAACGGCTCTTGGACCGCGGGAGAACTGCGCACGGTCGCAACGTCGAGTTTGGTTTCCGACGATCTGGGCATGCAGGTCGTCAATAAAAAGGGCGTGATCGTTTATGACGATTCCTGGCCCTCGGCAAGCGCCACCGCCGATGTACGCGAAAACCAGGCTACGACCGACGACACGAGCGGCAAGAGGGCATCGCATAGCCCGGTCTCGTCTGCTCCAACCGACTCCGATAGCGTTGCTAACGTCGAGATTGTAACGTCTTCCGGCGAGCATGTCGGACAGGTAAAGCTGTGGGCCATCGGCTCCGACGCTCTGCTCACCAAGCGGACTCTGCGTTTAGGGAGAAGACCTTTAACGCCATGGCCCTCGCCGCGGTTGTTGCAATCTGCATTTCGGTCGTTATCGGATCGCTCGTGTCGCGCATGCTCACCAAGCCGATTCATCGCATCACCAGTACCGCAAAGCAAATCCGTGACGGCGACCTGTCGGCTCGCACGGGACTGCGCGGTGATGACGAGATCGATCAGCTGGGTGAGACCTTCGATGAGATGGCCACTTCGCTCGAGAAGGATATGAAACACGAGAAGCGCCTGACCTCAGACGTTGCACACGAGCTTCGCACGCCGCTTATGGCCATGCTCGCAACGGTCGAGGCCATGCAGGATGGCGTGTATCCCACCGACGATGAGCATTTGGAGACCGTTGCTTCCGAGACGCGTCGCCTGGCTCGTCTGGTGCAGCAGATGCTCGACCTATCGCGTATGGAAAACAGCACGGCTCCGCTCAATCTAGAACCGGTGGACATGGTTCCGTTCGTGCGATCGATTGTGAATGGCCAGGAGCGCCTGTTTGCCGACCGTGACCTGCGTTTGCGCTTTGCAGATGAGACGCAGGGCCACGATGACGTTGTCGAGGCAGATCCCGACATGATCACGCAATGTGTTATCAACCTCATGAGCAACGCCATGCGCTACACCCCCGAGGGCGGTTGGGTCGTGGTGTCGGTGCTCAGTGACCGCAGGCACGTCAGCATTGCCGTTTCTGATACCGGCATCGGTATTGCCAAGGACGATCTGTCGCGCATTTTCGGGCGGTTTTGGCGCGCCGATGCCAGCCGCGCCCGCGAAGCTGGCGGCCTGGGCGTCGGCCTCGCCGTGACCAAGCAGATTGTCGAGCGTCACCATGGCTACATATCCGTGGAGTCGGAGCTTGGAAAGGGTACGACTTTTACAATTCATCTGCCCCGCGAGCACACGGCAGACGCGGCATCTACTACAATGGAGCACTAGCTTTTCGCTATTCGGTGAAGGAGGGGCCGCGTCCCTGCCGCTCCGAGTTTGCGAAAACATGCGGGAAAGAACCCGCATTTCTGTCGTATTTAGGTAAGGAGTGACTCACGTGACAACGATGGAGCGTCGTCCGGATTCCCGTGGCAAGGTTCGTGATATTTACGATGCCGGTGAAAACCTGCTGATGGTCGCCACCGACCGCATTTCTGCGTTCGACTTCATTCTTCCCGACGAGATTCCGTTTAAGGGAGAGGTGCTCAATCGCATCTCGGCATTCTGGTTCGATAAGTTTGCCGACATCGTCCCCAACCATCTCGTTTCCATCGACCCGGCGGATTTCCCCGAGGAGTTTGCTGAGTATCGTGACTACCTCGCTGGCCGCGCCATGCTGGTTAAGAAGGCCCAGACGATTCCTATCGAGTGCATCGTCCGCGGCTATCTGACCGGTTCGGGCAAGAAGACCTACGACGAGAACGGCACCGTCTGCGGCATCCAGCTGCCTGAGGGCCTGACCGAGGCTTCCAAGCTTCCCGAGCCGTTGTTCACGCCGTCCACGAAGGCCGAGATCGGTGACCACGACGAGAACATCTCGTTCGAGCGTTGCTGCGAGATCGTGGGCGAGGACATCGCCACGCAGATTCGTGACCTTTCCCTCAAGATCTACAAGGCCGCTGCCGAGTACGCCGCGACCCGTGGCATCATCATTGCCGACACCAAGTTCGAGTTTGGTGTTATTGATGGCAAGGTCACGCTGATCGACGAGTGCCTCACGCCCGACTCCAGCCGTTTCTGGCCTGCTGCCAGCTACGAGGAGGGCAAGATCCAGCCTAGCTACGACAAGCAATTCGTCCGCAATTGGCTCAAGGCCAACTGGGATATGACGGGGGAGACCCCGCACCTGCCCGCCGAGGTCATCGATGGCACGTCCGAGCGCTATCGCGAGCCTTCCAGATCATCACCGGCTCCCAGTTCACAAGCATGAAGGAGAACGCATAAGTGAGTACCCGTAGCGCCACGAACAAGCGCACGCAATCCCACGAAGTTACCGGGGTTGCGCGCAAGTCTGCCGCATCTGCTAAGCCCGCCCGCCAAGCAGCGAGCTCCGTTCGCATCGTGCCGGCTTCGTCTAAGGCACGCCGCAAAGAGCTCGAGAAGGGCGAGAACCTCGAGGGCCTCTCTAAAGAGGAGAAGCGCGCCCGCAAGGCCAAGCAGCGCGCCAAGGAGGACCGCATCTATACGGTGTCGAATATCCTCCTCAAGCAGGACGAGGACTACACCAAGCGCCGTCGCATCTGGTGGATTGTGCTCGCCATTGGCATGGTGCTCGTCGTGGCAATTTGGGCCTCGCTGTACTTCGCTCCCGCTGGCATGGTGTCCAGCCCTGTCCAGATGGTCGGCATCGTTTTGTCCTATGTCATCATCCTAGGTGACTTTATCTACGACTTCGCTCGTATTCGTCCCTTGCGCAACATGTACCGCGCGCAGGCCGAGGGCATGTCCGAGAACAAGCTCAACGCTCTTATTGAGCGCGCGGCTGCCGAGGAGGACCAGAAGGACTCCAAGAAGAAGTAGCGTTTGCATACATACTTATCGCTAAGATATAAGGCGCGTCGTTTTTGCGGCGCGCCTTTTTACTGTTCTATAGATAGATGGAGTGGCACATGATTCGAGCTGCCCTGACGGTCGAAGAGGCTCTGGAGGGCATGAAGGCCCTGGAGCCCAAGATTAAAAACTACGCGCGCCTGGTCGTCCGCAAGGGCGTAAACGTCAAGCCCGGCCAGGAGGTCGTCGTTCAGTCTCCGGTCGAGTGCGCGCCGTTTGCGCGCGTGGTGGTCGCGGAGGCCTATGCTGCCGCCGCCGGCCACGTGACGGTCATTTGGGCCGATGATGCCGTGACGAGGCTCACGTACGAGCATGTCGAGAAAAGCTATTTTGAGCAGACACCCGAGTGGAAGCGCATGCAGCTGGATTCCTTGGCCCAGGATGGTGCCTGCTTTGTCTTTATCGAAGGTGCGGATCCTGCGGCCTCAAGGGCATCGATCCAGCCAAGCCGGCCGCGGCATCAAAGGCGAGGAATACGCAGTGCAAAGTTTTCCGCCGTGGACTGGATTACAACATCAATCCGTGGTGCATCGCCGGCGCTCCGGTCGTGGCTTGGGCGCACGAGGTGTTCCCAGGAGACGCCGATGAGGTTGCAATCTATAAACTATGGAATGCGATTCTGCACACCGCGCGCGCCGATGGCCAGGACCCGGAGAGCGACTGGGAACTCCATGACGCCGCATTCGAAAAGAACCTGCGTTTCCTGAACGACAATCGTTTCGACTACTTGCATTACACCGCGGCAAATGGAACCGATCTGACGATTGGCATGACGAAGGGTCACGAGTGGGCCGGCGGCAAGGGCAAGACGCCCGATGGACACCCCTTCTTCCCCAACATTCCCACCGAGGAAGTCTTCACCTCGCCCGATCGCATGCGCGCCGACGGTATCGTGTACTCGGCCATGCCGCTCATCCACCACGGCAATAAAGTCGAAGATTTTTGGATTAAGTTCGAGGGCGGCCGCGTGGTGGACTACGACGCCCGCGTGGGCAAGGCAACGCTTGCGAGCATTATTGACACCGATGAAGGTGCCGCTCATCTGGCGAGGTCGCGCTCATTTCCAAGAACACTCCGATCCGCGAAAGCGGCGTTCTGTTCTATGACACGCTCTATGACGAGAACGCTAGCTGCCATCTCGCGCTAGGTGTCGGTTTCCCCGAATGCATCGAGGGTGGGTATGACATGTCCAAGGAGGAGCTCCTGGAGCATGGCGTTAACGTCTCGAGCACGCACGTCGATTTTATGATCGGCACGGACGACATCGATATTACGGGCATTACGCCTGATGGACGTGAAGTTGTGATTTTCCAGAACGGCCAATGGAGTTGGGAATAGTCCCAGACCGTGGTACAATGCCACCCGCGGGCCGTTAGCTCAGCTGGCAGAGCAGGGGACTTTTAATCCCAAGGTCCAGGGTTCGAACCCCTGACGGCCCACCCAAAGATTGTTGAGACGGTCAACTTCGGTTGGCCGTCTTTTTTGTCGCCCTTTCATGTTCGAACCCGTATCTATCTATATATAAGAACGCTTGGCGAACAAAACCCGCCTTTTACCGATGGGAAACAAATAGCTGATGCCTTTGGAGTAAAGTAGCGCTCCAGAGATGACCGATGTCTCAATACTCGTAAAACAGCTGGTCATCGCCAATATCAGAAGCCAATGCTTCAGTTTTAACCTCAGTGACGCGACTGAGGGATCTATTCATTTGTGAACAAAATATGGAGTGCGCGATTCCCGCCCACGGCGCCCCTCCGGTCTGGCAATATATCTCCTTGCCGCGCGGCCCGGTCGGACCGGATGAGCCGCAAAGCGTGCACCTTGAGAACCGGATACTGCGAGGATGGACACATCGAGTGTCGCATCCGGGCAGACATCGAACCATTTGAAATGGTCTAACTTGGATTTGTTTTTCGCAAGGCCGCCGAGAGGCGGCCCCGAGAAATTCCTTTTCCTATCTAATAGAACCATATGAATCGAACGGAACCGATCAGCGATGAACTGAGAGGACCGGACGGGCTCGAAGCCCATACATTTTGGACGGAGAGTTCGATCCTGGCTCAGGATGAACGCTGGCGGCGCGCCTAACACATGCAAGTCGAACGGCACCCCTCTCCGGAGGGAAGCGAGTGGCGAACGGCTGAGTAACACGTGGAGAAC
>ENA-OQDW01000113-OQDW01000113.1-human-gut-metagenome-genome-assembly--contig:-NODE-113-length-31156-cov-3.833865_pt1 | contig 31156 bp, 36 predicted proteins | sample MGYA00242784_ERZ504613 | MGnify/ENA primary metagenome ERZ504613 (study PRJEB26092, sample SAMD00036330) | human gut metagenome | host: Homo sapiens | study: EMG produced TPA metagenomics assembly of...
CCAAGTGCCTGCAGGATTATATCCTGAAAAATTTTGCACGCACGATTTCAGAGGATGAAATGATGACATTGGCGTTCCACCTGAAAAAAGTCAGCGAATCCCGTTAAAAACGCTTGATTTCATTGCAACTGGTACCTAGTAATGATTCCGGCGTGAAGATACAGATGGGAACATTGCATAAAGTCCGCATAACGGCTTTGCACACGATCTGCTTGCAGTGTTTCCAGAACATTTTTAGGAGGACTTTTGTAATGAAAGACAAGATTTTCGGCGTATTGCAGCGAGTGGGACGCTCCTTCATGCTTCCCATTGCACTGCTGCCGGTGGCGGGGCTTCTGCTGGGTTTGGGAAGTTCCTTTACAAATGCCACTACAATTGAAACCTATCATCTGGGAAACATCATCTATGAGGGCGGACTGCTCTACACCATTCTGGACATCATGAGCAAGGCGGGAAGTGCCGTCTTTGACAATCTGGCACTGTTGTTTGCCATGGGTGTTTCCATTGGCATGGCGAAAAAAGAAAAGGAAGTCGCTGCTCTTTCCGGTGCGATCGCCTATCTGGTCATGAACACCGCGATCAGTGCTCTGATCTCTGCCAAGGGCGGCGTAGAAGCAATGGCAGCCAACTCCACCACCTCTGTGCTGGGTATCACCACACTGCAAATGGGCGTGTTCGGCGGTATTCTGGTTGGCTTGGGCGTAGCGGCTCTGCACAACCGGTTCTATAAAATTGAACTGCCGCAGGTGCTTTCGTTCTTCGGCGGCACTCGTTTCGTGCCGATCATCTCTACCGTGGTGTACCTGCTCGTTGGTGTCATCATGTTCTTCCTGTGGCCGGTGGTACAGTCCGGTATCTCTCATCTGGGAACGCTGGTGCTTCGCTCCGGTTACGCCGGTACATGGATCTACGGCATTCTGGAACGTGCCTGATTCCGTTTGGCCTGCACCATGTATTCTATATGCCGTTCTGGCAGACAGAACTGGGCGGTTCTATGATGATCGACGGCAACATGGTTTCCGGTGCCCAGAACATCTTCTTTGCTGAACTGGCTTCCAAGTCTACAACAGAATTTTCCGTTTCTGCGACACGCTTCATGTCCGGTAAGTTCCCGTTCATGATCTTTGGTCTGCCGGCTGCGGCATTTGCAATGTACCGTGCGGCTCGTCCGGAAAAGAAAAAGATGGTCGGAAGCCTGCTGCTTTCCGCAGCCCTGACCTCTATGATCACCGGCATCACCGAACCGCTGGAATTTACATTCCTGTTCGTGGCTCCGCTGATGTATGCCGTACACTGCGTACTGGCTGGTCTGTCCTATATGCTGATGCACATTCTGAATGTTGGTGTCGGCATGACGTTCTCCGGCGGTGCCATTGACCTGACACTGTTCGGTATTTTACAGGGCAATGCGAAAACCCACTGGATCTGGATCGTGGTTGTCGGTCTGGTCTATGCAGTTGTTTACTACTTCGTATTCTACTTTATGATCACCAAGCTGAACCTGAAAACACCGGGCAGAGAACCGGACGATGTAGAGCCGAAACTCTATCGCAGAAGCGATGTCAATGCGGCAAAGGCAGAGAAAAAAGCAGGCGGCAGTGCGGCTGTAGACATGGTCAGTACAATGGTGCTGAAAGGTCTGGGCGGCAAGGCAAACCTGTCCGATCTGGACTGCTGTGCAACACGCCTGCGGGTGACAGTACAAAATGCAGACTGGTAGACGATGCCATGCTGAAAGCCAGCGGTGCTTCTGGTGTTATTCACAAGGGCAACGGCGTACAGGTCATCTATGGTCCGAAAGTATCTGTTATCAAGTCCAATCTGGAAAACTTCATGGATACGCCGGAAGCAGAGCATCTGGACAGTCTGTTTGCAGAATCTGAAGCAGAAACTACTGTGGAAGAAACCAAGCCGAACCGGAGCAGAACCCTGCTCCCGCAGAAAAGGCGGCTGGTTCCGGAGAATGCCTGACACTTTGCACACACATGAACGGTACGGCGATTCCGCTGGAAGAAGTGGAGGACGAGGTGTTCTCGCAGAAGATTCTCGGTGACGGCATTGCGATTCGTCCCGCAGAGGGCAAACTGTATGCACCTTGTGATGGCACGATCGATACCGTTTTTGACACAAAGCATGCTGTCAATATGGTTTCTGCGGACGGTGTGGAAATTCTGATGCATATCGGCGTAGATACTGTAAAGCTGAACGGAAAATACTTCGAAGCACATGTCAGCGACGGACAGGCAGTCAAGAAGGGCGACCTGCTCATCAGCTTTGATATGGAAGCGATCACCGCCGCAGGCTACAAGCTGACCACACCGATGCTGGTTTGCAATGTAGATGACTATGCAGCGTTGACACCAGTTGCCAAGGGAACAGTTTCTGTTGGAGAAACTGCCATTCAGCTCACAAAGTAAACAAACAGCACTGTTTCACGCATTGCTGTCTGAATAAAGGCGACCCCGCTTCTTACGCATAATCTTTGTGCGGTGTTGCCGAAACGATATTTTACAGGAGGAATTACTCATGAAAACATTCACTTACACCATTCAGGACGAAGTAGGTATCCACGCAAGACCGGCAGGACTGCTGGCAAAGAAGGCAAAGGAATTCCAGAGCACTATCACACTGGAAAAGGGCGGCAAGTCCGTAAACCTGACCAAGCTGATGGCAGTCATGGGCATGGGCGTGAAGTGCGGCGACACTGTGACCGTTTCTGTTGACGGTTCAGACGAGGAAACCGCTTTCGCAGAGATGCAGGCATTCTTCCAGCAGAACCTCTGAGTTCTCGGAAAAACATTCATATAGGAGGAAAAATCCATGAATATTTGGCATGACATTGATGAAGAACGCATCTATCCCACAGATTTTATGGCTGTCGTGGAAATCTCCATGGGCAGCAATATGAAGTATGAACTGGACAAGAAAACCGGCATGCTGTCGCTGGACAGAGTGCTGTTCACGGCAACGCACTACCCCATGAACTACGGCTTCATTCCCAGAACCTATGCAGACGACCACGACCCGCTGGACGTGCTGCTGCTCTGCTCCGAGCCGATCCTGCCTATGACACTGGTGCGAAGCTATCCCATTGGTGTTATGACCATGGAGGACGGCGGCATGGGCGATGAGAAGATCATTGCCATTCCCTACGGCGATCCCACCTATATGAGTTATACCGATGTCAGCGAACTGCCCAAGCATATCTTTGAGGAATTGATGCACTTTTTCTCGGTGTATAAGCAGCTGGAACGGGGCAAGCAGACCAAAGTCAAGGACATCGGCGGACCGCTGGCGGCAGTGGCAGTCATGGAAAAGGCAATGGAAAATTACCGGAAAAAGTTCGGTACCGCAGAGGCGTAAGGAGGAATCGGAATCATGAAAAAGTTTACCGGAAAAGGCGTGTACGGTGCTATCGCTATGGGAAAGATTTCTGTTTTTCAGAAGCAGGATACCTTGATCCAGCGGACTTCCGTGAAAGACACCGAAGCGGAAAAAGCCAGAGTAGAGGCTGCCAAAGCCGCAGCAGCAGAACAGCTGCAGGCGATCTATGAAAAGGCACTGAAAGAAGTGGGCGAAACCAATGCCAGATCTTTGAGATCCACATGATGATGCTGGAAGATGACGACTACAACGAGAGCATTCAGAACATCATTGATACCCAGAAAGTCAATGCTGAGTATGCGGTTTCCATTACGGCGGACAACTTCGCCGAGATGTTCTCCGCCATGGACGATGCCTATATGCAGCTCGTGCGGCTGACGTGCGGGACATTTCCGACCGCATCATTGCCAATCTGACGGGAAACGTTGCTGTGCAGGAAGATTCCGGCGAAAAGCACATCATCTGTGCGGACGATCTCGCTCCCAGCGAAACCGTTTCTCTGGATAAGGACAAGGTACTGGCATTTGCGACGGCACACGGTTCGTCCAACTCTCACACAGCGATTCTGGCTCGGAATATGAACATTCCGGCAGTCATCGGTGTGGGAAGCGATTTTCTGAAAGAGGTACAGGACGGCACAGAGGCGATCGTAGACGGCTTTACTGGTGAGATTTTCGTGGAACCGGACGAGGAAACTCGCCGGCGGCTGCTGGAAAAGCAGAAGGCAGATGAGGAGAAAAAGCGTCTGCTGCTGGAACTGAAGGGCAAGGAAAACGTCACCAGGGACGGCACCAAGGTCAACATCTATGCCAACATCGGCAGTGTGGACAATATTGGTGCAGTGCTGCTCAACGATGCCGGCGGTATCGGATTGTTCCGGAGCGAATTCCTGTATCTGGAAAATAATGACTATCCCAACGAAGAACAGCAGTTTCTGGCGTACAAGCGTGTGCTGGAGAGCATGGCGGGGAAGAAAGTTATTATCCGCACGCTGGACATCGGTGCAGACAAGCAGGTGGACTATTTCCACCTGAAAAAGAGGACAATCCGGCAATGGGCTACCGTGCAATTCGCATTTGCCTGACCAGACCGGAGATCTTCAAGACGCAGCTGCGGGCACTGTATCGTGCGTCCATTTACGGCAATCTGGGAGTTATGTTCCCCATGATCACCAGCGTGTCCGAACTGGAAAAGATCCTTGCCATCTGTGAGGAAGTCAAGGCGGAACTGCGGGAGCAGGGCGTGACCTATTCCGACACCATGGAACTGGGCATCATGATCGAAACGCCGGCGGCTGCCATTATCAGCGACCGTCTGGCACCTATGGTGGACTTTTTCAGCGTGGGTACCAACGATCTCACACAGTACACCCTTGCCTGCGACCGGCAGAATCCGGACATTGAACCGTTCATCGACACCCACCACGAGGCGATTCTGCGGCTCATCGAAATGAGTGCCAAGAACGCCCACGCCAACGGTGCGTGGATCGGCATTTGCGGTGAACTGGCAGCGGATACTACGCTGACGGAAACATTCCTGCGAATGGGCATTGACGAACTTTCCGTTTCGCCGGCGTTCGTGCTGAAAGTGCGGGACGCTGTGCGGAATGTGGATCTGCGGAAGTGAACATGATTCTGATATGAGAGCTTGTGTGCATAGGCATCTGCCTGCGTCTTTTCGGCAAATTTTGCTGCATACTGCGTTAAAAATTCTTGCCAGACACCAAGTATGCCTGCGAATTTTTGCCTTGTCTGCAACAAAATTTGCTCGAAAATCCGCACACATTTCCTATGAACACAAGCTCTTACAGCCAGAACTCACTGCGGAGTGCGGTGAGTTCGTCTGCCGAAGCCGGCGTTTGATCTGCATGCTCCAGTGTGACAATATAATTGGCACCCATGTCACCGGTGATGCCATACAGGGCATATTCGCCGCTGTCATTCCACTGCACAGGCAGCAGCCTGCATCGACCAGTGTCGCTGTGACATCTGTCAGATCTGCCATAGAATCCACAATTTCCTGTGCATTCTGAAACAGCGGCTCCATGCTGATCAGGAGGTTTACAGTTTCCTGCGTTTCAGCGTTATACAGCTGGTACTGATAACCGTCCGCTTTCAGCTGAATCGCTTTCCACGTCCACGCTGCCAACACGCTTTCCGGCGGCGTGTACAGTGTCTTTTCCGGATGCTGCTCTGCCATTGCCGCAGCAAACGCGGCGTAATCGTCAAAGCTCTGCCAGCTGCCTCCGTGGCTTCTATAGCTTCGGTTGCTGCTTCCGTTACCGGCTCCGCAATGGTTTCCAGTGCCGGTGCAGTACCGGTGCCGGCAGGCTGTTCCAGTTCCTTGGAATCACACCCTGTCAGCCACGCCACTGTCAGCAGCATCGCCGCCGTCATGAGGGACGCTGTGTGTTTCTTCACGCTGCTGCCTCCTGCCTACACAGAAACGGCAACCATTGCCGGACGGATCAGCCGATCTCCCAGCAGGTATCCTTTCTGGAACACCTCGCAGACCTTGTCGCTCTCGTAGTCGCTGTCGTCCACCTGCTTGATCGCATTGTGAAGGTTCGGGTCAAAGGTTTCACCCAGTGCGGCAACTTCTGTCACGCCCAGCTTTTCGAATGCTTTCTGAATCTGTGTGAATGTCAGTTCCACGCCCTTTTTGTAGTTCTCATCGGCACAAGGTGCTTCCAGAGCCCGTTCGAACGTATCCATGACATTCAGCAGTTCCTTTACACAGTCCACCTTGGCATCACCGTAGATCTTCTTTTTCTCCTCGGTGGTGCGGTTGCGGTAGTTCTGATACTCTGCCATCAGCCGCAGGTGCTGGTCTTTTTGTTCCGCCAGTTCTGCTTCTTTCTGTGCCAGTGCATCTTTCAGGTCTTTTTCTTCTTCTTTTGTCGTCCTTGCCGTCCGCAGCTTTGGTTTCCCCGGCTTTGGCTTCCGGTGCAGCAGCTTCTTCCGGTGCGTTCTCTGTCTTTGCATCTTCCGGCTGCTGTGCTTCGGTTTCCGGCTTCTTGGTTTCCTTTTCGTCTGCCATTGCTAACACGTCCTTTCTATTGTTCCGGCTTGGGATCCGTTGGCGGCTCCGTCTGCCCGATACATTCCAGTTCCGGCGGCGGCGTATCGTCGTCGTCCGAAATCAGGTGTGAGATTTTTTCGGTAAAATATTCTATATAAGGTATCACCTTGGCGTAATTCAGCCGCATCGGTCCGATGACACCCAGCGAGCCGGCGGTGTGATCGCCTTTCTGATACTTGGAAACGATCATACTGGAGTTGCCGATGACGAAATCATTGCCTTCCTCACCGAACATGACCTTGATGCCCTGAAACGAATCGTCCAGCAGTCCGGACAATTCCTGTTTGTGCATCATGAACTTGGCGACTTCCGCCTTGTCCAGATCGTCACAGGAGAACAGGTTCTGCTCACCAGTCATATACAACTCATTCTGTTGCAAATCCTTGGACATTTCGCAAATGCCCTGCACCAGCGGACTTAACGTCATCATGTAAGTGCCCATGGCGGTAATCATCTGTTCCAGCTTTTCTTCCGACAAGTCGGAAACCGAAACGCCCTCCAGATTTTCCTCCATGAAGTGCTTGAAAAAGTCCATGTGCTCATGGGTGAGGTCAAACTGTAACCGGCAGGCACGATTCTTGATCTTGCCGTCTGACGTGATCAGCAGCACCACATACATGCGTTTCCCTGTAGGGATCACGTCCACTTTCGAGATCACCGAATATTTCGGTGCGAAGTTGGAAACCACGGTGGCACACTTGGTGATCTGGGAAAGTGCCGTGGTGGCACTTTGCAGGATCAGGTCTTCTGTCAGCTGGCTCTCATCGCCCAGCATCTCGTCCAGACGATCCCGTTCCTCTTGGGGGAGCGTCCCCTCGGCACTGATCTCCTCGATATACAAGCGATACCCATTAAAGGTAGGCACGCGTCCCGCAGAGGTGTGCGGTTGTTCCAGATACCCCAGTTCTTCCAATACCGCCATGTCGTTCCGGACAGTTGCCGCAGACACATGAATGTCCGGTAACTGCGAGATCGTTTTCGACCCCACGGGCTCACCGGTCCGAATATACAGATCGACTACCGCCGATAGAATTCTTCGTTTTCGTGCATCCACAATAACCATCCTTTCTGGCAGATTCACTTTTAAAGTGTTAGCACTCATTCTCTCTGAGTGCTAATATAAATTTACCATGATTCCGGACGATTGTCAAGGGCTTTTTTAACTTTTGTAGAAATGTACAAATTTACATTCTTAAAAATGTATATTTTGTGCAAATTTGAAGTCCGTTCGCAAAGTTCGTGCGATTTGTCACCCAATTTTTATTTCAAACAGGTTGACAAATAAGGCCGGCTGTGCTATAATGGGAACGTTGCAGCGTTAGCACACGCTTTGCGGCGGGGAATTTCCCGCAAGCCGACGCTCTCCAATCCAATCCAGAAAGGACTTTTTCCTATGAAACAGCAAACACAGACCGCAGCTGCCGAATCCGGCATGACTGCCAAGAAGACCCAGCACCAGAAGATCGTGGCAATGGTGCAGATCGCCCTGTTCGCGGCGATCATTGCCGTATGCTCATGGATCCAGATCCCCATGACCGTGCCGTTCACCATGCAGACCTTTGCCGTGTTCTGTGCCCTCGCCACACTGGGCGGCAAGGGCGGCACCATTTCCATTCTGATCTATATTGTACTGGGAGCCGTGGGCGTTCCGGTATTTGCCGGCTTTACCGGCGGCATTGGCATTCTGTTCGGCACCACTGGCGGCTACATTATCGGCTTCCTGTTCACCGGTCTGCTCTACTGGCTGATCACCCACTTTTTCGGGGAGAAGCTGCCGGTAATGATTCTGGCACTGGTGCTGGGGCTGGCGGTGTGCTACGCCTTTGGTACTGCGTGGTTCATGATCGTATACGCCAAGAATTCCGGTTCTGTGGGACTGCTGACTGCACTGGGCTGGTGCGTATTCCCGTTCATTCTGCCGGACTGCGTAAAAATGGCTCTGGCAATCCTGATTGGAAAGCGGCTCCCGAAGCGGCTGATCCAGCGTGTATAAACTACGGCCACACCACGGCTTGTGCTCGGCATTTTTCTGTGGGCACGGCTACAGCGCAGCATTTACCGCAAACATGACGGAAATGCTGCGGCTGTTCCGGCAGGATGACCCATATATCACCCTGACCGGCGGCACGGACTGCATCTGTGCCAGCTGTCCCCACAGCCTGTCCCATGTGTGCGATGCGGCGGAAAAGGTACAACGCTATGACAGTGCCGTTCTCATGTTCTGCGGTCTTTCTGTGGGCAGTGTCCTGCGGTGGAGCGAATTTACCGACCGGATAAGCCGGCACATTCTGGAACCGGGACTGCTACAGGACATCTGCGGCGATTGCCAGTGGTATTCTATTTGCGGAAGCACTAAATAATATAGGAAACACGTGCGTATATTCAACAATATATGCACGTGTTTTATTTATTTTGCATAAATAATTAAATTTACTTTGTGCGAAAACACGTATTTTGTATTTTTATATTGACTTTTTATATTCCGATATGATATAATGTGGCTATAAGATATATGTCTTTATATCCATATTATTCCATCAAAAAATGCAACGAGGAGGTATTTCTATGAAAAAAGCAGTATTCAAAATCATAACATCTTGTATTGTTGGAACTTCCTTATTCTTTTCACCACAACTGGCGACAAAAAGCTATGCCACATTAACCGTTAGAACTTACATGGACACAACAGAAACTGCAATTTATGGCATTCCCACCACATTTACCGAACGCCGTCCGGCTATTGAATCTCGTATCGAAACTTATTTTTCAGCAAGAAATATCAGCGTCAACGTTACATCTTCAAATCTTGACATATATTCTACGCCTGCAAGCCAGTGTGCGGAAAATGCACCCAATTATAATTATACAGTAAGACATGGATGTGCGTGTACTCAAACACACAGTGTGATAATGGGACTCATCACCATAGTAACGCACAAGTATATAGGAACTCTTTTCCCAACCCTACTAATGCCAAAACAGCCCATTGGTTAATCACAGCTGCATTCATATGCGATAATAATCCACATCATGGATTAAACGGCGTTACTTGGACCGATTCACGTAAAATTGTCTCCTGCGATTACGATTATAAAGTTCCAAAATCTCAAAAGGGAACAGATGTATACGCATTTGTATCAAAAACTGCTATCCATGAAATTGGACATCTATACGGTGTAGCTGATCATTATGCAGTACTCCCAGATCGTTACCCAGATTGTATATGGGGCAAGAATCATTCAAATTATGAAATTGCGAAAAGTGCTGTAACATGCCCACAATGTGCATCCACATTAAGCAAAAATAAAAACAAATATTAAAAGCGAGGCGATTTATATGAAAAAAACATTAATTCTATCCATTACTATTGCAATGTTGGTTTGTGCTGGTTGTGGTACGACATCGAACACAGCACAAAAAAATAAAAGTACAGTTGCCGCAACAGAAACCACCGAAGAAGTCGTTTACAAAGACCCCATCACCTACACAGAATACGAAACGCTGGACGCACTTACCGCAGACTTTCCCGAAAAACAGCCCGGCATTACACAATACCAGCCACCGCAGGCAGTCCTGGACAGCTGGGAATTCCGGCTGGGACGCATTGATAACACATACTATAACTATACCTTCTACGACGCCGAGCAGGGACGCACCATCTTCCTGGAGATCGGTACAACGACATACTATAACAATATGCAGGAACGGCTGGACGAGCTGAGCCAGTACAGCACCATAGAACATGAAACTATTGTACAGGATGAATCCTGGCGAATCGACTACTATCCCGACAACGAAGACCGCACCCTATACGGCATTATGCCCGACAGCGGTGCAGATTATGCACTGATGATCTGGCGGGATGACGGCGAAAAGGACACTCAGAACGACCTGATGACTGTCAGGGAGGCACTGGGGATTTAGAGAATCCTTCCCGATTATTTTCATTCTCACAAAACACTTGACATTTCCGCAGTTTTCCGGTACAATATAAAAGATACCAATGCTGTATACAGCAAGCAAATTCAAACAAGGGAGAATACGAAAATGTTGACCAACGATCAGAAAAGCATGGATAAAATCGTAAACCTCTGCAAGTCCCGCGGCTTTGTATACCCGGGCTCTGAGATCTACGGCGGTCTGGCAAACTCCTGGGACTACGGCCCTCTGGGTGTGGAACTGAAAAACAACATCAAGCGTGCATGGTGGCAGAAGTTTGTACAGGAGTCCCCGTACAACGTCGGTCTGGACGCTTCGATCATTATGAATCCGGAAACATGGGTGGCTTCCGGTCATCTGGGCGGTTTCTCTGACCCGCTGATGGACTGCAAGTCCTGCAAGACCAGACACCGTGCGGACAACCTGATTGAAGATTTCGACGGCACCAACCCTGCCGGCTGGACCAATCAGCAGATGATGGACTATATCCGCGAAAAGCAGATCCCCTGCCCGAACTGCGGCAAGACGGACTTCACCGACATTCGGCAGTTCAACCTGATGTTCAAGACCTATCAGGGTGTAACCGAGAATTCCAAGTCTGAACTGTACCTGCGTCCGGAAACTGCACAGGGCATCTTTGTAAACTTTGCCAATATCCAGCGTACCACCCGCAAAAAGCTGCCGTTCGGCGTGGCTCAGATCGGTAAGTCTTTCCGAAACGAGATCACTCCGGGTAACTTCATCTTCCGCGTCCGCGAATTCGAGCAGATGGAACTGGAGTTCTTCTGCAAGCCGGACACCGATCTGGAATGGTTCCAGTACTGGAGAAGCTACTGCAAGAACTTCCTGCTGACACTGGGTCTGAAGGAAGAAAACCTGCGGCTGCGTGACCACGATCCGGAGGAACTGTGCTTCTACTCCAAGGCGACCACCGACTTTGAATACAAGTTCAGCTTCGGCTGGGGCGAACTGTGGGGCGTTGCAGACAGAACCAACTACGACCTGACACAGCATCAGGAACACAGCGGCAAGTCGCTGGAATACATGGATCAGGAAGAAAATACCAAGTATATTCCTTACGTTATCGAGCCTTCTCTGGGCGTAGAGCGTCTGTTCCTGTCCATTGTGACAGAAGCTTATGACGAAGAAGTGGTAGATGCAGAAAAGAACGACACCCGTGTGGTAATGCACCTGCATCCGGCACTGGCACCGTACAAGGCTGCGGTTCTGCCGCTGTCCAAGAAGCTGGGCGACAAGGCTCGGGAAGTATACGCCGTTCTGGCAAAGCACTTCTCTGTAGACTACGACGAAACCGGCTCTATCGGTAAGCGTTACCGTCGTCAGGACGAGATCGGTACTCCGTTCTGCATCACGGTAGACTTCGACACCATAGAAAAGGACAACTGCGTCACCGTCCGCGACCGCGACACCATGGAACAGGTTCGCATGCCGATCGATGAACTGGTAAGCTATTTGCAGGACAAGGTAACTCTGTAAGCTTCAGGAAATACACAGCAAATTTTCAAAGGGCACTCTCTGCTACAGAGGGTGCCCTTTTTCGGTCAATTTACACAGAACAGGCAGCACAGTTTTGTACGGCTGCACAAAGCTTAATCTGAATTTCGTCATTTTATTGACTTTTTCTTTTCATTCTGATAAAATAAATATATATTTCATGACGAAATCCTGCTTAAGGTGCGAATGGAAAGGGTGTGTGCACATGTATCAAAAATCCAAGTGGACGGCACTGCTGCTCTGTATTTTTTTTGGTGGTCTGGGGCTGCACCGGTTCTACACAGGAAAAGTGAGAACCGGCATTCTCTGGCTGCTTACCGGCGGTTGTTTTGGCATCGGCTATGTGGTGGATCTTATCATGATTTCGACAGACAAATTCACAGACAGAACTGGCACCGCATTAAGGAAACACTGAATAAAGCTTGCACGCAGATTGCGTGCAAAGCACGCCTATCAACTTCCCCTTGACATTCCCCGAAAAATCTGGTATGATACAGAAAAACAAGAAAGGTTTTGAGATTATGGCACAATACGTCACCATTACCAGTGACAAGCGAAAAACGCCGGCTCTGCTGCTGTGTATTCTGGGATTTTTCGGGATCGCAGGACTGCACCGGTTCTATGTGGGAAAATCGGCACAGGGCTGCTCTGGCTGTGCACCGGCGGCTTTTTCCTGATCGGAACACTGGTGGACCTGTTTCACATTCTGCTGGGCAAATTCCGCGACAATACCGGCGTGCCTCTGCGGCAATGAGCCGCCGCACCGCCTGCCTATGGAGCATCGGGCTGTTTCTTGGAGCAGTGCTGCTGGTCTGCCTGCACCGCCCGCTGCTGCGTGTTCTGGAGCTCTGCCGCTGCCGGACTGCACATTCTACCGAACCACCGGCTGGCTCTGTCCCGCCTGCGGAAATACCCGTGCGGTACTAGCTCTATGCAAAGGGCAGGTGCTCCGTTCGCTTGGCTACAACCCCATGATCGGCACGCTCTGTGCTGCCCTGCTCTGCCGCTATGCGGAACTGGTCTGCTTCGCATTGGGCAAACCGCGGAAGCTTCTCCCGCGGCGGACAGCGGCACTGGTGGTCGTGCTTGTGTTAGTACTGGGATACGACATCTTGCGAAACTTTTTTCCGGCGATCACACTATGCAAATAAAAACACCGCTTTCTCAACCGAGAAGCGGTGTTTTTTCATGCAGAAACCCTGCATTTAAATTTCATGATTGTGTCGCTTGGAGATCTTCAGACGGTTCATTGCACGGTTCAGGGCAGCCTGACTGTGATAGTACTGCATAATGCTCTGCTTATGCAGCAGCCGTTCTTTCGCACGCTCGGCAGCCTCTGCGGCACGCTTGGCATCGATTTCTTCCGGCAGTTCGATGGCATCACCCAGCACCAGCACATAGTCCCGACGCACTTCGGCAAAGCCCTCGCTGATCGCCGCATAGTGCCATTCGCCGTCCACCAGATATTTCAGTTCTCCGGGGCTGACAATGGTGACCATGGACTCATGTCCCGGCAAAATGCCCATCAGACCGTCCACTGTCGGAAACACCAGCTGCTCTGCCGCACCTACATAGAACGGGCGGTCAGATGCCAGAATCTCCAGCTGAAATGTATTTGCCATAGTACATCCCTCACGATTCCTTCTTCATGCTCTCGCTTTCGCGATTGCCTCGTCGATAGTGCCACGTTGAAGAACGCATTTTCCGGCAGTTCGTCCATAGCACCCTCTACGATCATCTTAAAGCCGCGAATGGTTTCCCGCAGCGGTACGTACTTGCCCGGCAGACCGGTAAAGACTTCTGCCACGTTGAACGGCTGTGAGAGGAACTTCTGGATCTTACGGGCACGATATACTGCCAGCTTGTCGTCTTCGTCCAGTTCTTCCATACCCAGAATTGCGATAATGTCCTGCAATTCCTTGTACCGCTGCAACAGTTCCTGCACCTTTCTGGCTACCTGATAGTGTTCTTCGCCCACTACGTCCGGTTCCAGAATACGGGAGGTGGATTCCAGCGGATCTACTGCCGGATAAATACCCTGTTCCACGATCTTACGGGACAATACAGTCGTCGCATCCAGATGTGCGAATGTGGTCGCCGGAGCCGGGTCAGTCAGGTCATCTGCCGGCACGTAAACTGCCTGTACAGAGGTGATAGAACCGTTCTTGGTAGAAGTGATACGCTCCTGTAGTTCGCCGACTTCGTTTGCCAGTGTCGGCTGATAGCCTACGGCAGACGGCATACGTCCCAGCAGGGCGGAAACTTCAGAACCTGCCTGTACATAACGGAAAATGTTATCGATAAACAGCAGCACGTCCTGATGCTTTTCATCACGGAAGTATTCTGCCATGGTCAGACCAGTCTGTGCCACACGCATACGGGACCCCGGCGGTTCGTTCATCTGTCCGAATACCAGAGCCGTCTTTTCGATAACGCCGGAATCTTTCATTTCGTTCCACAGGTCATTACCCTCACGGGAACGTTCGCCGACACCGGTGAAAATGGAATAGCCGCCGTGTTCGGTCGCAACGTTGTGGATCAGTTCCTGAATCAGGACAGTCTTACCAACGCCGGCACCGCCGAACAGACCGACCTTACCGCCCTTTGCATACGGAGCCAGCAGGTCAATGACTTTGATACCTGTTTCCAGAATCTCGACTACCGGACTCTGATCGCGGAACGACGGAGCCGGACGGTGGATCGGCCACTTTTCTTCGGTCTTGACTTCACCGGCATCGTCGATCGCTTCGCCCAGCACGTTGAACATTCTGCCCAGTGTGGCGGTACCGACCGGCACCTTGATGCAGGAACCGGTGGCGGTGACTTCCATATCCTTTGCGAAGCCCTCTGTAGAGGACAGGCTGATGCAGCGGACGATGCCGTTGCCATATGCTGTGCCACTTCCATGACACAGGTCTTTCCGCCGTTATCGACGGTCAATGCATCCTTGATCATCGGAAGCTTTCCCGGGAATGCCACATCAATGACAGGTCCTAAAACCTGCACGATTTTCCCTTTTTCCATATCATCATTCCTTTCCAGACGGCGGCGGCACAGCGGGCATCAGATGACACCCGCCGACTCCGCCGCTGCCGAGCCTTCCAATTCTTAGGGCAATACCGCACAAAAATTGTGCAACAGATGCGTCGTCAAATTTTTCGTCAACGGGAAATTTGCAAGCAGATGGCGTGCAAAGTCGCCGGACGCTCTTTGTGCGGTATTGCCTTAGACAGCACTGCTTGGTGTCGTGCTGTTCTTAGAACCTGTCTTCACAATTCGGCGGAATTTGCACCGCTGACGATCTCTGTGATCTCCTGCGTGATTGCCGCCTGTCTTGCACGGTTATATTGCAGCGACAGATCCTGTAACATATCCTTCGCACTGGTGGTTGCAGAGTCCATGGCAGACATTCTTGCCTGCTGTTCACTACAGAACGAATCGACCATGGCACCATAGATCATGCCCTTCATAAAGTTCGGAGTCAGATGCTCCATAACGATATTCGGGCTGGGGGAGAACACTGCCTCATGGTGCTTGGTGACCTCGCCCTTACTCTGTACAAAGTGCTCTGCATCCAGCGGAAGCAGCTGCAAAATTTTCGGTTCAAAGGCAATGGACGAAACCATATCGGTATAGATAATATACACATCGTCCAGCTTTCCCTCGTCAAACGCTTTCAGCATTTGCTCCGCAATGCGGCGGGAACGATAGAGCGTAGGGTTCTGGGTGGTATAGATAAACTCTGTATCCACGTCCAGTTCTCCGGCACGGGCACGCCGCTGGAAGTACATTCTTCCCACCTGTCCCATGACGTACAGGTGACTTTGCTTGTGTGCCGCCATTTTCTGCTCTGTCAGCTTGATGATATTGTGGTTATAGGAGCCGCACATGCCTTTGTCCGCAGTGATGACAATATAGCCCACCTTCCGGTCTTCGGGCTTGATCTCCTCCCGTTGATCGAAATACCGCATATCGATGTCCTCCGGTGCACGGGAAAGGATACTCCGCATAGCATACAGCAGCTTATTGAAATAGGGCTGTGTTGCCGCCAGATCCTTTTTCGCCTTTTTCAGCTTGGAGGAGGAGATCAGATACATGGCATTGGTGATTTTCATAATGTCGTTGATGCTCTTGATCCGGTCACGGATCTCACGCATGTTGCCCATTTTAGTTCACCTGCTTCTTATAGGTACGCACCAGTTCCAGCAGCTTTTCTCTGGATTCGTCGGAAAGCTTGCCGGTTTCTTTCATTTCGGTAACGATCGCCGCACCGTTTGCCTCCACATAGTTCATCAGTCCCTCACGGAACGAACGCAGATCGCTCAATGCCACATCGTCCAGCAGACCATTGGAGCTGCGGACAGGATCACGACCTCTTTCCACATTGCCAGAGGGTGATACAGCGGCTGCTTGAGCAGTTCCATCAGCACATGACCATGATCCAGCATTGCCTGCGTAGCAGGATCCAGATCGGAACTGAACTGCGTAAAGACTTCCATTTCGCGGAACTGTGCCAGATCCACACGCATCTGACCGGAGGCTTTCTTCATTGCCTTGGTCTGTGCGGCACCGCCGACACGGGATACAGACAGACCGACGTTGACTGCCGGACGCATACCGGCGTTGAACAGTTCGCTCTCGAGGAAGATCTGTCCGTCTGTAATGGAGATAACGTTGGTCGGGATATAGGCGGAGATGTCGCCTGCCTGTGTTTCGATGATCGGCAGTGCGGTGATCGAACCGCCGCCGTGTGCATCGTCCAGACGGCAGGAACGTTCCAGCAAACGGGAGTGCAGATAGAATACGTCACCCGGATAAGCTTCACGCCCGGGCGGACGGTGGAGCAGCAGGGACATTGCACGGTAAGCCACCGCGTGCTTGGAAAGGTCATCGTATACAATGAGCACGTCCTTGCCCTGACTCATGAAATACTCTGCGATCGCCGTGCCGGAATAAGGTGCGATATACTGTACCGGAGCCGGTTCGCTGGCAGATGCAGACATGACAATGGTATACTCCATTGCATCATTCTTTTTCAGGGTAGAAACGATCTTTGCAACTGTCGAGGACTTCTGTCCGATTGCGACATAAATACAAATGACATTCTGTCCTTTTTGGTTAATGATCGTATCCACAGCGATCGATGTCTTACCAGTCTGACGGTCGCCGATGATCAATTCACGCTGACCGCGTCCGATGGGGAACATCGAGTCAATGGAAAGGATACCGGTCTGTAACGGTACGTTGACCGATTTCCGGTACGCCACGCCGGGTGCTTCGTGTTCGATCGGGAAATAATCCTCTGCTGTCAGGGGATCGCCGCCGTCGATCGGGTTTCCCAGTGCACCGACAACTCTGCCGATCATTTTCTGCGTTACGCCGATACCGGCACGCTTTCCGGTACGGACAACAGAAGTACCCTCTGTAATGCCATAGTCACTGCCCAGCAGAACGACACCGATGGTCTTGGTTTCCAAGTTCTGTACGATGCCTCGTACACCGGTTTCAAATTCTACCAGTTCGCCGTACATGGCATGCTGCATGCCGAATACCGTTGCGATACCGTCGCCCACACGAACGACTGTACCGGTTTCCTGCACGCCGGACTTCCGGTCGAAGTCCTCTATCTCGCTTTTTAAAACGGATATAATCTCACTTGCATTCATGGTACTCATGTCTTACCCTCACCTCCGTATCAGGCTCTTTCGCATATTGCGGACGGCAGAACGCACGCTGCGGTCATACTCGTCATCGCCGATATGCAGGATAAAGCCTCCCAGCAGTTCCGGATTCTGGTGCAGTTCCAACTGTACCTCCGGTTCGCCGGTTTTTGCACAGATCATTTTTTTCATCGCTGTCAGCTGTGCGTCTGTCAGCGGCGTTACATATTCCAGCACGGCATGAGCACAATGTCTTTGCCGGCGTTCCAATGCTTGATATTCTGAAAAAATCTCCAGTATGCTGTCGATCTGACCGTTTTGGCAGACAACCTTCAGGAAGGTCCGCAGGGATTCCGGAAAGATCCGGTCGATCACTGCAAACTTTTCCGCCTCCGAAATCGTCGGGTTGCTTAGGGAATCCGTCAACAGGGGGCAGTTCTGAAAGGTTTGCTGTGCATCTGCCACGGCATCTGACGCATTTGGCAGCGTCAGCAGCACGGTTGCATAAGATGTCACTGCACCGTTCATTCTCCTGCTCCTTCCTCAGACAAGAACGCGTTCACCAGCTCGCGGTTGGTCTGGTCGTCCACTTTCTGCTCCATCAGCTTGGAAGCAGCAGCCAGTGCCAGATCGGCGATCTCGCCCTGTACGCCGTCCAGTGTCTGCCGGCGTTCCCGTTCGATTTCCTTCTGTGCTTCTTTGAGGAGCGTGTCTGCCTGCTGTTGAGCCTTGGCAGTGATCTCGCTGCCCTGTGCGTGTGCATTCTGCTTTGCGGTCGCAATGATCTGTTTTGCTTCCTGCTTGGCACCGCTCAGGGTTTCCTCATATGCATTCTTCAGCTTTTCCGCATCAGCGGCATGCTGCTTGGCTTCGTCATATCCGCCTGCACCATCTGTGCCCGCTTTTCCAGCATGGCATTTACTCTGCCGAAAAGGAATTTTTCAGAAAGAAAAACAGCACGAGGATATTGATAACGGAAAACAAAATGGTCCAAAAATCAAAATCTAACATATCCACTCTCACAGCTTTTTCCAAGAAAAGCCGTGCTCCTTTCTCTCAGATTCAGAAGGTGGTCTTTTTACTTCATAATGACCATCAGCAGTGCAACAACGAAACCATAAATAGCGGTTGCTTCTGCCAGTGCACAGCCCAGCAGCAGTGCCTTGTTGATTGCTCCGGCAGCCTCCGGCTGTCTGGCAATGGCTTCTGTTGCCTTGGATGTTGCGATACCGATACCCAGACCGGCACCAATACCAGTCAATACTGCAATACCTGCTCCTATCATTTTCAATTCCTACCTTTCTGCCCGCGTTGTTTTGCGGGGGCGTGTTTTTTACTTCATGATAACCATCAGCAGTGCAACAACGAAACCATAGATGGCGGTTGCTTCTGCCAGTGCACAGCCCAGCAGCAGTGCCTTGTTGATTGCTCCGGCAGCCTCCGGCTGTCTGGCAATGGCTTCTGTTGCCTTGGACGTTGCGATACCGATGCCAAGTCCTGCACCGATACCTGTCAATACTGCGATACCTGCTCCAATCATGGGGAACGCTCCTTTCTGTAGCTGCCGAGTGAGATTACAGCAAGCTATGCCTGCTGTAACTTCGGCACACTCTCCTCCTCGACTTCCATGCCTTCTGCCATGAACAGCGATGTCAGGAATACAAAGACATACGCCTGAATCAGTCCGTCGAACACATCGAAGTACATGCTGAACACCATCGGGATAATCAGACCACAGACATGTTCGATCAGCTTCATGACAACGAAAGCACCCAGTACGTTACCGAACAGTCGCATACACAGCGACAGCGGACGAATGGCGATCTCCATCACATTCAGCGGTGTCAGCAGAGCCATCGGCTTTGTGAAGGACTTCAAAAAGCCCTTGATGCCACCCTGAGCCCGAAATGTTGACGCTTCAATGAGGATAATGCTCATCAGTGCCAGTGCCACGGTGACGTTGATGTCCTTTGTGGGAGGCTTCATGCCGAACCCGAACATGCCGATCATATTGGCGATTCCCAGATAGATCAGCACGGTACTCAGATAGGCACATAGCGTCTGCCGGCTTTGCCCATGTTGCCCTCAAAGAAGTTTGTGAGCCATGTGACCGCCATTTCCAGAAACGCCTGCCGCTTTCCCGGTACGATCTTGAGATTCCGTGTCAGTATCAGTACCAGCACCATAATGATCGCCATAAGGAACCATGTCATGACGACCGATTCACTGATGTGGATCGGTCCCACCAGCGGTACGTCAAACGGACTCTCCCAGAGGATCCGGGTTTGCAGCTGTTCCTGCAGTTCTTCACCCATTGTATCCACCACCTTTTCTGCATCGTTTTTCCGGAGAGAGAAACAGTGGTTTACCGCGGAATTCCGCAGGATTCCCTGCCTTTTCCAATTCTCCTGAAAAACGAAAATCAACAGCGTGTTTATTGCTGTTTCCTTTATTATAGGACGATTTTCGAAAAAAGTCAATCGACTTTCATGACGATTTCCACTAGTTTCTTTTCTTGTTTTGTTGCACATTTCACAAAGGCACAACACTTTCCGGAATAATGATAAGTATCCGCCGGATTTGGGTGCTGTTTTTTAAGTAAAATCCCGCTTTTTTGTAAGATATTGCGTTAGTTTTCCTCTTCTCCGGCATTTTTCACAAATTTTACATTGTGAAAAATGCCATTCTTGAACATGCTCATGTAAAACGCCCGTGCAGACTGTATTTTCACAAAAGAAAAAGCACTGTACCCGCAGTATGCAGGACACAGTGCTCTTTTTATGATGAGAAAATCATCGGATAAACTTTTAACAGCCTTTCACCGATCAGATTTCTGCCTGATACGGCAGGGTGTTGATCTGCTGGATCACGAACATAAACAGTACCAGACCGTCAGCGGAATCGATCTCGCCGTTGCCGTTGACATCGCCGTTCAGACGCTGGGACTGGTTTGCTTCAACTACACCAGCTGCCATCTTGTTCAGCAGAACAGCATCTGTGATGTCGATTCTGCCGTCCATGTTCACATCACCGAACAGCGTTTTCGGCATCGGGCCATCATACTGGGTGGTAGTGGTCGTGGTTGTGGTAGTAGTAGTGGGTGGTTGTCGTTGTAGTAGTGGTGGTTGTGGTGGTTGTAGTTTCTTCGGTGGTGGTTGTCGTTGTAGTGGTTTCTGTGGTAGTCAGCATCGTCATGATTGTAGTCGTGGTTTCTGCTGTGGTGGTCGTCGGTTCCGGAGTGGTTGTGGTTGCTTCGGTAGTGGTGGTTGCTTCGGTTGTAGTTGTGGTTGCTTCGGTGGTGGTAGTTGTTTCCGCAGTCGTTGTTGTGGTCGGCTCCGGTGTTGTGGTAGTGGTTGTAGTGGTAGTCGGTTCTGTGGTTGCTTCGGTAGTGGTTGTCGTAGTGGTGGTTGTTTCGATTGCTGTGGTAGTGGTTGTGGTGGTAGTCGGTTCAGTAGTTGCTTCGGTAGTTGTGGTGGTTGTAGTGGTAGTAATTTTTTCGGTTGTGGTGGTAGTCTGTTCTGTGGTAGTCACTGCCGGACCTTCGTGCCCAGTGCCGGAAATGGTGAATACTACGCGAATATCCTTTGTAATGGTGGTCTTGCTTGCAAGATCCTTGATCTTGGTGGACCAGTCATCGTGGAGGTACAGACGGGTAACGCCCGGACCCTCACCTTCATAATAGTGGGTGTTGATTGCCTTTTCACTAACGGTGTAATCTTCGATCTTTACGCCGTCAACCCAGACTTCGTCCAGAGAAACCTTCAGACCCTTGAAGGTATCGGTGGTAAAGTTTTCGGTTTCGCCGTCCGGTGTGATCACAACTGCCAGGAACTGAACCGTATCGGTGCCGCCGCCGGTAACGTCCCAGTCTACGCTGTATGTACCGTCGCCGGTGATCGGTGTCACTGCGGCACCCTCATCGTCGCCCTCTGCCCAGTTGTTTGCTGCACCGATCATACCAATGAAGTATGCCTTACCGATCGGGTCGCCCTGCGGCTGTGCAGTTGTGGTAGCTTCTGTAGTAGTGGTCTTCGGTGCTTCGGTAGTAGTCTGTGTCGTTGCTGTTGTCTGATCCGGATCGCCGTCTACATAGAAGAAGCTGTCAAAGATCAGGGTGACATCAACATAAGACCATTCTACCTTGCCGCCCTTCGGATCGGTCCAGTCATACCAGTGACCGATCTTCAGGTAGTCCATATCCATCGGGCCTTCGAATTCGTTTCCGTCCTCATCAGTTGCCTTGGTGGTTGCCGGAATGTCTACTGTCGTTACACTTTCTCCGACTGTGAACGAATACGGCTGGTATGCCCAGTGCGAAGAACCGTCATTGCTGTCTACAATGTTGTACTGTACTGCACCGCCGGTACCATAAGAAGCCTTGTTGCCCTTAATTGTATAGTTGATGACAACAGAAGTCAAGTTTACGCCGTAATCCTTGTAGGGCTTCAGGTCGATCAGCAGATCGCTGCCGTCTGCGACATCGCTTGCCTGGAATGTCAGACGGTCGGTCTTCTGCTTGCCGGGGTCTACATTTCCGCCGGAAGCAATGTTGGAGAAGATGTTCTTCAGGTCTTCGTCAAACCATTTCATATTCTTACGGCTGAACAGGCAAATCGTACCGGAGTCGGAGTCGTCCCATGCAACGGGCAGATGCCGTCCATGTTGTATGCTGTAGAATGCAATGCTGATAGAATGCTTGATGGATTCTTCGTCCTTGTTATACGGTGTGGTGTTTACGCCGTACTTGTCGGCATTGCATGCACCGTATTCACCGATGACAACGCCGTAACCGTTATCGGTGAACTTGGTCTTAAGGTCGTTGAAATCCTTTTCCACCTTGCTCAGGTCTGCGGCAGTGCCCCATGTTTCCCGATGTCCCCAGGTGGAAGTGGTGTCTGCAACGCAGAACGTCGGCGGTTCATAGTAGTGTACGGAAACCGCCAGCATATTGGAGTCGTCCTTCGGCATGGAGAAGCTGCTGGACAGTGCCTTTGCGGTGTTGTTGCTGTCTGCGGTGCAGATCAGCAGACGGTCTTTGTTGTTGCCGCCGGTTGCACGGACGGTATCTACAAACGCCTGATTATAGGTCATGGCATCGTTGGTAGAGAAGCTGACTTCGTTCATGCCCTCGAATACCAGATGTTCGTCATAGCCTTCAAAGTAAGTCGCGATCTGCTTCCACAGCTTTTCAAATGTTGCGATCTTGGAGGTATCCTTTTCCCAGTCCTCATCGTGGTGAGTGTTGATGATCGCATACATACCGTTATCCACGCAGTAGTCCACGACTTCCTTGACTCTTGCCAGATACTGATCTGCAACTGTACCGTCAAACGAATCCATCTTTGCGGTGCCGGAAGAACCGGTCATATCCCACCACGTAACAGGGATCCGGACAGTGTTGAAGCCAGCCTTCTTGACTTCCTTGATCATGTTTTCAGTTGCAACCACGTTGCCCCATGCAGTTTCAATATCTGCCGGAGAGGGGTTGCTGGTCCATGTGTTGGTCGAATCCAGAGCATTGCCCAGATTCCAGCCCAGACCCATGTCCTCCACCATCTGTACCGCAGTCTTGTCTGCCGCAGATGCAACAGAGGTTCCCACAGACAGTGCGGTGGTCATGGACAGCCCGATTGCCGCAGCCGTCATGGTGCTGAGCAGTTTCTTCATAAACTTCATGTGATCGAACTCCTTATCTTTTTTGTGTAACCTGCACAGAACAGTCCTCTGCCGTCTGAAGCAGTGCTCACCTTATCCACCTTATTCTATCACCTTTTGTGCAAGCTGTCAAGAGATTTTCCCCATTCACTCCCTCCCTTTTCCAAGAAACCGGCAAGATGCACAAATCTCATTTTAGGGAATTGTATAGAATGTTGATATAAAAGCACCCCGAAAACCGGTGCATTTGGCTTTCGGGGTGCTTATCAGATTGATTTTTATGCTGTTGTGGCACAAATCGTGCAAAGCCGTCAGGCGGCTTGATGCAGTGCTGCCATTAGTCGTGTGCGTTGCCCAGGAATGCCGCACCGATAATGCCGGCATCATTGCCCAGCTTCGCGATCACGATCTCGGTATTCTTTGCGGAGTTGCGGGTGTAAACTTCCTTCTTGACGATCTCCTTCATGGGAACCAGCAGCGGATCGCCCTCGTTGCACACGCCGCCGCCAATGCACAGAATGTCCGGCTGGAAAATGTTAATGGTATTGGTGATACCAGCTGCCAGATACTTGATGTAATCGTCAACCACCTGCTTTGCGGTAGCATCGCCGGCACGCATGTAGTTGAACGCAGTCCGTGCGGAAATACGTTCCTCGTCCTTCATGGCACTTTCCGGATTGGCTGCCAGTGCCTCCTTGGTCATGCGAACCAGACCGGTTGCAGAGGAGTATACCTCGAAGCAGCCCTTTCTGCCGCAGGTGCACTGCGGGCCGTCTACGGAAATGACAGTGTGACCCACTTCTGCACCGCCGAAGTTGGAGCCACTATAGATCTTGCCGTCAATGACGATGCCGGCACCTACGCCGGTACCCAGTGTGATGCAGACTGCATTCTTGGCACCCTTTGCAGCACCGGCAACATATTCGCCGTATGCAGCAGCGTTGGCATCGTTTTCAATAAAGGTGGGCTTGCCCAGTGCCGTTTCCAGATACTTCACCATGGGAGTGTTGTTGAAGCCCAGATTGTTGGAATATTCGATCACGCCGGTGGCACTGTTGGCAACGCCCGGTGTGCCTACGCCGATCCACTCGATGTCCGCCATGGTCAGGCCGGCCTTTTCCGCAGCTTCCTGCGAAACCTTTGCCATATCCGCAGCGATTTCTTCTTCCGGACGGGGCAGGTTGGTCTTGACGCTTGCCTTTGCCAGAATCTCATAGCTTTCGTTGACTACGCCGGCAACAATATTTGTGCCGCCCAGATCAATACCAATGTAATACTTCATATATGTTTCCTCCTCAATATGCAAATCCATCATGTGGAATTGTCAACTCAATTTTTCGTCCACGCGGGTAACCACGTACTGTACGCCCTCGCCGGTCACGGTATAGGCTCCCAGTCCGGCAGCAGCAGCACACTGCTGCCCTTTTTCACCGGATAGCTGCCGGATTCTGTTTGCAGAGTGGCTTCCCCCGACAGGAACAGCAGGTGGTGGAACGATTCTGTCCCTACGGTAAATGCAACCGTGCCGTGCACAGTCACCACGTCCGAAGCGAAATACTTGCACGCTTCCAGCTTCCGCACCGTGCCGCCGGCAACCGCCTCCGCAGGATACTGCACCGTGGGGGCAATGGGACGGAGATTGGTCACGTCCAGAGCCTTTGCAATGTGTAGCGGACGCAGCTTGCCGTCTGCTCCCCGTCTGCCGTAGTCGTAAACACGGTAGGTGGTGTTGGAGTTCTGCTGGATCTCCGCCAGCAGGATCCCCGCACCAATGGCGTGCAGCGTACCAGAGGGGATAAAGTACAGTTCCCCCGGCTTGACCTCCACCCGATTGAGAATTTCTGTCAAGGTCTGGTCGTGGATCCGCTGTTCGAATTCTGCCTTGGTCACTTCCTGTTTCAGTCCGTAATACAGGGCAGCGTGGGGTGCCGCATCTACGATGTACCACATTTCCGTCTTGCCGGCTTCTCCCTCCACCCGCATGGCGTAGTCGTCATCGGGGTGCACCTGAATAGACAAGTCCTGTTTGGCATCGATCAGCTTGATCAGCACCGGCACAGTGGTACAGTCCGCACAGTTGGTGCCGAGGAATGCGGTGCCGTTCTTGTCCAGATATTCCCGCAGGTTCAGCCCTGCATCACTGCCGGAAGTGAGTATGCTGCTGCCGTCCTTGTGGCAGGCGAGTTCCCAGCTTTCAGCGATCTTGTCAGCATCGCTTTCCTTGCCGAATTCCTCCCGCAGGCGATTGCCGCCCCAGAGGTAGTCCTTGCAGATTCCCTGCAAAAAAATTGGTTCTGTCATAATAGTTCCTTTCTAAAATGCCTGTAAGCCGAACTGCTGCCGGAACTCGTCCATGCTTCCGGCGTAAACGTTCAGGTCAATGTGGGTCTGATAGCCGTCATAGCCCTCCAGTTCGCCGGAATCGGTATACTGCCAGAATGTCCAGTCGAAATAGGGCTTATAATAGTAGTTGCTGATCCAGATCGGATAGTCCTCTGCAAACGATTTCACATATGCCCGATAGGTGTTGGGGGCGGCGTAGAGAATGGGCTTTACACCATAGTGGGCTTCCAGCAGATCCAGCATTTCCTGTAGATTCTGCCTTGCGGTGCCGGTGTCCGGCATGTTGCCGCCCAGCGACTCGTACAATTCCACGTCGATCACCGGCGGCAGGGTGTTTTCCGTCACCGGCACTGTGCGGATAAAGTTTTCCGCCTGCTCCTTTCCCGTGTCCTCAAACCGGAAAAAGTGATATGCCCCCACGTAGATCTTCGCCGCCTGTGCTGTCTGCCAGTTCTGTGCAAACTGGCTGTCGTTGTGGTCAACGCCCTCGGTCGCCTTGATAAAGCAGAAGTCCACGCCCTGTGATGCCAGCACGTCCCAGTCGATATTGCCCTGATAGTAGGACAGATCGACTCCACGCACCGGATAATCCTGTTTGCTGGGAACATCTGCCGCCTGCCTGCCGGTGCTGGTCAGATAGATGTGCAGCAGCCTTGTGCCGCCGATGCCGGCAAACACCAGCCCCGCCAGCAACAGCAAGGTCATGATCCAGCGAAAAATGTATTTTCCATAATGTCTTTTTTTCACGAAGCAATATCACCCATTACGATTCCCCGTCCGTCTGTGCAGAAGTACACTCTGCCGTAGACATTGCTGTCACCGGTGATGTACTTGGGGTTCAGGTTTCCGAACTTATGCTGCTCGTCGTTGATTCTGATCCAGCTTTTGCCCTTGTCCTCCGAGCGATAGATGCCGTAGCCGTTTTCGCCGTCATCGCCCTCGGCATAGATCACCGGATAGCTGTCTTCTTCTTTGCCCTTGCCGAAGCCGATGCTGTCCACGGTGGGCAGGGTCTTTACAGTCTGGAAGCTTTCGCCGCCGTCCTCCGTGTACATGATCATGGTGCTGCTGGAGATCCAGACGTTGCCCTCCTGCCCGAACACCGTCACCGGTTCAGCAGAATCTGCCACCATCTGTCCCGTGGATTCGAAAGTCACGCCGCCGTCCCTGGACACGTAGAACAGCCCGTCACAGGTGGCATAGAACACCTTCGGGTTCACCCGATCGGCGGCAATTTTGGCGTTAAAGCCAGTCCTTCCACATAGTACCACGTCTTTCCGAGGTCAGTGGTCACATAGGGCTTTCCGGAAATGCTGTTGGGCACCCAGATCGTGGAGCTGCCGTCTGCGGACATTGCCACCTGTCCGCCGGTGGCGGGGTCGGGCTTGTGCTTTACGGTTTCCCATGTGGCACCGCGTCCTGCGTGAAATTGATCGTGGTGGTCTTTTCCTCGCTGAGGTATACCGCCGTGTTGGGGTTCTGGAATGCCACATCTAAATCTGTGGGCTTGCCGTTTTTCATGAAGTGGGCATCATCGGGGCACTGTGTCACGTCCTTGTGGGCAAAGCCGGTCAGATCGCCCATAATGGAATACAGCTGGGGCGAATCGTCCTTGCTGGGCGGTGCCAGCATTTTGAACACTGCCGTTTCTTCCAGTCCGTAGGCATCAAAGGCAATGGTCACCGGCTCTGTGCCGATCTTCGTCATATTCTGGGTGGAATAGATCGTTGCACCGGTGCCGTACATCACCTCGTCAGAATTGAACGGGTTGATGTTGACATCTGCCACCCACCAGCCGGTTTTCGCCTGATTTTCACCTCTGCCCCAGTCCAGCCATTCCGCCTGTGCGGTGTCCATCTGGTAGTGGTTTTCCTTGGTGTTCAGGTTGAACAGTCCGCTCCAGCTGTCACCGCCGTCGGTGGTGTAGTACAGATTGTCGCCGTTGTCCGACCACCAACCCAGCGTGGAAACCACCACCGTATCCGGATTCCGGGCATCTACGGAAATGCCGCCGAAGCCGCCCTGTCTGCCGTCGTTCAGATCAGGCGTAATATCCGTGAAGCTGTCCGACTGGGTATCGTACACATAGACTGCCCCAGCCGTGGGGGACAGATTCGGACCGCAATTGTCAGAGTACGCCAGATACAGCTTTCCGCTGTTGGAGAATGCAGCATGCAGCGGGTACATGCCTGCCGCATTGGCAGCCAGTGCTGTCCAGCTGTCGCCGCCGTCTGTGCTTTTATAAATGCAGGTGCCGTCTGTCATCGCCACGCCGACGTACATGTCGCCGGAAGTCGGATCAAAAGTCACCCACAAAATGCCGATGCTGTTGCTCTCCTGTTTATAGTTGCCCTTTTCCGGAAAAGAGGTGACCTCTTCCCAGTTCTTGCCGTAGTCGGTGGTTTTCCACAGACCGCTGTCACGGCTGCCGAACCAGACTTCCTTGTTGTTATTGGGGTTGACGCACATGCGTTCGCCGCAGCCCCGTCCGGACTGGTTGCCGCCGCAGCTGAACGGAGCATCAAAGCGTGTCCACGTTTCGCCGTAATCGTCCGAGGCAAACAGTGCCGCATCATCGCTCATATACGTGCCGCCGGCAAAATAAACGCGGTTCGGCTCCACCGGATCGGTCGCCATGCTTTCGATCCCGATATAGCCCCATTCGTCCGCCCCCAGAAAGTCCGTCAGCGGTTCCCAGTCAGTGTCCTTTTTCCGACGGTACAGTCCGCCGATGTCTGTGCGGGCATAGACCAGCCCTTCTTCCTTGGGGTTATACTCCATGCCGGTGACATACCCGCCGCCGCCAATGGCAACATTGCTCCATGTATAGTCTGCCTTGGCAGTTTTGGAGCCGTCCGCGGCACAGCCGGTGCCGATGCCGCAGAGGATAACTCCGCTCAGCAAAACAGCTGTGAACCGTCCTTGTTTGTTCATGTATGTGTCCTCCGTATTCCGTGCAGGGGATACTGCAAAAATTTCCTACTTCTTATGATACCCGAAAACGGCAGATTAGTCAATAGGACGAGGAAAATTTTCACGCAAATCCATTGTTGAAATTATCCCCGCAGTACCGGCAGCGGCGTTCCCTCGTGGCTGCCGATATGCTTTTCCAGCCACACCATGTGATACCACCGTCCGAATTTATAGCCGCACTGGTAGAATTCGCCCACCATGCGATACCCCAGTTTTTCATGGAAACAAATGCTGTCCCGTGTGAGGTAGGGTCATTTTCCCCTATGGGACAGGCAACGCAGGCGTTCATGTTGAGGAAATGCCGCCGCTGCAATTCCTGTTCCAGTGCATCGTGGAGCAGTCTGCCAATACCCTGCCGCTTCCGGTGCTGTTCCACATAGATAGACGTTTCCACAGACCAGTCATAGGCGGCACGTTCGTGGAATTTTCCGGCGTAGGCGTACCCCACCGACACGCGTCCTGTTCTGCCACCAGATAGGGGTAGTTTTGCAGGGTGTCTGCAATACGGCGGGTAAACTCCGCCTCTGCGGGAACATCGTACTCGAATGTAATGGCAGTTTGCTCCACATAAGGGGCATAAATGGCAAGCAGTGCCGGTGCATCTGTTGGCACTGCAGAACGGAGCTGAATCGACATGATCGTACCTCCTTGGTGATTCTCTGTCTAGGGTACACCTTTTTGAGGAAGTTGTCAAGACCTGCGGTGATTTTTCGTCCCACGAAAAACAACCCCCGACGTTGGATTCCGCCGAGGGTTGTTTTCTATGGGATACGCAAGAATAAAGCCGTCAGGCGGGCTTTATACGGTATTGCCTTAGTTCTTCATCTCGAAGTGTTCGCCCAGAATATCCTTGTTTGCGTCCAGAATGGGCTGAATGCACTCTGCCACGAATTCTTCGGTCTGCTGTTCGCTGCGGCCGGTGAAGTTTTCCGGCTTCAGAATCTTGTCCAGATCTTCCTTGGTGATCATGAATGCCGGATCTGCCAGCAGCATATCGCACAGGTCGTTGTCCAGACCTTCTTCCTTGACGTGCTTGCCGGCGATCATGGAATACTGACGGATCTTTTCGTGGAGTTCCTGACGGTTGCCGCCCTTTTCCACAGCGTCCATCATGATATTTTCGGTTGCCATGAACGGCAGTTCCCGCATGATCCGCTGACGGATCATCTTCGGATATACCACCAGACCGTCAGTGACGTTCAGCATGATGTTCAGGATCGCATCAACTGCCAGAAATGCCTCCGGTACGGAAACACGCTTATTGGCAGAGTCGTCCAGTGTCCGCTCGAACCACTGGGTACCTGCGGTGAATGCCGGATTCAGGCTGTCGATCATCACGTAGCGAGCCAGAGAAGTGATACGCTCGCAACGCATGGGGTTCCGCTTGTATGCCATTGCAGAGGAACCGATCTGGGTCTTTTCGAAAGGTTCTTCCATTTCCTTGAAGCTCTGGAGCAGACGCATATCGTTGGAGAACTTGCTGCAGGACTGTGCAATACCGCTAAGGGTTGCCAGAATCTGCGAGTCGATCTTTCTGGAATAAGTCTGACCGGAAACCGGAACAACGCCGTTGAAGCCCATTTCCTTGGCAATCTTGGCTTCCAGTTCCTTGACCTTATCGGTATCGCCCTTGAACAGTTCCATGAAAGAAGCCTGTGTACCGGTGGTACCCTTGGAGCCCAGCAGCTTCAGGTTTGCGATACGGTATTCCAGTTCATTGAAGTCCATGAGCAGTTCGTTCATCCACAGTGTAGCACGCTTGCCCACTGTAGTCAGCTGTGCCGGCTGGAGGTGGTATATGCCAGAGCCGGCATGCCCTTATATTCCATGGCGAAGTGAGCGAGATTTGCCAGCACGTTGATCATCTTGCGGCGAACGATCTCCAGAGCGTCACGCATCACGATAATGTCTGTATTATCGCCGACATAGCAGGAAGTTGCACCCAGATGAATGATGCCGGCAGCCTTGGGGCAGACCTGACCGTATGCATACACGTGGGACATGACATCGTGCCGGCGGCGTTTTTCTTCTGCTTCTGCCACGTCATAGTCAATGTTGTCGATATTGGCTTCCAGTTCGTCCACCTGCTCCTGTGTCACGGGCAGACCGAGTTCCATTTCTGCCCGAGCCAGAGCCACCCAAAGGCGACGCCATGTGGAGAATTTCTTGTCAGCGGAGAAAACGTGCTGCATTTCCTCGCTGGCATAGCGGGTGCAGAACGGGCTTTCATAACTTGTGGTATTACGCATCTTTTTGTACCTCTTTCTTTTGGAATCCATTGACGGAATCACTTCTGATTCTATTATAGCATATTTCGACAACCTTGGCAAGAGGGGCGGCGGGCGGCGAGTCGCCGCTGACCCTACGCCCCAGTTTCAAGAGTGAAAAGGGTAATGTTACGGCGGCGGCAGCCGCCTGTTCGCCCCGCCGGGGGATTTCTGTTTGTGAGAATCTATGGTGATAGTTTCTTGTATCATCTTCGGGTGATATTGGGATCTTACAGTACAAGTGAAACGCGAACTCTTTTCTTTTTTTGCTTCTTTTTCTTTTCAGTAAAGAAAAAAAGTAAGCATGATAACCTTCCTTACGTCGAAATCGGGATTTGG
>ENA-OQDW01000114-OQDW01000114.1-human-gut-metagenome-genome-assembly--contig:-NODE-114-length-31138-cov-7.122569_pt1 | contig 31138 bp, 25 predicted proteins | sample MGYA00242784_ERZ504613 | MGnify/ENA primary metagenome ERZ504613 (study PRJEB26092, sample SAMD00036330) | human gut metagenome | host: Homo sapiens | study: EMG produced TPA metagenomics assembly of...
AAGAAAAGAAAGGAAATAACAATGAAGAAAATATTATACTTTGTGGCAGCCCTGGCTGCTGCATCCTTTATCACTACGACGGGTACCAGCTGCAAGTTTGCACCCGACCAGCATGACGGCGACACGGTAGCTGCCAGCGAGTTTTACCCGATAGATACCTCTGCGGCTCATGCCAAGAAGATGGCGAAGATTGCTGCCATCAAGAACGGAAAAGACAGTGTAGGTATCTATTATGTGGGCAGCAATTCAACCAAAGACCTCATCGAGCTCGTCTCCTATCCTTCACGCCGCGACACGATGATGTACAGCAAGACCCGACACATCAAGGTGAAGGGCAATGCCGACATCAACCACGTGGTTCGTGTAGACTTCTATCTCCTCAATGGCAAGGATTCACTGGTGAAATATGTGGAGGAAGTGGAGCTCAAAACAAATCATTGAGCACCACTTCATTCTGGGCTATGCCCGAATACATATTCCGCAGAAGCCCATAACTGCTGATAAACGTCAGCTGTATCGACTTTCGGGTCTTTGTTTCCTCCCTAAAGCGGACAATCTTGTTTCTCAGAATCTTCTCGTAATCCTTATTGATGGCAAACTCACTTTCCGAAAACTTCATTTCACAAAGATTAATGGTATTGTCACCACGCTCTATCACCATGTCTATCTGGGCTGCCCGCTCCGCCGCCCCGGCATCACTCTTGCTTCGCCAGGAATACAACTGGTAGACACACCAGAAATTCCCAACCGCTGCTTCACCTGGTCGATATGATTCATCGCCAATATCTCGAAAGAGACTCCAGCCCAGGCATAAAAACGGGGCGTGCGCTGCAACTTGCTCCAATACAGAAGATTACGGAATGAACTATCGCGCAGGAAACGGAAATAGAACAAGGTGAAGAAATCTACCAACTGATAGAGAGACTTTCGGGTAGAACAGCCATAGTTGACATACTTTCTGATGAAACCGCAAGATTCCAGATTGTCGAGAATCGTGGTCAACGATTTGCCCGACTTCATCCCTGTGGCATCGGCTATTTCCGAGCGCATCATACCATAACCACGCTCGTTCAGACACTCTACCACCTTGACGTATGCCTCAGAATCCTTAAACAGAGAGCGATAGAGAATCGTAAACTCATTGTACAACTGACCATTGGGATTGAACAGCAGACGGTCTATATTCTGAGCCAAACTTAACCGCTCGTCCAAAAGATTCAGGTAATATGGGATTCCTCCCAATATCATATAAAGTTCAGCCAGTTCATATCTGGACAACATCATCCCCTTGGTCTTCAGGAATGCTTCCGACTCCCCTAGAGAAAAAGGCTGCAGGAAAAGACGATGAGTAAGACGACCATAAAGTCCGCCATGGTTATTGATAAGTTTATCCATCATCCAGGAAGTGGCAGAGCCGCAGACAATGAGAACGATGTCGCGACGTGCAGAGGCCCATCCATTCCAAAAATGCTCCAGGGCAGAGATAAAATTAGAGCCTGCAGTATCCATCCAAGGCAGTTCATCAAGAAAAATCACCTTACGTTCTATCCCGTTCAAAGAGTCGAGATAAGAGATAAGCATCTCGAAAGCATCGAGCCAGTCGTGGGGAACAGAGGTTACATTCCTATCATAACGTCGAAGCGTATAAAAGAAGTTTTTCAACTGCTCCTGTGTGTTTCCGCCCGCCAATCCTGATGTCTGAAACACCATTTCCTGCTCAAAATATTCGCGCACAAGAAACGTTTTCCCCACTCTGCGGCGTCCGCATACTGCCACAAATTCCGACTGCCTTGACTCGTATATACGTGCCAAGGTATCCTGTTCACTCTTTCTGCCTATGATATTATTCTTCATTTCTTATTCTCCTGCTTTAATTTCTAACCATTTGCAAAAATAGCAAGAAAAAAGTAATTATTGGCTATTTCTTATATAATTTTCAGCCAATAATACCTATTTTTAAGCATTATTGCTAAAATGAGCGGCATATTTAGCCAATAGCCAAAAAATCAGCACAAAAAAAGGCTAGCATGCAAAAACGCACGCTAGCCTTTTTCGTATTTTATATAACCTGAATTTCAAATCACTTAATAGCCTATAAACTATCAACTAATCATAGAATCCCGGCTGCTTATACTCAATGCCCAGTTCATCATCTACTGTTGCGATAACACCCTGAATCTGACCCATGGCAAACATACGGCCGAGGAGAGTGTAACCGGCATTGTGACCATGATTGCTCTCATCGAATACGCCACCTGGCTCATCAGTGAAGGTCATACCGTGGTCTACTCGCATTGGCAGACGACGACCGGAATTGCACTTGCCTTCCTGCTCTGCCTTCTCGAAGATACGGCAAAGTTCAATGAGATGACCGCGACCACCCAAGTGAGAAGCCTCCGTGAAGTTGCCGTTAGGGAAGATGTAGCAAGAGCGCAGATGAACAAAGTGAGTGCGGTCAGCAAACTGCTTAGCCATTGCCACACAGTCGTTGTGCTCGCCGGCAGAGAATGAACCTGCACAGAAAGTCAAACCATTGTGCTTGTTTGGCACAGCATCGAGCATCCACTGAATATCCTCGGCACGACCGATGATTCTTGGCAAACCGAATACAGGATAAGGAGGATCATCCGGGTGAACACACATATTGATATCGTACTCATCGCAGATAGGCATGATAGCCTCCAGCCAGTACTTCATGTTCTCCTGCAACTTCTTCTTGTCGATGCCATCATAAAGCTTCAAGAGGTCGCGGAACTTCTGGACAGGAGCTGAATCGCCCTCGCTGAAGTTACCCGATACGAAGCCCTGGGTCTTGATGATGATATTCTCTACCAGGGCATGATCCTGCTCTGGTGTAGAAGTCTTCTTGATTTCATCAGCCTCAGCCACCAGGTCTCTGCCCCACTTGTGCTCCTTGGAGAACTCTGCCCAATCCTCACGAGCGCCTTCACGCTGCAGGATATAGATATCAAAGTAGGCAAACTCGCCCCAGTTCATATAGAGGTTGTTGGCTCCGTTAGGATTCTCATGTGCCAAATCGGTACGAGCCCAGTCCAAAACAGGCATAAAGTTGTAGCAGATGCACTTGATGCCTTCCTCGCCCAGGTTGCGGAGACTTTCCTTGTAAACCTCAATCTGATGATCACGGTCAGGACCGCCATATTTCAGGGTTTCAACCACAGGCAAAGACTCTACCACGCTCCATTTCATACCATAAGACTCGATGTACTCCTTGAGTTCATGAATCTTCTCGCGTGTCCAAACCTCGCCCAGAGGAACATCGTGCAATGCGGTAACGATGCCCTCAACACCAATCTGCTTCAACTGTGCAAGAGTGATTTTATCTTTCTTGCCAAACCAGCGCCATGTTCTTTCCATATATTATATAATGTATAAGTCGTTAATCAATTATCTTGCAGAAACATACTTGTGCAATGTCTTTCTTACAGCACCCTCGCCAGCGAAGAGTTCCTTCACCATGCCCTCAATCTGCTCGCCGAAGCCAGCCTCATAGAGATCGAGACCAAATACATCCTTGCGGGAATAGAGGTTCTTGAGGCAAGAGTAGTCCTGATCTGCCTTGCCTACCTCAAGAGGAGCTACGATGGCCTGCAGTTCTGCCAACAATGGGTCAGAAGATGGCTCGAATGGCTTCAGGTTATCATCCAATGCCTTGAGATAACGGGCATAACCTGCCAATACCAGAGGAATCAACACGAGATTGCTCTTGTCGAGACCGCGGTCGATGTACTTCTTGATAGTCTCACCGAAACGGATAGAGAGTTTCTGGCTGGTATCGGTAGCGATGCGCTGAGGAGCATCAGGCATGAACGGGTTAGGCAATCGCTTGTTGATAACGGTGCCGATAAACTCGTATGGGTTCAATACACCTGGATCTGTTACTACTGGCATTGCTCGATATAACCAATCTTCTGGATGAAGGCACGAAGGTCCTCATCAGCCATCTCGGCAGAAATCAGGGTGTAGTCGAGCATGCAACCATAGATTGACATCGCAGTATGGAGAGGGTTCAGACAGGTGGTTACCTTCATGGTCTCAACCTCATCTACAGTCTTGCGGGTGGTATAGAGCGCACCGCCCAACTCCAATGGCGGACGACCGTTGGTATAAGTATCCTCGCAAACGAGATACTGCACTTCCTCGGCATTTACGAAAGGAGCGGTGAAAGTATGCTTCTCGGTGATAATCGTATTGTTATCCTCGAAACCATCCTCGGCAAGCATCGCCTGTACCTTCTCGTGAGGACGAGGAGTAATCTTATCAATCATAGACCAAGGATAGGTAATCTTGCTGCTGTCATTGATATAATCTACGAAACCAGCCTCTACGATACCATCCTGTGCCCAACGCTCAGCATAAGCCTTTACGCCAGCCTTCACATGGTCGCCGTTGTGAGAACAGTTGTCGGTAGACTGAAGAGTAAGTGGCAACTTGCCTGCCTTATAACGCTCATAGAGAAGAGCAGTAAGCTTACCCATAGCAAATACTGCATCAAGACCACGTGCCAAATCGGCATCATTGAAAGAATATCCCTTCTCTGTGATGGTGAAAGTTACCATCTGCAAAGTTGGAGCCTGGAAAATCTGAACCAGACGCGCCCAGTCGTCAGCAAACTGCTTATCCGCCTTGAGGCTTTCTGTGATAGAAGCGATGACCTTCTTCTCGATGGTTCCGTTGCTCTGGAGGCTGACGAGAAGCGAGAGGTTATTGTAAGGGCGATAAGCCTTATCGATAATTTCGTAGTCGAAGCTTTCTGCCACGATTACACCACGATCATACTTGCCTGTGTTAAGCGCATCGTTGAGGATGGCTGCCGGGAAAGCACGGAAGATGTTACCTGCGCCGAAGTGAACCCAAGTAGGCTCGTCGTGAGTCTTCTTAGCTACGGCTGCGATGTCATACTTAGGAAGCTCATAACCCTTAGCTTCCCATTCTGCAGCATTAAAGCTGTCTGAAAGAATTTCGTTCAGTTTCATGATTATACGGTATTTTTTGATTGTTCCATGTACTCGCCTATCTTTCCGAATAGGCGTGGCAAAAATACAAAGAAAAATCGAAACCCGCTCATTTCAAAGGCTATAATTTCATAAAATGAACGATTTGCAAATACATTTGAGCGAAACGGCAAACGTCACGGATCAGATGAACCCGTTTTTAACGATTATGTTACATCAAATAAAAAAAGGGTTACATCAGAAAAACAGAAAAGAGGACGTAAGTTCTCGCCCCCACATCCTCTTCTTTTTAATCTTTAGATTTCATTTTCCTCTTCTTCCAGCGATTTAATCTGCTTTTCTATTCTTCCAGCGATTTAATTTGCTTCTTCGGCGTAACGCCAAGACCTTTCAAGCTTTCCACTCTTCTCATCACATTTCCTGTTCCGTCGTAAAGTTGCTTCTTTGCCTTGTCGAAGGTTCCGGACAGGCGGGTTATCAGATCGCCGATGCCCAGGAAAGTATCTTCGAAGCCAGCTACCTTATCATACAGGTCAGCGGCCGTCTTCACGATTTTCTCCACATTCTTGTTCTGCCGGTCATACTGCCAGAGATTATAGGCAAGCTGGAGTGCCATGAGCAGATTGCTTGGTGAGATGATGATAATCTTCTTCTGATAAGCATAACGGCTGAGGTCAGGCTGCTGCTTCATGGCTGCGATATAGCTGGTCTCGTTAGGAATGAACATCAGTACGAAGCCGATGGCATCATCCACCAGCTTGGAATAGTCTTTGGCTGCCAGTTCATCGATGTGCTTTCTTACGCTCAGCGCATGTGCCTTCATCAGGCGTTCCTGTTCAGCCTCATCTTCAGCTGCCAGAGCATCGGAATAGGCGGTAAGCGAAACCTTGGAATCGATGACCACACTTCTGCCTTCCGGGAATCTGACGATGACATCCGGACGATAGTTCTTTCCCTCTTCATCTTTCGTATTCTCCTGAATGAAGAATTCCTCATCTTTACGAAGTCCGCTATTCTCCAAGATGGTTTCCAGCACCATCTCGCCCCAGTCGCCCTGCATCTTGCTGTCGCCCTTCAATGCCTTGGTCAGGTTGGCAGCATCGGAGCCAATCTTCTCGGTCTGCTCCTTCAGGTTCAGTACAGCCTGCTGCTGTTCCTGCTGGAAGAGTTTCATCGTTGCCTCGAAGGTGTTCTGCAGTTCCTTCTTGTTCACCTCGTTCTGTGTCTTGCTCTCCTCTACCGATTTCTTGAAATCAGCAAACTGTTCCTTGATAGGTTTCAGGAGTTCATCCATCTGCAGACGGTTGTTTTCCTGCAGAGCCGACTGCTTGGCAGCCAGCTGCTCAGCCGCCACCTTCTGCTGTTCTATCGTCATTCGCTGCATTTCCTGCTTCAGACTCTCGAGTTTCTGTGCCCACTGCTGGTCGCTTTCCGCCCTGAGTTTCGCCGCATACAGCCGCTCGTTCTCCATTTGAGATTTCATTGATTGAACCTCAGAAGCATGAGATTGTTTCATTGATTGAACCTCAGAAGCATGATGCAGTTTTATCTGTTCGATGTTAGCCGCCAGCACCTGAGCCTTCGCTACGAGCTGGGTTTTCTCCTCTCCCGCACTTTTTGCTTCCATCAGTTTCCCCACGAAGAATCCGATGGCAAGCCCTATGATGATTCCAATTACTATTTCCATTTATCCTTGTTTTGAATGATTCTGTAAATCTGCAAAAATTATGATTTGCAAAAGTAATCATTTCAAGACATAACACCAAACATCATGGGGGATTCTTGTAGATATTTAACTCTTCAGCATTTAACTATGCAAACAAAAAGAGCGCACCACTATTGGCACGCTCTTTTCTTTAACTCTTCTTTTAAATATACATTATCGGTTGGCAGTAGACCACTGATAAGTATCAGTGCAATGGATATCAGCACTCTGGTCGGCAATCATCAATTTGAAGTCGCCTTCCTCCAATCTCCATTTGCCATTCCAACCTACGAAGGCCAAATCGTCTGCCTTTAATTCAAATGTCATGGTCTTGGTCTCACCAGGCTGAAGTTCCACCTTGTCGAAGGCACGGAGACGACGGCCATCAGGCACCATACTGGCGATGAGATCGCTACTGAACAGGAGGACACTCTCCTTGCCTGCCACCTTGCCCGTATTCTTCACATCCACGCTCACCTTGATGATGTCGCCGTGGCGGAAATCAGACTGAGAAACCTTCAGGTTGCTATATTTGTAAGTGGTATAACTCAAACCATATCCGAAGCCCCACTGCTGGGTAATCTTCGCATTATAGTCGTAAGCACCTTCCATCGTACCCACCTCCTCACTCTTCTTGAAGTCATAGTTGGCGAGCGAATTGATTTCCTTAGGATAGGTGTAAGGCATCTTGCCACTGAAGTTTGACTTGCCCGATACCAGGTTTGCCAAAGCATCGCCGCCCATGTTGCCAGGGATAAGGATGTTGATGATGCCCTGTGCCAATGGTTCGATGTCGGCAATGAGACGAGGACGGCCTTCATTCAGCACCAAGATGACAGGCTTGCCTGTCTGAGCCAAAGCCTTGACCAGATTGCGCTGGTTCTCTGAGAGCCAAAGGTCGGTCAGGTTGCCCGGAGTCTCTGTATAGGAGTTCTCGCCAATGCAAGCCACGATGACGTCGGCATCCTTCGCTGCAGCCACTGCCCCCTGAATCTGAGGTTCGTTCTCCTCCCAGTATTTTCCCTTCTCATTATAGGTAACACCCTGGTTCAAGATGACATTTTCCTTGCCATACTCATTACAGAATGCCTCATAGATGGTATTGTACTTGCCGGCAAACTCATCGGCACGATGTCCCTGCCAGGTATAGCTCCATCCACCATCCAGGCAGCGCATCTGATTGGCATTAGGACCCGTAAGGAGAATCTTCTTGCCATGCTGCAAAGGCAGGATATTGCCTTCATTCTTCAGGAGCACCATACTCTCGGTAGCTCCCTCCAAGGCGAGCTTGGCAAACTCCTCACCACCAAACTTAGGATAATTCTTGAGTTTCTGGGTTGGGTTCTTGAAGAGGTCAAGACGGTATTTCATGCGAAGCACACGACGGCAGGCATCATCGATACGACTCATCGGAATCTTACCTTCCTTCACCAGTTCTACAAGATAGCCACAAGCATCGCAAGAATAAGGTTCCATAATCATGTCGATACCGGCATTGATGGCAATGCGGAGCGCATCCTTCTTGTCCTTTGCCACCATCTCACGAGTATAGAGATTGTTGATGTCTGCCCAGTCGGTGATGAGCACACCATCCCATCCTGTCTCTTCCTTCAGCCATCCTGTCAGAATGTCCTTGTTGGCATGCATCGGCATACCGTTGACGGAAGCGGAATTCACCATCACGGTCAAGGCTCCAGCCTGCAGACCCGCCAGGAAAGGAGCGAAGTGCTTCTCTCGCAAATCGGCAGGAGAGATATAGGCTGGCGTACGGTCTTTACCGGTCCAAGGCACACCATAGCCCATGAAGTGCTTCATTGAAGTGGCAATGTGATACTGGTCGATGTTGTTTGGGTCCTCGCCCTGGAAACCATAGACCATCGCCTTGCCCATCTCTGAACTGAGGTAGCAATCCTCGCCAAAGTTCTCCCAGATGCGAGGCCAACGGGCATCACGACCGAGATCAACGGTAGGACTGTAAGTCCAAGGCACGCTCACCGCACGAGTCTCATAAGCGGTAGCCTCAGCCGAACGGCGAGCTATCTCACGATTGAAGGTGGCAGCCACATTGATGTTCTGCGGAAAGAGGGTTCCGCCCTGTGTATAAGTAGAACCATGGTTCTGGTCGAGACCGAAGACACAAGGGATGCCGATGCGCTTCATCGAGATCTTCTGGATTTGCGCGATGTACTTCTCCCACTGCTTGGCTGTAGGAGCGCAGGTATTTGGAGCGTTGAGGATAGAGCCAATCTTATAGTGAGAAAGGATAGAATCGGTCTTGTGCTCGTCGATATAGAACACACCGTTCTTGTCGTTGGCACCAAAGAGGTCGGTCACCAATTCCATCATCTGACCTATCTTTTCCTCCAAGGTGAGTTTCTTCAGAGTTTGTTCTACCTGAGCCTCTATCTTAGGGTCGCTCTTGATAACTGGAACATTGGCACTGGCTGTATAAGCCAATGCCAACATTGAAATAGATAATAATATTTTCTTCATAAATTCAAAGGTTTGACGTTTTATGATAAAAACGGAAATCTTTCCAATATATTATTCAATAGTTACTTTTTTTACGGTGTAACCGTCACCCACGAGGAGGAGACCATTCTGCTCTGTCAAGAGCTGGATAGACAAGTCGGTCAGTTCAAACTCCCATTTAGCAGGTCCATTCACCAGGATGTCGCCACGCTCTGGGTCGCCCTTACCAGTAAGGATGTTATTCCACCAAGAGGTAGCAGCAGTACCCTGACCATTTCCATCTACATAGACACGGAGGATGGTGCCAGCCTTCACCTTTGAAAGGAAGGTATCCTTCAATTCACTGAACGGTGTATCCCATGTCACGTCAAACTCACCTTCCCAGAGGGTGGTCTCCATAGATGGACGTGGCTCTGTAGTTACCTTGATGGTACCGGAAGGGAACTGGTTGCCCTCACCATCTACCAAAGTGATATCATAGTCACCATTTTCCAAACCTGTAGGAGCTGTGAGCTTCAAGGCTGTACCCTCTTCGAGAACCTCGAAGGTTGCTTCCTTGCCACCTACCATTACTTTAGTAACTGTACCGAGATTCTTGCACTTATGGATAGTAGTCTCAGCACCTGGAGCTACCCAAAGCTCGACGGCATTGGTACCCAAGGCTGGGTCATCGGCAGCAGGAGTTACGGTAACGTTCAAGGTGCGGGATGTGCTCTTGCCCTTGGTGGTGGTTGCCACAATCTTCAAAGAATGATTGCCCACTGGCAAAGTCTGGTCGATGGTATTACCTTCGGCTATCTGCTTGCCATCGAGCAACCATGTCACAGTGGTGTAGTGAACTGGAGTCACCTTGATTTCCAACTTATAATTAGTCTTGCGGTCTATCTTGGAATCAGCCAAGTCGGTGTTCAAGATACGTGGATTGTCATCTTCGCTGACGGTGAAATATGGATCATCGTCAGAAGAGCAAGAAGACAAGGTAGATGTACCAGCCAGTGCGAAACCCACGGCTAAGAGCATCATCATAGCCTTCAAGACTTTTCCCTTATATTGTTTCATTGTCTTATTCATCATTAATTATTCTATTTATTGTCCTATAAAACTCAACATTTAACATTAAGCATTAAACACTACTCACTGTATCCCTTTCCGAATGGAGGATTGAAGTCTGGCTGAAGGTTTACATCAGCCTTGTCCCACCAGAGGCGCTTGTGCCAGTTGTCGGTACCCCCCATGCGTCGATGGCAGCCTTGTAGTTGGCATTGTTGTACTGAGCTTCCAACTCAGGATACTGCAAGCGGACAGGCATTGACCAATCGGAATCCGTATAAGTGAAACCATCCTTGGTCAAGCGGTCACGATTCAAGATGGCAGGATAGTCAGAGCGGCGCATGTTAGCCCAACCCTCAGAAGGTTCATCATGTGGAGAATCCAAGCCTGGGTGTTGATGGTCTCCTTAGGATTGTCACCCAACTTGTTGTTGGCAATGAACTCATTGATCTCATCCTCAGAAATCTTGTTGGACGTGAGATAGTAGTTGTTGAGCAACTCCATGCTGGCACGAACACCAGCCTCGTAGTGACTCTCAGCATCACCACCACCTACATTCCAACCCTTGGTGCAGCCTCAGCCTTGAGGAACTCTACCTCAGCATAGCTCATCAAGTCGCCAGGGCAAGAAGGCATCTCGAAGTCGATGTTCAGGCAAGGACGACTAGCTCGGGCTATATAATCAGAGTTGGCATAAGTGTTCTCGTCTATCTCTGCATACTTCTTCAAAGTAGGAAGGTCATCCAACGTAGGTGGATTCATCCAGTCTGTGTACCAAGCTGCACCAGGGTTGCAAGGCTCCTCACCGAGGTTCTTGCTCTGGAAGTAAGCCAGGAAATCATCGGTCAAGTCGATGTTCTGCTCCTTGTCTGGCTTCACCTGACTACGCTTGATGTTGTAATAGTGGCGACAGATGCGATAGAGACGAGGGTCGTTGGTATTCTGCAACTGATAGAACAAGGTAGAGCATACCATGGTAGGCGATGTGGCATCCTGACCATAGAGAATCTCTCCCAAGGCATTGGCACGGAAATCGTAATCGTTGGCTCCATCATAATAGGTAAATGGAGCATCAGCATACTTGATATAAGCATCATCTGCTGCACTGGCGATAGCACCGGCAGCCACAGCCTTCTCAAATTCCTCCTTTGCCTTCTGTGGATTAACATCGGAAATGCGCATGGCATAGCGCATACGGAGTGCATTGGCATACTTCTTCCACTGAGCTACATCACCACCCATGCTGGTGACATCACCAGAAATGTGGTCGGTACCTGTGCCAAGCTGCTTCTCGCAAGCGTCAAGTTCATCGAAGAACCAGCTGTAGAGTTCCTCTACGGTATCATACTTAGGGGTGGAGATACCTGAGATATAACCCAGACCTGCCTCCGAACAAGGCACGTCACCGTAGGTATCTGCCAAAACTGCCGTGAGATAGACACGGTGGATACGAAGTGCCGCATTCAAGTTTGCCTTGTCAGCAGAATTGTGGATGGCATCCACAAGGTTCTTGATACTGATTTCATAATAGCGGTCCCAAACTCGACGGGACATATCATCTTCTCTGAAATTAGAACCAGCGTAATTGGTTACATTCCAACCACCAGCGAAATACTGTGGAAAACCAGATATATAGTTACGGTAGGTATCCATCAGACTGAAATCACCGTAAGTCTGCAACAAAGCTGTTGTCAACTGTGCGTTAGGGTCGAGCTCGTTCACCTTGGTCTTGTCGGTATTGATGTTGCTCAAGGTATCATCAGAGCAAGAAGTCATCGCAGTGCCGGTTGCCATCAGGGCGAAAGCATCATCAGGCTGCTCTTACCTATATATTTCTTGATTATATTGTTCATTTTCTTACCTTATTATATATTAGAACTCTTCTAAAGAAATTGATTCATTTTTTCGAGACTAGAACTTCACGTTCACATTCAAACCATAACTCTTGCGAGATGGCAGGGAACCATATTCCAGACCTAGACCTGAGGTGTTGTAGCTGGAGTCTGGGTCGATGTTAGGAATGTTCTTCCAAACAATGAATGGGTTACGAGCCACGAAGGATACGGTCAAGCCCTTGACATACTTGCCCAGGATGCTCTCTGGGAAGGTATAGCCGAAAGTAATCTCACGACACTTCACGTAAGAATTGTCGTAAACGAAGGCACTCTGCACGCCATTTGCCACATGCTTCCAGTAATCTTCAGGGTTCACGGCGATGTCGTTCTTGCGATAAGTACCGTCGCCATTGTCGATGACACCCTCTACGACAAATCCCTTGCAGTTACCTGCTTCACGCCATGCGGCAAGGTCCATACCCGAAGCCTTGCGAGCCTCCTCGGAAGTGTACCACTCCTCACGGCCTGCCAATGTTCCCTTTGCCTTACCTGTCTGGTATGCTGAACGCATGGACATAGAGTAGATGTCGGCACCTACCTTCACATCGAAGGATGCAGAGAGGCGGAAGTTCTTGTAGCTGAAGGTTGAGTAGAAACCACCTGTCCAGTCCCAAGTAGAATTGCCGATGGTCTTGACCTTCTGGTCAATCTTTGGAAGACCAGTAGCTGCATCGACAACCACCTGTCCCTTGTCGTTGTAGAGGAAGTCGTGTCCACGGATAGCTCCATAGTTCTCGCCAACCTGAGCACCTACTGATACACCACACCATGTGGCCTTGGCAAGCTCAAAATAGTCCATGCCATCTACGAGCGACTTCACCTTGTTGGTATTCTTCGAGAAGTTGACACCCAAGTCCCAAGCGAAGTCCTTGATCTGCAAGGCACGGGCATTGAGGGCAATCTCGACACCCTGGTTCTGAATCTCACCGGCATTGATGAGGCGGTAAGCATAGCCAGAGGTGGTGGTTGAAGCCAAACTCAAAATCTGGTTCTTGGAGTTCTGGTTGTAATAGGTGGCATCCAAGCCCAAGCGTCCGTTAAGGAACTTCATCTCCAAACCTACCTCGTAAGAACCTGTCATTGTAGGCTTCAAATCCTTGTTCGGCTGTGTTGAGTTGGCTATCATACCGATGGTATAACCCGAGTAGCTGTACTTGCCCGTGGTATAGTTGAGTGCCAACAGGTATGGATCGGTATCGCTACCTACCTTTGCCCAAGATGCGCGAATCTTACCATAATTGATGAACTTCTTGTTCTTGATAAACTCAGAGAAAACCAAACTACCCGATACAGATGGATATACGTATGTATTATTATTTGTAGAGCGTAGACGACTTATCGCCACGGAGGGTTCCCTCCAAATAGTAAGTATGCTTGTAGCCAAGGCTTGCGCTGGCATAGAGAGAACTGATCTGTTTCTTGTACATGCTCTCACGAGTGTTCTGTTCCTGATAGTTCATGATGTTCTTGATGCCATTCATCTGCTGGTTGAGACCGACGTTGGTAGTGGTCTTGTTGTTCACCTTGAAGATGTTACCACCAGCGGTAGCGTTGACATCGAAGTCGCCCCATGAGTTGTTGTAGAGGGCGAGTATCTCTGCATTAAGTGTGCGGTTGTTGAAGATTTGGTCGGTAAGCTTTCCGGCAGGAGTTCCTGGAGTTGTCTTGGCGATGAAGTCCTCGAAGTTCATGCTGTTGATATCGGTACCGATAGTACCCTGCAACTTGAGGTGCTTGTTGATGTTCCAGATTGCCTTACCCGTAAAACGGAACACGTCCTTGTCGGATGTATTGCTGTTCTTATAGAGATCCCAGTATGGTTCTTGTTATACTGATCGTTACCATTCCAGTTGGAGTAGTTGCCGTCGGCATCCTCATAGTGCTTCAACCAAGCCTGGTCGTAGGTACCAGCCAGGGTCATGAGGTTCTTACCCACGTTGCTCTGAGAGTCACCAAGGGCAGGACGGTTCTTTACCTTCTCACGAGTATAGTTGGCGGTGAAGTCGAAGTCAACAGGACCAGCTGAGGTATTCACACGGAGGTTGAAGTTGTCACGACTCATATTGGTATTTGGCAAGATATCCTTGTTGCGCATATCGGTAACAGAGAAACGCATACCCGTCTTACCGGAATTAACTGAGAGGATGGCAGAATTCTGAGTGGTGAAACCTGTACGGAAGAAACCAGAAGCATTGTTAGGATGCATCATGAATGGACGCTCCTCGCCATCGAAATACTTGAACATGAAGTCATCGGCCTTAGGTCCCCAACTGGCATTGGTACCAGAAGTGCTCGAATTAGGAAGCTCACCATTGTAGCCAGCACCGTATATCTCCTGGATGTCGTCCCATTTAGCCAACTGAGTATCGATAGTATAAGAACCATTGTACTCCACGGAAATCTTATCCTTCTCCGCCTTCTTGGTCGTAATCAAGATAACACCATGGGAAGCACGGCTACCATAGAGGGCAGAGGCAGCAGGACCTTTCAATACGGTCATCGTCTCAATGTCATCAGGATTGATGGCAGAGATACCATCACCGAGGTCATAACCACCAGCTTCACCAGCACTGCCAAAGTTGGTATTATCCAAAGGCACACCATCCACCACGTAAAGAGGCTGGTTATTGCCTGCCATTTCTGTATTACCACGAAGAAGCACGCGGGTAGAACCAGAAGCACCGCCAGCGGTGTTCTGCACAACGAGACCAGCCACCTTACCTGAAAGAGAGTTGATGACGTTGGTTTCCTTCGCCTTGGTGAGTTCCTCACCTTTAACCTCCTCCAAGCCATAGCCCAAAGCCTTGCGGTCGCGCTTGATACCAAGGGCGGTAACAACGACCTCATTCAAGGCCTTACCATCCTCTTGCATCGTGATTTTCATGCCATTAGCAGCTTTCACGGTCATCGTCTTGTAACCGATATAGCTCACTTCGAGCGTTGCTCCAGGCTTGCAGTTCAACGTAAAGTTACCATCTATATCGGTAACGGCACCGTTGGTTGTACCAGCCACCTTCACGCTAGCGCCAATCAAGGTTTCGCCAGTGGCATCCACCACTGTACCCTTGATGCCTTGGTTCTGCTGAACGCTCATCGCAGCATTGTTCATCTGGGCAGCGAGAATGGCAGAAGCAGGCATCCACATCAAACCTGCACCGAGCAGGCCGAGAAACATAGTTTTCTTTCTCATAATTGATATTTTTGTTTTTAGTTTAACATTATTCTTTCCCAAAGATTCCTTCGAGAATCCAAGGAGCATTCACCTTCATACTCTTGAAACGGTCGAAGATACCATACTTCTCAGAGCCGTTGCCGAAGTGGTTGTTGTCCCAAACGAAAGTAGAGAAGCCTCGTTTGCGAGCCTCCGTAGTCAAGAACTTACAGTAGTAGGTCATGTTTTCATGCACTTTCTCTGAGTTTGACTTATAGTGATCGGTTACTCCCCACTCTCCTATTACGATACCCAGTCCTTTGTTGCTCCAGGTATTCACCGCCTTATCGAAGAAATCCGTCATGGTCTTCTCGTTTTCTGCAGGTATCTTGCCAGCATCCTTATAGGCATCACCCCAGTAATCGTAGGTGCAATCGCCGGCGTAGCTCCATGGCTGATAGTAATGGAATTCCACACTCATATAGTTGTTGCCATTGCCTTCGGCATCCTTCGGAATGATGAAATCTCCATTCTCTATGCCAAACCATGGGTTACAAACGTAAGTCTGTAAGATGAGGTGGCGCTTGGCATTGTTGCCGCCTGTGGCACGAACCATATCCACGAATATCTGATTGTAAGCATTCTGCACTTCGAGGTTCTCGGCACTAGGCTTGCCCCAGTTGTCCCTGATGTGAACCTCATTGGTACCGGCGAAAGCCAAGCGACTGTCATAATTGGCAAACTCAGAGGCGATATTCATCCAGAGGAGCGCAAGCTTCTGGCAGTTTTCTTCCTTATATTGATAAGTAGGACGACCTTCGAGCCATTTTTCATGATGCACATTGATGATAACCTTCAAACCATTGTCAAGGCACCAGCCCACCACCTCCTTGATACGGGCAATCCAAGCCTTGTCGATGCTCATCGCCTGAGCATTGGTAATGTGGCACTGCCAACGGATTGGAATACGGATGGCATTGAAACCTGCCTTCTTCACGGCTTGTATCATCTTCTTGGTAACAACGGGATTGCCCCAGCTGTCTCTGCATGGATAGAACCATCAGGGTTGCCAATCTGCATCGACTCACCATCTGTCCAGGAGCTGAGCACTCGAATTCATTGCCAAGATTCCATCCCACAACGTCTTTATTCCATTGCTGGGCAGTAGGTATGGATTCGCCTACGCCATCAGAACCGTTGGATGAGTGCAACGTACTTGCTTCGCATGAGAGACATGTGAAGACGCCTATTAAAAAGAGGCTAAATTTCAAAAAGTTCCTTTTCATTTTTATGTTTATATTGTTATTGTTTCGTTTTTTAAATAACTGTTTAACTTACGTAACAGAATTTGGTTGCAAAGATAAAGAAAAGGAACTTTCAGAGGGTTAGATAACAAACAAAAAAGGTTTCAATTCAGACATATCGTTTAAACAGAAACCTTTTCTTTGAATTTAAAACTCTAATTTACAGATACTTACTTGGAGAAACTCCAAAGTGCTTTTTAAATACAGTACTAAAGTACTTCACATTTACAAAACCGGCTTTCACAGATACATCCAGCACACTATCCCCCTGTTTCAGGAAGATTGCAGCCTGCTCCAGACGTATCAAACGCATAAAATCCTGCGGACTTTGGCCCGTAAGAGTCTTCAGTCTACCATAGAAAAGCGTTCTGCTCATCGCCATCTCTCTACAGAGTCGGTCGATATTAAAGTCTGTGTCGCTCAGATGACTCAACACCAAACGGGTAGCTTTATCTACAAAAGCCTGGTCTTGTGGATCCAGAACAGTTTCTGCCACATTTTCGAATGTCTGGCCTTGCTTATTCAAGACAGTATCATCCCTTTTCTCTTCAGAAACTCCAGTAGGTTCCAAGTGTTCATAGGAAGAATCAGAACCCACAATCTGCTTGGAAGAAGCAGACTCAGAAGCAACCTCTCCTCTAACAAGAGCAAGGCTTCTGTCCATATAATACTGACTCAACCGGCGACGATTCTTCAAAATACTGGCAACCTTACTCGCAAGAATAGCAGTATCGAATGGCTTGGCTATATAGTCATCAGCACCAAGTCCGAGTCCCTCTATCATAAAGTCACGACCAGCCTTAGCAGTCAGCAGGATAACAGGCAGCCATGATGTTTCCTTATTTTCCTTGATGCTGCGACAGAACTCGTCTCCTTGCATTCCCGGCATCATGACATCAGAAACAACGATATCACATACCCCGCCCTCTTTCAAATATTTCAAGGCAGCCTCTGCACTCTCCACATCAACGACTTGATAAGAATCACCAAAAGTCATTCTGATATATTTGCGAAGATCTTCATTGTCATCGACAAAAAGAAGTGTATCCGTTGAAACATCAGCATCCTGCAGAACCGCAGAAGACACAGTCTGGCAAGTTTCATCATGCTTATCTTCAGCTAAAGAAGATTCAGTTGCAACATTTTTCTTTTCTCCTACAAGCCGGACAGAAGAATCTGTAACATTACCTAATGGCACCTTCACACAGAAAGTAGTACCCTTTCCTTCCTCACTTACGAAACTAAGCTTTCCTCCTAATTTCTCTACGAGCTTCCGCGTAAGCATCAGTCCTAATCCACTTCCCATTTCCTGAGAATTTATCGCATTAGAAGCCCTGAAGAAGGTCTTGAAGATACTCTTAATTTCGGCCTTTGGAATACCTATACCTGTATCACATACATGAATCATAGCCATCTTACCTTCAACAGAAGCCGACAACGTAACCTTTCCACCTTGAGGTGTATATTTGATAGCATTCGAGAGAAGATTTTCCAATATCAGATCCATCATTTTGACATCAGAATGAATCTGTTGCTGCGGACACGTTTCAATACACAATTGAATATGCTTCTCCTGAGCTGCCAATACAAACTTTTCCAACTGCACACGTAAAAGCATCGGCAATTCTATATCTTGCAGGCGAACCTGTTCGGCAGATTGCTCTACCTTTTGGAAGTCAAGCAATTCTGTAACCATCTTCAATAGTTTGTTGCCGTTGCGATGCGCCATATCCAAGAATCCACGGCTTTTCTCACTCAAGCTGGAATCATTAGCCAGATTATCAAGAGGAGCCAACACGAGACTCAAAGGAGTACGTATGTTATGGGCAGTATTAACGAAGAAATTGATTTTCTCATCATAATACTTTCGCTGTAAGCGCTCTTTGTAATACTGCCAGACAAAATATAAGATGGCAGCAAAAATACAGAGATAGATAATCCATGCCCACCAGGTATTCCACCAAGGTTGGGCTATATGAATTTCCAAAGTTGTTTCTCCCAATTCTCTACCATTACTTCTGCAGATAGCCTTTACATGAAGCACATAGCTGCCCGAAGGCAAATTTACAAATCGTGCCAACTGATTAGAAGATGGTTTACTCCAATTACGGTCGTATCCTTCCAAATAATATTGATATTGGATATCATACTGGTATTGATAATTGATACTCTCGAAAGAAACAACCAGCGTATTCTCATTATGGCTAAGTTTCAATTTGCCTTCCTTCAACATTTCAAAGAGACATTCATTCCAGTGATCGGAACGTTCGACACCTTCAACCTCAACACTATGAATACGAAGTGGAGCGGCATAATTCAAACCTTTGGCAAACATAGGAGTCAAAGCGACAACTCCATCGTTGCTGCCAAAAAGCACCCTGCCATCTGAAGTACACGCAACAGACATTCGGTTATACTCACGTTCCATTCCCTTAAAGATGTTGAGGTTTACTATCTTCCCCTGTTTCATGAACGCCAATCCTTTATCCGTACTGATCCACAAATTGCCATTAATACCTTTTATAAGTCCATAAACAGTATTAGAAGGCAAAGCGTCCTGATTGGTATAACGCTTAAACTTCTTTGTCAGTAAATCATAATCATAGAGTCCTCCTCCATCCGTTCCAATCCAGATATGACGGGAATCCTGAAAAGCCATACTGTTGACAAACAAATTAATGTCTTTTTCGGGATACTGTTCAGGATAAAAGAAACGACGAGGATGCAAAGGTTCACGCTTATCAATCAAATAGCCTCCATGCGAAGTTCCTACAGCAATAAAACATTTATCCGGTGATTCCGTGATGCATTGCACTTCGTTGACAGGCAGATAGAATACCGACTTTCCCGTTCCATTCAAATTATATTTATCTGAAGGGAAACAAGCCATATCTCCATCCAAACATCCCATCCAAATATTACCATCGCTATCAGTAAAAAGACTGAATACGTAATCACTCTTCAACATTCCTGTTTCCACAGAATAAGCAGGCATACTAGTGCCATCAGCATGAACCTGATATACGCCATTACCATAGGTACCAACCAGAATTCTGCCGTCTACAGTCTGACAAATCGTAAGCGCCACCTTATTATATAATCCATGATGCCAAAGACGAGTCTGCGCATCATAAACACTTACTCCTTTATCTGTGGCATACCATATTTTTCCATCACGGCTTTGGAAAACATCGTTCACACAATTGTCTATCAGTGATTGATTGTTGAGATATTCATGTGTGATATATTCCAATGTATGTTTCATCGGTATTGCCAAATCTACTCCTCCCGAGTAAGAGCCTGTCCATAAATCGCCGAAACGATCGCAGCACAAGGTATATAATCCATTACCATTCAACACGTTACCCGAACGTCCGTCTGTATCAAGCAAGAGTCTGGTTTGTTTATTCGAACTGTCATAAGCATATATTCCTGCTCCATCTACAGCCATCAGAAGAGTCTGCTTATCATATAAAATGATTGAACGTACTGGAATTTTAGGAATGTTTTGCAAAGATTGGAAATCAGCAGATTTTATCAGCTTCCAAGTACGATCATCCATCACTTTAACTCCTTCGTGAAAAGTACCCAGCCAGATACGATGTCCCACAATATCATGATAAGAGGATACTACAGAACTGCCACTAATCTTCTTTTCTAACTTCCGGGCAGACATCGAATAGCAATAAACATCTTTAAATGTTCCTATCAAGAGTTTCTGACCTATAAATTGGATATGATTAATATAGGTATTTTTCAATACAAACCTACCCTTAGCTGTCTCCCGAACTATCTCCTTTCCATCAGTAGCTGCTGACAAGCAATAAATGCCTCTATCCATAGCTAACCAGAAATTACCCTTTTCGTCTACCAACAGTTCGTTCAACACGATACTTCCACCTAAAATTTTCTGAAGATTACATTTCAAGACAAATGTATCTTTCCTCTTATCATATATATACACCTTTCCCTTGTTGTCGTAGGCGTAAATCAGATGTTGCGCATCCTTAGTCAGTTTAATACATCTACCACTAGCATCACTATACGGCATCTCTGTGTATAAAGTATAATTGGTTACTTGTTGCCCATTATATCGGTCAACTCCACGCTTAGTACTTATCCACATGGCACCATCCTCTGCCTCGACAATAGAATAAACTCGAGGGCTGGAAAGACCATTGTCAGCATTGAGATTGGAAAGCATGAACATATTTCTGGAAACATGCGCATATGCCTGAAGACCGATGCCAACAGCAGCAATATAATTAGAGTACAGGATTTATATCGTTTCATAATTCTTTCATTGATCTTATTTGGGGACAAAGATAATACAAAAAAATGAAAAACAAATAGAATAATGAGATAAAATGAAAAAAATCTATTATCTTTGCAAGATATTAATATAAAGATATAGACTATGATCAAAAGATTATTATCCTTTCTAGACGCATCGCCAGTGAATTTCCTGGCAGTAAAGAATATCTCCGAGGAATTGGAGAAGAACGGGTTCCGCCGTATGAACACAGGAGCCTTTGGGCAAGATTGAAGCGGGTGAAAAGTTCTTCGTTACCAAGAACGACTCTTCCATCTACGCCTTCCAAATCGGAAAGAAGTCTTTGGCAGATGCCGGTTTCCACATGATCTGCGCCCACTGCGATTCGCCTACCTTCCGCATCAAGCCAAATGCTGAGATGCTTTGCGAGGGCGGTATCGTAAAACTGAACACCGAGGTGTATGGTGGTCCTATCATGTCAACCTGGTTCGACCGTCCCCTCACTTTGGCAGGTAGAGTTATCGTGAAGGGCGAGAATGCGATGAATCCCCAGACGCTCCTTCTTCATGTGAAGCGCCCATTGCTGCAGATCAGCAATCTCGCTATCCACTTCAACCGTCAGGTGAACGATGGTGTGAAGTTGAGCAAGCAGAAGGATGTACTCCCTATCCTCGGCATCATCAATGATGAACTGGAGAAGGGTAACCTCCTGATGAATGTGATAACCAACGAACTGAATATCCAGAAAGAGGATGTTCTTGATTTCGATCTCTATCTGGCTGATGCCACTCCAGCCTGCACCTTCGGTGTACACGATGAGTTTATCTCTTCAGGCAGACTCGATGACCTGTCTATGTGCTGGGCTGGTGTAGAGGCGATGATTGCAGCTGATGCCAATGATACCACCCAGGTTCTCGCCATCTTCGATAATGAAGAGACGGGGTCTCAGACCAAACAGGGAGCAGGAAGTCCATTCCTTTCATATATGCTCCAGCGCATCGCCCTGGCACAGAGCCATACAGAAGAGGCTTATTATCAGGCAGTAGAGCGTGCTTCATGATTTCAGCCGATAATGCGCATGCCTGGCATCCTAACTATAGCGAAAAATTCGACCCTACGAATCATCCTAAGTTGGGCGGTGGTCCGGTCATCAAGTTCAATGCAGCCCAGAAGTATGCGAGCGATGCTGTATCAGCAGCCATCTTCGCCAACATCTGCGATGCAGCCGGTGTACCATGCCAGCGTTTCGTAAACCACAGCGATGTAGCAGGTGGCAGCACATTGGGCAATATCCTCGCCTCTTCCATCCCATTGAAGGGTGTGGATATGGGCAATGCCATCCTCGCCATGCACAGTTGCCGCGAAACCGGTAGCGTTATCGACCATGAATATTGCGTGAAGGCTTTCACTAAGTTCTATCAGTTGTAAGCAATCCCGATTTATCTCTTCACTCTTCACCTTCTCGCCCGTAACCCCTCTGTTTATCGGGGTTTCGGGAAGTGAAGAGTTTTCTTTATCTCTTCACCCACTCTTCACCCCTCTTCACCCATATAGAAATACACTATACGCAATATGGGGAAAAAAAGAGGAAAAAGCATGGCGGTTTGGGAAAATAATCGTAAATTTGCAATTGGAAAACAAAGATTAGGAATTATGATAGAGACTAACGATAGAATATTGCCGGTAGGCATCCAGTCTTTTGAGGAAATCAGAAAACAAGGATGTCTATATGTTGACAAGACAGATATCATCTGGCAACTTGCCAACAGGGGAAAAAAGTATAATTACCTGAGCCGTCCACGCCGCTTTGGTAAATCCGTTCTTGTAGATACGCTAGAAGCCTACTTCATGGGCAAGAAGGAACTCTTTGAGGGGTTGAAGATTATGCAGATGGAGACGGAATGGGTGAAGCGACCTGTCATCAGACTGGATATGAGTCGTGCGGGCGCAGAGCCGGAAACATTGCGCTCTTATCTCAATAATATATTCAGACAATACGAAAAAGAATATTCATTGGTCCCTGACCCTGCAGATAGTCTTGCCGACCGCTTCAATGCAATAATCGTGGGGGCGTATGAGCAAACCGGACAGCAGGTTGCCATTCTCATCGATGAATACGACTCGCCATTACAGCATTCCTGGAAGACTCCTTATCACGAAGCATGTACGCTATCTATAGGGAGGTGTTTGCCATTCTCAAAGCAGACGACAAATACGAGAAGTTTGTCTTCATCACCGGTATTACCAAGTTTACGCAGATATCTCTCTTCTCAGTGCTCAACAATCTGAGCAACATCAGTTTCGAGCCGGAATATGCGGCTCTCTGCGGTATCACCAAGGAAGAAGTTTTGCGTGATTTCAAGCCGGAAATCAACAAGTTGGCAACAAGCAAGGGATGGACTTTCGACGAAGCCGTTGCACAATTGACAGCCTATTATGATGGCTATCATTTCTGTTATGAAAATATGGTTGATGTCTTCAATCCATTCAGTCTTATCAATGCACTCGCTGATTCCAAACTGAAAAACTACTGGGCTTCATCGGGCGCAACCTCGCTACTCCCTAAATTTGTGGATAATATAGAAATGAGACTGAAAGATTTTGAGAATTGTCCGATAGACAGCGATACACTGGAGACTTCCGACGTAACAGGTGGCGGAGCGGAACTTTTCCTCTATCAGTCGGGGTATCTTACGATAAAGGGGTATATGGATGAGATTTATCTGCTAGGCATTCCAAACTATGAAGTTCGAAAGGCTCTATACAAGATTGTATTGCCAGCCTTGACACTACAATCGAATGCACTGGTAATATCAACCCAGAATATGTTGTTGTACTCCCTAAAGCTTGGCAATCTCCCCGAAGCCATGAAATGCCTGAAGGCGCTTATTGCGGATGTACCTTACAGCAACAAGAAGCTTGCCAGCATGGATATGGAAGAGCGCTACCGCCTGATTCTGAGCACCATCTTCAATGCCATCGGCTGCCGGGTGGAAGTAGAGAAGATGATTGCTACGGGCAGGATTGATATGGTGGTAGAAACTACCAACTTTATCTATGTGCTTGAATTGAAGCTGAGCAACAACGGTGGCGTGGATGCTGCCACGGAGCAGATAAAAGCCAAGCAGTATGCCGAGCCATTCAAGGCTGATAAGCGAAAAGTAATTGCCCTTGCCATAGAACTGGATGATAAGGGAAAAGGATTGGCAGATTGGAAGGAAGTATAAAAGAAGATTGGAAGGAAATATAAAGAAGAATAAAGAAGGAAACGGAAAAAAGCCCCCGGTGCCATACGCATCGGGAGCTTTTTTATGCACCAGCAGCAAAGGTGCTGCCTGGTGGGGGTACGATAGAGATTCCGTTTGTCTGTATCTCACTTACCGCTTTTATTCGGGCTTTGTATCAAAGAAACCGATAAACTCATCAAAATCTCGAAGGATGTCAGTCAACTTAGGATTACTCTTTTGAACTATAATAGCTATGTAATTGTCAACTTCTTCATCTCTAAGAATAGAAACCTTGACACAAAACCGATCTCGTTTATCGAATTCGTTAAACCATCTGGTAAAAAGACGAGCTCGCATAGCCTGTCTGCTATCACCCGTTTCACATTGATATAAAAGAATGTCCGGATTCGTGAGAAAGAACTCTTCAATAATACTTTGTACAGTCTCTTTTACTTTAGAATCGTTAGGAGAATTCTTCTTGTTTTCATTGAGAATACCGAATTCATACGCTTTTTCATCCTCCCAGATATTATTATTTTCAACAAATTCTATTCGATACTGAACACCATAATCTGTCAAGAACTTATATGAGCCATTATCTATCCAGACCTTATAAGGAGAATGAAAATTGAGGCGCGTTAAGTTAAAGGCCTGCATAGCAGTTTGCAGCTCCTTACGTGCTTTAGCAAAGTCTATTTGAGCCTTTGCCTCCATTTCTCTTTTACGTTTAACCATGTCTCGTAATACAGCAATTGCTTCTTCACGAGTTTTAATTTTTAAAGCCATATTTATCCATTTAAAAGTTCTACTTCTATTTGTCTGCAAAGATAAGCTTTTATTTTGAAAATGCAAAGAAAACAGGAGAAAAGTTTCGAAAAAATATGGTGGTAGTTCTTGAACCCACCTATCACAGTGACACATAGAAAACGGTAGCGTTATCGACCACGAATACTGCGTGAAGGCTTTCACCAAGTTCTATCAGTTGTAGGCAATCCCGATTTATCTCTTCACTCTTCACCTTCTCGCCCGTATCCCCTCTGTTTATCGGGGTTTCGGGAGGTGAAGAGTTTTCTTTATCTCTTCACCCACTCTTCACCCCTCTTCACCCATATAGAAATACACTATACGCAATATGGGAAGAAAAAAAGCGGAAAAAGCCCCCGAAGCGTAATAGCTCCGGGGGGCTTTTTGTTCAGCAGCAAACGCCAGCATATAACTTATCTATAGGGAATATCAAATCCCAATTTTTTCCCCAAACGATATTTCCAAACTCTATCTTGAACTTTTTGAATTTGTTTTCATTCAAGTAAGAGTTATATTGCGGATGTGGGTGATTTCTAATAAAAGCCCCAACATCTATCGTCTTAACAGTGTCATCATTAAAGTGTAATTCAACTTTTAATGGTGCCACATATTTTGCAGAAACGATACTTAAATTCATAATTTCTTCGTTATTTTAGTTGAACGTATTCTTTTCTTATAAATAAAGAAGTTTACCCATTTATCAACTATATTCTTATAGTACTTCTTCACAAAGGCCTCTGCTGTAGCAGCATCCTTCTCACTTAAAGGTGGTATCTTGCTAGAAGTTCTTCTGTGAATTTCAACAAGTTCACCATTTTCTAATATTATCTCGAAAATAGCTTCATGTCCATCCTTCATTACATGAACGTGTATCGGTTCATGCTCATTCGAATAGAACAGAAAGATAAATCCGAAGTATTCAAATATCTTTGGCATCGCAACCTCCTTTTTTAACCTATCTTGATTGCAAAGTTACGACTTTATTTTGAAAGTGCAAAGAAAATAGGAGAAAAGTTTCGGAAAAAATGTTGTGGATGTTCATGAACTTACCTATCAACATGATACCTAGAAAGCGGAAAAAGCCCCCGAAGCGTAATAGCTCCGGGGGCTTTTTATTTTGCCCCAGGCATCAGAAGTGCTGTCGTGGAATACGAAAGAGAATCAGGGGCTAGTCTGCCCAAATTCCCTTATTTGTATCCCAGAAATCCTTCACATTTTCATCGCTGTAATCCTCATCTGACGCCTTCCGGATAACAGAGCCGGCGAGGATGGCTGTGGTTTCCATTTCCATGACGCTAACCACTGGCTTGATATATCTTTTCTTTTTCATATCTATTTTTATTACTATTTTTTATTACTTGATGATAACCTTCATGGTCTTGCCGCCACGCTTCACGATGTTTATGCCCTTCTGCAAATCCTGGAGGCGACGACCCTGGAGGTCGTAGTATTCTGCCTTGCTATCTGCTGTAGACTCCAACTGCTCGATGGCTGTGGTGCTACCGCCGACGCTGATGCTGAACATTCTGGCACCTGCTGCAGGAGCAGAAGAGTTATCTACCATGTAAGCACGGAAAGGCTTGCTGCCCACAGACTCTGTTGCTGTTTTATCCAACAGTTTGGCTGGGTTCATCAGCTTGGAGCCCTTCACGATGTAGCAGTTGTTGTCAGTATCCTTGCTGAACTCCTTTTTGGTGTAGATGCCCTGGAGCTGATAGTTGCCATTAGCTGTTTCAGCAGTCTGAACGTCTTTTGCAATCTCCTTGTTGGCTACAGTGAAGTCGAGCTTTGTTGCTCCATCCTTCATCTTGATGATAACAGGAGTACCAGCTGCGATGCTTCCCTCTATCTCTTCGAGTTCTACGGTTTCTGTAACATCATCAGCTGAAAGGAGTTTGAAGGCACGGAAGTTCTGATTTGCGAGCGATACCTCGAATGGCAGGCAGAGCGTTCCCCAGGTGGTGCCAGCATTCATTGTGCGGTTGTAAGATGCAGCCTTGGCTACGAATGGCTCGTAAGCCACGAAGTCCTTGCCATCGTCAAGAACGAGATTATCCGTAGCAAGAGGTTCTCCCGTTGCTCCTATCTTCTCATCGCCATTCTTGCCTACCAGCTTGGTGAAGTAGCCAGTCTTGTAGTTGGCGTTATCAATTCCCGTTTTATTTTTATCGAAAGCATTGGCTCCCTTGAGTTTTTTGCATTCCAGGAACATCGTGCCATCACCAGTACCGCGTGTTCCTACAGCAAACTTATCGCTCACGAAAATGGTAGTAAGTTCTTTACACGTATTAAACATGTCGTCCATAGCACAAGTTTTTTCCCGAGTATCAAAACCAGACAAGTCAAGTGTCTTTAGGGATATGCATTTTTCGAACATATGATCCATACTTCCTACATTCCTAGTATCCCAACCCGACAAATTAACAGACAAAAGGTTACTACATAATTGGAACATCGAAATCATAATAGACACTTTTGATGTATTAAAATGAGAGAGATCAAGTGACGTCAGCCCTATACAATGATAAAACATGTTTCTCATATTCGTCACTTCCGACGTATTGAAATTTGAAATATCCAGTGATTTCAAACTACCACAGTTGTAAAACATATTACTCATATCCTTTACTTTTCGAGTGTCGAAGCCAGAAAAATCTGTTGTTTGGAGATGATAACAATTATAGAACATATTATGCATATCAGTAACCTGTGATGTATTCAAATATTCGATACCCTCTATGCTCGTGAGGTTTACGTAGTTTTGGAACCATTCATTACATTTGGTTGGTCGGGCATTTGCAAAGGCGGGATCAAACACTACCTTGGTAACGTTGGTAACGTTAGGGTTTTGCCACACCCAGTCAGGTGTCGCCCACCCATCATAGATTCCATACTCATTTTCTCCCAAAGTCTCCTTGGATGCGAGAAAGAAGGTCAGCGTGCCATCAGCATATTTTACCCTAGGGATTGCACGACTAAAATATCCACCTTCTATTTTGGCAAAGGTCTTGTCGGTAGCCTTGTCTTTTGTCCATACTTCTTCACCTTTGAGTTTTTCACATTTATTGAACATGCCGCTACTCTTAGTTACCTGGGTTGTTACAAACTTACTGCTGGCGTAGATGGTGGTGAGAGCTTGGCAGCCAGAAAACATGTTTTCCATATTCGTCACCTTCTCTGTATTGAAGTTAGTGAGGTAGAGAGAGGTGAGAGATGAGCAGCTAGAGAACATGTAGCTCATAACCTTCACATTCGCTGTATTGAAATGAGCAACATCTAGCGAGGTGAGAGATGAGCAGTTATAGAACATGTATCCCATATTCGTTACATTCTCTGTGTTGAAATGAGTAACATCTAGCAAGGCGAGAGATGAGCAGCTATAGAACATACCGTACATATCCTCCACCTTCGCTGTATTGAAATGAGTAACATCTAGCGAGGTGAGAGATGAGCAGCTAGAGAACATATTGTGCATATTCTTCACCTTCGCAGTATTGAAATGAGTAACATCTAGCGAGGTGAGTTTTGAGCAGCCAGAGAAGATGTAACTCATATTCGTCACATTCGCGGTATTGAAATGAGTAACATCTAGCGAGGTAAGAGATGAGCAGTTATAGAACATACGTCCCATATTCGTTACATTCTCTGTATTCAGATATTCCAGGCCTGTAATTGTTTCCAGCTTTGTGAGACTTTCAAAGAAACGGTACAACGATGTAGGAGTGTATGTGCTAAAGCTCTTATCGAAAACAATGTGCACAATTGTGCCATTTCCTAATCTCTTATTGATACCATCCACCGTCATCTTATCTTCCACCCAAGCACTATTTTCAGGAAGGGTTTCACCCACATTTTTCTTGAAAGTCAAGGTTTGGGTGGAGGATTCATACGTTGCTATATACTTAGAACTGGAAGCTGCCTTCTGCGCCACCATGCCGGCTGGCAGAAGCAACAACATGAGCAACATCAATGGGAACAGAGCGAATCTACAAAACTTCGCCCCCCCATTGTACATACGGCCGGCTTGCGACCCATTGGATTGATTTGTAAATCTTTTCATCATAAATGTTATGCTTTGTTATTATTTTTTATCAAGAAATTACTGAATACTGATTGCCATCAGACTGACTACCAGACATACGAACGTGATAAACACTACGCCGAGAATGAGGCAGATATAGAAACGCCCTCTCCTGATGAAATCACCCAAGCTGAAATGATACATCGGGTAATCATCAAGATAGGCCCTATATTCCCTCACCATGACATTAATCATGATACCAACATAAATGAGGAGAAACAAAGCTACTATCAGGATAGCCTGTTCTTCTTTGGCTAATGATTCTATTATACTTTTCATGGTGCAAAGATAGTGTTTTTCTTTGAAACAAGGTGTCGCATTCCCCCACATAGGTGTCGCATTCCTACAAAAAAGGTGTCTCATTCGTGGGGAATGCGACACCTAATACATACTTTTTAACAGTTTTCCTCTCTCCAAGCCGTCGGAGAGCAGCCTTCTTTCTCTTTGAACATACGGTAGAGATGGGTACGGGAAGAGAAGCCACACTCGGCAGAAATGATGTCATTACCGAAGTCGGGGTTATCCAACATCATCTTCTTGGCAGCCTCAAAACGCACCTCGGCAAGCCAGGGGCGGAAGGTGGTATTGAGACAGGATGAGAGGTAGCGCGACAACTCGTATCTGCTGATATTCAACGAACGTGACAGGGTAATCATATTCAGCGACGTATCCCTATAACCATTGGCAGCACACCATTCATCCAACTTCTTACGGATGATCTTCTTCCGTCTTTCTGAACGCTGCGATTGTAAAGTTTCTTTCCTATCATCCAGTTCTTCATCCTGCAGTTCTAAACAGGTATTGTCTTCCACACATTCCATGGCAGCCTCCTCTTCTTCCTCCTTATCCAGAAGTTCTTCGGAAGGTACGTAATTATAGCCCAAAGCCATGAAACTGAGCGTGAAGAAAAAGACAGCAAGCAGTCCCAGAGGTCCGATTACATATAGAGATTTGGTGGAAAGAACTGCAAAAGGCAGGGCTACTGCAGGGAAAAAGACAATGAATACACTGGCTCGCGCATATCTCACGTAAGGCAGGATATCATAACCAGCCATCACCTCCAGCATTCTTCTGCGCTTTCTGATTTCCACTATTATCATATAGATGCAATAGGCTACGCTGAAGGCGAACAGGACTATCATCACATAAATCCAGCTGCCGATATGGAAGTTTCCGCTCTGGATAAAGCCGATGCAGAAGGCAGCCAATATGGCGGCATAAATGCTGGCGCAAACGATGCTCATCTTCCGGCGGTTGGCATGCGTTGCCTCGATATTGTAAATGCCAATAGAGATGAGCGAGAAGCAAGGGGGATAGACCAGAATGTTGAAAACGGCTCCCACAGCAGCGTCTTGAGCCCGGAAGCCCAGAAGCATCTGCATGAGAAATTGTATGGCTAATCCTACCATGGCTCCGATAATCAGCCATCGTGACACTTCATATCGCCGGTTCATCCACTTCATGTGCAGTCGGGTAATACCCAGGATGAGGATATTGACGAGCATAAATAGGAAACAGGCGAACTGCAATAAATATAATGTATCCATTTCGTTCTTATTTTTGTATTTGGCATCTGCAAGATTATCGTTAACACGTTAATACGCATGCAAAAGTACAAATTTTATTTTTAAATGAGGATGGGAAAAGGAAAAAAGTGATTTTTAAAAAGGAAAAAAATGGTTTTATTTATCGGGGACAGCTGACGAGTGAAACAAGAACAGCAGACTGGAGAAACGGAAACAGGGGACAAGTGCAACAAGAACAGCGAACTAGCGAAACTAGAACAGCAGACTAGCGATAGGAAGAACAGTGGGCTGTCTGAGCCAAACAGCGAATGAAAACGCGTTTATCAGTTTTTTAAATAACCGACAGAACTTTCGCAAGTTTTGCCCCACACGCCCTGAAGCAGAAGCTCCTAGCCCAGGGAGGGCACTGAAAAAGGTACCCAATTTTAAGTTGCATAGCTTGTTTTTGAACTTTAATTCTTGTCCAAGACGCATTTCATCTTTTAAAAGTGAAATACTTTTTTGGACAGGAATATAGTCTCAAACAGCTTTCTATAGCGTTTCTGGCGTTTAATTCGGCAATATATAGAGAAATCTACTTCCCCCCTTATGCATTTTGCATCAATTTGATGATTCTCTTCACATTTGCAGCGAAAATAGTCAAAGCTCCCTGCATTTCCATGCACGACAAACCGT